>WNFE01007475.1_pt1 | contig 10808 bp, 10 predicted proteins | sample 5400451 | NCBI WGS metagenome assembly WNFE01 (sample SAMN13153344, study PRJNA577476) | soil metagenome | isolation source: 200 cm saprolite under Douglas fir tree site 2 hole 2 | place: USA:California | collected 2015-04-18
TTTCTGTTTGCTGCGTCGTTTTGCGCCATCGGATACCGAGGCGATCTGCTCGAGGATTCTTTTCAACCGTTCGCTCTGATCGCCTTGACAGCGCTCGCGATGGGCACACGGAATGCCGCTGTGCGGAAGCTCGCAATCCCCGATCTGACGACAACGGTCCTGACGCTATCGATCACGGGCATCGCCGCGGACTCTTCGCTCGCGAACGGCAACAACCCGAGATTGACGAGAAGGGTTGAGTCGGTCGTTGCAATGTTTTTGGGTGCGGCGTTGGGCGCGGTCATCATACATTACTCGATCTCAGCGGCTTTGTGGCTTGGGACAGCGATCTCCGCCTTGTGCAGTGCTACGCTGTTTCGCTCATTGCATACGTCCGATAAGCTGTGAACGGCATGGAGAGCTCTACCTGACTTTACAGAGCGCAACAACGGTTGCGCGGCTTTCAGGGCTAACGATTCTTGGCTGAATCGAAACATTCATTTCCTCAAACTCTTGCCAGCACTACAAGCAAGAACACCAATGGGAGATAGAGGATCGAGACCAAAAGCAGCCGGCGCGCAGATTGGCTTGAGCGAATTAAGGCGAGTCGCGCTGCAAAATAAAGGAAGCCTAAACTGAGCAGCAGTGTTCCGATCACGAACACCGGATTGGCATGCCGCGAAGCCATTGGCGCAAAAGCGACCGACACTAAGGCGAGCGCGGGAAGCACGCTCTGCCATCCCATTAATCGTGTTTTCTCTGTTCCGATTGGGAGAACCCGGTATCCCGCTCGCGCGTAGTCCTCGCGATACATCCATGCAATCGCCATGAAATGCGGGAATTGCCAAAGAAAGAGAATGGCGTAAAGCTGCCATGCTTCAGAGTCGAGCTTCCCGGTCGCTGCGACATACCCAATCAATACAGGCATGGCGCCCGGAAATGCGCCGACCAGTGTGCACCAGGGTGTTCTACGTTTGATAGGAGTATAGAAAAACAAATAGGCACAGAGCGTAAGCAGGGCAAGCAGGCTCGCAGCGGGACGCACGGCCAAGGCCAGGTAGAGGACACCCGTAAGCGACAATAGGGTTCCGAAAAACAGGGCGTGGACTGGTTCGACTCGACCGGCCGCGATCGGACGGCGAGATGTGCGCCGCATTTGCGCATCGAATTTCCGCTCGATCAACTGATTCAGAGTACCTGCGCCGCTGGCAACCAGGACTGTGCCGAGCAGCGTGTGTAGAAGAAGCAACCAGGGGAAATGCGCCAGTGGCTTCGGAGAGCCGAGGCAAAAAGCGGCCACGGTGGTCATGGCAATCAAAAAGTTCACTTCGGGCTTCGTTAGCTCCCAGTAGTCGGATAGAACGTGCGAACGCACTGAATGACGGCGCTGAAGGGCAGTCAGTTGGAAAGCAGCGAGAACAGGCTCAGTTGCCATCCTCAGAGAACCTCCACCCTTTTCGGATTACTTTGCGGAGTCACGATGCCGAGGAATTCAGATTGCGCTAAGTCGGCTCGGGAGTCCCGCGGCGCGAGCAGACGCGCAGAGAGAGTCGCCGCGGGAACGAGATAGACGATGGTGATGCAGGTCCACATCAATGCACCGGCACACTGCTGATCCGCGAGAACAGAAAGGCCAGACTGCCGCGAGGCCGAGAGGTACACCGGATAGGCGACACCCTCGGAGAAGACAAGAAATGCCGAAAGAATGTCGCAGGGCAACGTGGCGAGAAAGAGATATAAGAGAATCGACCATCGCGGCTCCGTTGGAACGTTTGGCCAGGGCTGAACGACGGGCCACCAAAAGAGAAGGCCGGCCACAAGGAAAGTTGCTTGCTCGAACAGATGCCATGCTCCCGATTGCAACGCGAGCGTAAAGATCGCCGGAACATGCCATCCCACCAAGGTCGCAGTTGCCGCCAGCCAGGAAAATGTAGGTCGCACGAGTATCCGCCCTAGCCTTTGCACCGGCGGCCAGCGGAACAGTGGACCAACAACCGCCTGCGCAAATTGATGGGGGAGACCCTGCAAGAAAGGAGTCACGGGCAAACCGAGCAGTATCAATGGAGCAGCAAAGGTCATGAGCAGCAGATGCTGAATCATGTGGACCGTCAGCATCTGTTCGTCGAGCGCGGCCAGGGGTGAGCCCACAGCCATCCAGATTAAGAATAGGCCGAGGGAGAAACTAATGACGCGCCAGGCTGGAATGAGCTTCACGGAGGCTGAACGAAGACGGAGCCATCCACGCAAGTACAAAAATTCCGTGAGGAGCAGGGCTAAGACTAGCGAAATCGGAAACCACCAGGATCCCGACGCGACATGAGCGTGAGGTGGCATGGATGAGTCTTTATGGTTGCGTGCCAGGGCGTTTTTCTTGGGCGTCGCCGAGCACGACATCGCGCGACGCATCGCGCGCGGGAGCCTGCCCAGCCGGATGCAAGGTCTCGAGAAATGCGACGAGCGCTGTGGTCTCTGCCGGACTCAAATTCTTCCCATACGCCGGCATGTTGCCGCCTCCTTGGATCACCTGGCGAATGAGCTGGTCCTGTGTCAGCCGCACGGCGACGCTATCCAGAGAAGGGCCTCTTTGCCCGCCCACCTCACCCAGGGAATGGCAGTTGCGGCACTGTTTGACCTGAAAAACGAGCGCGCCTTGTCGCTCCAGCGCGGTTGTGCGATGAAGAAATCGCTCCGGCACAGGATCACCGCTCCATGCGTTCATGTGCGGACTCCAAGGTGTGAATCCGGATAGGTGCGTCAGTGTTCCCAGCGATATCGCGCTCAGCAGGATCGTGAGGACTGCGATTGGCCGTCGTCGCCAACTCTTCTCGCCTTCACCTGACAGAAATGGAAGAAGAAGCAGAGCAAAGATTACGACTACCGGGCCAATGAGAAGCGCGGGCGTCTCAAGCGAAGGAGGCAAGAGCGAGAGCAATGCGTAGAGCCAAAGGAAAAAGTAATCAGGTTTCGGCACCGTCTGGATGATTGTCGGGTCCGGGCGGCCCGTTGGACCGAATGGACCGAAGTACACAGCGCATGCAGCCACCGCCAAGAGGATGAACGCGGCAAAGAACAGATCTTTCCAGACCGCATAGGGAACAAACGGCGCCCCATCTCTCTTCGTCAATTCGTGATACTCAGCGGTGTAGCTGGCTTTTTTCACGAGGCGGCCGGGCATCGGCCATTCGTTGATTCCAAGCTTCAGAACCATCAGGAGATGAAGGCACACGAACCCGATGAGCATCCCGGGAATCACGAAAACGTGCAGCGCAAAGAATCGAGAGAGCGTGGCGCCGGCGATGATCGGCCCACCCAGCATCAATTTGACGATCGCCGGACCTGCAATCGGGACGCGGCTGGCGATCGAGGCTCCGATCCCGAGCCCCCAATAGGCGTCTTGATCAAAGCGCAGCACTTGCCCGCTGAACGCCATGCCAAGAGTCATCAGCAAAAGAAAAACGCCGACGATCCAGGTGAGCTCTCGGGGAAACTTGTAGGCCCCAAAAAGGAAGACCTGCACCATATGAATGAGAACAATCGCCACCATGAAATTCGAGCCCCACCCGTGTAACGCGCGGATGAACCAGCCAAGAGTCACGTCATGGTTGAGAGCTTGAAGGCTGCTCCACGCCTCGCTTCCCGAAGGAACGTAAATCAGGGCAAGCAGAATCCCTGTGACGAGTTGGAGAACGAACACGACGAGCGCGGCGCTGCCGAATACGTACCACCAACTTGCCGTGTTGCGCGGAACGGGATGCTCGGAAACCTCGCGGATAGGGGCCGCAAGCTGCAAGCGCCGGTCGAACCAGTCTCCGATCTGGGCCATCAGGCGCATGACGGTTTCTTTCCGGCGAGAGAGGCGCTCGCTCCCGGTGTGGCCAGTTCACCCGCCTGAATGGTGACGAGACCGTCCTGCACCTTGTACGGATACTGGAACAGGCCGCGTTCTGGTGGCCCCGAAGCACGCGATCCATCCTGATAATAGGCCCCACCATGACAAGGGCACATAAACAGGCTGGATTGCTGAAACCATCGAACGGGACAACCGAGGTGCGCGCAGTTAACCGCAAAAACCTGGAACTGCTCGCCTTCGATGCGCCGCACCCAGCATGCCGTGTCCGCCGTCTTGCCGTCGGTGGGCGTTACGTAGGGATTCCGGAAGGTAGCCAGACGCGTCTCGCCTTCTGGGAATTCGGTCACAGGCCCGAGTGGCACCCAGGAAAGGTAGGCGTTCGCGCGCCCTCGCGTGATACAAGACAGAAGATATCCGACAATCGGCACAGTCAGCGCAGCCGCCACCAAGCCGTTGAAGACAATTCCCATCTTCATGAAAAATCCTCGACGGGACACCAAGTTTTCATTCGACATCGTCAAGCTCCTAATGCTGCGCGTAATTCGGAACGGAATAGGGTTGCCCAGGATTTTGAGATCGCCGCAAGCCGAGCCACGCAACCACGTCGGTCACTTCCTGGTCCGACATAGGCTTGCCAGATACATTACCGCGCCAGTTGGGGGCCCCCAATTCGGGGCGCCCGGCAATCACAATCGTGCGCAGGCCCTGATCGCTTACCAGCGCGAGATAGGAATCGTCGGCGATAGAGCTACCCTTTTGTCCTCCGTGGCCGCCGGGCCCATGGCAGGATTCGCAGTAGGTTTTGTACGCTACCTCACCTCGCTGGGCATCGCCCGCCGATTTCGGTGCATAGGAAGGCGGATTGACTCCGTTGAGAATTCCCTGACGGCTCCAGCGCGACCGCATTTCGCTGGTAATGACGTCAATCTGTTTGTCAGTCAGCATTCCGCCGCCGCTTTCGGCGAACGCCGGCATTGCCGTTCCGCGCACGCCGTTCGCAATGATTTTACGAATCACTGCGTCATCCGCGATGGCCAGATAAACTGGGTCTGCAAGCGCGATGGCGGCTCCTCCCCGCCCTTCCGCACCGTGACAGCCTGCGCAGTTTTCCGAGTACAGAGTTTTGAACTCCAAAATCTCTTTTGGCGCCAAGGGCTCGGAACCTTCCCGCGGCTGACCGTGGGGTGAGCTGCAGCCCGAGAACAACATCAGGCCCATCAGCGCGGATGCGCATAAGTATCGAACTGGGTTCACGGGCGTTTCTCTCCGCTTTCTTGTGGTGGGATTATTCCCGGAGCTTCAATTCCCGCGCGAAGGGCAAAGGAAAGGTTCTCGCGGGTCGGCATACGCGAGTGGCGCATGACAACGAGGCCGGCCACGATTCCGAATGCGCTCTGCGACGCCATGAACCAGATCCAGTCAATGCGACTCGCCAGCATAGGATTTAGCAAGCCCAGCATCGTGTATAGCAGTCCCGACCACAGCGCCGGGGCGATCAATCCTCCGAGTACGATCGGGCGCCGCGCGAACATGGGGAGCATCGCACCATAAAGCAGGCCTACTAGCGTGGAAACAAAGGCGTGCAGAATCAGAGCAATCGCGAAACTGTCTGCGTGAAACGAATTCAACTGTGCGGGCCCGAGTTTAAGCGATTGCGCGTAGACCGCCGCGGCAAGAAGATTGATGGGATACCAAATGCTTCCGGCCTTCAGTACGCCGTAGGCGCAGGCTAGCACGGCCATTGCTACGCTTCCGGCCAATCCGCCCTTCACGCCCGCCGATATCGGGTAAGTGTGGACGGGAAGCCAGGCGCGCAACTGATCTGCCGCGACCGGAAGACGTTCGACAACCCGGCGCTCAGTGGCTATGCGAATTTCCTCTGGTACGAGCGGCACAACTACTTCATGCTCGTGAGGAAAGACTTCCCGGAACCAGCCGACGCAACCCGCAACAGCAAGCACGGCGCCAAGGACGCTCACCGACACGCTCGTCAGGAGCCCTGCGAACATCAGCGTAAATCCAAACGCCAGGACAAAAGGCCACGCTGTCGCTGCGGGCACTTCGATCTCGCTCGGCCCCCGAGAGCTCTGCTCCAATTGTTCCGCGGATAGCAGCGTTGCCATCTCTTCTCCTCAGCGGCCTAAAACGTAAACAACGGTGAAAACAACGACCCACACGGCATCCACAAAATGCCAGTACAGGGAAAGTACGTCGACGCGAGCAGATTGCTCCGGTCCAACGCGGCCTGCCACACCAAAGAACAGCACTATGCTCAACATGATCAACCCAGCACTCACGTGAAAGGCATGCAGACCGACCAGCGAGTAGTATGTCGTTCCAAAGAGGTTCGTGGAAATTGTCAGCCCGTGTTCGTAGATCAGCCTGTGCCACTCCTGGCCAGTGCCATACATAAAAAGGCCGCCTAAAACAATCGTGAGCAACCACAAACTTAGGAATGCGCCTCGCTTACCGCGTTCAAGGAACTTTCCCGCGAAGTGGATTGTGAGGCTGCTGGACAACAGACAAATCGTGTAGAAGATGGGAATCTCCAGCACTTCGCGCGGAGTTGGTCCAGTAAGGCTCTTTCCTATGTAGAAGAGATACGCCACGACGAAAATCGTGAAGATGGCCGACTCGGCGATGATGAGACACGCCATGCCGACCCTTCCACGGTACGGGAGCTTCCAAGCTACAGGGGTTCCCCCGAGCGAGGTCGTAATTGCGCTCATTGATTAATTCCTTTACTCATAGCGGCTGTCCGGATCTTCCGGGTGTTTCAAATCCCACAATGGCCTGCGGCTCGCGACTGCGGGGATGGAAGCAAAGTTATAGGCAGGGGGCGGCGAACTTGTAGACCATTCAAGAGTCCAGGCATCCCAGGGATCGTTCCCCGCTTTGGCCCCTTTGAAGTAAGAAATAACCAGGTTCGCGACGAACACCAAAACGGCGATGCCCTGGATGAATGCGCCGATCGTGACGAGGAGGTTCAAGATTCCCCAACCGGGACGGGGCTCGTACGTGTAGATGCGACGCGGCATTCCGAGCATCCCGGGTATGTGCATGAGATCAAACGTCAAGTGAAAGCCTATTAGGAAGAGCCAGAAATGGAGTTTGCCGAGGCTTTCGCTCAGCATTCTTCCTGTGATTTTTGGATACCAGTAATAAAATGCGGCAAAGAGCGCAAACAGAATTCCCCCCACAATCACGTAGTGAAAGTGCGCCACAACAAAGTACGAGCCGCTAAGCTGCCAATTAAACGGCGCTGAGGAAAGCATGATGCCGGTAAGGCCAGCGATCAAAAACTGAAACAGAAATCCGACGCAGAACAGCATCGGGGTCTTGAATTGGATTCTTCCACCCCACATGGTGCCGAGCCAGTTGAAGATTTTGATTCCTGTCGGAACACCCACCGCCATTGTGGTGATCGCGAAAAAGCTGTTGGCGTACGAGTTCATCCCGATGGTGAACATGTGGTGCGCCCACACACTCGTGCTCACTAAGCCGATGCAGACGGTGGCCCCAACCATGACCGGGTATCCGAAAATCGGCTTCCGAGAAAATACCGGAATAATTTCCGACATAAACGCAAAGCAAGGAATAATCAGGACGTACACCTCCGGATGCCCGAAGATCCAGAAGAAATGCATCCAGAGTGAGGCTGACCCGCCCGCCTGCGTATCGAAGAAGTGGCCCCCCAGATACCGATCCACAAGCAACATGATCTGCGCCGCTGACAACGGCGTGATGGCGATGAGCACCATGCCGGACATTACCAGGTTCAGCCAAGCAAGCAACGGCATGCGGCTCAGTTTCATGCCCGGGCACCTCATACAGAGGATGGTGGCGATGATATTGATGGCCGTACCGATGCTGCCAAATCCCGAAACCAACAGCGCAATCGTCCAGTAGTCCGAGCTGTGGCCTGGCGAAAACGCCCGCGAGGCCAAGGGAGCGTAGGCCCACCATCCCACATCCGGCGCATTTCCCGCGCCGTACAGGCCACTCCCGCCAACAAAACTGAAGTAGAGAAGAAAGCCTCCGAAAGCCGTCAGCCAAAAGCTAAAAGCATTCAAGCGTGGAAACGCCATGTCCCGGGCGCCAATCATCAAGGGCACTAGGTAGTTCGCAAACCCGAACAGGACGGGCATGGCCACAAAGAAAATCATGGTCGTTCCATGCATGGTAAACATGCGGTTGAAAACCTGAGGAGAAACAAAGTCATTGTTCGGGCGCATCAGCTGGATGCGGATGACGGCTGCTTCGACCCCGCCGATGACGAGAAAGATCAGCGCGTAGAGGATGTAAAGTATGCCAAGCCGCTTGTGATCGACGGTGGTCACCCACTCGTGCAGCACTTCGGTCCACGACCGCCCTGCTGCGTCTGCGCTATGAATGGCCATCACATCCGATGACATATTCGTCTCCAAATTCCTCGGCTACCGGAGCGTCTCTAGATAACGCACGAGAGCGTCGAGATCAGCGTCGCTCAATTTCATGGCCGGCATGAGCGAGCCGGGCTTAATGGCGTCCGGGTTCTCGATCCTATGCCGGCTCATCAGGTGTGTCAGGTCTGGGCCGAAACGCCCTGTACCGTTTGTGCCTCCAACGGTGTGGCAGTTCAGGCAAGCAGTCGTTTCGAAGACATGTCTTCCAGCCGCTTCTTTTTCATCCTGATTCGCAGGCTGTCTTTGCGCACTGACCCAGGCAGCAAAGTCTTCGGGGTTGTCCACGTAAACGCGCAAGAGCATCTTTGCGTGCTGCGTTCCGCAATACTGAGCGCACTGGCCGAGAAACACGCCCGTTTCATGCGGGTCTATCCATGTCTCGTTTACGCGGTTCGGAATCAAGTCGGTTTTTCCGGCAAGCTGCGGCACCCAGAAGCTGTGATCCGTGTCGGCGGAAAGCAATCTCAAGAATGTCGGTGTGGGGTGTGCGGGGTCACTCACGGGAACGTGGAGTTCGTTCGCTGCAACGACGCCAAGAGCCGGGTAGCGGAACTCCCACCAGAACTGGTGCCCAATCGCAGTCACCTCCACCGCGGTCGCAGGCTTCGGAGCATCCTGGACCGTGTGGATCACTCGGGCCACTGCCAGAAACAATACGACCACGATCAAGATCGGAATAATGGTCCAAGCCAGCTCAATTTGGGTACTTCCGTAGACCTGGGCTGGCTCGCGGTCAGCATTTGCTGTTGTTTGGCGGAACTTTAGAATGGCGTACGCTAAGAGACTGAAAACAACCGCAAAAATCAATCCGGTGATGGCGAGGACGAAATGTGAATGCTGATTGAGCGCGTCCGCGGGGGTTGAGCGCGGATCAAAGATGCTCGGAATCGGATGGTCACCCGGCGGGCTCGCGATGCACACCCGCACAGCAAGAAGGACGCCGGTCAGGATGACGAGAATTCCAGTGACTCGAGCAGCGACAGCTTTCCATTCCGTCTTGTGCTTGTTCGCCATGATCGTCTAAGTTTTTCCTCGCTCCGCGCCGTCACATGCAAGCCGCTGGACAATCATGGCTGTTTGGAATTCTGCGAGTTGTCGCGCACTAGCCACATCTCGATCTCGCCACCGACAGCATTCCCGCTGGTGCACCTTGCTCTCCAATCGATGTTTTGCTTGCACCATCCTTTATCTTCTTTAATTGGAGGCTCTTCCGGCAGGTTGGGAGGCTACGAAACTGGGCGTGGAGCAAAGCTACAGTCATCGGCTTGACGGTCCCGTCAAAGCCTCGCCTATCTAGATACTCGTTCCTCTAAAAACCACGATTTTTGCAAGCCTTGAAACGACACGCGGAAAGTCCCGTGTAAGGTGGCATCTGTCTCTGGACTAAATCCGCTGAAAACTCATTGTCATCTGGAGCAAGTTGTCAAGAACTCGCCCAAACCGTCGATGCCTCGTCAACTGTTCGCGGTGGCCAAACCGCTGTGGAACTTCCTCCCACTCTTCAAATCATTGATAAGCAACGGGATCCAAGGTGCTGCGAGCCATCGACTCATTGGAATTGTGCCTGCTTCATGCAGTCTCATGCGGGGATGGAATCGAGTGCGGATCCTACGAACATCGACGAGATGCAGCGCTCCGGTTTTGCGTGTCTCAGTCGCACGCTGCCCCTTGCAATCTCAATTGGGGCAGGGAGAGACATTGATACTTCGAGCGCAAATCGCGCCGAAAGCAGAAGAGATCCCCATTCGACATCGGAAAGGGAAAGGACCCTCCACGACTGGAAGAGTCGTCTTCCTGGTGCTTTTCCTGTTCCTTGCCATCTGCTTGTTCGCGCTAGCGTCTTGGGGAAAACAACCTAACACCGGCGGCGCTAAGGTCGAAGGAACAGTGTTTGTTCAAGATGCGGCAGGGAACCAGTCCTTTGTGGCTGGCGCCTCGGTGAAATTCAGCGGACCAGCCACATTCGAAACTGAATCCGACGAAAACGGCAGGTACGTGATTGCGGCTGTGCCCAGTGGGACCTACTCCGTCGAAGCAATCTTTCCAGGTTTGAAGGCCGTACAGGAAGTACATGTCGAGGGGAGTGAAATCCACGTCTCTCTCGAATTAAAACCCTCTGAAGTCACCGCGTCTGTGGAGGTAAAAGCGGATCAGGCTAATACCAGGGACCCTGCTCCCTCCGAAACAATTTCCGAGAAGACACTTCGCGATGCACCCAATGTGAACGAGCGATTTGAAAGCTCGCTTCCACTCATCCCCGGGGTTGTTCGCGGGCCGGACGGTCACGTCAATCTGAAAGGCACACGCAGTACCCAGAGTGGTGCGCTGGTGAACAGCGCAAATGTTACCGACCCCGTGACTGGCGGTCCAGCGCTCAATCTTCCGATTGATGTAGTGGCGTCGGTGCAAGTCATTTCGAATCCCTATGATCCCCAATACGGCAAGTTCACCGGAGCAGTCTCCACTGTCTCCACGAAGACCAGCGATTATGAGAAGTTTCACTTCTCCATCCAAAATTTCTTACCACGACTGCG
>WNFE01004108.1_pt1 | contig 10800 bp, 10 predicted proteins | sample 5400451 | NCBI WGS metagenome assembly WNFE01 (sample SAMN13153344, study PRJNA577476) | soil metagenome | isolation source: 200 cm saprolite under Douglas fir tree site 2 hole 2 | place: USA:California | collected 2015-04-18
TGTTACACCAACAATGCTGTGTGGTAGATTTCGTCACGAGGTTCAGCGAACCAGTGTTCCAGTCCATCGAGCGTTCGCTGACCGATGACCTCCTCTAGGCCAGCGGGAAAACTACACTCGGCTCGAAAGTAAGGAGGGCAGTTCTATGGCAGAGCGCATTCTTGTCGTTGACGATGAAAAGGAGATTCGCAGATTTATCATATCCACGCTCGTCTACTACGACAGCCAAGACGCGCCAGACGGGCTGGAAGTACTCCTTGCGCCTATCGACTGTGATTGCCGGGAGGCGGCAGACGGGCTGGAAGCGCTTGCTCTGCTTAATTCGGGTGAAAAGTTTGACCTCGTTTTGGCCGAGGTAACCATGCCTAACCTCGGCGGCATTGGGCTGCTTGGGTACATCAGGGACTGGTATCCCGACGTGACAGTTGTCATGGTCTCTGCCGTCCACGATATCCAAATCGCCTTGCAGGCCATTCGTAACGGTGCCTATGACTACGTGCTCAAGCCCTTCGAGCCCGAACAACTGCTGGTTGCCGTTCACCGAGCGCTGCTGAACCGACGCTTGAAACGGGAAAACGATGCCTATCGCACCAACCTCGAAGCGCTGGTCGCTGCCCGAACCCAACAGTGGAAAGCCGCACTCTCTGATCTGGAGCGGGCTTATGACATCACTCTGGAAGGGTTCGGTGACGCTCTGGCCCTGAAGGACGCCGAAACCGAAAACCACTCCAAGCGGGTTACTGCCTTCACTATCGCGATGGCGCAGAAAATGGGCCTGCCAAAAGATGACATCCGTGTCATCGCCCGTGGCGCCTTCCTGCATGACATCGGCAAAATGGCGATCCCCGACAAGATCCTGCGCAAGCCTGACAAGCTCAATCCCGACGAAGTCGATATCATGAAAGAGCACGTCTGGTACGGATACAAAATCGTTAAGAATATCCCCTTTCTCAGCGAAACGGCTGAAATTGTCTACTCCCATCAGGAACGCTTTGACGGCACCGGCTACCCGCGCCGCCTCAAGGGCGAAGAAATACCCCTCGGAGCAAGAATCGTAGCGGTGGCGAATACCTTAGACGCCATGACCTCCGACCAACCCTATCGCTCCCGCCAAACCTTTGAAGTCGCCCGCAAAGAAATCAAATTTTGGTCTGGCCGCCAGTTCGACCCCCAGATTGTCGAGGTCTTCCTCGGCATGCCCGACAACATCTGGGAGGACTTTCGCAAGGACATCTAAATCCAGACACACGGCTAAGATGTCCTCAGTATCCGACAGCGATTGACTGTTGACGTTGAGAGGCGTTTACACTCAGAACCCGGTCAGAGAGTGAAATCGTATTCGAGCTTGTTGGCAGGCGTGCATCACTTCACCTCTGCGAGGCAGCTGGAGAGCTCGGCCTGGATCTGTTCGGTGCGACGCTGGCCCTCGGCTCGATCCTTGTTAACCTTGGTGAGCTTGAGCTTCACGCCGTCGAGCATGCGGTTCCGGCGTTGGATCACGGTGTCGTCGTCTGTACCCTCGAGCTGATCGATCACGTCTTGGTCGAGTTGGATCTCCTGGACCTCGGTGTTGATCGTCGCCGTCGAAGGTTCAAGGGAGTTGAGCTTCTCGAGGTTGGCGCGGTGGCATGCGGCTCGGTGAGCTCGAGCGTCGTATAACCCGCGCACGCCGTAAACGATCGCGACGACCAGCGACAAGAACAACAGCAGGAATAGCTTTACAGCGATCGGGTGCTTCTTCACAGTGAAACCTCCTGAACGCTCGACTGTGGTTCGAGCAGGAATCGCATAGCTTCTGCGAGTGGATCGTCCTCAACGGCTACTGTATCGCCTCGTGGGCGAAATGGCGATGTGTCGCCAGCCGCGCGTGGAGGGCTCTTCGGGCAGGTCCTTCCGTAACGTTCGGCAACAGCAGAACTGCTGATTCCGATTTCTCGCACGCTGCAACCATTCCGGTTCGTTGAAATCGGTGAGAATGACCGGCGCAGACTTAACGCTGCGATCCAGTCTTTTGTGGATAAGACCGTCTTGAACAACAATCGATTGTTCGGGACCGAGTCTGGTGAGGGGCGGGGTCGCGCGGAGGACGAGGCGGTCAAGCATCCTGCGAACCATGGACCTACCCCGATTGTGAGTGAAATGGCGATTTTTCACCAACAAAGACCCTAGTCCGTGCCACCGCTGTGACGTATTGAGTAAAGGCAACTCCCTTTTCCCCTGATGCAAATCTATCGACGAGAAAGATAAAATTTGCCAAGTAAGCGAAGTGCGAGGGGGCCATGCTGACGTGGCGCGCGTCCTGGTGGATGTACGTGGTAGCGGCCGTATATGCACTCACGTTCTTGTTCAATACGCGGCAGGAATTCTGGGGGCCTGCGAGCGAAGGGTGGGTGCTCTCGGGGGGGTTCAAAGCCAGCAGCGTGCTGCCAGGCGGGCCCATGGACAAGGCGGGTCTACGGTCGGGCGATGTCCTCGAAGTAGTGGGTGGACAGCCTCTCAATGGGGCGGCCGATTGGTTCCTGGCGCGAGCGCATTTTGAACGGGACCACCCAGTCGAGATTCAAGTGCGGCGCAGCGAGCAGCACCTTGCCTTGAAGCTCGTGATCGCTGCACCTGTCTGGCGGACTTGGAACAGAACGGATTATCTCCCCGCAGTTGCGCTTTATGTTGCCCGCTTCGTCCTGCTATTGCTAGCGATCCTTGTCGGTTTTAGTCGTCCGCAACAGCTCAGCGCTCGTCTTGCCGCCCTGATGTTTGCAATCGGAGCCGTCGCGGAAGGGTATCCAAGCTCGGGATGGGCAGCTGCGCTTCGTCATTTGCCAGCCTTGCTTGCGGTTCCTATCGGTTTGGCCACGGCCTCCTGCCTGTTGGCGCCGGTAGTTTGGCTGGCCTTTTTTGCGAGTTTCCCTCTACCTCGGCTTTCGCAACGGTCGCGATGGGTGCTGGTAATCGTGCCTCTGGTACTTTTTGGAGTGCCGATCGTGGCCTCAGTGATCGCAATGATCTACGCACCATCCGTCTTGGCCAGACCTTGGGCGGCGGTGCTTTCGGCGGCCCCAGTGCGCTTGATACAAGATGTTGCCGGTGTCACCCCCCTACTGTTTCTCAACGAGTTGCCGCTGTATCAGCCGATCATGCAGATCAGATTGTTGGAGGCATGGCTCGTGGTTACGATTATCTATTTTGCGGCAGGCTGCCTGATGCTAGTGGCCGGCTATCGCCGCCTTGATGACCCGCAGGCCCGGCGCCGCATGGGCGCGCTGTATCTTTCGCTTGTGGTTTTTCCAGTCGTGGTTGCCCACAATTTCTTCGTGCGAAATTGGACTAGCTGGTTTGGAAGCACGCCGCCAGCATTGTTTTCGGGGGCTGGCTTTGTGGGTGAGACTCTCCTGTTCTTGTTCATACCGCTGACCTTGGCGTACTGCGTTCTGACCGAAGGCCCGCAAGGACGGGATTAACAAACAGAAGGGCGGCGGCTAACCTCAGGTGTGAGCGTGGCTGCGAAACGGGCATTGCAAGCGGATGACGGGCAATCCAGGAGCTAACTGTTGTTAACAGCGATTACGCTCACAACCCAGTCAGGTTCGGAGTTTTCAGGGCACTACAACGCCGGTCAGCGCTTCTTGATGAAGCGCCGGCGTGCGAGGTGGTTTTGGGCGCCGGGTTGAATTTCTTCGTATTTCAGTATGCTGATGGAGCCATCCACTTCGAGCACAGCTAAGGCAACCTCTTTGTAAGAGGCGACGCCGTGCTCGCGCACCGCACACTCAAGGGCGTCCATGGTGATGTGCTCGCGGGCCATGTGTGCGGCGATCACTTCGCCGTCGTGGATCAGCAAACTCGGTTGGCCCTGGATGACCCTGCGGAAGCGGCGATTCACACCGGCGACTTCGGCAACCAGGTAGTTGAGTACTAGCAGCGTAGCCGCAGCCACGGCGCCGCCTGCCAGTGAAGTGTCGGGGCCGGTCATGGCATTTTGGACGGAGTTAGAAAGCAGCAATAAAAGTGTGAGGTCGAACGGAGTCATCTGACCGACTTCCCTTTTGCCGCTGAGTCGAATCCCGATCAGCACCAAAAAGTAGATGACACCCGTCCGCAGGGCGATTTGCAGCAGCGTGTGCACGCCTGGCGACAGCATCGCTCGCTATTGCGGAGTAGCCGTGACCGGGATCGGAGCATTTTTGGGCGTGCTCAGGTAGCCGGTGATCTTGTTTTTGTCCACCGACCAGACCACCATCTCATAGAGCATGTGATCGCGTCCGGTGTAGAACTGCACCGGCTCGCTGGCATTCTTGTCTTTCTTCTCGATGGTCCGGTCGTCGGCGGTAACGTTCAGCGTGTACTTGCCCTTCTTCGGGTCAGTCTTTTTGAGTTGCAGCGCGACCGTAGAAAAGGCCTGCGGCTGCGCCCCCTTCAACAACGTGAACTCGTAGTACTGGCGGTCTCCTCTGTGCTTGAGGACTTCCAGATCACCGCGTGTATTGGCAATCAACCCGCTCTGCACACCCAGATCGCCGATGGTGCGCTGCAGTTGCGCCTTGGTTTCTTCCAGGGATGCCTTGGTGGCGCCCAGGTCGGTCTTGACGCCGCCGACATCAGTCTTGACGTTTCCCACTTCGCCAGCCACGGCGCTGAGCTCCTTCTTCTGTTCTTCCGCCAACTTGGCGACGGAGGCGCGCTGTTGACGCTGCAAAGCCTCGGCACGCGCCCCCAGCTCTTTCTTGGTCATGCCCAGCTGCTGGGCCAGGGTCTCGGCATCGGCTTCGGCGGACTGGACACGCTTGGTGAGGTCGGCAACCTGCTTCTGACTGGCAGCCTGGTCCTGCGAAATCCTGTCGAGCTTGCCGCGCTGCTCGAACAGCAAGTACGTAGACCCCGCGACAAATACGATCGCAAGCGCAATCAGAATCCATTTGCCGACGTTGCTGTTGGACTCGGAATGATAAACGGGTGCTTCGTCGCCCTCAGGCATAAGCGTGTGTCTCCATGTTGAAGTGGACTGTACCGTTATTGTTCGTGAGAAGCGGGGCGGTGTCAATTCCGTTTCAGGTTCTTGGAATCGGCGGTAGTGGGGCGGAGCCTACCTTTTCGGCGTGATTCTCACACCGGGAGGGTAGGCACCCCTTAACCGCGATCGACCGACGACGCATCAACCCGTCAAAGGCAGGCCCAGAGCTTCCGCGGTCTTGGGCCCGACTTCCCCATCGGGCGTGAGACCGAGCGAGAGCTGCAATGCCACCACTGCGGCCTGGGTGTGTGGCCCAAAGACGCCGTCGACCACGCCCGGATCAAAACCCTTTTGTTTGAGTTTGTTCTGAATCTGCTGTACCACCGGCCCATGCATCGGCGGGATGGCGAGGCGGTAGATGATCGTCTGGGGTGGCGCTACGGTCACTGGATCCAACGGTTGGTAAGCGATCTCGGGGACTAGGATGCCCATGTCCCAGCGACGGTTCGCCAGGTGGGACTGAATGACGCCATCCGCAGTCGAGTGCGCCTCGACGGTGCCACCCTTTCCGTCGGAGAGCACAATATGCCCATTGGCGCCAGGGGCCGGACGCCGCAAGACCGCGGCACCGGGTGTGCGAGCGGCTTCGTCGAGCGGAATAATGTGGCCGATGGTGGTGGCATCCCGGTCCCAGTATCCGGTGTAGGCATCGGCCGAGGCGGGATTACCTGAGTCATTGAAGCATCCGAACAGTACCTCCGACACTTGGAAGACGATCCAGGAGGCGAACTCAGCGCAGTCCCAGGGACCGATCCAGTTGTCATTGTCTTTCGGCACCTGGATGCCAAGGTGATATTTCTCTCCCACATGTTTCAAACCAAGTTGCAAGAGATCGGCGCCGCGAGCAGGCATGATTCTTCCCTTTCTCGTTCTGTCGCCCCTCGCGACGAACGCTGGCAATGGATTAGGGGGAAGTACGTGATGGCTCGCTTGAGGAAGTGACGCGAAGCTTACCATACTAGAATCAAGACGTGAAGCGTCACGACGCAATCATTATCGGGGCTGGGATCATAGGATTGTCCCTGGCGCGAGAACTGCGCAAAAGCGGCCTATCGGTGCTGATCGCGGAACGGCGCGAGCCCGGGCGCGAGGCTTCCTGGGCTGCCGGCGGCATGTTGGTCGGATCCGGGCTGGAAACTCCGCGTCCGCTTCAGCCTCTGGCCGCGGCGAGCGCACGGATGTATCCCGAGTTTGTGCATGAACTCGAGGATGAGTCCGGGCTGAAGATTGACCTTCGTTCCGAAGGTACGCTGCTCCTGGACCCGGCTGCCGACCCGCGAATGCGGGATGCTCACCCCTTGCCTGCGTCCTTGCAAGAGCTGGAGCCCAACCTTGTGTTGACGGGCGACGCGCCCCTGTTCATCAGAGAGCGAAGTGTCGATCCCCGGCATCTTGTCGCCGCTGCCGTGGCCGCTGCGCGACATCGTGGCATCGATTTCTCTTCGGGAGACCAAGTGTTGGCGGTGGAAGTCAGCGACGGAGTAACAAACGGAGTTCGCACCAACAAGACTCGCTTTGCCGGCGGTGCGGTGATCAATTGCGCTGGGGCCTGGGCTGGGCAAATTGGGCCGCATGCCTTCCCTACCCGACCCGTCAAGGGACAGATGCTGTGCGTCGCCATGCCCGAGAAGAACCTGGTGCGTCACGTGATACGCACGCCGGACGTTTACCTCATCCCGCGCACCGACGGGCGCCTGTTGATCGGCGCCACGGTTGAAGAGGCGGGCGATGACAAACGGACGGTTCCGGAGACCATTCAAAAGCTGAGGCAGTCGGCGCTGAAGCTTGTTCCGAAATTGGCTGGTGCACGAATTCTGGAGGCCTGGGCGGGCCTGCGACCGGGGACGCCCGACGGCTTACCGATCTTGGGAACGACCAGTACGCCGGGATACTTCGTGGCCGCCGGGCATTTCCGTGACGGAATTTTGCTGGCGCCAGTGACCGCAAAAGTCCTGGGCGCGATCGTTACTGGGCGAGTGCCACAGTTTGAGTTGGCGGGCTTCTCTCCCGCTCGCTTCCAGCTCAGATAACAGGACTCAAGTATACTTTTGACGATTTCTTAATTCGCGGTCCGCACCCCGAAAGGCAGGAAAGCCATGGCTTCCCCAGCAATTGATTTTGCTCGCAATAATCAGCAACGTTTCCTCGGTGAACTGAAAAATCTCCTCCGGATCCCCAGCATCAGCACGCTGGAAGAACATAAGACCGACGTGCACAAGGCGGCCGAGTTTGTCGCCAGCGAACTACGCCGCATCGGGATGGAAAACGTGGAAGTGATCCCGACCAAGGGACACCCTCTGCTCTATGCCGACTGGCTGCACGCGCCCGGCAAGCCGACGGTCCTGATGTATGCACATTACGACGTCCAGCCGCCTGACCCGGTGGACGAGTGGCAGACGCCTCCGTTCGAACCGACCGAGCGCAACGACAACATCTACGCCCGCGGCGCGGTAGACGACAAAGGCCAGCTTTGGATGGAAGTGAAAGCCCTTGAGTCGCTCATGCAGGCGCATGGCGGCAAACTCCCTATCAACGTGAAAGTCATCTTTGAAGGAGAAGAAGAAGTTGGTGGCGAATCGATTGCAGAGTACGTGCGCAAGCAGAAGGCAAGGCTGAAAGCGGACTTCGCGCTGGTTTGCGACACTGAGCTGTTCGCTCCGGATCTTCCCACTCTTTGCGTGGGTCTGCGCGGCCTGGTTTACACCGAGATTGAGGCGGTAGGCGCGAAGACCGATTTGCACTCCGGAATGTACGGCGGAGCGGCGCCGAACCCTCTGTTTGCGCTGGTCGAAATCATCAGCAAGTTGAAGGATGCAAAAGGCAAGGTGCTGATCCCGGGCTTCTACAAGAACGTTAAGGCGCCCAGCAAGGACGAGTTGAAAGCGTGGAAGCGGTTGCCCTTCAATGAAGAGCACTATCGCAAGACGGAAGTCGGTTCCAAAGTGCTGACCGGTGAGCCCGGGTATTCAGTCCTTTACCGGACGTGGGCTCGTCCGACGCTTGAAGTACACGGGATGCCGGGTGGATTCGTCGCTCCGGGCGCAAAGACTGTGATTCCAGCGAAGGCGTCGGCGAAAGTCTCCATGCGCCTGGTGCCGAACCAGGATCCGGAAGACATTCTCAAGCGATTTACTGCGATGGTCAAAAAGCTCACGCCTAAAGGGATTGAGACGAAGATCAAAGTCTGGAGTAAAGGGCCGGCATGCGTCGTCGGCACCGACAACCGGTTCATCAAGGCCGCCACCGAGGCGCTGCGCGACACGTTCGAGAAAGAAACTGTGTTCATTCGGTCGGGTGGTTCAATTCCCATCGTCACCGATTTTCAGGACGTGCTGAAAATTCCGAGCGTCATGATGGGCTTCGGGCTACCTGACGACAACCTGCACGCGCCCAACGAAAAGTTTCATATTCCGAACTTTCATCGAGGGATTGAGACGATTTGCTCGTTCTTTGAGAAGCTGGGCGAATAGGGAGTCAGCACGAACTTCGTACGTGCAGGTGCCAAAACAGCTAGCACCTCGGAAGGTTGCGGCGGCAAGAAAACCATAACCACTGGGGTCACAGAGGATCACGGGGGAATTCTTGATCTCCTCTGTGATTCTCTGTGACCCCTGTGGTTAGGCCCTTCGCGGCACCGAACCCGGCCAGTACTCGGCCAATCCCGCGGCAATCAGGTAAAATGTCATGTTTGAGGTTTGTAATGATGCGCACACGTGTGTTGACGCTATCTTTCCTATTTCTACTGGTCACACTACTGACGACACCCTGGTTGCAGTCGGATGATCAGGGGGTCCCGCATTTCAATGCCGCTCCCGCCGCAGGCGACAAACTGGAGCCCATCCTGGACAAGGACCAACTTTGGGGAGAGAACGCCCAATTCCCGTATCAGAGACATGCGTACGAGCTCGCCGCGAAAATTCCGAAGGTGATTCATCAGCAGCCCTGCTATTGCTACTGTGATCGCGGCATGGGGCATAAGAGCCTGCACAGCTGCTTCTCGGGCACTCACGGCGCAGAATGCGGCACTTGTCTGAAGGAGCTTTACTACAGCTACACGATGCATAAGCAGGGCAAGACGGCGCGGCAAATTCGCGCGGGAATCATCAAAGGCGATTGGAAGCAGATCGATCTGCAGACAGCCGCCAGCATCAACTGATCGTGTTCTTCTACTTTTCCTGACGAGGCGGTTTAATGGCACCGAAGGTAATTGCAAAGAAGCAAGTGGCCGAAGATCCACATCACACCCAGGCAGTGCAAAGCTACGAACTCGGCGTTCGGGCCCTGCAGGAACGTAAGTTCGAAAAGGCGAGAGGGTACCTGCAAAAGGTGCTGGCCGGACCGAACAAGTCGCTGTGCGACCGGGCGAAGGTGCATCTCCAGACCTGCGACCAGCGCATGGAGAAGCCGGCGCTCCAGTTCAAGACGTCCGAGGAGCATTTCGACTTCGCGGTGTCGCTCATCAACACTGGCGACTACGTCACTGCCCGCGAGCACCTGGAAAAGCTGCTGAAGCAGCAGCCGAAGGCGGACTACGTTCTCTACGGACTGGCCGCCCTCAGTTGCCTGACCGGACACGTCGAGGAAGCGCTCAAGACGCTCGACGAGGCGATCCACCTGAGCCCGGCCCTGCGCTTTCAGGCCAGGAACGATTCCGACTTCCAGAATCTGGCTGAGGATCCGCGGTTTACGGAACTGCTATATCCGGATCCGGGAGTGGACGCGATCATGCCGGAAGAGGAAATGAACACCTACTAGCCGGCCGACTGCCGGCTCGGGTGCTGCATGGTCTCTCAGCAGCGCATGAATTCATCCGACAGCAATAAGGCTGGTCCACGCGACTTGCGCGTAGTCGCAATCGGCGGCGGCACCGGCCTCTCCACCCTGCTGAAGGGCCTGAAGAGGTATGTCCTGACTCCGGCGCTTGACGCCTCCGGCCAGACCACAATCCGCGAACTGTGCGGCGTAGTGACCGTCAGCGACGATGGCGGCTCCAGCGGACGCCTCCGCAAAGAACTCAACATGCTGCCGCCCGGGGACATCCGGAATTGCATCGTGGCGCTTTCCGAAGACGAAGCCTTGCTGTCTCGGTTGTTTCAGCATCGTTTTCAGAAAGGGTCCGGGCTTGAGGGCCACAGTTTCGGGAACCTGTTTCTGGCGGCGTTGACTTCGATCACGGGAGACTTCGCAGAAGCGGTTCGCCTCTCTTCTGAAATTCTGCTCACTCGCGGACATATTTATCCAGCCACCGCCTCGAGCGTCGAACTCGAAACGCTGATGGAAGACGGAACGCGGGTGCGGGGTGAAACGCAGATTACCGCGAGCAAGGGGAAGATTCGCGAGCTTTTTCTGGTTCCGCCGGATGTGCAACCGCTCTCTCAAACGCTGGATGCGATCGCCGCGGCAGATCTGATCACGGTCGGGCCGGGTTCCCTGTTCACGAGTCTCATACCCAATCTGCTGGTTCGTGGGATCGCCAAGGCGATCATCGCTTCTCTGGCTGTTAAAGTATTTGTCTGCAACCTCATGACACAGGCGAATGAAAGTCTTGGATTAACTGCGGCTGACCACATACGCGCGCTCAATAACCACGCCGGGGCACAGCTTTTCGACTACGCGCTCATCAACCAGAAACCGGCATCGCCAGACATGAAAGCTAAATATGCGTTGGAAGGAGCCTCGCAGATCGTGGCCGATCTGGATGCGATTGAGGCGCTCGGCGTCTGCCCAATACTCGGAGATTATCTCGACGAGGGTGAGGTGGCGCGGCACGCCACCGAGCGCGTCGCCCACGA
>WNFE01004109.1_pt1 | contig 10800 bp, 12 predicted proteins | sample 5400451 | NCBI WGS metagenome assembly WNFE01 (sample SAMN13153344, study PRJNA577476) | soil metagenome | isolation source: 200 cm saprolite under Douglas fir tree site 2 hole 2 | place: USA:California | collected 2015-04-18
CGGGTTCAGAAGGAATCGCGTTCGCGCATCTTACAGGCAGTTCGGCAGAAGCTCCCTCCGGCTCTGGCGCGTGCGGACTTCGAGATGGTTGCGCTCGACTATTTCCGACGCCTAGGCCATGACAATCATCATCGGGTGTTGCAGGTCTATGGCTGGGAGGAGAAGAAGACAAAGACATCCTGGGGAGGAAATTCAGTGGACCACGAACGGTTGGCCGAGGCCCGAATTCGGGCGCTGACGGCAGCCGTCCTCAACCGCTTCATAGTGGCGTGCGCGCTGGTCCCCGATCTGTACTGCCCTAGCTACAGTTCCGCGGAGACTCTGTCGAAGGAATCGAACCTTATGCGAACCGCCGTCCGCTACAAAGTAGACGCATCGAAAGTCACTGCCGAGGTCAAGGTAGAGCTGTCGAAGAAGCGGAAGGGTGGCAAGGTCCAACGACGCCATGTGCAAAAGGAAGCCGGCAGTGGACTTCGCAATCGCACCCAGAGCGCCTGATAGAAAAGCAGATTCCCGCCCTATGGGCGCAGACTGTACCCACGACTGTACCAATAGGCAATGTTTTCACGCGCTGGGGCTTAGCTGAGAGCGAAAAGCAGCTTCCCCAACTTGTTGCACACATTGAAAAAGGACACTAGGAAATGGAATTGTTAGAGTCGGGTTTCGTGCGCCCAAGGCAGGCGCGCTACCAGGCTGCGCTACGCCCCGACATGAAGTGCAGCGTCAATTCTAGAGTACTTTCCTGCATTCCCGCTATTCCAATCGGTCCTTTTGCACCCTTGAGCCCGAGACACTTGAGGCGAAAAAGGGTGTGGGCCTGGCTGCGACCTCTTGCCTGACTCTTTCACCCGCGAATTCTATAACCCCTCTTTAAATCGGGATCCAGTCCTTGTGAGGTGCGAGCCCCGGCCCCAAAATAGTCGCCCAAATAGTCTTCGTCGCCGCCGCACGTGATGCCGCTCGATCCGTTGCTGTTTTGCTCTAGCTCAGAATGGCCTTCAGGGAGCCTCAGCCGCATCGATGCTATGTGCGTCATTCGACAACCGCTTCGCTCGCCCTTGACCTCCATTTGTGAAGACAATGCTAGATTGAGTCTGGGTGGGTAGTCCATTTCTCGTCTCCTTGGAAACGTAGGTTCCACTGCCCAAGCATGGTAACCAAAGGCAGGAATCCCGAGTGAGTAAGATCCGTTTGCGAACTAAGTTTCTCCTTTCGCTCCTGGCGATTTCGGCTGGGCTGACAACCGCCACGCTTCTCATCGTCAGCTACAGTGTTCAAAACCGGGTGCGGGAGAGCATTCGCGAAGAACTGCGGAACTCGGTCGACACCTACAAGAGTTTCGAAAGACAACGTGAAGAGACGCTGACAAGATCCTCGGAACTCATCGCGAACCTGCCGAATGTCCGCGCCCTGATGACCACAGAGGATGCCACAACCATCCAGGACGCTTCCGCCGACGTTTTTAGGCTGAGCCGGAGTGACCTGTTGGTCCTGGCGAACCGCGCGGGAACAGTGGCCGGGCTGAGGGCCAGCACTTTAGGTCTCGACCGGGGCGCCGCGCAGACACTTCTGCGGGGTTCACTGGACCGGGGAGAATCGCGGGGCTGGTGGTTTGGCGGCGGGCATCTTTATGAAGTGTGGATACAACCGATCTATTTCGGCGCGCCATCGCAGAATACGACGATCGGTTTCCTGGCGGTGGGTCACGAAGTTGACGGGCAGGCGGCGAGAGATTTCGGCAACATTGCCTCCAGTGAAGTCGCATTTCACTTTGGGGAGAATACTGTTGCGAGCACCCTGGCTCCCGCCCAGCAAGACGATCTGGCGCGGCAACTCTCCGGAAGCTCCAGGAACCTTTCGGGGACCCCGCGAGAGATCCAGCTTGGACCGGAGCGATACGTCGTCGCCACCGTCCGTCTTTCTCTGGAAGGAGATCCGGCAGTGTCTCTGAGCGTTTTGAAATCGCTCGACAAGGCCACGTCATTCCTCAGCGAGTTGAATCACGTTCTGATCGGTCTAGGATTGTTGAGTGTGCTGGCCGGCAGCGCGCTGGTCTTCCTGATTTCGCATACGTTTACGCGGCCGCTTGCGAGTCTGGTCGCCGGCGTTCGTGCTTTGGAGGCGGGTGATTTTAACTATCCACTCGAAAGCAGCGGTGGCGATGAAGTCAAGGAAGTCACCGGCGCGTTTGTCCGGATGCGCACCCATATGGAGAAAGCTCAAGACGAGCATAGGCAGCTTGAGGAGCGGCTTCGCCAGGCCCACAAGATGGAAGCCGTGGGGAGACTCGCGGGCGGCGTGGCGCACGATTTCAACAATTTGCTCACCATTATCCGGGGCAACAGCGATCTCCTGATCGACCGTGAAGGCGCGGACAATTTTCACCGGCGCTGCGTGGAGCAGATTCAGAAAGCGGCGGGCCGCGCCGTTTCCATGACGCGCCAATTGCTGGCGTTCAGCCGGATGCAGGTTTTGCAGCCGCGCGTGATTGAGTTGAACGCCATTGTCGTCGAGATGGGCAAGATGCTCCCGCGTCTCATCGGTGAGCACATCGAATTTGAATTTTTACCCGATCCCAAGCTGGCGGCCGTGAAAGCGGACCCTGGACAAATCGAACAGGTGATTCTAAACCTCGCCGTCAACGCCCGAGACGCCATGCCGAACGGGGGCCAGCTCACGGTCCGAACTTCGAACATCGCCATCGGTGAGGACGAAGCCGTCAAACGCCCGCCGATGACGGCAGGCCAATACGTGTTGCTCTCCGTCACGGACACCGGGCATGGCATGGACGAGGCGACCAAGACCCACATTTTTGAGCCTTTTTTCACCACCAAGGAAGTTGGCAAGGGCACGGGGCTCGGCCTGGCAACTGTTTACGGCGTTGTCAAACAGAGTGGAGGCTTTATCTGGGTGATCAGCTCCCTAGGAAAGGGCACGACATTTGAGATTTATCTGCCGCAGGCCTCGGCACCTCAATCAAAACCCGACCCGGATGCAAAACCCGCTGCAATTCCCCACGGAAGCGAGACAATTCTTGTGGCCGAGGATGAAGCGGGCGTGCGCGAGCTAGCCTGCCAGTTCTTGCGGGTGAAAGGCTACACGGTGCTGGAAGCCAAGGATGGCCAGGAAGCCCTGGAAATCGCCGCCCGGCATTCCGGCACTATACACTTGCTCTTGAGCGACATGGTTATGCCTAAAATGAACGGTGGCGAGCTGGCGGGGAGATTGAACGCGATTCATCCCAAGATTAAAGTCGCATTCATGTCCGGTTACTCTGAGTTCTCCAGGGGGGAGATGGGAAACGAGTTCCCTCACGCGCCGGTTCTCCAAAAACCGTTCTCACCGGCTTCTCTTGTCGGAATCGTGCGCGAGGCCTTGGCAGAAGGGACTACGAATCAGTCGATAGAAACGAAGGAGTCCCGGGTCACATAGAAAACCCGGAATTCCGCTGGACGGTGTGCAGCGGAATGGGTCAACCAGACCGAGGAGGGAGCGATGCGAGGCAATGGCTACCAGTGGAGGGGGCTGAAGATCTGCGTGGCCGCGAGCTCGCTGTTTTTATTCTCCGTCGGTGCTCGCGGACAAGACGGCGGAAGGGCATCGCCGTCCAGCCCGCCGCCGTCCGAGGTCACACCGGAAGTCCGCGTTCTGGCCGACATGATTCGTGACCTGCAAACGCAGGTCCAGGCGCTGAATTCGCAATTGAGCGAACTACGAAGCGAGCAACAACGCACTGGCGAGGAGGCTCGTGAGCTTCGCCGCGAACTCGATCAAGCAAAAACAAAGCTTCTTCCGCCGGCGAATGCGGCGTTGAATTCAACCCCTGCGCCTGTGCCGCAAGTTTATTCTGCTCCCTCGAAGCCATCTTCCCCTGCGGCAGCACTGTCCGCGCAGGATCAAGCGGTCCCGGATCGTGCCGCCAAGTCCGACGAAGACCAGCAGCTGATCGATGGCAAGCTGAATGATCTGTATCAGACAAAAGTGGAAAGCGGATCAAAGTACAGGCTGCGTCTTTCAGGAATCGTGCTCCTAAATATGTATGACAATCGCGGAACCATGGAAAATCAGGATTTTCCATGGTTCGCGGAGCCGCCACAAACAGAGCCAGACTTCGTTACCACTAGCTCGTTCGGAGCAACACTCCGCCAGTCCCAAATTAGACTCCAGGCATTCGGTCCCGACGTCGCCGGCGCGCGAACCAGCGCGGACCTGCAATTTGATTTTGCCGGAGGGTTCCCCAATGCGGCGAACGGCGCCACCATGGGCCTCGTGCGTCTGCGCACGGGGACGATTCGGCTGGATTGGGCCAATACCTCGATTGTCGCCGGCCAAGACCATTTGTTTTTCGCACCGCTTGCTCCCACCTCCCTCGCGACGCTCGCCACTCCTGCGCTCGCCTACGCGGGAAACCTGTGGGCATGGACGCCGCAAGTGCGCATCGAGCATCGCATCGTCTTGTCCGACGCTTCGAGCTTTACGCTCCAGGCCGGAATTCTCGATTCGCAGTCGGGCGACTTTCCGGACGATTCGTTTATTCGTTATATGACCTGGGGCGAAGAATCGGGCCAGCCCGCGTATGCCACTCGCGTTTCCTGGAGTCACCGTGCCTTCGGGCAGAATTTAACAGTTGGGCTCGCCGGATATTATGGCCGTCAGAACTGGGGATTCAACCGTATCGTGGATGGGTGGGCCGGAACCACGGATCTGACATTGCCGCTCGGCAAATTATTTGAGTTTACCGGCGAGTTCTACCGAGGCCGCGCGGTGGGAGGTTTGGGTGGCGGCATTGGCCAAACGGTATTGGCGACGGGCACGTCCGACGACCCAACGACGGTTATCAAGGGACTCGATTCGATGGGCGGCTGGGCACAACTGAAATTCAAGCCTAGAGCAAATTTTGAAATCAATGGCGCGGTCGGATTGGACAATCCGTTTGCTGGCGAACTGCGCAGCTTCAATGCGAACAAGGTCTATCTCGGTTCCTATACACGAAATTTGAGCCCGCTTGTGAATTTCATCTACCAGGTGCGGTCTGACATTCTATTTTCGACGGAATACCAACGGCTGCAAACATCGGTACTCGACAGCACTACCAACAGTGGAAATCACATTGGTTTCAGTCTTGGATACATATTTTAATGCGCTCATCCGGCAAAATTCGACGGACGCGTGGCTTCGGCTACCTCGTTGTTTTGTGTCTATTCGGTTATGCTTTGGTCGCTTGGTCTCAGCATGGACCTGTTAGCGTCCAGGTTGAGATTGTCAATCCGAAGGCGCCCAAGAAAACTGCATCCACCAGCGGCGGCGCCGATTCTTCAAATGTTGCTGTCTGGCTCGCGCCAATCGCCCCCGGCTCCGGATCTGCCGCCGCATCGCCCCCTGCCCATTCCTTGCCGCAAATAACGCAGATTGACAAGAGCTTCGATCCCCACGTGCTTGTGGTTCGAGAGGGCACGGCTGTTCAGTTTCCGAACAGGGATCCTTTCCTCCACAATGTTTTTTCGCTCTTCGATGGCAAGCGGTTTGACCTCGGATTTTACGAAGCGGGTTCAAGCAAATCGGTGCGCTTCGACCGGATCGGGGTGAGCTTCTTGTTCTGCAATATTCACCCGGAAATGAGCTCTGCTGTGGTTGTTGTTGACACTCCTTATTTTGGGTTGTCGAATCGGGCAGGACGCGTGACCATCCCCGAAGTGCCTGATGGGCGATATCAATTGAATGTCTGGTACGAACGGAGTCTGCCGGAGGACTTGAAGAGTGTCAGCCGCGTGGTTACCATCTCCGAAGCGGGGCGGACCTTGGAAACAATCAAAGTCATCGAAAATGCCAACTTCAGCCTCGAACACAAAAACAAGTACGGGCAGGAGTATATTCCTCCAGCAAACACCAGCCCCGTCTACGGCCGCCACTGAGGCTTCACGCCACGCAAAGGGATCTTTCGCGCCGCCGCAGCCGCATCACAATTCATTTTGCCGGTTAGGGGCGACACGAGGACTGCGGGGATTACGGCCCGGCTTCAACGGCGTGCCGCTTTTTTTCGCACGTGCCGCTTTCGTTTCTGCGGCTTCGTTTTTTGAGCGCGACGAGCCGCCCCTTCGTCTCCGGTGATGCGGAACAGGCGGAGACGCGCGAGCCGTGCATTCTCCTTCACGCGCAGCCGCGCGGCACCGACTTCCAACAAAAGCTGAACCGGAGCCACGCGTCCTCGCACGTAGTACGGGGCGTGCCACGCGCCTGCGCGCAATAGCCGCTCATCGGACTCAATCAGGGCGATTTCATCTTCCGCGAGATCGAGGATTTCATTGCATTCGACGAAGTAGCTGCCGCGTCCAAGGTCCCACCATTGATACCGGTCTTCCGGCCGGAGATGTTGCGGCGCAATCTCCATGCGTCCGGCAGCTATGTACTCGCTTCCCCCGAAATCAATCTGGCCGGTTGGGTCCACCGAAAAAATCTTGCGAGCCGTCAAGTTAATGGAATAGCCGTGAACTTGATATTTCGGATGGAGGATTCCAGCAATGCGTGCCGCCGCCACTTTGCCCGTCAATAATTGCATTTGGGAACTATACCCAACGGGGGCGGGAGGCGTCTACCGCCCGAGGACGGATGATTCGAAAAAGGGAGTCGTCAGACCGTCTTGTCTCTCGCGTAGCAGAGGCGTTCGAGATTGCATTCCGCGCAACGCGGCTTGCGCGCCTGGCAGACCTTGCGCCCGTGCCAGATCAACTGGTGAGAAAACAGAATCCATTTTTCTCGCGGAATAACTTTCATCAAGTCTTGTTCGATTTTCTTGGGATCGGTATTTCGTGAAAGATCGAGGCGTTCAGAGAGACGCGTCACGTGCGTATCGACAACGATCCCGGAGGCGATGCCAAACGCCGTGCCCAGCACCACGTTCGCCGTTTTTCGCGCTACACCGGGAAGCGTCAGGAGCTGTTCCATCGTTTGCGGCACTTCTCCGCCAAATTCTTCAACGATCTTCTTGCTCGCGCCCATGATGGATTTTGTTTTGTTTCGAAAGAAGCCCGTCGGCCGGATGTCCTCCTCGAGATCCTTGGGGTCGGCATAGCTGAAATCCTTAGGCGTGGGATACTTCACGTACAACGTCTTCGTGACCTGGTTGACGCGAACGTCCGTGCACTGAGCGGAAAGGATCGTTGAAATCAGCAATTGAAAAGGCGTCTCGTGCTCGAGCGCACAGACTACGTCGGGATAGGCCTCGTCAAGCTTCTGGAGAATCGCGCGCACGCGCTGCGGATTCGTTCCCGCCCCTTTCGCCTGGGCTGCGCGCGAGGAGGAAACCTGCGCAGCTGGTTTACGAGAGGCTGATTTTCGTTTCGCGGCCTTGGGGACGCTTCTTTTGTTCTTGGCTTTTTGTTTTTTCATCGCGGCTCGGCGCATGAATATACCACAAGGGAGGCATGTGAGAAGCGTCTCGCCGGCGGTTTTACACCGCAATGGAAATGCAGGAATCGTCCCGGCCTGGCTGGGAAGCCACCAAACCCCACACTCCGCAGCAAAGTGTGGGACCGCAGGTTCACTTTCTCGGATCGTGGTGAGAAATCCAAGCTAAGAGCCAGATGCGAGGAAATCGAGCGCCTTGCGAAAGGCTTTTCCGCGGTGACTATACTGATTCTTTTCTTCGCGCGAAACTTCCGCGTATGTTTTCCCGAGAACGGGGAAGAAGAATATCGGGTCGTAGCCAAAGCCGCCCTCCCCGCGCGGCGCATCGAGCAGTTCTCCCTCGGCCGATGCCGAAAAAACGCCGCGTGGCTCGCCCCGCTCGGCCAGTGCGACAACGCACACGAACCGCGCGCGGCGCTCCCCGTCTTTTTTGCCGCGCATCGCGCCAAGCAATTTGCGTATGCGATCCGAGTCCGCCGCCCCCGGCCCTGCGTACCGGGCGGAATGCACACCCGGAGCGCCGCCGAGCGCCGGCACAACGAGCCCCGAATCATCGGCAATCACGAGTCCCTCGGAGAGACGGCTATAGTGCAGGGCTTTGCCCACGGCATTCTCCGCAAATGTCTCGGCTACCTCGTCGAATTTCGGCAATGCGTCGAAATTCGGGATCAATACAAGATCGAGGGATGCGCCGGCGGAACCAGCCAGCGCGCGATATTCGCGCAGCTTGCCTTCATTTGACGAAGCAACGCCCAAGCGGAGAGGTTTACTTTGCGCGGACACGGAAATTCGTCTGCACCAAAGTGGATTGATGCTCGGTAAGGCGGCGAATTCCGGCCGCTGCCAGCGCCAGCAGGTCCTGCAATTCGGCTCCGGCAAACGGCTGCCCCTCGGCCGTGGCCTGGACTTCGACGAACTTGCCGTTTCCAGTCATCACCACGTTCATGTCCACTTCAGCGCGGGAATCTTCGTCGTACGCGAGGTCAAGCAGCGCCGTGCCGTCCACCAGGCCGACGCTAGTTGCCGCCACGGAATCAGTCAGCGGAAGCGCTTTCAAGATCCCTGCCGCCACCATGCGCTCCATCGCGAGAACCAACGCGACGTACGCGCCGGTGATCGAAGCCGTCCGCGTGCCGCCATCGGCTTGGATCACGTCGCAATCGAGCCACACGGTTCTTTCGCCCAATTTCTGCTGGTCTGTGATGGCTCGCAAGGACCGCCCAATCAGCCGCTGAATTTCGAGCGTGCGCCCCGAAGGCCGCCCGCGCGTGGACTCGCGCGCCGTTCGCTGCTCGGTGGCGCGCGGGAGCATGCCATATTCGCCCGTCACCCAGCCCTTGCCCTGGCCTTTCAAGAACGACGGGACGCCGTCGTCTACAGTCGCGGTGCAGATCACGCGCGTGTTGCCGATCTCGATTAACACGCTCCCCTCGGCGCTCGGGATAAAGTCTGGCGTCAATTTCACAGGGCGCATCTGGTCATGCGCGCGTCCATCGCTTCGCAAGGTTCCTCCTCGGGACATGGATTCGAGTTTGACCGTGGCCTACAGCAGTGTCAACCGCACACAAGAAGCCGCGTGGCTCAATGCGCTGCTTGTTTTGCCGGCGCCGGAAGCACTGGACTCGACGCGGATGGCTTGGTTTGTCCAGTGCCAAGAGTCTGGGAGACCGGCACAGCTGCTGGAGCCGACGACGAAACCGGGAATAGGCCGGACAGATCGAGATGCCCGGCGAGCGTCTCCGCCTCTTGTCCATGAATGAGAATCTTCAATTGTCGAATCCCATTTACGTTCGCGCCAAGCGTCTGCGCGATGGAGTCCACGACCAGTTGTTCGCTCAGAATTCCTGACGGAGTCTCGGCTGAGAGGGCATCCGAAAAATCCGCGACGCCCGTGCCGTCAGGCTGAAGGTAGAACGCCAGCAATATCGCATCCGCCGGCAAGGTGCGTTGATTCGGTGTAGGAGCATCCGCAATCAGCGCGATTAGAAGTTGTTTCGAACGCTCGACGGGATCCGCCGAAAGCGGAAGCTCGATCGTGGTTGCCTCCAGCGCCGCGGGCGACGTCGCGGATAGCCAGTACATCTGAGCCTTCACTTTCACATCGGTTGGGGTCGAGATCGGAATTTGCATCACATCCCGGCGCGCCTGTTCTTCGGTGCGTGGGTTGCCGGATATACGTTGGATTGCTTGGCGCAGGCTCGGTAGAGTAATCAGGCCGAACAAAACCATCACGGCAAGTACGGCAATCGTGGTTTTGAGTCCTCGCGACACGGGGCTACTTCACTCCTGCTTCGTAGACTAGCCGAAACGCTGCCACCGCGCGTGCCACGCCGTCGGCCAGGACCGGCGCTATCTTGTCAAGCGGCGCGCGGTCGCGCAGGCTCACGCTCGATACTTCGATCGCGACGGCCGGAGCCGCAACCGTCCGCAACTGCCGAACCGCAACTGCAATGGGGGTCTCCGGCGAGCCGCGAAAACGTTGCGCCATCTGAATCTGGATCAGTTCAGCCAGCCTCCGGCTCAGATCGAGATAGCCCTGTTGTGCGTGGTCCCAGCGAACCAGCCCAGGACGAGGCGCGATTGATGCCGCCGTCACAGCCGGGGCGCCCTCCTGCGGCAGGGAATATACCCGCACCGTTCCGGCCGGACCCGTGGAGGAAACGTGCAATGTGATGAAAATCGCTCCTCGCTGTGCATTCGCTGTTTTCGAACGCTCATCGAATGATGGATCTTCATTTGCCTGGCGCGTCAAGAGTACGTGAAGGCCCTGCGCCTCGAGAGAAATTCGCAGCAGGCGCGCGAAACTCAGGGCGACGTCACTCTCGGTGATGCCCGATGATCCGCGCGCACCCTGATCGGCGCCTCCGTGCGCGGGATCCAGAACGACCACGGTCAGCGGATTCCGCGATGTGGCAGCTGGAGGCGTGGTTGGTTGCGGGGCTTGCTGCGCGGATTGCGGCGCAGGTTGTGGCGTGGCCGGTTGAGGGGTTTGTTGCGCGGCGGGTTGCTGCGGCGTCTGCGCTGGCGCCGCGCCCTGCTGTGCCGGAACCCCCTGCGGCGACGCGTGCGGGGTCCGCGCGCTGACAAGAATCAGAACGAAGAGGAGGAAGAAAGTTCTGCGGCGCACAGCCACGAGGATACCAGAATCAACGCGTTGAGAGAGAGTTCGCCGGGAAATTTCAGATGGGACTTGCCTCAACGGCAATGGTTAGACCAGTGCGTTCTGGTATTGCGCCAACGCGGCCGCTCAGTTTTCCTTGCATTGCATGGAATGTCTGCTTAACTACGGAGGTGCTCGTTGTCCATCATTCTTGACTGACGTACTGAATCCGAAGTCCTTGGGGGGAGTGGATGCCAATCCATCAAGCAGCAAATGTAAGACAGCTCCTTGATCTC
>WNFE01004110.1_pt1 | contig 10799 bp, 10 predicted proteins | sample 5400451 | NCBI WGS metagenome assembly WNFE01 (sample SAMN13153344, study PRJNA577476) | soil metagenome | isolation source: 200 cm saprolite under Douglas fir tree site 2 hole 2 | place: USA:California | collected 2015-04-18
TCCTGCCGGTCGCGCGCTATCTCGCCGCCACGCCCAGCCGGATTCTGATGATTTCGATCGAGGACGCGCTCGGCGTGCCGGACCAGCCCAACCTCCCGGGCACCATCGACGAGCATCCGAACTGGCGCCGCCGGCTCCCGGTCGCATTGGAAAACTTGCACCACCATCCGCGCATCCGCGCGCTGGCGCGGGTGCTGCGTGGAGCGGGTCGAAGCGCCGGGAGCCTGCCGCTCGAAAGCTGACAGCCACCGCAGGGGTGGCCGCCAACTCATGACCGAACGTCACACCGGTCTAATAACCCCCATAATAACCCCCATACGGGTAGTCGCCGCAAACCCAGACCCGCCGCCAGCCGCCGTAGTAGGCCGGGACGATCCGCCAGCATGAGTCGTAGCCGTAGTCATCGTAGTACGGGCCCGCGAATCCGGCTCCGAAGAAGAACCTGTCATGCCGGTGGTGGTGGCGGCCATGCCAATTGCTGGGACCCCTAGGTCGCACCTGACTTGTCACGCCGCTGGGACCCATAGGTCGCACCTGACTTGGACCCACGGTGGTTGTGACAGGGCCTGGCGCACTCGGGCTGATGCTGCTCTTGCCGGGGCCGGGGCCGCTGCCGCTGCCGCCGGGGCTGCTCGGGGCGACAGACATGCTGCTTCCGCTGCTTGCTCCATGCCCCCCGTGCGAGGCAGCCATGGCGCCCGAGCTCACCCCCAGCGCGGCCGCGGCAGATAGTGCGATGAGTGTCTTGCGCAACATTGCATTCCTCCTCGTCGTTGCACGACAACAAAAAACACGACTTCACTTCTGACGGATCATAACGCCGAAGGGCGCCCAAAAGTGCCGGGCGAGAGCATCAAATATCTGAGAGTGCTGGGTTTTTGCCGCAGCAACGTGAACGGATATTCATCGTTGGCCGTCGATGCGGATTGATGCCGCTATGCTCCCGAACGCCGGCGTCCGAACGATTTGCCAACCCGGGTCTCGAGACAGAAACGCCGGTGCGCATGATCCGATGCGCCAGTTCCACTTGGGGTCCGCGCTGACCAACTTGGCGAGGTGATATCGGTCGAGGTTCGCTGCCGGACCCGAGGAACTTTTGCCGGCTCGGGGCGTTGGCCGCGCGACTGTTCGGGAGGAGCTTTTCCATGGCCAATCAGGAACGTTCCGCCGCCAACAAGGAATACGACAAGGCCGCGGGCACGGTCGACGAGATCCAGCACGACCTGCAGGCGGTGCGGGACGACTTGTCTCGGCTCGCGCAACAGGTGGCAAGCCTGCTCAGCGTGACCGGCAGCCAAGCCCTTCGCGAGGTCAAGGCGCAGATGAATCGCGCCAAGCAGAACCTCGACGGGGTGCTCTCCGAGGCAAGCGAGAAGGGCATGGAAGCCGCGGACACGGTGCGGGAAAGCACCGACACCGCGCTCGAAGCGCTCGAGGACGCGGTCCGGCAGCGCCCGTTCGCAACGCTGGCAATCGCCGTAGGCTTGGGATTTCTGTTCGGCGCAAGCTGGCGGCGCTAGGAGGGCGGCGTGCTCCCCGGCGTCAGGGATCTGAGAGAACGGCTCGACGCCGCGGTGAAAACCAGCGCGTGGTCGGCTGTCGCGGGTGCGGCGGCGCTGACCATGCTCGGCTTCCTGTGCGCCGCGCTGTTCCTTTATCTGCAAAATTGGCGCGGGCCGATCGTCGCCTGTCTCATTCTCGCCGGCGCCTTCCTGATGGTGGTGCTGATCGCGATCGCGGCGGTTGCGATGGTGCGTCAGCGCCAAGCGCGCTTGGCGCGCGCCCGCGCGCAGGCCAACCAGGCCGCCGGGCAATGGCTGCGGGATCCCGTGGTGGTCACCACCGCCCTGCAGGTTGCCAGGATGCTCGGGTTTCGCCGCGCGGCCCCCGTGTTGCTGTTGGGCGCGTTCGTGGTGGGATTGATGCTCAGCCGGACGGCCGCCAAGACCGCCCCCCCTGCCGGCCCCGAATCGTAGCCCGGCGCCTTCGCCGCTCGATGCCGGCCGACACCACGCCGACACCGGCGCATCAATGCAGCGAGACGGATTCCTCCCCGACCAGGCCGAGCATGATGAACTTGTCTTCCGCGATCTTGATGATCGCGACCATCGCCTCGTCCGGATCCTGGGTCGGCTCGGCGCAGGCGTCGTACATTTCATAAAACGGGCGGGTCACACCGTCCGAGCAATAGGCGGTGCACTCATCCATGTTCACGTAAACAACGTCGATGTCGATCACGACACTACATTTACGCCTACGCCTACGCCCACCCGTTCCGAGATTGCCGCAAAGGTTAATTCGGATCCCGGTTCGAGAGTTCCGATACGCCTCTCCATGGATTGGATCAAGTCGCCCCTCCGGCGCCGTTGCGGTATTAGGCCTTTTGCAGGCGTCGGTCGCGGCGGCCTGCGAGTAGATCGCATCACAGGGCCCCCGCTCACATGGGGATTGCAATGAACGCGCTTGCACCGGCCCGGCCCGAGTGGTGGCATACCACGACCATTTATCAGATCTATCCACGCTCGTTCCAGGACAGCAATCGCGACGGTGTGGGGGATCTGCGCGGCATCGTGCGGCGCCTGGATTATCTCGCCGAGCTCGGGATCGGTGCCATCTGGCTGTCACCGATCTTCCGCTCGCCGATGGCCGATTTCGGTTACGACATATCCGATTACACCGACATCGACCCGTTGTTCGGGACCCTTGCCGATTTCGACGAGTTGCTGCATGCGGCGCATCGGCGCGGGCTGAAGCTGCTGCTCGATCTCGTGCCGAACCACACCTCCGACCGGCATCCCTGGTTTCTGGAAAGCCGGTCCTCGCGCGACAATCCCAAACGCGATTGGTACCTGTGGCGCGATCCCGGCCCTAACGGCGGCCCGCCCAACAACTGGCTGTCCGAATTCGGCGGCAGCGCCTGGACGTTCGACCGGCCGAGCGTTCAGTACTATGGCCACGCGTTCCTGGCGCGGCAGCCGGACCTGAACTGGCGCAACCCGCAGGTACGGGACGCCGTTCACGACGTGATGCGGTTCTGGCTCACGCGCGGCGTCGACGGCTTTCGCGTCGATGCGGTCGGACATCTGCTGAAGGACGAGCAATTCCGCGACAATCCACCAAATCCCGATTTTCGCGAGCACGACCCTCCGTCCAAGCGGCTGCTGCGACTCCACAGCGCCGATCTGCCGGAGGTGCACGGCATCATTGCCGGCCTGCGTGCCGTCGTCGATGAATTCCCGAACCGGCTGCTGATCGGCGAGGTGTATTTGCCCTTCGACCGCCTGTCCGCCTACTACGGGCGCGAGCTTTCCGGTGCGCATTTTCCCTTCAATTTCGCCCTGCTGTCGGCCGCGTGGAACGCGCGGGCGATCGCGCGCCTCGTCGACGAATACGAGGCGGCGCTCCCGCCGGGCGGCTGGCCCAATTGGGTTCTCGGCAATCACGACAAGCCGCGGATCGCCACGCGCGTCGGCATCCACCAAGCCCGCATCGCCGCGATGCTGCTGCTGACGTTGCGCGGCACCCCGACGCTGTACTACGGCGACGAGATCGGAATGAAGCAGGTCGCAATCCCGGCCGAACGCGTGCAGGATCCGTTCGAAAAAAATGTTCCGGGACAAGGCCTCGGGCGCGACGGCGCCCGCACGCCGATGCAATGGGATGCAGCGCCCGGTGCGGGTTTTTCCGAGGTCGAGCCGTGGCTGCCGCTCGCCGACGATTTCCACAGCATGAACGTTGCCAACCAGCGCGATGATGCAACGTCGATCTATCATTTGTATCGGCGCCTGATCGCGACGCGCAACGCGCGACCCTCGCTGCAGATCGGCGCTTATCAGCCCGTCGTTGCCGGCGGCGAACTGCTGCTGTTCGTTCGCGCGCATTCGCGCGAGCGCACCCTGGTGGCGCTCAATCTCGGCGATGCGGCGGTCGCGGTCGAGTTCCGGACCGGCAGGCTTGCCGGACGCGTGCTGGTCTCCGCTCTCGGCGATCGCGCCGGCGAAGCCGTCGATCGCTCAATCGACCTGCGCGGCAATGAAGGCCTCGTGATCGAGCTTTCGGCCGAGGCGGAGATTCCGGCAAGCGTGCTCTAGCGCTCGGAACATTGCCGGCCACGCCGACGTTCAAAATGCATGATTTGCCATATAGATAATCCGCACTTGTGCGCCGCCGCCCGCAGGCGGCTAGAATGCCGCAGCTCGGTGGCGCGCTTTGGTCCAGCCGAGTTCGGCCGGCGCACGTCATCCGGCTTCGTCGCCAGGCCCGGATAGGAAGGGATCGCGTTCGTGCCGCTGCCTCGCCGCAGAGCCAAAACCTCGTCGCGCGCCAAGGTCGAAGCGCGGGGGCGGCGCGATCCGCTCAAGACCTATCGCGAGAAACGGGATTTTCGCCGAACCGCCGAACCGGAGCCCCGGCGCCAGCGCGGCACCGGCTGGCAATTCGTGGTGCAAAAGCACGCCGCCAGGCGGCTGCACTACGATTTGCGCCTCGAGCTCGATGGCGTGCTCAAGAGTTGGGCGGTGACGCGGGGGCCGAGCCTGGTTCCTGGCGAGAAGCGTCTGGCGGTCCAGACCGAAGATCATCCGATGGATTATCTGGAGTTCGAGGGCAACATCCCCAAGGGCGAGTATGGCGGCGGCTCGGTGATCGTCTGGGACCGCGGTCGCTGGACGCCGGAGGGCGATCCGCATCAGGGCCTCAAGAAGGGTCATCTCACGTTTTCGCTCGACGGTGAACGGCTCAAGGGCCGCTGGCACCTGGTGCGCATGCGGCCGCGTCCCGGCGAAAAAAAGCAGCAATGGCTGCTGTTCAAGGCGCGCGATGAATACGCGCGCGAGACATCGGATCCGGCCATCGTCGAGGAGGCGACGACCTCGTCTCTCACCGGACGCGACATCGAGGAGGTTGCGGCCGCAGACGAGCTTCGCCCGGATCATGCCGAGCGCGCCGAGGTCGCGCGCAAGCGCAAGGCGGAAATTCCCGATCCGGCGCGGCTTCCCGGAGCCAAGAAGGGCATGCTCGCGGTGTTCGTCGAGCCGAGCCTTGCGCTGCTTGCCGAGCGGCCGCCAAAGGGCAAGGACTGGATTCACGAAATCAAATTCGACGGTTATCGCATCGAGGCCCGTATCGACGGCCGCAGCATCAAGCTGCTCACCCGCAAAGGGCTCGACTGGACCAAGCGCTTCCAGCCGATCGCCGACACGCTGAAGAAGCTGCGGCTCGGCTCCGCCCTGATCGACGGCGAGATCGTCGTCGAAACTGCGTCCGGCATCCCCAGCTTCAGCGAACTGCAGCAAGCGCTCAGTTCCGGCGGCATGGATCGGTTCATCTATTACGTATTCGATCTATTGTATGGCAACGGCGCGGACTTGCGGAACGTGCCGCTCATCGACCGCAAGGCTCTGCTGCGGCGCGTCCTGGAGTCGATTGCCGGCAGCACCAACGTCCGCTTCAGCGAGCACTTCGAACAGGACGGCGCGACCATGCTCGCGCACGCCTGCCGGATGGGGCTCGAAGGGATCATATCCAAGCGCAGGAACGACCCCTACCGCTCCGGCCGCGGCGAGCACTGGATCAAGAGCAAATGCGTGGAGCGGCAGGAATTCGTCATACTCGGGTACGTGCCTTCAACCGTGTCGAAGGGTTCGGTCGGTTCGTTGGTGGTTGGTTATTACGAAGGCGGAAAGCTGATGTATGCCGGGCGGGTCGGGACCGGCTTTTCCGCCGGCGTGGCGCGCTCGCTCCGGCAGCAGCTCGACAAGATCAAGGCGGCAAAGCCCGCATTCGGCAGGCCGCTTCCCGCCGGGGCCGACAAGGGCGTGATCTGGGTCGAGCCGCGTCTCGTTGCCGAGGTCGAGTTCCGCGGTTGGACTCACGACGACGTGCTCCGGCAGGCATCGTACAAGGGGCTGCGCGAGGACAAGCCGGCGGAGGAAGTCGTGCGCGAGAAGGCGCCAGGATCGAAAAAAAAGGCCCGGCCGGCGCAACGCGCCGATGCCGCGGACGTGATTGCGGGGGTTCGCCTCACCCACCCGGATCGCATCCTGTGGGAAGGCCAGGGCATCACCAAGCAGGGCCTCGCCGAATTCTATGTCGAGATCGCCGATTGGATCCTGCCGCATCTCATAGGACGGCCGCTCAGTCTCGTGCGCTGTCCGACCGGCGCAATGCATCAGTGCTTTTACGCGAAGCATGCCTGGGCCGGGCTCGCCAAGGCCATTCGGCCCGTGGACGTCGGTGAGGCGAAGCCGATGCTCGCCATTTACGACCTGGAGGGTCTCATCGGCCTGGTGCAGGCAGGTGTGCTCGAGATCCACCCGTGGGGATCCACGGTCCAGGATCTCGAGCATCCCGACCGGCTGATCTTCGATCTCGACCCGGGCGAGGGCGTCGCCTGGGACAGGGTGGTGGCCGCCGCCGCGGAGACCCGGCAGCGGCTCGAGGATCTGGGCCTGGAGAGCTTCGTCAAGACCTCGGGCGGGAAGGGTCTGCATGTCATGTTGCCGATCGAGCCGGAGTTCGATTGGGAGCGCGTCAAGGCATTCACCAAGACCATCTCCGACGCGATGGCGGCCGATGCGCCCGACCGTTACGCGGCGACCATGTCGAAGCAATTGCGGCGCGGGAAGATCTACGTCGATTATCTGCGCAACAGCCGCGGAGCGACCGCGGTCGCCCCCTATTCGACCCGCGCCCTGCCGGGCGCGCCGGTCTCGACTCCGCTCGAATGGCCGGAACTGTCGGACACGATCAAGCCCGATCATTTCAACGTCGACAACCTGCGGCAGCGGCTCGCTTTCCTCAAACGCGATCCCTGGCACGGCTTCTTCGAGATGCGTCAGCGTCTGCCGCGGTCGGCAATGCCGGCCGCCGGCAAGAAATCCCGGCGTCGCCGCTCATGATGGCCCGGCGCATCCTCCCGTTCGCCCTCGCCTTGGCGGTGCTTGCTCCGGCCATCGCCGAAGAGCAGCCCGCACGTTCGCCCCCCGGTGCGCAACGCGACGAGCCGCAGCACGGCCCCGGCGTCCTGCGGCTGCTGCCGGGCGATGCGGTCAGCGAGCACTCGATCGAGCTCGCCTCCGGCAAGCTCGCCTACACGGCGACGGCCGGCACCTTCTCGCTGATCGATCAATCCGGCGAGCGCAAGGCCGAGGTCTTCTATACCGCCTATGTGGCCGGCGGCGGCGACACGGCAAACCGGCCGGTGACGTTCGTGTTCAACGGCGGCCCCGGCGCCGCATCGGCGTTTCTGCATCTGGGGCTGGTCGGCCCCAAGCTGGTCGACTTCGGCCCGCAGGGTCACGATGGCGCTGCCGCCCGGCTGCGCGACAATCCCGAGACGTGGCTGGCGTTCACCGACCTCGTTCTGATCGATCCGGTGGGGACGGGCTGGAGCCGCGCGCCGAAGCCGGACGACGCCAACGCGTTCTACAATATCCGCCGCGACGCGGAATCGATCGCGAAGATCATCGCGCTCTACGTCGCCAAGAACGGCCGCAGCGCGTCGCCCAAATATCTGCTGGGCGAAAGCTACGGCGGCTTCCGCTCGGTCAAGGTCGCCAAGACCCTGCAGCGCGAGCAGGGCATCGTCGTCTCCGGCATCCTCATGGTATCGCCGCTGCTGGACGCGGAATTTCTGTTCGGCAGCAGCCGATACGCGCTCGGCGCGGCGCTGCAGCTTCCCAGCCTGATCGCCACCGAGCTCGAGCGCCGGCACACCTTCAGCGCCGCCGCGCTCGCGGAGGGCGAGCGTTTCGCCATGACCGAGTATCTCACCACGCTCGCCGGGCCGCCGCCAACCGGAGACAAGGCCGATGTGTTCTACCATCGTCTCGCCCAGCTCTCCGGTCTGCCGGCGGAGACCGTGGTCAAGACCCGCGGATTCATTCGCGACGTCTATTTGAAGAATTTGCGCGCCGGCCAGGATCAGGTGGTGAGTCGTTACGATGCGAGCTTCGCGACGCCCGATCCGTATCCCGAGGCCTACGGGCCGGAGGGTCCCGATCCGATCCTCGACGGCTTCGTGCGGGCACTCGGCGGGACCTTCGTGGGCTACGCGCGCAACGAGCTCGGGTTCAAGACCGACATCACGTACGCGCTGCTCGCCTCCGAGGTCAGCCACAAATGGAGCTGGCACGAGGGCGGCGGCTGGTCGCCGCCGAGCGTGCAGGACGACATCCGCGATCTTTTGGCGGTCGACCCCTCGCTGCGCATCCTGATCGCCCACGGCTTTAGCGACATGGTGATCCCCTACGCGGTCAGCCGCTATGTGATCGAGCACCTGCCGCAGATCGGCGCGCCCGGCCGGGTCGAGCTCAAGCTCTACCGCGCCGGGCACATGTTCTATCTGGACGACGCGGCGCGCCGGGCGTTCACGGCGGAGGCAAGGGTGTTCTATCAGTCGCTCGCTTCCAATCCCTCGCGCTGAGGCAAAGGGGGATCTTCGGCTCGGCCGCTGTCGGTGTTGCGATCTCTGGGAGACGGCGCCGCCTTGATGTCCGGCGTCGTTCCCGGTAGGTTTGCAACGGGAATTTCCACGATGAGCTGAGTTGTCATGCAAGCCTTTTTTCGTCGGCTGAGGTATCTGTGGATGGTGCTGGCGCTCGCGCCGCTGCCGGTCGAGGCGGGGACGGTGCGCATTTATGTCACCAACAGCGCGGGCGACGGCATTCACGTGATCGACGCCGCCACCAACAGGGTGGTGCAGGTGATCAAGGGAATCGAGGCGGCCCATGGAATCGCCTTCGCGCCGGACGCCTCCAAGGTTTATGTGAGCGACGAGGCCGACGGCACGCTCGACGTCTTCGATCGCAAGACCGGCGCGCCGATCAAGAAGGTGCCGCTGAGCGATCATCCCAACAATATCGCCATCACCAAGGACGGCGGGCGCGTCGTAGTCGGCATCGCCCGGGACCCGGGCGCGCTCGATGTAATCGATACCGCTTCGCTGACGCGGACCAACAGCATCCGGGTCGACGGACCTCTCCACAACGTCTATGTGACGCCGGACGGCAAATACGTGATCACCGGGTCGATCCGGACCAAGACCATCACGGTCATCGATGTCGCGACCGAGCAGCCGGTCTGGGAACTGCAGCTCGATCGCGGCATCCGCCCGATGGCGATCGAGGCGGGTCCCGACGGGGCGACGCGCAGGATCTTCGTGCAGCTTTCGGATTTCGACGGCTACGCGGTGGTGGATTTCGCCGCGCGCAGCGAGGTCGCCAGGGTCGGGCTGCCCGACCCGTCGGCTGCGTTCGAGACGGATCCTCGGCGCGCCGGCGCGCCCTCGCACGGCATCGGCGTCGCGCCGGACGGCCGGACACTTTGGGTCGCCAGCGTCCCGAGCAACGCCGTGTTCGTGTACTCGCTCCAGGATCTGAAGCTGCTGGGCCGGGTGGCGCTCCCGGACCTCCGGTTGCCGGGGCGCGGCCCGATCGCCGCGGTGCCGAACTGGGTGACGTTTACGCCCGACAGCAAGACCGTCTACATATCCAATTCCGGGCTGCGGAGCGTGTCGGCGATCGACACGCAGGCGATGAAGCTGATCGCGGTCATTCCGGTCGGCGAGGTGCCGAAGCGGATCAACACCCTGGTGATACCCGAGAATTCCGAGCGCGCCGCTATCGCTCCGACCCCGCCCCGAGCTTCGCTCCGCTGACCCAGCGGGCCAGAGTCTTCCAGTCCGGATCGTGCTTGGAGGCGAACTGTCTGCCGCCGGAATGGAACGGATTGCCGCCCCGCTCGGGCGCGAGCGGCTGCAGCAGCAGCAGGCTCGTCGCCGGATCGCCGGGATTGACCAAGCTCGAGACGTTCTCGAAGTTGCGGCGCGATTGGTCCTCGGCCCAAAAGCTCGATCCGGGCGACAGTTTCTCCAACCGAAACGCATTGTTGCTTTGCGAATGGCAGACATAGCACCGCGTATGGCTGGCGCGCTTCTTCAAGAAAATCGGCTCGACCCGGCCCTTGAAGAATTCGTAATCGAGGACGGGCGCCGCGCGGGACGTCGGGCTCGAGCCGCCTGCGACCGCCAGGAGCACCCCGACCAGGACGCATCGGCGAACCGCCGCAACAAACTTGCCACTGTTAGGAACTGAGCGGGGCGGTGACGATAAAGTGATCGACCGTCGCCGAATTCCGAACCGGCATTGTCCGATCGCTCGCATCTCTAGCTAGCGCACATTGATCGTGATCGTGGTCGATCCGCTCTTGCCGTTGCCGTACGTCACCTTGTAGGCCAGCGTGTCGGTGCCGCGGAATCCCGTATTCGATCGATACATGATCTGGTTGCCGGCGACGGACTTGCCGGCGCAGTCTCTCGTGCTCCCGGACCGCGGTGTCGTCGGCGGGAGGATGCTCACGCCTTGGATGACCGTCACCTTGCCGTTGCTCGGTCGGCTCGTGATCGTGACCGAGGTGGCCAGCGCGTTGCAGTTCCGGTCCCAGGAGCGCTCGTTGGCGAGGAGCGATTCGACGCCGGATTGTGCCGGACGGGTCAACTTGATTTCTTGGGCCAGCGCGCCCGTTCCGATGTGTAAAGCCGCCAGCAAGGCGATTGCCGGAGTGAGCGTGCGAATGACCTTCCCCGCGCATATCTGGACCATGACAATCCCCTCGTCAGCCGTTCGTCGATCGGCGGTCGCGAGCAAACTCCGGTAACGAGTTCGACATCGCGACCGCTATTCGACCCGATGCGACAGCGTGCCGGATCCTTCGAGGGTCGTTGTGGTACCACTCGACGCTGCTGCGATCCGCTGAAAATACCAGGCGAACATTGTCGGGCTTGTAGTTGGCAGTGGCGT
>WNFE01004112.1_pt1 | contig 10798 bp, 14 predicted proteins | sample 5400451 | NCBI WGS metagenome assembly WNFE01 (sample SAMN13153344, study PRJNA577476) | soil metagenome | isolation source: 200 cm saprolite under Douglas fir tree site 2 hole 2 | place: USA:California | collected 2015-04-18
CTTTGAGCTCGGCTTTGGTGGCATAGGAAAGGCGAGGGGCTCCAGCCTAATAGATTTCTCTCTTGGACCGGCAACAACAAGGCGCTTGATGGAGAACTTCCTTTATTTGACAGCACCGTAGTTTACAAGGCTCACGCAGATGATTCCTGCTCCCCGGATTCAGATACCTGCCGAACTTGGAGCAAGGCTTCAACAACTATTCGGTCTGGACGGCACGCCGAGAACCTTAGAAGAGCTCTCGGATCTCGTAAGAAGACACTGGCTCAAAAGCCTAAGAAATCCAGGATTGAACGCGCATCTTAGAGCGACTTACTACGGAAGAGAGCTCTTTGGGAATGTGAACTACGAAACTCTTCATAGGGTCAAGCTGGCAGATGGAAGGCAAGTCCATACGGCTTGCGCACTTGACGCAATAATCGAAGGTTTCTTCCTTCCACTAGAAATCGAATCCACATGCTTTCACTGCGATCAACACGTGCTGATACGAATTTCAAAAGGGACTGTCATTCATGCAGAGCCCTCGTCGGTGGTCGTCTGGCTAGGAACCAGCAAAGGAGACTCATGCGCTTGCGAGACCGACGCTTGTCCATACATCAACTTCTTCGCCTCTCAGGAACATGTTACTGATTGGCAGGACAAAAGTCCAGACGAGCGTGGTATGACGCTAACCCTCCAATAGAGCCTCAACCTGGCAAGAAATGGTTGGTGGGAGCCCATTCATCTAAGCGTAGCCAACACACAATTCGCTGCGGACGAAACCGCGAACTGAAAACAGGTCGAGAATAGGTCCCGCCCAACTGGGGCCACTAAAGACGATTCAATGGAGCATGCAAAACGTCGACGCGACTCTCGGACGAACCGAAGAGGACTTTCATCGCAGGGATATCGATATGACTGCGAGGAAGAACGCTCCTGCCACGGTGAACATGAATCCTACGAAAAGGGCCCTGTTAGCCATCGAACGGTCCCTGTCTTGGAGGGCTACGTAAGAGATGAGACCACCTATGATCTAGAAGAAGACCGGAGGAAGATACCAAAGACCGCTAGGGTGTCCATGTAGTTCCAAGGAGTTGCCTTCTGGTTTGGTGGAGTAGCCGCAGCGATCGCATGCCCATCCTCTGGTGCCATAGTGGCTGACGAGTTTCGAATTGCAATCAGGACACAGTGGTGGGTTCGGAGATGCGGTCATTTCATCAACTTGTTATGACGGCCAGTCGAATATGAGTTTAGCGCTCCAAGCCCCACCCAACCGGGGCCGCTGAGACCCGAGTGATCTTAGGCAAGAGGAACAAGGAGTCCCAGAAAGATACCGTAGACCAAATGGGACGCTAACGCTATTGAGAGGCTCGGGTCCGAAATCCGCGCGCCACCTGCAGATTCGAACAGTCTCCTAGGTGCAAGCATGAAGATGATCCAGAGTGCAACGCTATAGACTACGGCATCCAGAAGAATCGAGAAGTTCCCAGACGGTAGAAGCGCCAGATAGGGTAGAAGGAGTCCGAACACGATCCCGGCTGCGACTCCATGCCACAAGTGAAGGCTAACCGTCCATGAAATTTTTGGTTCCCCGATCTTCGTTGAGTGTCCTCGGTTGAGCTTGGAGATGATTATCCAATTTGATTGCCACTCAGCCACACCGTTCATTCCCCATCTTCTCCAAAAAGGGAACTCGAACAAAGTCATGAAGACAGCACTTGCTAGACTAGCAAGAGCCGCGCCAAGAACCGTTGACGAGGCCAAAGCGCCTACCGGTACTTGTGCTAGGATCGATTAAATGCCTTGTAAGGGTTTAGTTCCGATCCACGGAAACCAGGGCATGTCCCATCGAGAATCCTCTCAGGGGCAATGTTGCTCAATTGCTGGGAGAGGCAGCATTTAGATCCGTGGTCAGCTCTTGCAGTGGAGGCTAGAAGTGGTTCAGGGTGTCCTGGGTTGTGGTCGCGATTATCGCACTTGTGGCCCTGTCCCCCGGGGCCAGATACTGTGAAATTGACAACGAGGAGGTCTCCCCATTCGTCTCCTCCCGCCACCGTGTATACGCCTGGTGAGAACTGGTGGAAGGTCGCTAGACCGGGGAACGGCAATGTTGGTTCGCTCCATGAGCCGGCGACTTGAGTCTGATCTTCTATTTGCAACTTGAAACACGGATTTGTAGTGCAACTGCCTACGACGACGTCGGCGAGATTGCTAAGGGGTTCGAACACGTACGAGTTGATTCCTGAAAGTATCATTGGGCAAAAGTAGGTTCCTGGTTGGTACAGTTGCAAAGGGTGTCTGGCGGAAAGGTTCTCTTTCGTGTAGTTCCCCTTGAATATGGCGAAGCCGATGGGGCGATTCACGGTTCCACAGGGTCCTAGGCTCAAGCCCTGAAGCTTCCAGTCTGAAGCGGCGCGCACTTCGTTCGGAATGGGACGAAGGTTATTTTCGCTTATCGTTATCGCGATCGTGTCTCCGGGCTTGAGGGAGGTCGAATTAACTGAGAGGTCCAAGCGAATCCCCAAGGCGGGATTGGAATTCGACACATTGTTGTAAGGGCTAGCTGTAAGCTGTGATAGGAACCATACGGGATATGCTAACGAAATAGCCATCGCTACAATAGTAGCGATCGCGAAGCAAATGTAGAGGGCTTTAGTGGCTCGAATCGAGCCTTCCTCCGCTGAGTCTATGCTTTCAAGGTGCCTTATTTTCATTGCGGAGCCTCTAGCAATGCATCGGTCTAGACAACATCTCACGTAGTTTCAGTCGAACCTTGTAAGCCCGTGTCTCAGAACCGTGTGACAGTCATTTCATGTCCCACCCAGTCCGTGAGCTCATCTAGATTCTTGGGAGAGCTTGGTCACGTCGATTAGGAAGAGTGTAGTTGCTACCATCTTAGTCTTGGCCATTGTCGCAGTCGCAGCCTTTGGCCTGTTTTCTTTGGGAGGTGGCAATACGGGCGGGGGTAATGAGAGCGGTTTCCGGTCTCTGAGCGTCCGGACACTTGTCACACTTGCAGTTGTCGGCGGATCGGCGTTCATCACGGGCTTCGGGCTGAGAGACGTCATCGGCCGAACCATGGCAACGCGACAACGGAATCGGCTGAAATTAGCCCAAGGGCAAGAGAAACCATGATCCCGACCAAACGAAAAGTCTCCTTGACCACATACACAACACCAATCTTCCTCGTGGTCAGCTTCATCGTCATCGTCGTTCTTCTAGAATACCGGAGATCGATAGCAGGATCTTTCGACGGTCTGAAAGGCGGATCGCAAGTTGGGCTAGCATTAGCCTACTCCGGCTCCCTACTCTTGGTCGCTGCCCAGTTCTATACCATCGTCAAGAGGAGCGCCTGGATCGGATTCATCAAGACAGTCGGTGGAGTTCGGCCTTGGCTCTCGATACACATCACGCTGAGCTTCATCGGTCTCATCGCAGTCCTCGTCCACGCCGGCTTCCCCTACCAGTTCAACCAACGCGACCTCCTCGACCATGGCCTAGCAGGTTTGACCACATGGTTGTTCGTCGCTTCCGCTGCCAGCGGCGTCTTCGGACGGTACATCTACAAGAGACTGCCTGCGATGAAGAGGATCTTTGGTTACTGGAAACCCTCACATCTGTTGATAACGGGATTATTGTTCTTCGCCGCGATCATCCACATGATCACTGCCTTCGGTAACTAGGTGCTCAACCTAAACCGAATCACATAATGTCGACTACGAGACCGACGATGGTCTTGCCATCACTCGTGCTATGTTAATGGCCACAACATAGACGAGGATGATCGCGACGACGATGGGGAAACTAAGGATCCCATAGGCATACAGAACAAGGTCTTCGACACACAGGGCGATTCCGAGAATCAGAAGGAAAAACCACATCTGTCGCCTGGTCAAAGCCATTTTCGGTTATCCACCCCATTAGGCTAGCCATACGGCAAATTTACAACGCTACCCGGACTGACTTGACCGTTTTTAGGCCTTGGCGAATTCTTCGATGACTCGTGCTATCCACTTGCTTCCTTGGACGAATACGTCGATCCTCTGGTTCTCGTTGGGAGCGTGAGTATTGCTCTTGGCATGGTTACAACCAATCGCCACTGTCGGTAGTCCTAGTGTGTTTGTGAAATAGTGCATGGGACCCGAAGCCGCCGAGGTCACTAGGGTTACGGGTTCTTTGTGAAACACTTCTCTTCCAGCCCTGGCTGCAATCTTCGCGATCGGCGAGTCGATCGGGGTTCGTGCTGCAGGATTCTCAGCCTGAAGATTCACCTCGACATCCGCGAAACCATGTCGGACCAAGTGCTGCTTCAACTTTCCCGCCAGCTTTACCGGGTCCTGGTTCGGCACCAAGCGGAAATCCATCTTTGCTTGGGCAATTGATGGAAGAACAGTCTTGTGTCCTGGACCCGTGTAGCCTGACCATATTCCGGCAATGTTCGCCGTCGGGTTTCCGTAGAATGCTTTCTTGAACTCGAAACCTGTCAGGCCGAAGAGGAAGTTCTTGACTCCAAGCTCGTCCCGGATACTGTGCTCTTCCAAGGGCATCGCCCTTATCGCCTCCAGTTCTTCGGAGCTGAACGGTTTGACATCGTCGTACCAGCCCTCGACTAGTATCCGACCGTCCTCGTCCGTTATCGTGTCCAGCATTCGAACCAGGCGCCACGCCGGATTCTCGACAACTGCCGCACGGGCGGAGTGAGAGTCCTTGAGAGCTGTCTGAACCTTGAATTCGACATAGAGCATTCCTTTCAAGCCTAGAGTGACAAGGGGCCGATCGTCATAGTCTAGGCCTCCGAACTCCCAGATGGCCGACTCTCCAGTCAGCCTCTGCTTGTATGCGGTAATGAACTCGGAAAAATGCGGGCTACCAATCTCTTCCTCCCCCTCGATCGCCCACTTGATATTGCATGGAACGTCTCCTCTCGTCTTCAAGAACGCGTTTATTGCCATCAATCGAGAGACGATGTTTCCCTTGTTGTCGCTCGCTCCTCTGGCATAGACTCTGCCGTCTTCTACCGTCGCCGAGAAAGGGGGATTTTTCCACAGTTCGATGGGCTCGACAGGTTGCACATCATAATGGTTGTAGAAGACAAGAGTCTTTCGTCCGGTCTTGGAAGAGAGTTCACCAAAAACTACCGGTGGACCATTGCTTGGAGAGAACTGCTCTACCGTGAAGCCGGTCTCTCTGAGAAACTTGCTGACCAGTTCAGCTGTTTCGTTTAGTCCTTGATTCTGGGCTGAAACGCTAGGTTGTCTGCAGAGGATCTGGAGTTGATCAACATACTTCTTACTGCTGGAATCTATCTGGTGGAAAATCTCGTCTTTCCGTTCAGTGATAGTCTCGCTCGGGGTCTTGGACACACAGAATCATCATTGTAAGGAAGGATAGAACCAGATATCAACAATTCTCTCGTTTTCTTCGCTCCATCGAGTTATGACGGGGCACATGGAAGAGTCTTTACGCTCCAACTCGCGTCAGCACTCACAAGGGGCTGAATAACAGTTTGATTGAGACTTTGAATGTCACTAAGAAGTTTGGTGAATTGACCGCGGTCGATGGGGTGACCTTTCGTGTTGCGAATGGAGAGGTTTTCGGTTTCCTCGGACCCAACGGAGCCGGAAAGACCACTACCATCCGGATGCTTTGTTGCTTGATATCAAAGACCAGCGGAGCAGCCAGAATAGCGAATTACAAGGTAGGTAACGATGAAGACTCTTTGAAAATCAGAAAGATCATCGGACTGGTCCCTGACAATGTGGGTCTCTACGATAGTCTAAGCGCCTACGACAACTTGGATTTCTACGGGAAGCTCTACAAATGTACGGAAACGCAGAGGAGAGAGAACATCCAACGGTTCCTCAAGATGTTGGGACTTTGGGAGAAGAGAGATGTCGTGGCCGGATCCTTTTCGAAGGGAATGAAGCAAAAACTTGCGATAGCACGCGCACTAATTCACGAACCGGAAGTATTGTTCTTGGATGAGCCGACAGTCAACCTAGACCCGGAATCTTCGAAAACCGTCAGGGACTTTCTTCTCGAGCTCAAGAAGGAGAAGAAGACCATCTTCCTAAACACCCACAACCTCGATGAAGCTCAACGAATCTGTGACAAGATTGGAATACTGAACACCAAGCTGATGGCAGTAGCACTCCCGAAGAACTTGAACAGTCGGTAACAGGCAGGAAGACCGTAATTCAGTTAGAGCGGATAGACGATGCGGTTCTGAACGCGCTGAATAAACTATCGATCGGGAAGATGACCAGTGATAACAACAGGCTAACGATTGACGTGGTTGATCCAGAAAAGGAGAATCCCACAATTATCCGCGCAATTGTCGAGGCAGGCGGCAACGTTCGATCCGTCTCTGTGACCGGTTCAACACTCGAAGATGCCTATCTGAAACTCGTGAAGGAGAAAAAATGAACCTTGAGACTTCGTGGATTATTGCAGCCAAGGATCCCAAGGTGATTATGCGGAAGAGGTCGATCCGCTACACGCTCGTCGTTCTTCCTGTCCTCCTCGCTATTCTATTCCCACTGGTGATCAGGTTCGTCCTAAACAAGGGTACGGTAATCCCAGCTCCGGTTCTCACGGGACTCCTGAACGCGTTCTCCTTCTTCTTCGTTATCGTTGCTGCGTTGATTCCCACCCCGATTGCTTCTTACAGTATCGTGGGCGAGAAAGTTGAGAAAAGCTTGGAACCGTTACTGGCAACCCCTACTACCGATGGGGAGATTCTGCTTGGAAAGAGCATCGCAGCGTTTCTGCCATCGATCATCGCGACCTATGCGGGCGCCACGATCTTCATGACTCTTATCGACAACGAAACTTACAGCACGCTCGGCTACCTCTACTTTCCAAATTGGATCATCGGTATCATGCTTCTGTTTCTCGCACCCCTGGCCGCAGTTCTAAGTGTCGAGCTCAGCATAGTCGCATCCGCAAGGGTTAGCGACGCGCGCGCAGCGCAGCAGCTAGGGGCTCTCATGTTCACCCCCTTCATGGGCATCTACATCGGAGCGGAGATTGGACTAATATCGCTCGACACCAACACTCTCCTCATTATCTCTGGAATTCTCGCAGCCCTTGACCTAGTTCTCTTCCGCGTCAGCACAGCCACTTTCCGGAGAGAAGAGATACTCACAAAGTGGAAGTAATCCGGTTGTAAACGATCAAGAGTAAAACGGTGGAAAAAGGGACTTAGTGCACCTGCTTGAAGGAATTTTGTCCCTGGCTGACCGATAGTCATAAGAACTAATGAAATTGAAATTCGGATCCTATGCCAATTGTTAATGTTGGGAAAGAAAATTCTGGTAATATTGATCTCTATTATGAGGATCATGGCGCGGGTAAGCCGGTCGTCCTAATTCATGGGTATCCACTGAGCGGCGCTTCTTGGGAGAGACAGCTCCCTGTCCTCCTTGATTCAGGCTATCGCGTAATAACCTACGACCGCAGAGGCTTCGGTAAGTCCAGCAAGCCGACAACAGGCTACAACTATGACACGTTCGCCCAAGATTTGCACAGGCTCGTGGGTCAGCTCGAACTGCATGATTTTGCGCTGGTAGGTTTCTCGATGGGAGGAGGCGAGGTCGCACGCTACATGGGACGATACGGAGCCAAGGATGTCAGCAAAGCAGTGTTCATTTCGTCTGTCCCACCGTATCTTCTCAAGGCCCTGGACAACCCGGAAGGTGTTGACAAGAGTGTTTTCGACGGGATCGAGGCCGCTGTCAAAGCAGACCGTTACGCGTTTTTCACTGAGTTCTTCAAGAATTTCTACAACACTGACCAGTTCCTAGGCAAGAGGGTCAGCGAACAAGCCGTCCAGTCCAGCTGGAACGTCGCCGCGACTGCATCAGCCACCGCTAGTCTTGCGTGCGTTCCGACATGGTATGAAGATTTCCGGAAAGATCTAACTCACGTCCAGGTGCCTACTCTGGTTATCCATGGCGACGCAGACCGAATTGTTCCCTTCGCCTCATCGGGACAGCGGACAGCCAAACTGATCCCGGGAGCACGCTTGGTAGTCGTGAAGGACGGGCCTCACTTCGTATCCTGGACACACGTCGACGAGGTCAACACTGCACTGCTGAACTTTCTGAAAGAAGAGAAGAAAATCGAACTGACAACGCCGGCCTAGCCTAGAAAATCCAGCAACGCTAGAGGAAAGACAGCAAACGTTTTCAGGCACTCTAGGGGAGCCTCCGCCCATGGCGTCTAGAGCGCCAGTCATTCCCCATGCTGTTCCACAGCCTGTAGCGACGCCGCTGACCCGCGCCGCGATCTTTCTTGTTGTCGCGATTAACCAGGGTGCCGGGAATCGGGTTGCAATCCGATCCTTCTGCGCAGATCTAGCTGCTCTCGTCCGCTCCGTAGGATTTCGCGAACAGGAAGGATCCCTTTCCTGTGTAGTCGGGTTTGGGTCCGAGGCCTGGGACCAGCTGTTCGGGAAGCCGCGGCCAGCAGAGCTGCACAAGTTTCGGGAGATCCGTGCGGGAAAGCGCTATGCCGTCTCAACACCGGGCGATATGCTCTTCCATATTCGGGCGCAACGCATGGACCTGTGTTTCGAGCTGGCGACGCAGATCACGACTCGACTGGGCTCCGCGATCAGCCCTGTTGACGAGGTGCAAGGGTTCCGTTATTTTGACAGTCGCGATCTCATCGGTTTCGTGGATGGGACAGAGAATCCTAAGGGTCAGGATGCGATTGATGCCACGCTGATAACTGACGAGGACTCTAGGTTCGCTGCGGGAAGCTATGTGATCATTCAGAAGTATCTACATGATCTAGCCGGCTGGAATGCCTTATCGACGGAGAAGCAGGAAAAGATTGTTGGCCGCACGAAGTTGAATGATGTAGAGCTGAGCGATAAGGTCAAGCCCACATATGCGCACAACGCGCTGACCAAGATAGTGGAAGATGGGAAGGAGATCAAAATACTCCGGGACAACATGGCCTTTGGCCACGCGGGACAGAGGGAGTTCGGCACCTACTTCATCGGCTATAGTCGGTCGCCACGGACGATCGAGAAGATGCTCGAGAACATGTTCGTAGGCAAGCCGCCAGGCAACTATGATCGACTATTGGATTTCAGCCGCGCGGTCACAGGGAATCTCTTCTTCGTGCCGTCAGCAACGTTTCTCGAGAACGTTACGGCCGACTAGGCTGATACATAGTGGGAAGTCTCGTTGCAGAGCGAGCTTTCGCCTTTGCAATTTCTTGCTCTCGATTCCTCGGTTGCGCGTTCGTTTCTAGAGAGCGGAGAAGGCTGGTTGAGACATTTGCTATTTCATCGACTGCGGCAAGGAACGAGCGTTCGTTTGCTTTTGACGGTTGACTAAACCCGCTTATCTTTCGGACAAACTGTAGGGAAGCATTCCTGATCTCCGCGTCTGTGGCCGGCGGGTCGAAGTTAAAGAGTATTCTGATATTCCTGCACATTCTCGGAGCCTCATGCTGCTAGTAGATGTAGGCGGGTTTTAGTCTAGCTCCCATTCTACAGCGGCTTTCCAAGCTGAGCTTAACAAAATGGTTATACACATGGCTATGAAATCCTCGCAAACCATCGGGATGCCCGCCATAATTACGACACCTAACAATACGGAAATCCGAGTAGAACGCAGTTTCGACGCACCCCGCGATCTCGTGTTCCGGGCCTATACCGACCCGAATCTCCTCCTCCACTGGATGGGGCCTCGAAAATACAGGATGACAATCGAACAGATGGACGTCCGCCCCGGCGGCCGATGGCACTTCACCCACATCGACACGGACGGCACCAAGTACGGTTTCCATGGCGAATTCCGCGAAATCGTGCGCCCAGAACGTATCGTGCAGACATGGAACTTTGAGGGCATGCCAGGCGAGTCCCTTCAGACCGCCCTCTTCCAAGAACATGATGGCCGAACAACGGTCATATCCATTGTCAAGTTCGAGAGAAAGGAGCATCGCGATGGTATGCTAGCCAGCGGCATGGAAAGCGGCATGAACGAAGGCTATGACCGCCTCGACGAGCTCCTGCGGACCTTGCATTGAACAACGACCGTCTAAGCGCCACATTCCAGGCCGTAGCCGACCCGACACGCCGCACCATCCTCGCGAGGCTCGCACAAGGCGAGGCGACCGTTCAAGAACTAGCAGAGCCTCTGCCGATAAGCCAACCTGCGGTCTCCAAACACCTCAAGGTCCTAGAGAAGGCCGGTCTCGTCGAGCGCCGACGCGAAGCACAGCGACGCTGGTGCCGGCTGCAGGCTAAGCCCTTGCGGGAAGTGGCGATATGGGCTACAGAGTTCCAGCAGTACTGGGACGAGAGCTTCGAACGACTGGACGAGTTGCTGAGAAAGGAAAAAGGCACTCGGCAGTAACTGTAGGAGCCTAGGTGTTCTTTGGGAACACTGCCGCGTCAAATAGCTCGCACAGTCTCTTGCTGCCGCATCCGCTGATGATGAGACGCTCCTTAGCATTGTTGAGCAGCTTCTGGGTCCAGTTGACATCTCCACCGTCAACGAGTTCGTGCTCCCGGCCTTTGGAGGTGATTGCGAAGATCTTGAAACATAACTGGCCGTAGTATCCTCTGCCTTGCTTCCGATCCTGGTCGATTCCGATCTTGACCTTCTTGTGCGCGGAGTGAAGCTTCTCAACTACTGATCGAACCTTCGGTCGCGCGGTTTTGGATCCGAGGTCAGAAATGGTAACTCGGATAGCTATCGTGGTGCCTAGAAACTTTCTAAGTGCCGGAAGATAGAATCCGATGTGGAGACCTAAGGTTTTGGTCTCGAACAGAAGATTCCCTGGATCACGGCCTGCGCTCCTC
>WNFE01004113.1_pt1 | contig 10798 bp, 8 predicted proteins | sample 5400451 | NCBI WGS metagenome assembly WNFE01 (sample SAMN13153344, study PRJNA577476) | soil metagenome | isolation source: 200 cm saprolite under Douglas fir tree site 2 hole 2 | place: USA:California | collected 2015-04-18
GGTGGAGGCCAAAGGCTTCAGCGCTCATGACGGCGCGGGCATCTCTCTCGCGCGGCTCGGCGGGCTGAAAACCGGGCTCATCACCCGGCGCAATTCGGAGACGGTAGCGCTTCGGGCGCGTGATCTCAAGCTGGAGTACGTTTATCAGGGCATCACGGACAAGTTGGCCGCCTTTCGCGAAATTCTCGCTAAAGAGGGGATCAGCGCCGGCGCGGCCGCGTTTGTCGGGGATGATGTGATCGACCTGCCCCCAATGCAAAATTGCGGACTCTCGATTGCCGTGGCCAACGCCCGCAGCGAAGTGAAAAAGAACGCCCACTACGTAACTCCTCATGCCGGCGGCGAGGGGGCTCTACGCGACGCGATCGAGTACATACTCAAGGCGCAAGGAAAATGGAAGCGAGCAGTGGAGGACTACGTCAGGGGAGAATCAACTCTCGGCAATTAGCACTTGGCCAGCCGCTGCTTGGAATTGACCTGCTTGAAGATTACAAAGCGGCTAACTGGGGATTTCAGCGATCCTCACGAATTGGCTGAGCGGCAATTGCTAATTGCTGACTTCAAAAATGAACCCACCGGTCGTCTGCTTGGGGCGTGCTCGGGTTGACGACCGATGGGCTACCGTTTCTCCTTACTCACCCTGTTGTTTTCAGGAGTTGTTGCAAAGTATAAACCCAGCAGCGATAGAAAGTTGCGGGGAATAGTGTAAATATTTGTAATGCATTTCTACTCCGGAATTGCGAGCGGACGCGCTGCCATTAAGTCGGTGAAGCGAGGATCTTTGCGCATTCCGGCAAACTCGTCGTCTTTGTAAACGTCCTCGATTCCCTTATAGCCTTCCTCCATTGCGCGTCGCAGATATTGCAGAGAGCGGTCGGTGATGCCGGCCTTGGCATAGAGCCTGGCTAGGACGTAATAGAAATGGGCCCGGTCTCCCGGCGACGACATCTGCGCCTGCACTCCGGTGTGGGAGGTTCGCTCAAAGATATCGGGATCGATCCGGAGGGCTTCGTTATATGCCAGGCTGGCCTTTTCGAACTGCTTCTTGGAGAAATAGGCGGCGCCGAGATTGCTGTAGAAGGAACCAGAATCCTGCCGCAGCTTGATGGCTTGCTCATATTTGCCGATCGCCTTCCCATACTTCTTCTGCAGATAGTAGATCACGCCCAGATTGTTGTAGGCGTCGGCAAACTCGCGGTCGTTTTTGATCGCTAGCTCGAAGTCCTTGCGGGCTTCATTGAAGCGCGCCATTTGAAGTTCGTTGATTCCAGCTTTGTTGTAAAGCTTGGCGTTCTTCGGATCCTTTGCAATTGCCGCCCGGTAGTAGTCCAGCGCGTCCAGGTAGGATTTTTCCGCCCGCAGAGTGTCGCCCCGCTGTTCCAGATCTGCGACCGTGGCGTTTGTTGCCGGGGCTTCAGCCCGCCGCACGGGTGGGGGACTGACCTGAACTTGCTCCGAGGAGTGCATCTGTGCCAGAGGGGAAGGACTCGCATAGGCTGCGGCTGCCAGAAGGAAGAGCAGAATTTGACGACCCATAAGTCAACTCCTGAAGACGGTAAGCGAACCGGCTGCGTCACTCGTCTACTGGGGACCGTTACCGCCACTATCTGCCGGCTTGGGCGGCGGAGTGTTAGACGGTTTGTCGTCCTTAAAGATACCTGTAATCTTGCCAAAGAACCCTTTTTTCTTCTTGCTGGGATCCTCAGCTGCGGTGCTAACTCCGCTAGCCGGTTGAGCGCCGGGCTGGGCGCCAGGCGGTGGAGGCGGAAGGGCTTTCTCCCCGCCGAGTCCAAAGACCCGGGAGAAAAAGCCGCGCATGCCGGTGCTTTGGTCGCAGGTTTCGCTGGGCTCGGTCCCCGCGATGAACGCCACGCTGTAAGTCTCCGGACAGGCAGGCGTGGCCAGCAGATTGGTCGTCTTGTCGAGTTGCACATCTACGACACCGGACGGCTGGGAGAACGCCTTGGCGTCGGAGTACTGGGGAAACGTGATGGCCTTCTTCATGAACTCCGCCCAGATGGGCGCGGCGGTCTGAGCTCCGCTCAGGCGAAGGTCGCTATAGTCGTCATATCCCACCCATACAATGCACAACAGATTGCTGGTATAGCCAGCGAACCAGCCGTCGTGGGAGCTGCCAGTCTTGCCGGCCCCTGGGGCGGTAAAACCGCGTTGGCGAACCACGTATGCGGTGCCGCTGTTCATTACCCCTTCCATCATGGTGGTCATGAGGTAGGCGACACGGGGATCGAGCACCTGCCGCCGTTCCGGTTTGAAATCCATCACTACGTCACCATTGGCGTTCCGTACCGAGCTCACCACTGTCGGCGAAATCCGCTCTCCCGAGTTGGCAAATACGGTGTACGCGGCTGCCATGTCCACCGGCGTGGCATCGTAGGCGCCGAGCGCCATGGCGGGAGTCGCCTTCACGGAAACGATGCCTGCTGACTTGGCCAAGTCCGCCACTTTGTCGTAACCAACCTCCTGAGCCAGCTTCACGGTGGCATTGTTCAAGGACATCGCCAGGGCGTAACGAGCCGTCACTTCGCCGTGATATTCCTCCTTGTAATTGCGAGGCTCGTAGATCTGATCGCCGTAAGCGAATGTGCCCGGCTCATCGGTAACCATCGAAGCGGGCGTAAACACCGGGTTCGCTCCGTCCAGTGCCGTGTTCATGGCGGCGGCGTAGACGAAAGGTTTGAAAATGGATCCCGTGGGACGCTTCGCCACCGCGTGATTCAACTGGCTCATGCCATAGTTTCGCCCGCCGACCAGGGCGAGGATTTGGCCGGTATGAGGGTCCATCGCGACCAGTGCCACCTGGGCTTGGGGACCGGGCAGAACCTTGGTTTCAAATTTATTCTTGCCGATCTTCGTCCGTTTCGTGCGCAGCTTTGTCACCTGATCGTCTACCAGTTTTATGCCAGTTTGTACGGCGGCGGCTGCCGCTTTTTGCAGCTCGGGATCAAGCGTTGTATAAATCCGATAGCCCTGGTCGTTCATCTGGCGCTCGTCCAGCTTGCTGATCAACGTCTCCCGCAGCATGTCCACGAAGTACGGTGCGTCGCTGGCTTCCACATTGGGCGGCGCCAGCTTCAGTGGTGTGGCCTTGGCCTTCTCAGCGTCCGCTTTCGACAGCGCGTGGGTGTCGACCATGCTGTCCAGCACCAGGTTGCGGCGTTCCAGCGCCCGCTCGGGATGGCGGTAAGGAGAAAGGTAACTGGGAGCCTGAATGATGCCGGCGATCAGGGCTGCCTCGGCCGGGGTTATGTCTTTCAGATCCTTGTTGAAATAGGCTTGCGATGCCTGGGCAAAGCCACTGATGGTGAACGAGCCCCTCTGCCCCAGATCCACCCGATTGGCGTAGAACTCGAAGATCTGCTGTTTGCTGAGCTTTTGCTCCATCTCCAGGGCAATCAGCATCTCCGAGAGCTTGCGCTTGACGGTCTTCTCATAATGCCCCGCTTTTTCTGGAGTTATGAAGAAGGCTCGGGAAAGCTGCATGGTGATGGTCGAGCCGCCCTGCTCGTGGCGCCCGTGAGTTATATCCACCCAGGTGGCCTCCGCCAGGCGGATAAAGTTCACTCCGCCGTGCTGGAAGAAGCGGCGGTCTTCAATAGCCAGCACCGCGTCCACCATCAACTTCGGAATCTGGTCATACGTGACCAGTTGCCGCTTGGAACGTTGTTCCGCATCGAACAGAGAAGTGATCATCTGCGGTTCAAGTTCGTAGGCTGCAAGATCGCCCGACTGGCTGCTGATGCTGTCGACCGTGCCGCCGTGAACCCGAATGACTGCCGACTCCTGGCTGTGATAGGAATCGGGGCCGGGTTTGATCTCGATTCCGCCATCGAACAAGCGGTAGCTGCCCATTGGCGATTTACCGCTCTGATCGGAATAGCCAGCGCGACGCAGCTCCGCCGCAATCTCTTTGGCCCCGATGTTTTCCCCTACTTGTACGGCATGTGGAATGGCGTAAATCCTGGCTGAGTCGCCAAACACCGGCCCCTTGAAGCGCTGGTCAATCATCCGCCCGAATTTGACGTAGTAATAAGTGAATGCTCCCCCGGTGGTGATCGCCAGAACGAGAAAAACTATCAGCGCCGCTTTTAACAGCGGATCGCGGGAAAGCAGCCCACTTTCGGCTTTGCCAGTCTTGCTGCCGGTCGGGATCTTGAGTTTAATGGCCACGATTGGATGGTCGGATTCGCCTTCAATACGTTAAGAGCGCGGAGTGCATCCTGCCGTTGTCCCGGAACGAATAAATCTCTTTCCCAAACAGGCCGATCGCATGGTATTCCGGCACTGACCTTGCCTCAGACTACGTTGCCTAGAAAGAGATAACTCATTTTACCCTGCCGACCTGTGTTTTTGCGGTGACTGACGGTTGGCAGTCAGGTACGCAGGTCGAAGGATCACATCGTCCCTCCGCGTGGGGCGGCCATCCCTTCGGTTCCGACCAGGGCAGAGTGGTGCTCGCCCAAGCGGAGTTGAGGATTGGGGTCCGGGTTCCCGCATCAGGCAAACCGTTGCTGTGCGCTGACGTCCTTGATGGCCTAGAAAACGCTTCGGTTCGTGCTGGAGGGGTCGAAATTCAGATCCAAGGGGTATCCAGGCAGGTTCAAATGTACGGTGTAAGGAGCTTCGATGCTGACTGAGCCAGCATAGGCCGATCCGGTGCGAACGATCTTGATCTGCTCCTTGTTGATCGGGACATCCAACTCCTGCGCTTTCTTGAAGGTTTCTTCGCGGATAGCGTCCTCGGACTTGGCGCTGTAGGTATTCATCTGAGCGATAGTTTTGATGGCGTCCTCAAACTGGTAGTTGGAGAAGAAAGGCGGCGCCAACTCGCCGATCAGATATACCGTCGCGACTATTGCGAAGATGCCCACTATCAGTTTCAACGAGCCCATTGCGCACTCCGCTTTCGGTCGCGCGCGGAGACTGCCTCAGCTCGCAGACCGTAGATTTTTTTCGAAATATTCGGTTATTGCCGCGATGCTAGCATCCTCCATTTGCCGTGTCGAGCGCCGAACCACCTCCACAGTACCTTCGGTAACCTTCTTTCCCACAGTGACACGAAAGGTAATGCCCACCAGGTCAGCGTCCTTGAACTTAACCCCTGGCCGTTCGTCGCGATCGTCCAGTAACACCTGGTAACCGGCCGTCTCCAGACGACTGGCAATGTCCTCGGCGGCGGCCTTTATCTTGTCATCACTTACGTTGGTGGGTGTGACAACAATCTCGAACGGCGCAATCTGGGGGGGCAGCCAGAATCCGTTTTCATCGTTGCCCTGTTCCACCGACGCGGTCAGAATGCGCTCGATTCCGATGCCATAGCTCCCCATGATCGGCGTAACTTCCTTGCCATTCTTGTCAAGCACGCGCGCGCCCATGGACTCCGAATACTTGTAGCCCAGCTTGAAGATGTGGCCGATTTCAACCGCAGTATCGATCCGCAGCGGGGCGCCGCAGTTGGGACAGGCTTCGCCCGCAGTCACGGTGCGCAGGTCGGCATAGGCGGTGGGCTGGAAGTCGCGGCCCGGGGTGATGTTTTTCAGGTGGTAGTCCTCCGTGTTTGCGCCGCCGATCAGGTTCGTGCGGCCTTCGAGCGCCCGGTCCACTAGCAGCGCAGGACGTTCGACCTCCTTCATATCCTTTGCCCACGTGATCCCGACGGGCCCCAGAAACCCCGCCGGGGAATTGAACAACTGCCTGATTTCGTCTTCCGTCATCGGACGCGCGGCTTTGCCGCCGAGCGCGGTAGAAAGCTTGGTGTCATGCATCTGATGATCACCACGCATCAGCAAGACCACAGCCCGCGTTTTCACTTTGCCCTTCTCGGCGTCGGTGTCTTCGAGCATCAGCGCCAGCGTCTTTATCTTGTTCTTCGGCGAAACGCCCAGGAACTTCGCCACGTCTTCAATCGTCTTCATTCCCGGAGTGTGCACTTCAAGAGGCTTGCCGTCGCCATGAGGTGCTAGATCCTCCACCGGAGGCAGTTTCGAGGTAGCCTTCTCTAAGTTGGCGGCGTAGTTACATTTTTCGCAGCTGACGATCTGGTCTTCGCCTGCCGGCGTCCGCACCATGAACTCGTGGGATTGCGATCCGCCCATCGCGCCTGAATCCGCTTCGACCACCATGTACTTCAATCCGCAACGATCAAAGATACGGCGATAGGCGTCGTAATGTTTCTGATACGAAACGTCCAGGCCTGCGGCATCCATGTCAAATGAATACGAGTCCTTCATGATGAACTGCCGCACCCGCAACAGGCCAGATTTCGGCCGGGCTTCGTCGCGGAATTTGGTTTGAATCTGATACCAGATCTGCGGCAACTGCTTGTAGCTGCGCAGTTCCTTACGCGCAATGTCGGTCATGACTTCTTCATGGGTCATGCTCAGACACAGGTCGGCGCCCTTGCGGTCCTTCAGCCGGAACATGGTGTCGCCCATGACCGCCCAGCGCCCGCTGGCCTCCCACAACTCTCGCGGATGAATGGCCGGCAGGAAAAATTCCTGTCCGATCTTGTCCATCTCCTCGCGCACGATCCCCATGATCTTGTTGAACGAGCGGTTCCCAAGGAAAAGATAGGAGTAGATTCCCGCGGCAAGCTGGCGGATGTAGCCCGCTCGCACCAGAAATTTGTGGCTGGCGACTTCAGCGTCCGCCGGAGCCTCGCGCAGAGTAGGGATAAAGAGTTGCGACCAACGATGCATAGTTAGGGATCCTGGGTAGCGGGGAATTGGTTATTGTAAATGATCGGATAGGCGCGAGCCCGAGCCCTGAGCCACGTGGGCCCGGACGCCTTCATGAGGGCTTCCTGGCCCCTAACCTGCCAGCTGCTTCAAAATGTCTTTTCCGAGCTTCTGCGCTTCGCCGAAGAATCTCTGATATTCCACGAACAGCCGGTTCAACTCGAGCGACTTGTCCGCATTGAGCCGTTTGCGCAGGATCATGTCGCGCACGTGGACCGGGTTAGGGAGCGTGGCGTCTTCCGTGAGTTCTTCGAGCGCCGTATTTGGATCGTAGTGATACATAAAGGCTCCATTGTGCAATTTAGTAATTGTGTATTTGGTAGTTGAAAACCCTCCTGTGAGGTCGCGGCCGCGGGTTTTCGACTGCACAATTACTCAATTACTAAATCACGCAATCCCTACACCATCTCCGTTCCCCACAAGTCATGCAGGTGGACGATTCCCAACAACTTGCTCGTGCCATCCACAACTACCAGCGACGTAATCTTTTTTTCTTCCATCAATGCCAGCGCAGTGGCTGCAAATTCATGCGCGCCAATGGTTCTAGGCTTCGTCGTCATGCACTCGCCAGCGGTCAGATCCAAGACGTCCTTGCCGCGCTTCTCGAGCAGACGCCGCAAGTCGCCGTCGCTGATCACTCCCACCAGTTTCTCGCCGTCGACCACGGTGGTTACGCCCAGCTTCTTGCGCGACATTTCATAAATCACATCCGGCATTTTGGTTTGTGGGGTGACCCGCGGTACAGCCTCCCCAGAGTGCATGAGTGACTCGACCCGTGCCAGCCGCTTGCCCAGCTTTCCGCCGGGATGCAGATCGGCGAAGTCTTCTTCCCGGAAGCCGCGCTTGTCGGCCAGCGCCATAGCCATCGCGTCGCCCAAAGCCAGCATGGCCGTGGTCGAAGCAGTCGGCGCAAGGCCCAGGCCGCAGGCTTCTTTGGCCACGGAGCAGTCAAGTGCGACGTCGGCAGCGGCTGCAAGAGTTGAGATCTTCTGTGTGGTTGGCTTGGCTCGTGTGGCCGCGGGCGACTCGCCCGCGTCTGTTGCAGACACAGCATCGCCCGTCATGCTGATTAACGGCACCTGCAGCCGCTTGATGGTAGCCAGTAGCCGCAGAATTTCTTCCGTCTCCCCGCTGGCCGAAAGCGCGAGCACCAGGTCACCGCGCACCACCATGCCGAGGTCGCCATGCACCGCGTCGACGGGATGCATGAACAGAGCCGGCGTCCCGGTCGAGCTCAGCGTGGCCGCGATCTTGCGCGCGATGATTCCGCTCTTGCCCATCCCCGTGACCACGACCCGGCCCGCGCAGGCATAGATCAACTCCACCGCTTGATCGAAAGCCCCGGCCATGGGGCCGGCGATGCGGTCGGCCAGAGCACGCAACGCCTCAGCTTCGATCCGGACCACGTTTTCGCCAACGCGTTTCATGGAAGGAAAAGATGTTAGCACGCGAGCCACAGCACTCAGCATTTAGCGCTCAGCATTCAGCCACGAAAGGTTTGGGCTGGGATCGGAAAGAACCTCAACGGGCTGAGTGCTGAATGCTGAGTGTTGATTGCCGCACTCAAAAATGATCGTCCATGCGCTGCACGCGTCCGGCCAAACTCCGGGCCTGGATCGCTCGATCCCAGGGGCCTGCCTGCCAGTTGTCTTTCTGCTTCTCGGGATGGATCCAGGGCGGCAAGGTGATGGAGAGATTTAGTGCAATCGCCACAGCGTACGGTTCATACAGCGATCGCAAATAGGACAGCTTTTCCTCGAACTCGACGCCGTCACGCAGTTTCACTCCACGTGCGGCCAGGTCTTGCCTCAGCCGGTTCAGGTCCTCCAACGGCAGTCGGTCCAGAGGGTGCGGGTTGTAGCGGGCATTCACCACCTGGGCGAGATCCACCATCGCGTGCCGTGCCATCGCAAAGGTGATTTTCGCCTGCTCGTTGCGCAATCCATCCACCCCTGCCATGACCAGCGCGCTGCCGTCCAGAATCGTGATCAACGCTCCTAGCCACGATTGATTGTTGTGCTGCGATCGAAAAAAACTGAGTGCGGGATAAGAAAGATGGCTCTCCAGCACCTCGGCGGCCCAACGTTCCCAGTCTTTGAAAATCTGATCGAGCACTGTCTGTTGCGGACAGTTCCCGAACCGCGCGAGCAATTCCGCAGCGGTAGGAGGTGAGCCGGCCCGGGCATCGAGCAGGGAAATTTCGATCTCACGCCGGGAGAACGACGAATATATCGTTGGCAAGTAGCCGATGACCACGCCCAGGAAGCCAAAACCCAAGCCAGCTTCGCACACGGCCAAAGCGCGAGCCACTGCGGAACTGGGAATAATATCCCCATAGCCGAGAGTGAAGAAAGTCTCACCGCTGTGGTAAACCAGGAGCCCAAACGTGATGGGCTCGCCGCTCAAACGGAAATGTTCCCCCGCTCCGTATTGCAGCAATGCGAAACCGAAAATGAGCCCCGTAGCCCACAAAGCCAGCAGGAAAATCAGCGAGAGCGGCCCGAAGTATCCCAAAAAGTTCTCCCGTCGGGCCTGGTTTCGAATCCGGCTTGCGAGTTTTCGCCATGGAATCCAGGTGCGCCGGTAGAACCAGAAACTGATGCGAAAGCTGCGGCGTACCCGCCGAGGCAGCACTACCGTCTCGAATGCATCCAGCAGGATGGCCAGGATGGAAAGAATTCCGGCGATGGCAGAGAAGATGTGCATTACGCGCGCAGAAATGGTAGCAGATTTAGTGCGAGCTTCCGTCACCAGCCAACCGAATGGATTTTCCAGACGCCGCCGAACGCCGGGCCGCGTCGAGGATTTCGGCGACGATAACGTTCGTTTCCAAAGACGAAGCCGGGTCGGGCGCCGCTCCGCCCAGTACCACCGCCCTCAAGAGCGACAGCGAATCGTCATTCGGAGAGGGAACCGGCTTGGCCGCGATTTGCTTCTCCTCTTCTCCCTCGAGTCGCACCCGCACATCGTCCCGGCGGACGGTGATCACATAGCCGGTCTGGCCATAGACTTCCATATCTTTCCGATCGAATGGCCAGTTCCACGAAGCCTGCAGGATCGCCTGCGCCTTGGGATAGGTCAGGATGATGGTCGCCTCGTCGTCCACGCGCGGATATGTTTCCGGCTTGATCTGCTGAGTCACGGCGGTCACGGACGTGGGCCGCTGCCCATCCATCAGCCAGGTCATCAAGTCGGCGCCATAGCAGCCGAAATCATAAAGCGCTCCGCCGCCATCGAGCTTGGGATCGTTCAGCCAGGCAAAGAACTCAGGTTGTACGTTGATTTCCTTGGGACCTTGATGGCCATCGTGGACGACAACTTTGCGAATGTCACCGATCGCTTTCTCATGAACCAAGTCGTAGGCGGCGTGGTTGCTGCGATACCACGACGTCTCGTAATTCACCAGCACCTGAATTTTGCCCTTGCGTGCCGCGTCAGCGATGGCATGGGCATCCTCGGCACTTACTGCCAGCGGCTTTTCCATCATGACGGGGATACCGTGCCGGGCGCAGATTTCCGCCACTCGCCGATGGTCGAAGGTATTGGTGTAGGCCCAAACCGCTTGTGGGTGAGTTTTCTGCAGCATATTTTCCAGGTCGGTGAACATCAGGCTCCGGTCGAGGCTGAATTCGGTGGCGTAGCGCGCGGCCAGTTGCTGGTCAGATTCGGCAATTCCGACAACCTGAATTTCCGGCCGATGCAGCGAGCGCTGGAAAAAACCTGCAACGTGCCCGTGAACCAGTCCGGCGATGCCGATTCGAAACGGCTCAGCCGCAGCGGAAGTTTGCGCATCGGACATCGTAATGGTCATGAAAAAGAACACGACAAGGAGCGTCGCGAAGAGATGTTTCATCTGGGACCTCTGAATTACGGCGGGAATGTTAGCAGATTCAGCGGTGCAACCGGTCTACGGTTTCGCGTGCGCGATGGTCAGAGCATTCTGTATCGCTTGCAACTCCTTTAACACGCCGCGCAGCTTGCTGGACTCCAGCGCGTTGGCCCCGTCGGACTTCGCGTGCAGAGGGTTCTCGTGTACTTCCATG
>WNFE01007085.1_pt1 | contig 10798 bp, 11 predicted proteins | sample 5400451 | NCBI WGS metagenome assembly WNFE01 (sample SAMN13153344, study PRJNA577476) | soil metagenome | isolation source: 200 cm saprolite under Douglas fir tree site 2 hole 2 | place: USA:California | collected 2015-04-18
GGCCGCACTGGCCAAGACGGAGCAATTGGCACGGGATAGAAACATTCCGATCGTGCACCAAGCACGAGCGAACTCCTTCACCTGGGATAACGTGGAGGGCACATTTTTTTGGCCGCAGACCTCTTCAGCGCCCCCTTCGCCCGCGGCGAAGAACGACGACTCGCTCGTCCTGAAGCTGCAGTACAAGAATGACACTGTCTTACTACCCGGCGACGCAGAAAAAGAAGCCGAGCGTGGGATGCTCGCCGAAAACGGGCAGCATGAGTTGCAAGCAGACGTGCTGAAGATTGGCCATCACGGCAGCAAGAATTCGACCACTCCGGAGTTCTTGGCCGCCGTCAAACCACACATCGCAATTATTTCTGTGGGAGAAGGCAATCCCTACGGCCATCCCAATACCGAGTTGCTCGAGCGGCTTGCAAATGCGAACGTTCGCGTCCTGCGCACCGATCGCGATGGCGCGGTCCACATCCTGATGAACGGCAAAGGCCTGGAGGTGACCTTTTTTTTTCCCTGCTCCCCAATGCACATCGATGAACTAGAACGAGCGCAAACGCCAAATCACAACAAAAACCATCAGCAGCAATAGGAAACCAATCGCAGCGCGATACTCCCTATTTTTCTTGTACTGCGCGAATGAAAACGCGGCGGCACCTCCGGATGCGATCTTTGCCGGCGTCACGCGCGGGAAAAACAAAGGCACGCTTTGCGCATAGACATGAAATGCTTCTCCGTGATGTCGGTAGAGTTCGCGCTCCTCGCGCCGCATCACAAAAGAATAGAACAACGCAAAATATGCAAACAAAATCAGCGCGGACCACCAGGAATGCGCGGCGATAGCAACGCCGATCATCAAAATGAAGCTGCCGAGATATAGCGGATTGCGGGTGAACGCGTAGGGCCCGGTGACCGTCAGAACTTCTTGCTTATGTAGGTGCCCCGCAGCTCTTGCCCGGACCCACAACCCAATCGCGCCGACTAAAGCGCCGGCCAGGATGCCTTGGAGCGTGGGCCGCGCCAGCCACAGAACCACGATGGCCAGCGGGTACCCGAAGCGAACGCGCCAGCGCGCGAAAAATGCCGCAGCGTTCATCTTGTGGCACCAATACAGCGGCACACCGCGTCAAATGCCGCATCCACAGTAATCGCCAGCATCGATGGGTGCGTTTGCGAATCGCGCGCGTGGGTTGTGCGCACGCCCGAAGCGCGCAGCACAATACTTTTCTGCCCGATCGATGTTGTCTCATCGCCGGAATAAGGACCATTCCGTGCAGGATCGGTAGGGCCAAAAAGTGCGACGACAGGCGCATCTAGAGCGGTTGCGAGATGCACAGGCCCCGTGTCGCCTCCGACCACGCAAGCCGCGCCTTTCAAGAGCGCCATCAGCTCGCCAAGATTCCCGCGGTATGCAAAGGGTTCGGCGTTCCCGCTTGAGCCAACCAGCGCTGCTGCCAAATCGTCGTCACCTGGGCCGAGATTGACCACGCAGCGCAGCCCGGCAGCTTCGTGCAGCTTGCGAGCCAAAGCTCCGAAGCGCTCGGCCGGCCAACATTTAGATCGCCAGCCGCCGCCTGGGCTCAACACAACGTAGCGCTTAAGGCCTTGCCCTCCCAGCTGCGCGCAAACGGAAGTTTGGTCTTGCTCCGCAATTTGCAAACTCACGCGAGCCGTGCCGCGCTGCGCGCCCACACACAACGAAAGCTCGCCATTCTGCTCGGCGATGTGTGACTTGCTCGTCTTAACGCGCTCGGTATAGAGAACAGGCACGCCGAATTCGCGAATCGTGGCAGAAGAAAAGCCAATGCGCCGCGTCACGCCGCCCACAAACGGCAGCATGGCCGACTTCCACAAACCTTGGTAATCGATCGCGGCGCTCCAGGAATTCTGCCGCAAGAGTCGAATCACGTCTCGCAATGAAGACAAAGTGCGCGTGTCGACGGTCCATACGTCCGATGCCAAACCGCTGGTCTGCACCAGGAAAGACCAACGTGGATGCGAAAGCCAAACAATGCTCGCCTGCGGAAAAGACTCGCGTAGTGCAGCAACCGCGGGAAAAGTGTGGATGATGTCGCCAAGCGATCCAAGCCGAACCACCAGAAAGCGGGGCTCAGGCATGCGGCGCCTTGCGCACCGAGTCGATAAATTCGCGCGTGGAATGATTTTTAGGGTCGCCGACAATGGCTACGCGAACGCCGAGCCGGGCGGAGGTCGCGCGCTCCGGAACACTTTCGGCGGTGTAATCAGTTCCCTTGGCATGAACGTCTGGGCGTAATTCAGCGAGCAGCGCTTCAACGTTATTCTCGCTGAAGACCAAGACGTAATCGACCGCTCGCAACGCTCCGACCAACGCGGCACGCGCAGCTTCTGGAAGAATCGGACGCCCGGAACCCTTCAGCAAGCAGTTCCCGAAGCGCCTCTCGCTTAACGATTTTTGATTCCGCGCCGCGCATAGGTTACGAGCCGGCACCGCCGGCATCGCGCCGAATGGCTTCCAGGAGTTCGACGCGCGAAACAGTCGCCGTCCCACGCTTCATCACCACCAAGCCGCCCGCGATGTTGGCGATGTGCGCGCCTTCCAGCGGAGATGCCCCGCAGGCCAGCGCCAGGGTATAGGCTGCGAGCACCGTATCGCCTGCGCCGGTAACATCCACGGCCTGGTCGCTGCCGTGAACCGGTATACGTGTGACGCGATCGCGCGCTTCAAACAGCGCCATACCGTCGCGGCCACGTGTAACAAGAAGCGCCTGCAGCTTCATCGCCGCGAGGGTCGCTCGCCCACAGCGCGTCAGCTCGTCGAAATTTGCGCCGATGCTGGTGTGATGCAACGCTTCAATCTCCGCTTCATTCGGTGTCGCCGAATTGATTCCTGCTCTGGCGTAGGCACCGAGTTGATAGCGGGCATCCAGCGTGACCACCAGTCCGCGTTTCCGTTTCTTGGCGGCGTAACTCACCAACTGCGGGCTGGCAACGCCAAAACCATAATCCGAAATCGCCAGTGCATCCGCGGAACGAATCTTCGCCAACAGCAGTTGTTGCACTCTCCTGCGCGCGCCTTCTGGAAGCGGAGCTTGCGGTCCGCGGTCCACGCGAAGAACCTGCTGACCCACGGTGTGTGCCCAGCCGGCTACAAAACGCGTTTTCGTCGGCGTGGTCCAACCCTTTACTCGAACAATCCCGGAGACGTCGGTGCGCTGGCTACGAAAATATTCCACCAACGCGTTGCCCGCGGCGTCTTGCCCAACCGCAGTTACGGGGACCACGCGCGCGCCCAAGGCACCCAAATTGTTCGCAGCGTTGGCGCCTCCGCCCGGCACCACTTGTGTTTCCCGATGCCGCAGAATCAGGACCGGCGCTTCTCGCGAAACGCGTGAAATCTCGCCGAATTGAAACTCATCGGCAACAAAGTCGCCGAGCAACACAACCGTCTTCGATGAAAACTTCTCGACACACTCCGCCAGAGCCAGCAGGTCCACGGAGGTCGCTGGTGTTTGTCCGCGAGCGCGACTCATTTCGGCTGTCTCAAGATCCAGTCCGCAGCCTCCGCCAGATTTTCCGCGACGAAGTCCGGCAGCGCGGGCCACTTTGCGGAATCCCGCTGCATTTGCCCCTCGCCATAACCGGTGCGCACCAGTATTGCCAGCGCGCCAACACGATGCGCCAGCTCGACATCCCCATAGCGATCGCCGACTACAAAGGAACGCCGCAAATCCAGTCCGTGCTCACGCGCGGCAGACTCCAGCATTCCAGGCCTTGGCTTGCGGCACGCACACGCATCGTCTTCTTTATGCGGACAATAGTACAGCGCGTCGACATGCGCGCCTTCTTTGGCGAGCTGCGTTGTCATCAATTCGTGAACAGCGGTGATCAACGATTCCGGAAAGTACCCGCGGGCGACGCCGGATTGATTGGTGATCACAACGACGGGCAGCTTCGCCACATTGAGCCGGTGGATTGCTTGCGCGGCAGACGGAAACATGCGAAAGCGGCTAATGTGATCCAGGTAGCCGACTTCCTCAGCGATGGTCCCATCGCGGTCGAGAAAGACAGCTGGACGCAGAGACCTAGCTTCAGCCAGAAGCCACCTCCGTGGCACGAAGCCAGCCGCGCGCTGCCGCCTCGACAGCTTCTGGCTTGACGCTCGTCATGCAACGGTGATCGATCGGACAGCGCCGCAGAAAACACGGGCTGCAGTAGGGCTTTTCTTGCACCACGGTGCAGTGTGGAGTGATTGGCGCGGTGCCGTAAGGATCTGTCGGGCCAAAAATTGCAACCACCGGCAGGCCCACTGCCGCGGCGACATGCATTGCCCCAGAATCGTTGCCGACGAAAAGCTGGCAACGCGAGAGCAGCGCCGGCAGATCGGCAATCGCCGTTTTGCCGACAAGCTGAATTACCGGGCCGCTTATTCCCGCCGCAATAATGTCGGATACTTCCTGCTCCGCAGCCGTACCGAAAAGAATCACATCCGAATCCGTGTGGCGGCGGTAACGATTTACAAAATCCGCGAAGCGTTCTGGCGGCCAACACTTCGCGGAACCGTAGGACGCGCCCGCTCCAATGGCGATGCGGGGTACGTTGCGGCGAGCGCCGGCGGCACACAATATTTCTTCAGCGCGCTTCCTCTGCCCTTCTCCAACTTTGAGTTGCACATGATGTTCGTCAGGCAGCGAGTCGACCCAGCCGACGCGCCTGAGGAGTTCGAGATAATAAAACTGTTCATGCGGCGGCATTTCTCCGCGCTTTGGGACCGCAATTCTCTTGGTGAGCAAGAGGCTCCGGCCATCACGTGCATACCCGACGCGCTCAGGTATTCCCGCACGCCACGCCAGCCACGCCGCATCAAAAGAATTCTGTAGCAGCAGAGCAACGTCGAACTTCCGCGCGCCAAGCTCTTTCGCCAGGCGCTCGCGACCGCTCAGGCCTGCATGCGCTCCCTTCGGATCATACGCAATGAGTTCGTCACAAATCTCCTGTCCACGATAAATGTCCGCAACGTAAGGCCGCGCAACAATCGCAATCGTCGCCTCGGGAAAGCGCCTACGCACTGCACGCAGCGCCGGTAAAGCCATGATAGCGTCGCCAACCCAATTAGTCGCGCGGATCAAAATCTTCATGCAGCGACTCCACGGCCAAGCGCCAATCGCTGCCGCAGGTCGCGCAAAAACCGATCCTCGTCGGGAATATCCATCGCGATAACAGCCATCACTACCGGCAATTCGGGCAAGAATGCTGCATCAAGGTTGTGCGCGTCTTTTTCAGTAGTCACCAACGCCTTCGCACCCAACAATTGTGCGTCCGCAGTCAATTTTTGGAGTTCCTGCTTCGTATAGCGATGGTGATCACGGAAAGACTTACGGCCGACGACCCGCACCCCCCAACCTTCGAGATCTGCGAAGAAGGCATCCGGATTACCTATTCCGGCAAAGGCAAAAACAGGATCAGGACACTCGGCCTGCAGAATTGCATCTGGCCCATGACGACGAAAGCCGAGCAGTTTGGTTACCGACGGATATATGGGCATTCGAGGAAATTTCTGAATCGCCCCTACTGTGAGCGTTGATTGCTCCGTTCGAGTAAAAACAACGAGATCCGCACGGTGCAGCGCGGAGCGTGGTTCCCGTAAGCGACCCGCTGGAAGAATCGATTCTTGCCGGAGGGGACGAGTCGAATCAATCAATACGATATCGACGTCGCGCGCTAGTCGAAGATATTGAAAACCATCATCGAGGAGAAAAACGTCGATTTCAGCAGATTCCAAGCGCTTGCCTTCTGCGCAGCGATCCTTGCCTACGCCGAAGAGAACCTCGCCTTGCAATCGATTCTTCATTAACTCGATCTCGTCGCTTGTCTTGCCGGTGCCGCGATAACCGCGACTCAGAACGGCTACGCGCTTTCCTTCAGCGAGGAGCTTCTCCGCCAGCCAAATCACCATTGGCGTTTTCCCTGTGCCTCCAACGGTAAGATTTCCGACGCTGATTACCGCGCCCTTAAGCCTTTCTCGTGGAACCCAGCCACGTATATAAAACCATGCCCTCAGCCATGCCGCACCAGCGTAAAGAATAGAAAGCGGCCAGAGCAAAATGCGAACGACCAGGGGCAGCTTCATCGGGCCGAAGCGCTCAGGAATTTGGAAATCTCAGCGAGGACCCGATCGGTTGCGCCGCGGCTGCTATCTACCAGATGCTTGGCGTTCTCGCCCATTTTGTTCCGGCGCTCCGGGTTGCGCAGCAGCTCGATCCATGCCACCCCCGCATCCTCCGGACTCTCCACCTGGATGGCCGCGTTCGCAGCAACAAATCGCGAAGCAATCTCCGAGAAATTTTCCATCGAGGGCCCAAAAACCGGAATTTTGCCGAACGCCGCCGGCTCAAGAATATTGTGTCCCCCCGAGGGCACCAACGAGCCACCAACAAACGCGCCATCGGCCAATCGATACAGCGACGCCAGCTCTCCAATGCTGTCGAGAAGAATCACGGTAACGTCCCGCGAGATCGTTCCATTCGTACCCGCCGCTCCCGGCGCGTGCCCGCTCAACGCAAGCTGCGAGCGCCGTATAAACTTGCGCCGCGACTCATGAATGAATTCCGCCGCCGCCTCAAAACGTTCCGGCTTGCGCGGAGCAAGAACCAACAGCGCGTTGGGGTGCTCGCCTTGCACCACGCCAAACGCAATCAATGCCAGCGGCTCCTCCGTGGCCACTACACTCCCAGCCACCACAATCGGCGAGCGCCCTTGCCGGCGAGCTTCCGTTTCCAACCAGCTCGATAGCGGTGTTTCGCTCGGAAGCTCCATGTCGTACTTCAGATTCCCGGTGACCGAGACGTGCTCCTCCGGCGCTCCCAGTGCGCGAATCCGTTCGGCATCCTTCTCGCTTTGCATCAGGAAAGCGCTCGCGTCCCCCAGCGCGCTCCGCAAAAACGGTCGAAGGAAAAAACCAAGTCTCCTAAGATAACGTTGATATCGCGAGAACGAGCGATCCGAGATTCTTCCGCTCACAAACAGCACGGGGACGTCTTGCCGCCGCGCTTCACGCAAAAAGTTGGGCCAGATCTCGGTTTCCAAGACCACTACGATAGCCGGCCGCACCGCATCCAAAACCGGGCGAACACAAAAACTCCAGTCCAGCGGGAAATAAAACACGGCATCGGCAAACTGCAATCGCTCGCGCGCGAGCGATTGTCCCGTGATCGTCGTAGTTGAAACCACCAGCGGCCGGTTCGGATGCGCTTCTTTCAAACGCTTGGCTAGCGCAACACTGGAAAGCAGTTCACCCACGGACACCGCATGAATCCAGATCGCGCCAGGACGACCCGCCGGCAGTTTGTCGATGGCGCCAAGAGAAAAACCCAGCCGCTCCCGCAAATTGGACAGATACTTTCCCTGACGCAGCCCCTTGATCAGCCAATAGGGCAATAGCACAAGGGCTGCGGTCCCCATCAGAAAACTATAAATGAAATACACTAAGCGTGGCTCCGGTACCCAATCACTGCCCCCGCGCAACTCATGCAACGCACAGGGCAACCCTGCACGTCCCCCAGGAATCGAAGGCGTCGAGATGAGAAAAGCCTATTATAACCTCTTGCGAAACCCGGCCCGCAGAATTCCCTGCCTCGCAGTCCCACTCTTCGTTGCCTGCGCAGCCGCCGCGCAGCAACCGCCCCTACACACCGCCTCCCTCGAAGCCCACGAAGGCATGACCATAACGGCAAGGCCGTGGACCGATGCAGCCAAGTACAAAGAAAAATTCTCAAAGAAATCTCCATACGCCGCCGGAGTTCTCGCCGTAGAAGTATCGTTCCGCAATGATTCCGATGACAGCGTCAGGGTCAACCTGTCGCGCATTCGCCTGACCGTGCATCTCGATTCCGAGAACACGCAGGAGCTTCCCTCCCTCAGCCCAGAAGAATTGGTGCAGGCCGTGCTCAAACCGGGCGGCAAAGATCCAACCGCCAAACGTAGCAAGGTGCCTCTCCCGGTCCCGCTGCCCAAAGGTGGTGGCAAGGACAAGAACGTCGATGAACTCCAACGCCAAGCTCAGGAAGCGAGCATCCCGACCGGCGTCATCGCACCCCACAGCACCGTGCAAGGCCTCCTCTACTTCGACCTGCAAAACCAGTTTGATCTCTTGGAGACCGCGCACCTCTATGTGCCCGACCTGGTGCTGATGCGGGGAAACCGCGCGCTGACCTACTTCGATATAGATCTCGGCCAGCCCGGAAGCGCCGCCAACTGAAAATCCAGCAAGTTCCGCGACCAAAATAACCGTCTACTGGTATTGGACAGCGCGTATTTCGACTTTAGTCTGGCTGCAATGGAGATTGTCCCCCGCGCTGACGGCGCCCGCAAATTCGCCCACATCCTGCATTTCCGATGTCCCAATTGCGGTAAGCGTATAAAGGCTGTCCGCGTCAACGAAAGTATGAGCCGTGAGCACATTGCTCGTTTAATCTTTCAGCCAAGTTGCGCCTGCGGTTGGTCCGGGCAATTGGCCGGATTCAATGCCATCCAGCACGCGGTGGAATGCTGGAACGGCCAATCAGCCGACAACTCCGCCCCACACGATAATCCCGTCGAGCCGCACCGCAAACCCGCCATACGGCAAAGGCCGTAGCTCTAATCGCCCCCGTTTACCGCAACGCCGCCACGCGCATCGTCCGCAAACTCACTAGGTTGCTTCTACTTCACACCCTTCTCCGCGTCCCAGGACCCCTGCAGTCTCCGAATGTAAACAATCTGCCCGATGTGATACGCATTGTGCGTCCCAATGTGTGCAATCTCCGAGGCCCATCCCTTCAACTGATTTTCATCCGCGTTCTCTACCAGCTTTTCCAATTCCATCATCACCTCGTCCAACTGCCGCACCGTTGCGCTCCACGTCTTCGCGTCAAAGCTATCGAACGTCTCCTCGTTGTTTCCGCTGAATTTCGCCGCCGGCCCGCCCTTGAATTTCGCGAGCGACCGCCTGTTCCAGAAAACCAGGTGATACGTCAGTTGCCCCGCCGAGTGATTCCCCTTCCCGTCCTTCCAGCTAGCCTGTTCCGGCGTCAAACCATTCACCGCCGTCATCGCATCCACAAACCATTCTTTCTTGTTGTGCGTGCTGCGCAATTGTTCCAGCAAGACGCTCTTCAGCGTCGCCGGCTTCTCCTCCTTCTTCTGTTCCTGCGCATAACTGCCCACTGCACTCAACCCTACTGCGATCAGCGCCATTCCCACCGCAATCATTCGCCTCATAAGCTCTCTCCTTATGCAGCCGCGTTTGTCCAGCTAATCAAGTCCGCCCGCCCATAGAACTACGCCACCTTCCTCAATAACTGATATCATTTCACTAGCCCCGCTTCCAGCCTAGAAGGGACGCACATGGCTACCTCGCCTCAACAATCCCAATCTCCGCTCTCCAAGCTTGATGACTGGGACGATTTTCTCGAGGGCCGCTACAAAGAAGGAAAGGCGCAGTCCGAGTTTCGCCAATACGACGCCACCGCCGACCCCGGTGTAGCCGAGTTTTATCGCATCAACCACGAAAAACAAACCGTCGCCTATACATTCGCCAAAGAAAAAGAATACTTCGGCCTAAATCGCGGAAAGAAAAGCATCTGGGAAGCTGCCGACTACCTCAATACTCTCGTCGACGACAGCGATCCCGATACCGACCTCACCCAGACCGAGCATCTCCTGCAAACGTCCGAAGCCATTCGCCACGACGGCCATCCCCGCTGGATGGTGGCCACCGGCTTCGTCCACGATCTGGGAAAGTGTCTCTGCCTCTATGGCGAACCGCAATGGGGCGTTGTCGGCGACACCTTCCCGGTCGGCTGCGCCTGGTCCGATCAGATTGTCTTCCCCGAATATTTCCGCGCCAACCCGGATGCCAATGTGCCCGAGTATCAATCCACTTACGGCATCTACCAAGCGAATTGCGGCCTGAAAAACGTTCACATGTCTTTCGGGCATGATGGCTACATCGCGGAAATCTTGAAGCCCTATCTCCCCGACGAAGCCCTCTACATCCTCCGCTTTCACTCCTTCTACGCTTGGCACCGCCACGGCGCCTACGCCCACCTAATGAACGACAAAGACGCCGCCATGCTCCCCTGGGTTCGCAAGTTCAACCCCTACGACCTCTATTCCAAAGGTCACACCAAGCCCAACGTAAACGAGCTCAAACCGTACTACGACGACCTCTTCGCCGAATTCTTCCCCGAAAAAATCGCCTGGTAGTCCGAACGATTGCCTGCACTTCAAAAAGCGTGGTTCACAACGCAACGTTGCCCCCAGTAGCACAGCCACTCATGGCTGTGCTCCGACGACCACCGTCCCTGCGTCCGCCACGGCTCAATGTCGGAGCTACTGTCGCTACCTCAAGCAGCCCTAAATCTGCTTAGGGCGAACATAAAGCGAATATGATAGAATAAGCCAGTCATGGCCAAGCGACCCACCTCCATTCCCAACGACGCGCTTAGCCGCGAGCAGTTGAAACAATTGGAGCGCAACCTGAGCCTCCTCAGCCCCTCCATCGTAAAAGAAAAATACCGCCAAGCCGCCGATCGCTGCCGCTTCCTGGATTTGCCTACCCCGCGCGTAATGCAAGAGCTAGTCTCAACGTGGAGAGTCCTATGGCGCTGGCGCAAGTAAAGCCCGGAACTTCTAGTCCGTGGATCAGCGCCTTCAGGCGAGTCTGTCAAAACACAGGCCTCAGGCCGCACTCTCGGGCTGCGCGCGCTTCCCTCCGCACGCACAAACGTGAGCAGCAGCGCGATGTGGCCCAATGAATTACGCTTATTGATCCTGCGTCAGG
>WNFE01004114.1_pt1 | contig 10796 bp, 8 predicted proteins | sample 5400451 | NCBI WGS metagenome assembly WNFE01 (sample SAMN13153344, study PRJNA577476) | soil metagenome | isolation source: 200 cm saprolite under Douglas fir tree site 2 hole 2 | place: USA:California | collected 2015-04-18
GCTAAACTTGCTGTCATCAGTCAGCTGCTGTATGCTAAAAGCCATAAGAGGTTCCTTTCTTCTTGCGACTACACGATTGCGTTCGTCTTAGTCTATCAGAAGATGAACTCTCTTCTTATTTAAATGGCATTGCCCACTAGGTGCCCAACCCGACACCACACCACCCCTGTCCCTACGGACTGTAGGCGAACCCTTCCTGATCTTGCGCTCGAAAGTCAGTTCTGTTATACTCAGCCTATCGCATTAGAGAGTTTCACGAAAAATAGTAGCCGAAAGCAAAAAAAGGAGTATGCCAGTCATCATGCACAATTATGTCCCTGGCACATTGACTCTGAACCAGCAGGCCAGCCAAACCGATCAAGAGTTTGGTTTAATTTGCTTGTCTTTCGCTACCTGAGAAGAAGCAGATACAAAAAAATCGCCAGACCTTTGAGAGGTCTGGCGATTTTTTTGTGCGCCAATGTCAAGCTATCCTTGAAGGAGGAAGTCATGAACCCCATGTCTAAAGACAGGGGCTTGTGTCTAGCCTCCACCGCAACTCAGAAAGGAGACCTTTCCGCTTTGGCTTCATCGACCGACACATCAGCCTGGGAGCAATCCCAAGCTATAGGGCACCATGACAAGGTACCCGTCTGCACCCAGAACTTGCCGGAAGCAGAACGTTCTCTTACGCTGTTTTACCCTGGCCGATTTATCAGGAACCTGGTTTATGCGTTAGCAATGCTCAGGCGGTGCAGGCCGCAACTGTCTCTCTCTGCTGTAGTTTCCTACGGCAAGGGGATGGACATCCTTGCGCAGAGTGCCTTCTGGCCTGTTCTCAGTCTAACACATGCGTCTAGACTTTCATTGAATATTCAAGGATTGAGTCGTGCACCTGGCGGTGCCTTTCTTTCCTCCCCGTGGCTGAAGCCAGGGGCATCCAGAGAGGAAATTTAGGTGATGGATCTTAGTTTCTTTGTGCGAGGCCTGCTTATCGGCTTTTCAATTGCTGCCACCGTCGGTCCAATGTGCATCTTGTGCATTCAACGTACGCTCCATAAAGGTCAAATTTATGGCCTGGTATCGGGCCTGGGGATCGCTACAGCCGATGCAGTCTATGGTAGTATTGCTGCGTTTGGGCTGACTTTGATCACTAACTTCCTCGTCAATCAACAAGGATGGGTTCGCTTGATTGGCGGCCTGTTCCTTATCTACCTGGGCCTCAAGACTGTGATTACCAAACCGGCCGAGCGAGCAGCCACCGCCAAAGCTAATGGCTACTTTGGAGCATATGCTTCCACACTCTTGCTTACGCTCACTAATCCTCTGACTATCCTCTCCTTTGCAGCCATTTTTGCTGGAATAGGGGTCGGAGGAGCTAATAAAAGCTCTATCTCAGCAAGCACTGTAGTGCTTGGGGTGTTTGTTGGTTCGACCTTATGGTGGTGTATTCTGACAAGTGGAATCAGCCTGTCGCGGCGGAAATTTACTCCTCAATGGTTGCTATGGATCAATCGAATATCAGGCATCATTCTCATTCTCTTCGGGGTATTTGCCTTGATCAGTCTCATACGATAAGCAGGTCATTAGAGTCCTGTCACATAGATTTGCAACCACATTCACTACACAACGTAGATTTGATTGGCGATGTATACTCTGATCACGCAAAGAATTGTGCTTTAGACCAACTTGCTATTGGAGTTGCGTAATGATTGAGAACGAAGATATGGCTACTGAGCCACACCCTATTGCTAATGACAATATCGCCTCTTCGCCCACCACTATCCAGGTACCCGCAGCACAGGTGTCAGCATCACCACCAGCAAATCCCTTTGTCAATATCGATGACCTGCTGGCCCTGCAACTGGCCAGCGATCCGCAAATCTCACCTGACGGTTCACTCATCGCTTTTACCGTTCACCAATGCAATGGTGAAGCTAATACCACAAGTAGTGCCATCTGGCTGGTACAAAGCAAAGGTGGAAAAACGCAAATTCCACGGCAGGCAACAGGTTTAGGGACCGGAAATCATCATGATTTTGCGCCATGCTGGTCGCCTGACGGGCAGTTTCTTGCATTTTTGAGTGACCGGAGCGGCTCAACACAAATTTATTTACTGCCGCTGCAAGGCGGGGAAGCTCTACAAGTGAGCAACCTCAAGCAGGGCGTAACCGAGTATAGCTGGCGACCAGGTGGTACAGCCTTACTGGCACACAGCGCGTGGAAATCCACCGATGATTATGGCGTGCCGGACACCAGCGCGATCTCGATCGTTTACACGCGGCTGGATGAACAATGGGATGGCCTGGGATATAAGCAGGGACGTCATCAACAACTCTGGCTGCTCTCTCTTGATGGCGTAGCTACTCGCCTTACTTCAGAACCGCTAGACCTGGTTCAATCAAGCTGGTCCCCTGATGGCTCCGAGGTAGCTTTCTGCGCTAATCGACGCCCTGATCCAGATCTCAGCGTCAGCATGGCTCTCTGGGTACTTACATTATCAACAGGCCAGATGCGACGTCTTACACCCGAGGAGGGATTAGCACAAATGCCCGCGTGGTCACCCGATGGACAAACTATTGCATACTACTACTCTGTTGATCAGACCGAGGCAAGTAATACATCTCCCTGGATTGTACATGCTCACGGCGAAAGTGCTCCCCGCCCGGCTACTTCCAGCACACAGGAACTTACCTGCCTGGAACTCGTTATCGACGAGATACACTTTAACATGTTAGGTCGCCCTCACTGGTTTCCCGACAGCCAGTCATTGCTCATCACTGTACAGGAGCGAGGTCAGGTTCATTTATATCGCGTTGATATAGAGCATGACCGGGTTTCAAAGTTGACCAGCGGCAACGGCTGCTATATTAACCCCCAGGTAAGCAAAGATGGGCATTTAATCGCGATGATTCGTACAGATTGGTTCACTCCTGGCGATATCTGGATCATGGACAACAACGGCGGAAATCAACACAAGCTGACAGGGGTGAACGATGCGCTCTTACGGAGCCGCCAACTGGTTCGTCCCAGACGAATCACCTGGCAAAGTCTCGATGGATTGGAGATCGAAGGATGGCTCTATCTCCCCTCACTATCTCAGGGTGTAAAGGCTCCCTTGATTCTGGAGATACATGGAGGCCCGACGTTGGCCTGGGGTGATAGTTATATCCACGAATTCCAGGTTCTCGCAGGAAAAGGTTATGCAGTACTGGCGGCCAATCCACGAGGTAGCGCTGGGTACGGTGAAGATTTTTGTAAGAAAATCTTGCATGATTGGGGAGGCAACGATTTCCGCGACTTGATGGTAGGTATAGATTTCGTCCTGGCTACCGAGCCGGTTGACGGAACACGATTGGGCATTGGCGGACTCAGCTACGGCGGCTACATGACCAACTGGGCTATCACACAAACCAATCGCTTTAAAGCAGCAGTCAGTCGCAATGGTATCAGCTCTCTTTCCACTGTCAGTCTGCTATCAGATCAGACACTCTGGTTCGATTATGCGATGAGTGGCGCAGGGTCGGAGGGCAGTGATCCTTTACGTCAAAGTCGCTCTGCTCTAACATTTGCTGACCGTATTTCGACCCCTCTCTTGCTGCTCCATGCAGATAATGATTTACGTTGCCCGTTTAGTGAATCCTTCCAACTTTTCGTCGTACTACGTAAACGCAAGCATACAGTAGAGTTGGTGCGCTACCCAGGGGTAAGCCATGTGATGGACTGGCCGGAATATGGCACACCTGAGCAACGTGTTGATCGATTGCAACGCACAGTAGCCTGGATCGAGCGTTTTGTATAATGCAGACAATGTTACAACGACACCCATCAATTCACATTGTCAGAACTTAATGTTTATGGTATGCTTTGCAAACAGACTGGATAATCTAGCACTCGCAAGGAGTACCAGGCAGGACGAGCTTCACAGATCTTAAACGTTAAGTATTCGATACATTGAGTGAGACATTGGGAAACGAAAGGCAACAACCACCCCAGCCACACCAGGGACCACCAGGACAACAGCAACTACAACCTTATTTTGGTTGGCAATACGACCAGGATCAATCAGATCCATTGGTACAGCGACCTCCTGCTCCTGCTGCACCCCCTCAGCCTATCAACCCTCCGCAGCAGCAACCCCCTATCAATCCGCAGCAGCAGCAGATCCAGGGGCAAATGCCAGTAACGCAATTCCCACCCCAGTACCAGCAGCCAGTCCAGGATATGGGTACTTCATTGGGCTATGGGCAAGGTATGGAATACCAATACTTTAATGTGCCTCAACCCTCCCAACCTATTCCACAATTGCGCCAGGCACGTCTGCAACAACTGCGCGAGGAGCGTATGCGTCGTCAACAACGTCGCATGAATCCAGACATTACTAGTATCATACAACGTAAAGGGACGAAGCAACCTCCCGATCTTGTGCCTCCACCTGGCATGCGGTCCTCAACCCATTCCTGGAGTCAGGACACACCACAACCACAGGTACCAATGCAAATGTCGCCTGTCATACCGTTGCCGTCAGGTGAAGTATCACCCGTCCCACCATCCAGGATACCACCGATCCCACAACGTAGTCCATCAGGCGTGCTTAGTGGAGCGAGCGAGGACCTGCAATCCGCCGCTGGTGCCGCTCAAGATACCGGCATGATTCAGAAGGCACGTATTGGTCGAGCAACGCTCATCCTCACCGGGGCCCTCATTGCCAGCCGCATACTTGGCTTGCTTCGCACCTCGATATTCGCCTACGTATTTGGTACAACCAATACCTCGGATGCATTCATACAAGCATTTCTTGTACCCGACCTTATTTTCAATATGGTAGCTGGAGGAGCCCTTAGTTCAGCTTTCATACCGGTTTTCACCCAATATATGATTGGCGAACGCGATGAAAAAACGGCATGGCATATAGCTAGTTCTGCACTCAACCTTGCCATCGCCATTATGATGTGCCTCGCCTTGCTCGCGATTATTTTTGCTCCCTGGATAGTACCGCTCTATAATCCCGGCCTGCACGACCAGCAGGAACTCAATCTTATCATTTCGCTCTCCCGCATTATGTTCCTGCAGTCCATCGTACTTGGCGGGGGTGTCATTATCAACTCAGTGCTCAATGCGAAACAACACTTTCTCTCGCCTGCCATTGGCACCGTCCTTTACAACGTAGGTCTGATCATAGGACTTATACCAGGCATTATCCTTGTAATGCATCGCACATCTACTACCGAGACTACCGCCGTTTATTTTGCTACCTTTGGAGTCGTTCTCGGAGCAATCTTGCAGGTGGGCGTCCAGATTCCCGGTGTTATCAAACTCGGAATGCACTATACATTTTCGTTCGATTGGCATCACCCCGGCATCATTCAGATTGGCCGGCAGATGGTGCCGCGCGTCATCAATGCGGCAATGCTCTACTTCTCTTTCTTTGTTGACCGCAGTCTCATTCTCCTTATGGCTGTAGGAGTTGGGTTGACAGCCGCTAACGGCCTCATTACCCAGTACTATCAAGCCTTCCAACTGATGCTGCTGCCGTTCGGCATCTTTGGTATGGCTCTTTCTACTGCTGCCTTCCCAACTTTAGCTGAAAATGTCACGCGAGGACGTATAGACCGCTTCCGCAATATCGTTCAGGATACCTTGCGTACCATCCTGTTTATGTCGATACCTTCTGCCGTAGGATTGATTGTGCTGGGTCTGCCTATCATACAGGTGTTGCTCGAACATGGCGCTTATAGCTTGGATAACGCGACAAATACTGCGGTTCCGCTCGCATTCTTCGCGGCCGGCCTGCCAGGTCTGGCAGCGGTCGAGATACTCACACGCTCGTTCTACGCCTTCCGGGACAGCAAAACACCAGTAATTATTAGTGTGACTCAATTTATCTTCAAAATTGCCCTCAGCCTGCTGCTCATCCAGGCGGCGGCGTGGGGCTTACAATGGGGATTGGGTGGATTGGCTCTCTCAACCTCCATAGCGGGAATGCTTGAAGCGTTTGCCCTTCTATGGATTCTCCAACAACGCATTGAAGGCTTTGAACTACGTAAACTTGCCTTCTTTGGATCCCGCGTCTTGCTTGCCTCTCTCGCCATGGGTCTTGGCGTGCTGCTCGTTCGTGTCCTACTCGACCTCGTCCTGGTGACTACCGATACGCAGCGGCTGGGAGTTATCGGCACCATTCTTGCCATGATTAAGCTGCTCATAGAGCTGGCCGTTGGGCTCATCATCTACTTCCGAGCTACGCACCTGCTCGGCATTGAAGAATTTTGGAAACAAGGCCCCGTCAAGCGCGTACTCGATCGTCTCAAGCTATCCTGGATATAAGCTGGCGGTAACAGTGTTCACCCCTGTTTATCTCCCAAAACAGGCACATCCTTCATCCTGGGCACCTTAAATGCCATGCGTATCGAGTGTTTCTTCTAGCATTTGCTGTCCCCTCATCCCGCCTATCGTTTGTACTTGCAAGCATCAATTATACAATTGTTGGCTTATATAATCCTTAATTGCTTGCCAGTCATCATTCCTCGGTAACAGAATAGACTGACCATCGTTCGATCTTGCACCCACCAAAACATTTGAAAAGTTCAATCCCACTCGATGCGCGTTGTTCAAATCCATCTTCATAGCAAATGATGCCAGGTCAGCCAGGGACAAATTCGAATAGATAGTATTTTTCAGCGCATCCATCGCACTGAAGAAACTGGGCCAGGTATGCCAATCTTTCAACCTGCTTAATGCAGCTTTCATGATGAGTTGCTGCCGAGCCGATCTCGCAAAATCGGTCCCTTCCGCAGGATTATCAATCACATAACGGGCGCGAGCATATTCAATCGCTGTCGCGCCGTTCATATGCTGTAACCCCTTAGCAAAGTGAACCTTTGTCCAGCTTGCGTCAATACTCGGATCATCATTTTTGGGATAATTTGAGGTGAAAGCATCAGGTACATTCACATCAACACCGCCAATAGCATTAATGAAATCGCGAAATCCCGTGAAATTGATGGTCATCCAATATTTGATATTCAGGCCGGTTACCAGCGATACCTTCTGTGCAGCCGCATCACCACCGGCAACAGGATTCGCATTATTTTTGGAAGCTATGGGATAAACAGCATTAATCTTATAATAATTTCCAGAAGTCGGGGGATACTGTATCCACAGATCGCGTGGAACAGAAATCAGTGTAGTGTGATGGCTTTGTGGCATCAGGCTCATCACAACCATCGAATCCGTCAGGTACGCCCCATCGTGACCACTACCACCGTACCCCATCATCAGTATGTTTACACGATCACTCGTACCTATAAAGTTTGTTTGAGAGCTGAGTGGCGATTGCGTGGAGATGGCTGATCCGAAAGCCATCACCTTTTGTGCCGTTGGAATGGCAATGCTGAACAAAATGATGAGCAGTAATAGGACAACGCCGAGGCTAATCAAACACCCCATACGTCTGCGCCGGGGTCGTGGCAAATTTGCACGTTGTCCCTGACCCGGCCCAAATCCTCCCACATAGAGAGGCGGTTGTGCCTGGGGATAGGGATATTGCTGCGGGTTGGAACGTGCTGTCGCGGTAGGCGGAGTATAAGCCGCTTGCTGAGGCGGAGAGGACACAGGCGTACGCGGTGTATATTTTACAGTTGGCTCTTCCCCCTGTTGCCAGTTCTGATATTGTTGAGGTGTTGATGGAGCATACTGATAGGGCCTGCGAGTAGATCGTTTTTGAGAGCCTGGTACATTTACATTGTTTGCAGAGGCAGGAAAACTTTCATTCGATGGGGAATAGCTCCCATTCCCTCTCGCTGTCGACAGCGGCGTCTCAGATACCCGCCCACAAATCCCACAGAATTTGGCATCCTCAGGTAATTCAGTGCCACAAAATTCACAGGATCGCATTATAATTCCTCTCTCAAAGAACAGTCACATCAACATTATAGAAGCTCTAAACGATGTAGATAGCAATGCACAAAATCATAACCCACCGTCCTCATCCCTTATTACATTTCCCGTACCCAAAATATCCTATATACCCCCTGTCCCATTTGAAACGTAACTGAACATATTGCTCTATCTTACAAAACGAATCAGTGCACAGGAAGTTACAACTTTGACTTCTTGCTCCAATCAAGGACCGCGGAGGCATCCTTCCCATGCCGTGTCGCCACAATTTCAGCCATAATCGCCAGGGCCATTTCTTCCGGTGATTCTGCCCCTATATTTAGCCCGATTGGCCCGTGAATACGGCGAATCTGCTCCTCCGTCAGCCCCTGTTTTCTTAGACGCTCATCGCGCTCTTCCTTCGTCTTGCGGCTGCCGACTGCGCCTACATAGCCCACATCACGAGACAATACCATCTTTAGAGTCGGCTCATCGAATTTAGGATCATGTGTCAGCACCGCGACCGCCGTGGATGGGTACAGGTCCATTTTCTCCAGGACTTCATCGGGCCACTCAACGATCAGCTCATCGGCATGAGGGAAACGCTCTCGGGTAGCGAAAGCAGCACGAGCATCAATAACCACCACCCGGTAATTCAACGTCTTGGCAAAGGTAGTCAGCGGAATAGCGATATGCCCCGCGCCAACGATCACCAGCGTAGGCGGAGGGGGAAAACCCTCGATGAAGATATCAAAAGCAAGCGCCCCCGTCGGTTCCTCGACAGCATAGGTATGTGTCCCTGCATCGCCAGTCCAGATAGCGCGCACCGCGTCCTCAACCACCAGGTCATTAAGCGCCTCGCTGCCCAGCGTGCCATGCGTACGCTTATCCGGAAACACGAGTAGCTTAGCCCCGACATGCTCCTCCCCACGCACCACCGTAGCCAGCGCTGCACCTTTTTCCTTGTTCAGCAGATCTTTTAATTCTTCATAGAGTCCGCTCATGATGCTCTCACCAATCTAACCGTTCAACAAAAACGTGTATCGTGCCACCGCAAGACAGCCCGATCTTCTCGAAATTCTCCTCTTCGCTGATGCCAAATTCAAGCATCTGCGGTTCACCAGTCTTGATCACTTCCATTGCGGATTCCACAACCGCTGGCTCAACACAACCTCCGCTGACCGAACCCGTCAATTCCCCGCTTTCACTTACCGCCAGTTTCGCGCCCGGCCTGCGCGGAGCCGAGCCATACATCGTTACCACTGTGGCAACAGCCACACGCTCGCCGCGCTCACTCCAGCGCTCTACATCAGGCAATATATCACGCATCGAAAAACCTCCTTCTTACTTAAATCTGGGCTTACTCCATTCAGCCACGGCCTTGCGTCGCGCCGCAGTACTCCGCATAGGCCGGCTATCGTCAATTGTCCCTAAAAGATTTCCCAGGCTAATCAGGCTATCCAGATTATGCGCTGGCAAAAAATTATCGATATACGGTAATGCCGTCTTCATGCCAATAGTCAAAGGCCGGTAATCGGGCGATCCTAACAACGGATTCAGCCAGATCAGCCGGTGACAACTATGCTGCAAACGATCCATCTCCACTTCCAAAACGCTCGCATCGCCACGATCCCAACCATCGCTAATAACCAGAACCACGGCACCACGTCCCAACACCCGTTTGGCCCATTTTTGATTGAAGAAGTGCAGCGCATCGCCTATCCGTGTTCCACCCGACCAGTCTTGCACCGACTTTGCAACATCGCCCACCGCATCATCCACATCGCGCCTTTTGAGCTGGCGCGTAATACGCGTCAACCGCGTCCCAAAGACAAACGCCTCGACATTCATCAAACCATTCGAGATGGTATGAATAAAATGCAGCAAGAGCCGCGAATACAGGCTCATCGAACCACTTATATCACAAATGATCACCAGCGGGCGCGGCTTAAGCTTCATCTCCCGCCACGTCAGTTCAATCAATTCCGCTCCATACTTGAGATTTCGCCGCACGATACGCCGCATGTCGGGATACGAGCCACGCCTGGCTGGCCTCTTACGACGCGTTTGACGCTGCCCCAGGCGCCAGCGCATCTCGGCCATCAGTTTCTTGGCTTCCTGCACCTCATCCCACGTAAATGACTCGAAATCCTTCTTCCTCAACACCTCGATCGCGCTGTAGGCCGTACCTTGTGGAGTAGACGTATCATCATCTTCATCCTCGTCCAGGTACTCTTCGACCCGCCGGCGCCGCTCGCTCTCCCGCATCTCGGCACGCAGATCCTTACGCTGCTCATTTGGAGCATTGAGATGCTCTGCCAACCGTTTAAGCTCAGATGGAGGCAAGCGCATCTTCTTCTCATCGCGTTTGGCCGCCCCCGGCGCACCATCCGTCTTCTTATCCTGGCCATCTCGCATATACCAGTAATACAGGTACATTTGGTTAAAGAGTGGTTCCTGCTCGTGTTTCGCCAGCAAGCTGCTTTTGAGCGTGTTGTAAAAGTCTTCCTTATTTGTTAAGTCAATATAATCCAGCGTCTCAGCGAGGTCGAGCGTCTTGCGCGGCCCCACGTCGATACCTACTTCCCACAGTAGACGCCCAAATTCGGTCAAGCGGTACAGTAGTCGCTCACCACGCTCAATCTCTAGTGGCCGTAATGGCTCCAAAGCAAAGTAATCACCATTCTCCTGGGGCCGTGCGTTCATTTTCAGGAGACTCCCTGTGCCTTCTTCAACATCTTATACATATCGCTCCCGCCGACTTTCAGTACATCGTCCTGGTACTTGAGCAGGGCTCCCAACGTATCGCGCACCGGCCCCTCGACGAGCTCCATTTGATTAAGCGCCAGCAGAGAACTGATCCAGTCAAGCGTCTCAGCGACACCTGGAGCTTTGAAAAGATCCACGCTTCGTAACTCGCGCACAAAGGCGCACACCTGCTT
>WNFE01005848.1_pt1 | contig 10796 bp, 9 predicted proteins | sample 5400451 | NCBI WGS metagenome assembly WNFE01 (sample SAMN13153344, study PRJNA577476) | soil metagenome | isolation source: 200 cm saprolite under Douglas fir tree site 2 hole 2 | place: USA:California | collected 2015-04-18
TCTCGACGAGCGTGGCGCCGCTCACGTACGGGGTCACGACCGACCCGATCTCGGGCGTCCGCGATGGGATCTTGAAGCGACCGGCGACGGACCCGCTCGTCTTCCAGACTGATTCGGCAAACGAGTTCTGGAACATGAAGGCGTCGCTCAACGTGGCCAATGGTCTCGGGAAGCCCATCGCGATCCCGAAGAACGTCCGCCTTTACTTCCACTCGAGCTACTCGCACGTCGGGGGCGTGGGCCTGTTCAGCCCGCCCGGGCCAGCCGTCGGGGTCGGTTCGACGGCCACGTGCCAGCAGGCGACCAACAGCGGCGCCCAAGGACCGACCCACCGGGCGCTGCTGGTCGCACTCGACGCGTGGGCGGACGCGGGCATCGAGCCTCCCAAGAGCAACTATCCCCGCCTTGGTGATGACGATGACGATGCGCGTGAGGACGACGAGAATGGTGAGCGGCAGCAAGAGACTCGCCGTGGGGCGACGCTCGTCTCGCTCGGCGAAGCCCGCCGGGGATTCCCTGCGATCCCGGGCGTCAACTCCCCGACGGTCCTGAACCAACTCGAGCTCCTCGACTACGGGCCGCTGTTTAGATCGGTCGGCGGGCGGCTCACGGTGCTGCCGCCGCTGCATGGCACCAGCTATGCGGCCTTCGTGCCCAGGCCTGATGCGGACGGCCTCGACATCGCGGGCGTCCGGACCGTCGAGATCCGCGCGCCGCTCGGTACCAACGTGGGCTGGGCACTGCGGGCGCCGGGGTTCCGGGCGCCGAATCTCTGCGCACTGGCCGGCTCGTACATCCCGTTCGCGACCACCAAGGCGGAGCGCCTGGCGAGCGGCGATCCACGCAAGTCGCTCCAGGAACGGTACAAGGACCACGCGGGCTTCGTGAAGGCGGTGCAGAAGGCGGCCATGGAGCTCGTCCACGAGCGCTTCCTGCTCCAGGAGGACGCGAATACGTGGGTCAGCACGGCCGAAGCCAGCAACGTGCTTCGCTAGCGCAGGACGCGAGATGGCTGCGGTCGGCTGAGCCGGCCGCGGCCATCTGACGTAACAGGTCACTAAAAGTCAGTCCCACAGTCCCTACGCGAAAATGAGTCTGGCTTGGTCGGATCAGCCTAGGGCCGTACTGGCTACTTTCTCCATCCGAAGAGAACAGGGTCTCACGCCGCCCTTCGGTAGTCGTGATGCAGCCCATTGAGGACCGGGTGTGCGACGACACGACCATTTGCCTCGGGTGTTCGAGGCACGGGTTGTTCCTGCCGAAGGCCCTGGTGCGGCCGAGCCTCGTTGAAGAAGCGGATGTACTCCGCGACGAGGCGCAGCAAATGGTCCTCCCCGAGCACGAGCACATGGTCGAGCAATTCGCGCCGCAGAGTGCCGACGAAGCGCTCGGCGAAGGCGTTCATGTTCGGTGCCCGGACCGCAGTGCGAGCGACCTTTGTACCGACGGCCTTGAACAGGACGCAAAACGAGCGCCCAGCTTGGCGTCGCGATCGACGACGAGCACTTCGGGCTGGATGTCCAGCGTTGCGTTTCGCGCCTGCTGCGCACACCAATCATCGGACGGCGCCCGGGTGACTGCAGCATGGACGACTCTCCGCCTCTTGAGATCTATGAAGAACAGGATGAAGACGGGGCGGAAGAGCGCGTCGAACGTAAAGTGCTCCAGCGCTGCCCGTCGCCGGGGAGCCGCCTCTTCACGTATCGCTGCACAGTGCGCTTCGAGACGCGGATTCCAAGCTTTAGCAGCTCACCCCGAAGCCGCTCAGCACCCCACCGCGGGTTTCGCGCGGCCATCTCGCGAATGAGGGGCGCGTGGCCTGTCGGCCTTCGGCCGCGAGGTCGTGACCGCCATCGCCAAGGAGTCGGAAGCCCTCGCGGTGCCATCGAAGCACAGTGGCGGGCTGCACCAGCGTCACCGTCGCCCGCCACGCGGTCGTCCACCTCGTCAGCAGCGCCACGGTCAAACGCTGCGAGCCCGTGAACATCACCCGCTTGCGCTGCAGCCGGCACTTCGCAGCCGCCAGTTGCTGCCGGAGAAGCTCGTTCTCCGCGACGAGCGATGCACGCGAGCGGCAGAGCCCCACCACCAACCCCACGAGAGCGCCGAGCATTGCGGTAGAGTACCAAGAGGACGCGGGTTCACTGGGCGGGATAGGCGTGCGTCCAGAATAGTAGCCAGGACGGCCCACGGTACTTTCTGGCCTTTGGGCCAGCGCCGTAACTCGACTGGATGATGAACGTCCCACGGGTGCTCCTCGCGTCCTCGTCGTTCATGGCGGGCACTCCCGAGGGCTATTTTACCGCGTTCCGAAAACGTGTGCCTCTCGGCCGGAGCTAAGTGCCCGTCGTGACGCACCCGCGCGGAGCGCCGTGCCGTGTACCGCAAGCGGTCGGTTCTCGAAGAATGAAAGCTTGTCCCCTGCTGCGTGTTCCGCCTCTATCGTCAACCGGCTAGCTGCACACAGAAGCGACCATGGAGGCTGGGCTCGTTCCTGCGCTAGAATGGGCGTCGTGAACCAGGACAATGGCCGCAGCCGCGCGGAACGGGGCGTCCCTTCTCAAACCGCCTACGAGATCTTAGAGGTTCCCGAGCACGCGACCGACGAGGAGATACGAAGCGCGCGGCGTAGGCTAGCATTCGATCTGCACCCAGATCGGCTTGGGCAAGTAGCCGAGCGTGTCAGAACGATCTGCGAGGAGAGGCTCAAGCAAGTGGAGGCAGCCTACGCGCAGTTACAGGGCTCGCGCAGGGCTCTGTACGACGAGATGCTGCGCAGGGACCGCGCAAGTCAGGGACCGCGCCCGCCACCGCCTCCTCCTCCACCACCCCCTACTCCTACCCCGGTAAATGCCCGCAAGCCGAAAACATCGGCAAGCCCTCGACTTGAAATGAGTCGGTCGTATCGTTGGTTCTTTGTAGGAACGACGATTGTTGTGCTCCTGTTCCTGCTGTCGCGAATACCTAGCTCCAAGGGAAGGCCTTCGGCGGCTACTGCCCCGCTTGCGCAGCAGACCAGCGAGTCGCAGAAAACTGATGCAAAAGAAGCGGGAGGAACCGCGACCACAAGGTGGTGGGTCCGTGCCAGCGATACGCCCCCCGACGAGATCGACCGGGCGGCGAAGATCTTCAACATCCCCGCGGAGCTCATCCGCGCCGTCATCGCGGTGGAGAGCGAGGGTGACGCTGCGGCTGTCTCGCCGAAGGGCAAAATCGGACTTATGGGGCTCACGCCGAAAATCGCGGCCGAGACGTACGTGGAGGAGCCGCTTGATCCTGCGCAGAACATCATGGGCGGCACCCGCTACCTGCGGCAGCTCGCCAACGAGTTCGGCGGCGACATGATGCTTGTACTCGCCGCGTATAACGCCGGACCGGACGCGGTGCGCAACTACAAGGGCATTCCCCCGTACGAGGAGACGCGCCTGTACGTGAAGAAAGTACTCGCCTATTACTACCAGCTCAGGAGGGCATCGCGCGTGAAGCGAGCACAGTCCGATGACGCTCCGCTCTCGCCGAAGTGAAACAGCACTAAGCCAAGCCTCCACAGCACGCGTGCGAGTATCTGGTCGGAGTGCGTTGGCGGGTGTTCGCCCACTGCCGAGGGAAGCCGCCGCCAGCACCGTCCTGGCGAGCGGCTCGTTCACGCACATAAAAGCGGACGGCGCCGTCTTCGCTGATGCGCGAGCTGAAAGGGCAGTGGGAGCGGTATCGGTCAGTTTTGTGACGCCCCTCCGCTCCGGCCTCTCGCCTTGCGACAATTTCGGCGGGCGGCCCACCTTCTCTTTAGAGACCGCGCCACGCCGTCGAACGCTTGCAGCTCTCCGACCCAGACTTCGGGATCCTAAGCTCGTCCGCGATCAGCGCGGGCTTGACGTTCCTGTCGCCGGTGAGGAACTGCTTTGTCGTCGGCGATGCGCTCTCTGCAACGGGATCGGGATCTCGACGGAGACGTAGATCAGCGTGGTAGTCCCAGGAGGGCAGCCCATCGGCTCCGCGCCGCCCTGAGCAGTCTGGACGCGATCGAGAGCGCGAGGCAGGCCAGGCGGTGCGCTGGACCCCGCCGTAGGCCGGCGTTAGATCCTCCGGCGCAATGCGCGTGGCCACCGCGGCGGACGAGGCGATCCAGGGACTTCCTCCGGGTCCCTGGCTGTCGCGCTTCCTGCAGGCGCTGAGCTGGATGTATCGGCCAATCTCCTGGATGCACTCCCTCGCGAATCGGCACGGCGACTACTTCACGCTTCGGTTCCCGGGGCATGGGCCGATGGTCTTCGTCACCGACCCGGAGGCGATCCAGCAGGTCTTTGCCACATCGGCCGACGAGCTCCACGCCGGCGAGGGCAATGCCATTCTCTTGAGCCTCGTCGGCCCAAGCTCGTTGCTGCTCCTCGACGGCAAGCGACACCACCGCCACGGCTGGCCGCATGACCTCCCAGACGAGTAGATCGTCGGGCGCTTGGTGGAGCTCAACGCCGAGCGCGCTGCGGAGGAAAGGAACGGCAAGATCCGATGGCTACGTCCCCAGTTCCAGGCTCCCGAGAGCGTTGAGGGAAAGGAGGCCAGGGCGGCCACACCACAACAGCAACCCCTAATCGGGTGAAGAGCAGGCTACACCGGCAAAGGACGTCGAGCGGCCGGCCTGGCCTAAGGAACTCGCAGACCGCATGCTCGCAGTGCGCTCGGTCCTGCAGCGTGGTCGGACTATGACGGCGCGGGATGTCGCCCGTGCATTGACCGGAAGAGCCGACAAGGAACGCGCTCAGGCGGTCACAGAGGTGCTCATCGCTCTCCGCGCGCTGGGCCAAGCCCTGGCCGTTACCGGCGAGGGCGCCACACGTTGGACGAGCACGGGCGGTGGTTGAGCCGCCGCTCATTACGAGGCTTACAGCAGCCGGCGACCCTCCGCCGCGCAGGGAAGCGACCGCGCGGCGCGCGGCCGCGGCGGCCCTCGAGAGAAAGGCGGAGGACGTCGCGCTGATCGATCTGCCGGGCGCAGTCCAACCGACCGCGCCGGCGGTCGGAGCATCGAGGGGCGCAGGGGAGTCGTGATGAAGGAGAGCGAGACGGAGCGCGTGACTCGTGAATTCGGGGCGGCTGCGACTCGCAGCCGTAGTGCCGGCGTTACGTCACAGAACTGGTGCGAGTGAGCGCTCGCATCGGATGCCGCGGGAAGCAGAACGGCGGCGGCGTGCGAATGCGGGACGCGCGTGCGGTTGCGGGACTGACCAGACGTTGCAGCTTGCGGTGAGTTCTGACACGGCGTTCCTTGACTCTCGAATCGCCGCGGGGGCATAGCGCGGGCTCTGGGTCTCCAAGACGGAGGGGGAATCATGCCGGCTCGCACCAAGTGGATCTGCGCTACGCTCGTCCTGCTCGCCGTCCCCGGCATTTCGATGCGCGCGTTTGCCGGCCATGACCAGCGCGATGGCGACGGGCAGCAGGACAGCGTCGATCGGCGGGACCGCGACAATCGGCAGGACGACGCCGACCGGGAGGACAGGTTCGCGATCCGCACGCTCTCGACTCGCCCTGATCGCGTCAGCGGAGGCGACGTCCTAGTGGAGGTCTCGTTCCGCCACGCCAACCCACGCCACCCGCTGATCATCTCGCTCAACGGACGCGACGTGACGGCCGCATTCCGCGCCGGCGAAGCGCCGAACACGTTGGTGGGCCTGGTCACGGGCCTCGCGCTCGGAAAGAACAGGCTGACGGTCGAAGGGAAGGGAGGGGGCATTCCCCACGAATCTCTCGAGTTGACCAACTACCCGATCACGGGTCCGATCATCTCCGGGCCACACATCTCGCCGTTCATCTGCCAGACGGCGACGTTCACGCTGCCCGATGGCTCCAAACTGGGCCCGCAGTTGGACCCTGACTGCTCCGCCGAAACGAAGGTGACCTACGTCTATATGTCGACCGCGGGCGGCGCCTTCAAGACACTACCGAGCGCTGGTGCCCTGCCCGCCGACGTCGCGATGACCACGACGGTGACGGGCGTGACGGTGCCGTTCGTCGTGCGCGTCGAGACCGGCACGATGAACCGCGGCATCTACCAGAACTCGATTCTCTTCGACCCGACCCGCGATCCGGCGCCGAGCCCGTTCTCGCCGCCGCGCGGATGGAACCGGCGCCTTATCGCGGTGCACGGCTCGGGCTGCCCGGGCGGCTGGTACATCCAGGGGCCCGTCGAAGGCGCCAGCGTGCTCGATCCCGCGCGGCTCGCCGACGGGTACGCGATGTTCACCAACACGCTCAACCACCCGACGAATAGCTGCAACCCCTTCCTCGCGGGCGAAACGACGATGATGGGCAAGGAGCACTTCATCGAGACATTCGGCGTGCCCTCGTTCACCGTGAGCACCGGCGGATCGGGCGGCGCCTACACCAGCTTGCAGGTGGGGGATGCATTCCCGGGCCTGTTCGACGGCGTCCTGATCAGCGCGACATTCCCGGATGCGCTCTCGATCGCGATGGCAGGTCTCGATGGGCACCTGCTGACCCATTATTTCCTGACCACCAATACTGCCGGTTTCACCGACGCGCAGAAGGTGGCGGTGGCGGGCTACAAGGGCCTGCAGGCCTGGTACGACGCCGCGAACCAGATGGGCCGTACCGATCCCGTCCCTGGCCGAAGCGACCCGACGCCGCCGAGCCCCATCCTCGGGCGCTATGCGTCCGCGGTGTGGAATCCCGCCGTCCCGCTCGCGCTCCGCTACGACCCGGTGACCAACCCGACCGGCGCACGCCCCACCATCTTCGACATCTCCCGGAACATCTACGGAAGGGCTCCGGTCACCGGCTTCGGGCTCCGACCGTTCGACAACCTGGGAGTGCAGTACGGTCTCGGCGCGCTCAACGCCGGCGCGATTACGGTGGCGCAGTTCCTCGACCTCAACGCGCGGATCGGCGGATACGACAACGACGCCAACTTCGTCGCGATGCGGACCGTGGGGGATCTGGGAGCGATCCGGCGCGCGTACCAGAGCGGCGTGACCTTGGGTGGAGGAGGAGGGCTCGCTTCGATCCCGGTGTTCGACACCTCCGGGCTGTTCGACGACGACGAGCTCTACCATTATCAGCACCACCATTTTGCCGTGCGCGAGAGGATGCGCGAAGCGAACGGGAACACCAACAACCACGTCATGTGGCGCGGCGGCCTGAACATCTTCGAGGTGCTGGGAACCCCCACGCCTGCCGGCGCGGCGCTCAACGCGGCCGTGACCACCCACAGCTGGGACGTCTTCACCCGCTGGGTCGCTGCGATCAAAGCCGATCACTCCAGCGCTCCGGACCGCGTGAGGGTGATCCGCAACAAGCCCGCCGATGCTGTCGACGGATGCTGGACTTACGACCTGAACCCGCAATTCATCGCCGAGCCGCAGACCTGGAGCAGCCAGCCCGATTCGCAGTGCAACCGGCTGTGGCCCTCGTTCTCGTTTCCGCGCAAGGTCGCGGGCGGGCCCCTCGACGAGCGCGTCCTCAAGTGTCAGTTGAAGCCCATCGATCTGCGCGACTACGCCGTCTCGTTCACCCCTTCCGAGTTGGACCGCCTGCGCGCCATCTTTCCGAGCGGCGTCTGCGACTGGTCCAAGCCGGGCGTGAACCAGACCGGCGTGGTGACCTGGTCGTCGTTCGGCCCGGCGCCGGAGAACCTCGTATTCGACGTCACGCGCCCGTAGAGCGTGGCTGTTCTGCAGCAGAGCTGAGGACGCCGGCGCGCCACGAACGAACCGCTGGTGGGTGTCCCTAGCGCCGCCATGGCGGGTCCCAAATCCGCCTCGATGCGGGTAGGGCGCAGGTCGTCGTGTCAGCGGCAGCCGAGATCCGATTCGATCTGACGGTGCGGGCCGAGAAGTGGGCGAGGTCCAAGCTTTGATGTAGCAGCGGGAGCGCGCAAGCCGGAAAGAGCAAAGGCCCGGGTTGTGGAGCCCGAGCCCTTGCGAGAGAGCAGCGGTGCTCGCGACACCGCACAGAGCAAGTCGCACGGCGAGCCTCCGCCGTCCAGTTCATGATCGCGTCGGCGGTGGCGCAGCGGGTCGCTGGAGGAGAGCTTTCGCGAGGAGCGCTGCGGTCGTTGCCGGCGGGTGTTCCACGTCTGTTGCCGTTGCGATCGCGGGCAGAGCTACTGCAGCGATGCGTGCCGAGTGGAGGCGCGCACGGCGAGCAAGCGTCGCGCCCGAGCGCGGCACCAAGCGAGCGCCGAGGGCCGCCTCGACCACCGCGACGCTCAGGCGCGCTACCGCGATCGCTGCCGGCTGCGCACTCGCGTGACGGATCAGGGTGGCCGAGAAATGGACAAATCGGAGACGGTGCCGCCGCCCGCGGAGCCGTCGGTCCAGATCGCGATCGAGGCGGCGCTCCGCGGCGGGAGCGAGAGCGATGGCCTGGTCAAGAGGGCGCAGGGCATCCTGCGCTGCGCGTTCTGTGGGCGGTTGGCTCGCTGGGTGCGGCGCAGCTTCCTGCGCCGGCGCGCGCTGCCCGAGACCTCTGCCGGCTGAGCGCGGGCGATGACCGTGCAAGCGGAGGTGGAGGCGGAGATCCGGCGGCTGCACTTCGCCGAGCACTGGCCGGTGGGGACCATCAGCAAGCAGCTCGCGGTGCACGCGGACGTGGTCCGTCGGGTAGTGGGTCTCTTCTCGCCGCGGCGCAAGCCCGCGCCGCTGACGCCCAGGCTGTGTGCGCCCTACATGGAGTTCATCGCCGAGACGCTCGCGCGCTACCCGCGGTTGCGCGCCTCCCGGCTCTTCGACATGGTGCGCGAGCGCGGCTACCCGGGCAGCCAGCGCACGCTGCGCGAGCACGTGGCGCGCGTGCGCCCCCAGCCCTTGCGCGAGGCCTTCCTGCGCACCGAGGTGCTCATCGGCGAGCAGGCCCAGGTCGACTGGGCGCACGTCGGCAGCGTCAAGGTCGAGGGCGGGCAGCGCTCGCTCTGGGCCTTCGTGCTGGTGCTCTCTTGGTCGCGCGCGATGTGGGCCGAGCTGGTCTTCGACTTGACCGCGCAGTCGCTCTGCCGTTCCTTGGTGCGCGCCGCCCAGGCGCTGGGCGGCTGCCCGCGGCAGTGGCTCTTCGACAATCCCAAGACGGTGGTGCTGGAGCGGCACGGCGCGGCCGCCCGATTTCATCCCGCACTGGTCGAGCTCGCCTCCCGCCTGCACGTGCAGCCGCGCCTCTGCGCGGTGCGAAGGCCGCAGCACAAAGGCAAGGTCGAGCGCGCCATCCGCTACCTGCGCGATCGCTTCCTCGCCGGGCGGACCATCGCCTCGATCGAGCAGGGCAACCGCGAGCTGGCCCACTTCATCGAGACGATCGCGCACCTTCGCCCGCACCCGCGCTTCTCCCACCGCACCGTGGCCGACTGCCTCGCAGAGGAGCGCGAGCGGCTCCTCCCGCTGCCGCAGCCGCCGCCCGCCACCGACCTGGTCCTTCCGGTCCGCGTCGACAAGACCGCCTTCGTCCACTTCGACCGCAACCATTACTCGGTGCACTGGAAGTACGCCGCCCAGATGCTCACCCTCGTCGCCGACGACGTCGAGATCCGTCTCGTCGACGATGCCGAGGAGATCGCCAGTCACCGCCGTCGCTGGGGCAAGGGCGAGTGGGTCGAGGAGCGGGCCCATCGCGAGGCACTCGTCGAGCAGCGCAGAGCCGCGCGCGAGGCCAAAGGCCGCGACCTCTTGCGCACGGTGGCGCCCGGCTTCGACGCCCTCTGCGCCCGTTGGGTCGAAGAGGGCCGCAACGTCGGCAGCATGACCGCCCGCACCGTCAAGCTCCTCGATCTCTACGGCGCCGAGATTTTCTCCACGGCGCTGCAGGACCTGCTCGCCCGCGGCGCCCACGACATCGGCGCCCTGGCCCATCTCTGCGAGCTGCGCCGCCGCGCCCGCTCCTTGCCGGTCCCCGTCGAGGTCAAGCTCCCCTCCCACGTGCGGGACCGCGATGTCGTCCCCCACCAGCTCGCCAGCTACGACGATGACGACGACTGATGACCCCAAGGACGTGATCGACGGCCTGCGCACGCTCGGCCTGCGTCTCTCCCGCGAGGCGCTGGAGCAGCTCCTCGCCGACGCCGAAAAGCGCCGCCTCGCTCCCGGCCCGCTCTGCGCCGCGCTCGTCGCCGCCGAGCGCAAGGAGCGCGAGCGCCGCAATCTCGCCGCCCGCACCAAGAGCGCCACCCTCGGCAGCTTCACCACCCTCGACCGCTTCGACTGGGACCACCCGCGCTCCATCGACCGCGCCCTCTACCAGCAGCTTCTCTCGCTCGACTTCCTTCGCGCTGGCCAAAACGTCCTCTTCCGCGGACAGTCCGGCGTGGGCAAGACCACGCTGGCGCAAAACTTGGGGCTCAAAGCACTGCAGCTCGGCTACTCGGTGCGCTTCTGCACCCTCGCCGCCGCTCTCGCCGATCTGCTCAAGCAGGAGTCGCTCCCCGCGCTCGAGCGCCGCCTCAAGCGCTACACCGCTCCCCATCTCCTCATCCTCGACGAGCTGGGCTACTTGCCCTGCGACTCCCGCTCCGCCGACCTGCTCTACAACATCGTCAGCCGCCGCCACGAGCAGCGCTCCATCGTCGTCACCACCAATCTCGCCTTCAAGCAGTGGGGCACCGTTTTCCCTGGCGCGGCCTGTGTCGTCGCCCTCGTCGACCGCCTTGCCCAGCACTGCCACGTCGTCGACATCGACGCCGACTCCTGGCGCCAGAAGAAGTCCCTCCGCAAGCCCAAGCGTTGAGCCCACTCACGCCAGCGGCGGACGGCGCGGACCGTCAAATCGAATCGGATCTGCGTTGCCGTCTACAG
>WNFE01004116.1_pt1 | contig 10795 bp, 13 predicted proteins | sample 5400451 | NCBI WGS metagenome assembly WNFE01 (sample SAMN13153344, study PRJNA577476) | soil metagenome | isolation source: 200 cm saprolite under Douglas fir tree site 2 hole 2 | place: USA:California | collected 2015-04-18
CGGAATTGCACACGGAGCCGTGTCTGCCCCCGCAAAGCGATGCCGGTGGCACCTGGATGGATCGCGACCAGGAGCTCGATGATCCTCTGGTCTCCGGTGAGCATGCCGGGCTTGAGATAGCCTTCGATCCGTGCCCAGGTGCCAGGGTCTGTACGGGCTTGCAGTTCATGCAGCGTGTTTTCGGCCTGCAACCCAGCTTCGTTCATCACTTGGAGGATATCACGGCGCGTGGTTGGATAATCTTCTAAGTCGCTCACACCTCACGACCCTTTCCCCTTCCGCACATCCCCTTTCCGCTCCAGCTAGTGCCCGCGTAAGCCCTATGATGACGAGCAAGGCTAGGCCGTCCGTGGGGAGGTGTCAAGGCTGAAAGAATGAGACGGGAAGGCGTAGGATGGTCACAGATCGCAAGAGGGGAACTTTGCTATCTCTAATGTACTGCCCCACTTAAATTGTGGACACGTAGCTTAGTTAGATGTATGCAGGAAACCCACTGAAATTATTCAAAACCCATCGGAGCGGAAGACAGTCGAGGCCCTTTCAACAGAATACCGAGCGAGTGCACCCGGATGTCTCTGGAGAAATGGAGAATCGAAGGGGGCTGAATTCTATGCAAAATGGATGGTTTGCAATGTTCAATAAGCTGTCCGGAAATTAAGTGGGGCAGTACACACCTTCGTGGGGAGTATGCGCACTGCCTTCGGGCATAGATACCGAACATCCCTCTCTATCAGTGGTGGACAGGGTGTGAATCAACCGGCTTTGTGTAAATGGGCTAGCGGGAGCAACGCGGCAAATGCATCCGCCGGCATCGGCCGACCGAAGAGATAGCCTTGAGCCTGATCGCACCCCTGTTCGAGCAACAGCGTCCGTTGGGCCTCCTGCTCGACTCCTTCGGCGAGCACCAATAGATTGAGGCTGTGGGCCATCGCGATGATCGCCCGCACAATCGGAGCTGGACGGGCCTGCGTCAGGATATCCTGGATAAACGATTGATCGATCTTCACAATATTAATTGGTAAACGCTGCAGATAACTGAGCGACGAATAGCCGGTCCCAAAATCGTCGATAGAGAGTAACACCCCCATCGCCTTCAAAGTGGTCAGCATGACGATCGACGCATCCACGTTGCGCATTGCGATCGACTCTGTCAGTTCCAACTCCAGGCAAGCCGGAGTCAACCCCGTCTGACTGAGGGCCTCTGCCACGACAGACAGTAACGTATTGCCGTGGAACAATGAGTTGGAGACATTGACGGAAATGCACACCGGCATCTTGCCGCGCTGCTGCCATGTCTGATTGTGACGACAAGCCGTTCGCAGCACCCACTCATCGATTGCTCTGATCAGACCTGTATCCATGGCAGCCAGCAGAAAGTCCGCGGGATGCAAGAGCCCTCGCTGGGGATGCTGCCACCGCACCAGCGCTTCCGCACCGATAATCCCGCCCGTCCGCAGATCGATCTGCGGCTGGTAAAACACCACGAACTCTTCCCGGTCGACGGCATGGCGGAGCTCTCCTTCCAAGATCAACCGCTCATTCGCGGCGGCATTCAGGGTATTGGAATAGAACTGAAAGTTATTCCGGCCTTCTTCCTTGGCGTGATACATCGCACTGTCCGCATTCTTCAGCAAGGCATCGACCGAGTCTCCATCAACCGGAAAGATGGCGATCCCTACACTGACGGTGACGAAGATTTCGTTTCCTTCGATCGAGAAGGGCTTCGCCATCGCTTCTACAATGCGGCGCGCGACCTTCCCGGCGTCGTGCACCTCGCGCAGATTTGTGAGGAGGACGGTAAACTCATCGCCGCCCAATCTCGCAAACGAATAGTTCTCCTCCTTCTCTACAGACCGGCTGACGGAGTCGCTGTGCCGCACGGATTCGGCGAGACGATCGGCCACGCTCTTCAACAGCAAGTCGCCGACATTGTGGCCTAACGTATCGTTAATGACCTTAAAGCGATCCAGGTCCAGAAAGAGCGTCGCCAACGTGGTGCGGTAGCGGCGAGCATGCAAGAGAGCCTGCGTGAGACGATCCTTGAACAAGACCCGATTCGGCAACCCGGTCAGACTGTCGAAATAGGCGAGACGATGAATCTCTTGCTCGGACTGTTTCCGTTCGCTGATGTCTTGCGCGGTTCCCACCACCGACAACGCTTTCAATTGGTGGTCGAATACCGCCTCTGCCTGGAGATTGACCGTAAAATCCGCTCCGTTCGGCAGGACAAGACGATGGTCAATATCGCACGGGACTCGCTCGCTTAAGATGCGCTTCAGGGCCTCATTGACACGATCGCGGTCTTCTGCATGTACGAGCTGGATAAACGCATCGAAGGTTCCAGCAAAGTCCTGCGATCGAATGCCCATCAGACGACATAGCTCAGCTGACGCGGTAAACTGATTCGTGTCCGGACGCCATTCCCAGTTGCCGATCTTGGCGATCCGCTGCGCTAATCCAAGCCGCGCTTCACTTTTAATCAGGGCATCCAAGGTGTGGCTACCGCGCAGCATATACCGCACACGATAACTCAAGATCATCGGATTGAGCGGTTTCGTGATGAAATCCGTTGCGCCCTGTTCGTAGGCATGGGCGATTGACTCCGCATCGTCGAGCCCCGTCATGATCAGAATGGGCACGCGGCCGCCTCCGACAGACCCGCGCAACTTCGCACAGGTGGCAAACCCATCGAGACCAGGCATTATGACATCCAGTACCACGATGTCCGGACGAGCGGTTGCAAACAGCTCCAACGCCTGTGCCCCGCTGTCCGCCTCACAGACCTCGAGGCCAGACTGTTCGAGCGCCTCACGCACAACCATCCTGATAAACCTGTCGTCATCGACGACTAGAGCCAGCGACGCCGCTCGTTCTCTTTGAGGTTCCATATCAATGTCCTTTGCCCGCTTCTTCTTCGAGAGCCGCGCACGCGCTCGGAATAGGACGCTTCCAGTTGACTCAGCACATCAGGGACCCGAACGAGTGTCGCAGCCCGCCCTAACGCCTCAAGCTCATGACACAGCTCGGCGAACATGGATGCGCCCATCATGCCGCTGCTCGATATCAATGCATGGGCCGCCTGCCAGAGCGCCGAGGCGTCTTCGGATGCCATCGCACGTCGGATCGGCACGGCATGCTCCGTTGACGACGCGACATACTGATCAATTAATCGAGCGAGAAAATCCGGCCGGCCGTTGCGTTGGAGCGACCGAATGGCGTCGAGAGCGTGACGCTCCAAGACGACCGGGATTACGCATGGGCGTATGCTCCTCAGTCCTACCGGCGCAGCTCTCTCGACAAAGCCACTCTATCAGGCACTAAGAGGAAGGCAAGAAAATGCGCATATCGAAGGAGGAGTGATCTACCCCACTTCTGAAGTACACGATGTAGGGGGATCTGGGTCAAGGAGCGGGATGGGAGCAGACACAAGTGCCATCCGGCACAGGGAACACACAGCAAGAAGGGTCTGCCGACTGAAGACGCTTGGCCGATTGCTGTTACGCCATTTCGGACGTCTCGTCAGTCGGCTTCTTCTGGTAGGGGGGTGCAGTTCCAACTGCGTCACGGTGTGTTGCAATCGAATCCATTCTTCAGGAACCAAGGAGAGGAATTCGATACCGATGCGGCCCGCGCCGTTCCCAGCACCGTTCTTGAAACATCTTCGGGCGAAACGCCTTCAGGTGGTCGTGGATTTGCCACCCGAGGCTGGTGAGGCCCTGTTAGGGGTCGCCTCCTGATCTCAACCCCATACCGAGGAGCTATCGCCCTTCGATACGCAAGCCTCGCCCATAGGGATTGGTGGGCCAGCAGTAGTATAAGGCCTTCAAGGGCCACCGCCGACCATTTGAGGAACGCTGGCATGGTGCCGACGGCGAATGGCCTTGCATTAATTGTTTCTGTCCTAGCTCTCACTCTTGGTTTGTCGGTATGAAAGGGCAATTCTTCGTTCTCACGATCTGACCACATCTTCTACCCCGCCCGGACGGCCTTAAGCGCGCATGGGTGTTCGCATCCATCATTTATCGTGTTGCATTGAGCGCAATGAATGTGTCCGCCAATTCTTGGTGCTTACTATGGTCCTGGCTCCGCTATTGGACGGCGAACCACAAGAATCAGAACTGCACCTACTCTTTGTCATTTCGGCGATCCTGGGCCGCTTGGGCCGAGAGAATCGACAGCGCGTGATTCTGATCGTTCACCTGCGCCTCAATACGCTCACCCTGCTCGATGTTTCTCGCCTTTTGGGTGGTTTCGTCAACATGCAAACGCACTTTTATACCGTCCTGCCCCTTGACGAACAAGTTATCGCCTTCGATGCCCAACACTTCGCCCTTCACTGTCTTGGTGCCTTCTGAGGGGCCACCCTTTAGCTGATCGCTCATCTCTTTTTGACCTTTCTCATTCCTTCTATCAGAAGATTGGCCAGCCTTCATTTCGTCTGCAGCCGAAGCCGCATAATCTCCCTGCGCGGTATTCGACAGGCCAAGGCTCAGCAGGAACCCACAAGTTATGACACCGACGACTGAAGGAATAGATACCATGGCAGCCTCCTCGGTTAGAGATAAAAACACGACTCGGGATCGAAGGGCTTCCGCGTCCCCGTCATGGTTGATAATAATTGTTCACGGATTTTCAACCTTGAGAATCTTAAGCTGTACGACAAGCGGCTTTCCCGCGAGCGGATGGTTGTAATCCAACACAGCCGTCGTGTCTGCTACTTCCGCCACAGTGACGAGCTCGCCCACATCATTCCGCAAAACATCTCCTGCTTTCGTTCCAAACGGCAACAGTGTTTTTGGGATATTCAGCTTTTTCCTATCATCATGAGGACCAAAGCCTTCCCCTGGACCCAGTTCGACTTTCTTTTCCTCCCCGGGTTTCATTCCAACTACTTTTTGCTCCAAAGCTGGAAAGATCTCGTGCCGGCCCTGAATAAACTCGCTGACGTTGCTGTAGTCGATCCCGGTCGAGCCGGGAACGGTGGCCACATATTGGAGTGTGACTTTCGAGCCTTCTATGATCCGTGAACTCTCGGCCTCGGGAGAACGAGAAGAACTTGCTTGTGGAGTCTCAGCTCCAACACCGTATCCCCCAAGTAGTGCCATGCAAGCGAGACTGACTATCAGACTCGCTCTTGTAAGGTCATGTCGTCTCATACAAGCCTCCTTCTCGAATTTATAGAGATGAGTTGATTGAGTGTCACAGATGTACATGATGTTTGTTTCCATCCCTGCCGATTTGGATTCCTGGAGGCAGAGGAAGGCATGCCCATCTTGGAGGTCACAGAGATAGCGCGTGAACTGAGACTTGTGCCCAGCTTTCATGAATGCTGTCCTAGCTCCGCCGAGCAAGGTATCCATGAGACCGGCTTCGAATGTTTCACTCGGTTATGACAAACACCTGCTCCCATTCCCTCTAGTGAACTACACCCATCTACTTGAGCAAATGAGATACCACCTGCCCCAAATATTTTTGAGGCCCGTTTTTCAAGCAGATATGCAGCATATATATTCGGAGTGCTTGCTTCGCCAAGGCACAGCTTGTCCAGGCTTCAATAAAAAAAACGAAGTCAAGGTCCTGTTTTTATGAAATCTTTCAACGGCGACAGGTTGTCCGCCTCTGGACAAATTGACCAGACCCATCCCTCCTCGACGAACTGCGAGTGAGATTCTTACCATTTTGGCAGGATCACCTCGCCCCAATAGTGCGCCGGTACTTGTCCTGCCCATGAGTCTGGACTATGAGGTGCTCCGCTTGTGACTCCACCGGCCCCGCCTCCTGGGGCGGGGTGGAGAAATTAAACGTGTCGAGGACGATCTCATCCAGCGGAGGTCTCTGCATTACACGTATTATTGAAGTGGGTGAATTGCTCGGGCAAAGCCTCCCGCTTACAGTTGCCCATATCCGGTCCATGCACGGCCATCCCGCCTGATCGGCCTGTCCCAGCGAGCCAGCAGGGTGCAGGCCTCACTCTTGCTCATGATTGCTCATCAAGTTATCCACCTAAATAGACCTTGACACCTGTCTGGGGTGGGGCCCATAAGGTGGCACACAGGGCCACCTAGCAGTTGGCGTCGTTCTGCGATACAGATACCTGGAGGGTACTGCGGCCGCCCCTAGATTTAAGGTGAGGCCATGCCATAGGAGGGATCGCCGTGCGCACTCAACGGTGCATCGCTTACGCGTTTGCGGCGTGTCTTGTCTCGCTGGTGACAGGGTCGGCACTGGCCGACGCCGAAAGCGGAAATCCCAACGCGTTCGTGAAAGGAACGTATCAGCTCAGCAACAGCATCAGCTGTGCCACGTCCGACTTGGGCTTCACCCAGCCGGATCTTCAGGCAATTGGGTCTGGTCAGACGCAAGACATCTCCTTCCCTGGGATCATTACCTACGATGGCTGTACTGCCCCACTTAATTTCTGGACAGACTGTTTTTCCTCGTCGACCAATCCAACCTGCAGCGAATTCTGGCGTCTTTGAGGATTCGTGTCCAAGGGGAAGGGTGGGTAGCATCAGTCTGATCGTTTGCTCGGAGGTCTCCCGCTATCTCTCATCACGATCGTTTTGAACAGATTTCATTGAGTTTCCTGCCTTCCGCCTGACTAAGCTACCTATCCACATTTTAAGTGGGGCACAACAGAAATTCCGAAGCGGCTCCGGTGCAGTCCGCGCGCCACGCGGCTACTGCAAGACGTGGCAAGTGAGGCGGGAGGCGCTGCAACAGCGAGACTAGCGGGATCGCCGGAACCCTCGCCACTCCCACGGCGGCACCGGCTGCGGATCAACCCACAAGCCTTTCGGTCCCTCTCGCGTTTCCTTCTCTAGCTCTTCCAGCACCGTATCCCCCGGCGCATATTTTTGATACCACCAGCACCAGCATTGCTTGACCAGCGTGTGGTTGACGTTGGTGCCATCTCGCCGCGATTCAGCAACCTATGTAGGTTGCGGCGTCCCCTTCTTGGGCTCGCCCCAGTAGCTTGGCTGGTAAGGGAACGGGATTGCGATCCCTTTGGCATCGAACGTGTTCCTGATCCGGCGATTCATCTCCCGACCAACCCGCCATTGTTTGTGGGGCTCGGTCTTGATGCGACACTTGATCATCACGGCAGAGTCCTTAAATTGGTCCACGCCCAACATCTCCAGCGGCTGAAGAATATCATCCGCAAACCGAGAGTCTCGATGCAAGTCCTCGGCGATCTTCTGCAGAACCCCCATCACCTCATCGACGTTCTCTCGGTACGCGACTCCGATCTCAAACACATAGTAGGAGTAATCCTTCGTCAAGTTCTTCACCTTATCGATAACCCCGTTGGGGACCACGTGGAGATTGCCGGACAAGTCACGGAGCTTGATGGTTCGCAGTTCAACTTCTTCGACAAGTCCTGCCACCCCCGCGACCTCAACCACATCCCCTATCCGGACAGAGTCTTCCCAGAGGATAAAAAATCCAGAAATCAGATCTTTCACCAGACTTTGGGCCCCGAACCCAATGGCCAATCCACCAAGACCTGCCGCCGCCAACAGGGGCTTCAAGTCAACGCCCCCCTCGGAAAGGATCATCGTCATCCCGACGAAAAGGATCACAAGTCGCGCAACATCCCTGACGATGTGCGTCAACGTATACGCTCTCATGATTTGGGCAGGACCGGGAAGCGTGCCCTCATAAAGCCTGCTGAGTTTTGCCACGCCCCGCTTCAGCAGAGCCAACAAGACGAGCATGGTCGCTGTAATCAGCAGTACGCGTAAGCCCGAAGTGATGGCCCATTCGAACGACCGATCAAAGAATCGCGTGAAATAGGATGCCGGCATCTCACACCTCCTCTCAAGTGAACAAGTTGCGCCGTTGCAGACAAGTTGTCCTTGTGCCGACCGTCGGCACCATCCGCTTTATCAGCTATCTGCCCATAAAGGCATTGATTTCTCTAGTCGTCTCACTCGGTCCATTGATTGCACAGTGAGCGTAGAGTTCCATGTATGCGTTTTTTAGACCTAACCCGAGGAGGCCCCCATGGTATCGATTCCTAAAGTCGTCGGTGTCCTGTCGTGTGGGTGCTTACTGGGCCTGAGTCTGTCCCTGAATGGTATCCACACCATTAAGGGTGAAGTGTTACACGTTGAACCCAGTTCCTACTTCGTCAATCAGTATGACGGTGATCAGGTGAGTGTGCATATCGATGACACCACCCAGATGACCGGACGCATTGGCCAAGGAGCACATATTGAGGCGGAAGTGAACGGTGAGAATCACGCGCTATCAATCCGCTCGGCTCAATAAAACCTCAGCGCTTCGGTACGGAGTCGGCAGACCACCTACCCCATGGTAACCAATCGGCTTACCATGCGTCGCTTGTTTGAAGTGGCTCAGGCCAATGGTCAGATGTCTCAGGGCAGTTTTTATCCCGCTGAGGCGGATACGTTCAGCGTGGTTGTTGTGGAGGCCTTCGATGGTGTCGCCATCGAGAACAGAAACGACTTGGCCGGAGAAGTCAGCAACGGCTCGGGAGGGACTGAACATGAACAGGAGAGAGCAGAGAGCGAGGACATGTGTTCTTCCCCGCGCCACACGAGTGGAGGCGAGACAACAAGACGCCCGTCCGATGAGACTGAGCCGTCAGTGCATCGATGATGCATCGGTCCCCCGTTTCTGTGGATAACTCTGTGAATAGTTCACGCTCGCGGCCAGCATTCACTCATTCACCGCAACGTATGAACTCTGTGCCCATTTGTTAGGCATTGCGATCACAGAGCATACCCCCACTAGATCTTGTGGCTTGACATCCTATATTTCTGGTTCAAACCCAAGGGAATGGGGTGACACCCTTCCTCCAAGAGCAAACCGCACAGCATTACCTAGATGGAGAATAGTAAGAATCCGTCAAACGCCTTTATCCACAGGCTTGAGCCGCCGTTGTGGTTATACGTACCTTCACTTCAGCCTCCTTGTTAGTGCATCGTCCCCTTCGCCACTCGCTGGTCCATCTCAATGATCCCGCCCAACCGTTCCAGCAGGTTTTGTGTCTGATGCGAAGTCAGCCCGTGCTTGTTCAGTAGCTCTAGTAGGATGTCGTCGATGATTGTGTTCTCGGTCTCGGTAATCAAGTAAGGTTCAGGGAAGGCGGTTGCAGGAATGCTGGTGCGGGGATTCTTACGAGGAACTCTGTGATGATGTCGTAGAGGTCTTGCTTCGCGCACAAGCCCTTCCGTTCGAGCACTTCCACAATGGCGGCGATCTCCCACATGTCGGAGACGGTCGCCTCTTCGAGGGACATGCTCTCGCGTTTGGAGCGGTCGCTCATTTGCCTTTCGGTGTCCACTCCCGTGCCAGCTTTTGTGCCTCGGCAATCTGATCCAGGGTCATTTTCTTGGCCAACTCATCACGAAGGGTGCCAGCGTCCGTATCGCCCTGCGCAGTGGACAGATTTAGCCACTTGTGGGCTTGCACATAGTCCTGAGGAATGCCTGTTCCAACCATATACATAATCCCCAGCATTCTCTGAGCCAAGGCGAAATTCTGTTCGGCAGCTAATGTTTCTAGTCTAAAGGCCTCCCGTACATCATGACGCACGCCTCTACCCTTGTAATACATGGCGGCAAGATTGCTCTGGGCAACCATGTAGCCTTTATCAGCACCCAACCTGTAGAGACGGGCGGCCTCTTCAAAATCCTGTAGTACCCCGTCCCCATTTTGATACATCACGCCCAAGTCATTCTGTGCGAGCCAATTGCCTTGATCGGAGGATAGGCGATACCACTGCAACGCCAGTTCAAGATTCTTGGGCACCCCATATCCATTCGCGTAGCATACTCCCAGGAAAAACTGAGCTGAATGGTTTCCCTGCTCAGCCAGCGGTCGCAATTCACGCAAGGCGGTTGCGTAGTCGCCACGTTGATAGGCACCCTCGCCAGCCTCATAATCAGGCCAGGCGGGAGTGGCGAGACATACGAACGACAACACGAAGGCGATGTTGAATCGGAGAAAACTGGGCTGATTGTTACTCACAGGACAATCTCCACTGGTTCCTGCACCAGTCGTTTGACGTAATGATGTAACCGAGCGGTGTGTGGCTCGATTACCACATTCTCCACCGCAAACTCCTGCCCTCTCGACCATCGGAATACGGCTTCAGGGGCCTCGATGCGTTGCTCATTCGGGAGCGTGACAGAGAGCGAGACGGTTTCCCCTGGCCGCATGGGCAGGTCTCCTGAGAGTCGCCAGCCGGTACAGGAGAGATTCCAGATCGTGCCCTTTGCCCTGTAAGAGGACCACGTTGTACGTGACGGCGAAGTGCAAGGGGAAGGGCGGAAGGGACGAAGCGGGAAGGGCATGGGGGCCTCGCAGGTAGGCGCATTGTAGGTGGGAAACGAAAAAAGGCGCAAGGGTCTCGTGGGGGAAATGGTTGTTGTATTTGTCGAGCGAGTGTTCGCGTGTGCATTGAGTAATGGACCAAATTCACCCTTGATGTCTCACCTGTGCGGGCTTATCCTTCGTGGACGATGAGCGGGGGGAAAATGGAATGGAAGCCGACATAATAATGGCGGGACTAACGGCCCCGGATATATGAAGGGAGGAGCCATGCGATTCAGACAATCCATCATACTGACAGTTACCCTACTGGCCATGAGCATGGGACTCTTCTGTGGGGCCGAGGCAAAAACCATCGAAGCGGGCCATGCGACCGTGAGCTGGAAAGGAATGGGCGTGTTCGATGATCTGCTGGGGGATGGGGACAGAGTCTTTAGCGGCACTATTACCGGGACCATCTTGGTGAAGCATCTTCCCGAAGGCTCGGCACCTG
>WNFE01009704.1_pt1 | contig 10791 bp, 11 predicted proteins | sample 5400451 | NCBI WGS metagenome assembly WNFE01 (sample SAMN13153344, study PRJNA577476) | soil metagenome | isolation source: 200 cm saprolite under Douglas fir tree site 2 hole 2 | place: USA:California | collected 2015-04-18
ACTGCGTCGCTACCGCTGCGCGGTCAGCCGAGACGAAAGGCACTGCGCAGCTACCCTGCGGGTCAGGTGAGACGCAAGGAGAAGCATCCCCTCCCCGCTCCACGCCGCCCCCGCCCCTACGCGGTTGGTTGTTTTCAGGTTGATTTCAGATTAGGATGTATAATTATATTCAACAGCATTGACGGGGCAGGGCAACATAATCGGACAACCAGTAGGCCGATAACGAGTTTTTAACCTGGATATTCGATGGGGCACAGGAGGCCGATAATGGATTTTAACGACCAAGAGCGGTCAGGTGCTGTCACCCTGAGCGAAGCGAAGGGTCTGGCCCGATGGGCACAGAGATGCTTCGCTGCGCTGATCCTTCGCTGCGCTCAGGATGACATGACCGGTTGTGGGTGGGAAATTTCATTATCGGCCAATGGCACGTCGATGCGCTCCCCAGGCCGATAAATCGGCGGTGCGCCAATAAATTGTGCGCCTACGGGGTATGACCGCTCTTGGTTGGTAAAAATCATCATCGGCACCTACGGATGGATGGAGGCTCTCATGGGAGATGTCGAGTCTGAACAGCCGCAAGAGGACTTCGAGGTTGAGATAGTCGATTTAGATGAGCTGGCGTCGGCTCCCGACTCATCCAACTCATCTAATAAAAGGTTGCTGCGTCCATCACAGCCAGTGCGATTTTTAGCTCGCAGGCGCGGCTTGCAGCTCGGCGTAACCACAAGTGTTGTTGTGCTGGTGGTCTTGATGATCCTGGCAAGTATGGCACCGGTGCGCGAGGTTGTAGGGAGTATCTTCACCGGTCCGACGCCAACTCCCTCACCTGCACCAGGACTACAAAATGATCTTTTTTATTTCAAGACCAGTCCTTCATGGGGATATCTCACCATTGATGGACATGTCGTTTCTCACTTGCCACGTATGAGTGTTGATCCACCCCGGCGCTTATCACCCGGTCAACATGTGCTGGTATGGCGTGCTGCGGCATTCCTGGCACAACGCTGCACTATAACGGTACCTGCCAAACCTGGCGTGGATAGCTGTCGCTATGATCCTCCCATAGAAGTGGGGAATGGATCCTTTGCCTCGATCATTACATTCTCTGAGTCGTTAAAAATGCTCCCCGCTAGCCAGCGTGCTCTGTTAATACAGGCGGTGCAAGCGGAACTGGGTACGCACTATAGCGAGATGGTGCAGCCAGGTGAGCCGTATGCTCTTTCTTCAGAAATTGCTTACGCGGCGCATAATCCATGCAGGCTGACATCGCAGGTGGTTTTATGTTATGCCATTGCTACGCAGCCTTTGAAAGCGACACTGAGTTTTCAGCTGGATATGGACACCTCACCGGATGCGCCATGCATAACTTCAGGGGCATGTAGTATCAATGAGCATGATTGCCGCTTGTTCTGCGATGCTTCAGATATAGTGGGGCCGATGGAGTACTCAATGTCTGCTGCGGCAGGTTGGAATTTTATTGTGGTGGTGCGCCCGCTCTGGCAGTTTACCACGCTGGACGGGCAGGTTATTGCGCATGACCAGGCGGATACATTTATTGCCGGTCAGGGAAACGAATACCTTGTGATGCTTAACACGGTGTGGGGAAATCCGGGGTGGAGCATCTTGCCTCCTTTTTCGAACTCGCAGTTGCCCTTTGGTGACCCCGTTTGTGACTCGGCGGCGAATAATACCCAGACTATGCAGAGCGCGGCGCTGAATAATAGTGGGATGCAGATACAGACTCAATATCCGTCTGTACCTCGTGCAGACCTCGGGGCCGGGTGCCTGGTAACGATAACGCAACAACCTGCCTCGTCATCATCGCTTACACCACCCCCGTCTTCTCAAGCTGCGTATTACCTGCATCGTTTTGGTGTGCTGCTGGCTGTAAACAACCTGGCTCATCGCCTGTTGCCGTTTTTGCCGGTTGCCAATGCGTATGAGAAACGGCTGGCACAGCAGTTGGCGGCGGAAAAGATCTAAAAGGGATGCTTCGATGAGTGATGTAGAGCAAGAGCAGCCAGCAAGACGGTCTCCAGTGCATAGAGCCATGGCTCTGCTGTCCACTCAGGATGCTCAAATTGTATGGGACTATGGAACACATCTTCCAGGACCAGGATCACTTAGATCTGTGCCTGACCGCCATCGACGAACAGTTCGATCCCGGTAATAAAACTGCTGTCATCCGAGGCGAGGAACACCACCGCTTTGGCGATGTCGTCAGGATCGCCCAGCCGCCCCAGCGGGATGGTGGCCGCGCGTGACGTCAAGAACTGCTTCCTCTGTTCCTCAGTCAGCCCCAGAGCACTGAGGCCCGGGGTGTTGGTCGATCCAGGACTGAGCCGCTTTGATCGAGTCAATCGAAGCGGTCAAAATGATCGACCCGCCGTCCTGCAAGAGCGGCAGCGCCTTTTGCACCGTGAAGAGCAGCCCTTTCACATTGACGTTGAACGTGTTGTCAAAGTGGGCTTCAGAAATTTCCCCCAATGAAGCGATTTCCCCAACACCGGCGTTGGCGAAGACGATATCGATGCGGCCGTGCTGCTGCTTCACCGTGGCATACAGGCGATCAAGATCCGCGAGCTGGGAGACATCCCCCTGAACCGCGGTCACGTTCTTCTCGATCTGTCGTACGGCTGCATCCAGTTCGCGTTGCCGGCGACCGGTGATGTAGACGTACGCGCCCTCTGAGACGAAGCGCCGGGCCGTGGCCAGGCCGATGCCGCTGCTGCCACCCGTGATGACAGCGACTTTTCCTTCAAGTTTGGTCATGATTTTTTCTCCTCTTGAGAGCATTTCATCACACAAAGGCCCGAAAGCCGTGGTTTGGACCACTCCCTCCAATTGACGAGCTCATGCCCTCTCTGGTACCAGTCTAAGGAGGAAGTGTCATGAAAGCGTCATGAGCAGCGTCATATGATACAATTCCAGCAGGCGCACTCTTCACTACCCTCGCCCGCGTGCTGGATGATGAGTTTTAACAAATTAAGCGGGATAGCGGAACAGCCAGCAAAGGCCGATAAATCGGCCCCTAATGAATGTTGACGACCGAATGGGATCCTGTAGGGACAAGGGGCGGATGTGGGGCAGGGTGGGGGCCTGGTGCTTGTCCTGGTGGCAACGCGATCCCTTGGGGACTGCGTGGAGCAAACAGGTCGCACCCCAACGAGGACAAGCACAAGGCCCCCTCATCCACTCCACCCCACCCCTTGTCCCTACAGGGCCCTGGGCCGCAAGCACCTCAATGGCTATGATTCCCGATTCGGTCGTCACCATTCATCAGGTATCCGGGGTATTTGCTTAAAACCCATAATCCGCACTCTACGGGAGGGGGATTGCCCCCGCAAGGATGCAGAGCTATAAACCCGCTGTAGGGGTGTATGGATTGCGATAAGAAAAGCAGGAGGAGAGACGATGAATACCGCACAGGTGCTGGTCGAACTGCTTAAGGAATACAGGGTTGAGCACAACCCGGCGATACCACAATGCCACTTTATGACGCGCTCTATGACGCTCGCAGCGAGATTAGGCACATCATGGCACGAGACGAGCGCTCGGCGGCGTTTATGGCCGATGCCTACGCTCGCCTGGCGCACAAACCCGGCATTACCGAGGCCCCAAGCGGTGGTGGCGCTACCTACGTGATTCCAGGCGTGGCCGAAGCGAACGGATCTTCGGTGCCCATGCTGGTATTCACTTCCGACATACCGGTTATTGATGAAGGCAAGGGAACGCTCACTGCCATCGACCAGCAGCGCCTCTTGCAGGCTGCTACGAAGTGGAGCGCTGTGGTGAAACGGCCGCAGATGCTCCCTGACATCGTTCGCAGAGCATTCCGCGCAGCTACCAGTGGCCGGGGAGGAGCCGTCCACGTCGTCCTCCCAGAAGATGTGCTGATGGAAGAGGCGCCCCACATGGCGATCTATGCTGAGCCAGCCTGTCGCTGCTATCCCTCCTATCGCACGCAAGCGCCCAGAGGCTCGCTCGAGGGAATGCTGGACGCATTGCTGGCGGCACAACGCCCGGTAATCGTTGCAGGAGGTGGAGCAGTGCTCTCGGGCGCCTGGGATGAAATCACACGGCTTGCTGAGATTCTACATATTCCCGTCGCGACGACCATCAACGGCAAGGGCAGTATCAATGAAATGCATGCATGGAGTGCAGGTGTTATCGGCGGCAATGGCGGCCGTCCCTATGCCAATCAACTCCTGGCAGAGGCGGATTGTATTTTTTACCTCGGCACAAAGGTCAATTCGCTGATTACCCTGAAAGGCACGATTCCAGCACCTGGACGAGCCGTTACAGTGCTGCAACTCGATGTCGATCCAAATGAGTTGGGCAACAACGTGCCTACGGCCATTGCGGCCTGTGGCGATCTGAAAGAGTCCCTCGCCGCGCTCTTAGAGATCGCGAGCGGGCGCAATACCACCGCGCCATCGCGCCAGTGGTCTGTGCAGGCACTGGCAGAGCGCGCAGCGGCCTACTGGGCTGAGGTAGCGGAGCGATCAGCCTGCAACGATGTCCCGATTGCGCCGCAGCGTGTGATCGATGCCCTCTGGCGGCATACCCCAGGCGATGTGGTAGTCGTCGCCGACCCGGGCACGATGACCCCTTTCACGGCTGCCCAATTCCGCACCAGGCGTCCCGGGCGCTCCATCGTCATCCCGCGTGCTCACGGTGGCCTGGGCTATGCCCTGCCTGCAACGGTGGGCGCGGCCTTCGCCAGGCCGCACGAACGCATCGTTGGCCTGGTGGGCGATGGCTCGTTCGGCATGTCTGGTACGGAACTCGCTACCATCGCCAGCCTGCACCTGCCCATCACCATCATCTTGTTCAATAACGGCAGCTTTGGTTGGATCAAGATGCTGCAGCGCCTCTACTACGGCGAACGCTATCTTGGCGTTGATTTCACCGGCAAAATGGACGCCGCCGCTATCGCAGAAGCATTTGGCATACGCGGTGTACGCATCACCGATCCAGAGCAACTGATTCCTGCCATTACTGATGCGCTGGCCAGCAATGAGCCTGTATTCATTGATGTACCGACGAAATCGGAGCTAGAGGAGGTGCCGCCGGTGCATGCCTGGCAGGTTGCTTCCAAAGGATGGGACCAAAAACCCTGATAAGTTATTTGGGTAGTGTATCTTCATAGAAGAGGCTGCGTTGCAAAAACACTGTGAGGACGAACAGGGCTTGTGAATTATTGCTAGCCTCTTTTGAGAACTACCGGACCTGATTTTGTGCCTGGACAACAGGCACCATGCCCTCGCCTGGCTTATAGTCGGGCGATTGGTGGCGGAAGTAGGTGTTGTAAAGCTGCGCGTAGTGACCGCCTTGCTGCATTAAGGTGGCGTGATTGCCCTCCTCCACAATTTTGCCAAAGTCGAGTACGATGATGCGGTCGGCGCGGCGGATGGTGGAGAGGCGGTGCGCGATGAGGATAGCGGTGCGCTCTTGTAAGATCAAATCAAGCCCCTCCTGAATCTGTGCCTCGGTGAGCGGGTCAACGCTGGCGGTGGCCTCATCGAGAATGATGATAGAGGGGTCTTGCAGCAGGACGCGCGCCAGGGCAACCAGTTGACGCTGGCCTAAAGAAAGCGATCGACCAGCTTCCCCTACCAGCGTATCCAGCCCTTCGGGCAGTGCGTCCAGCCAGTCGCCGTTGCCGATATGCTGCCCAACATAGACGACCTCTTCATCGCTGGCGTCGGGGCGGGCATAGCGGATATTGTCGGCCACCGTTCCCGAAAAGAGGAAAGGAATTTGCGGCACAATGCCAAGGCGCTGGTGATACTCGTGCAGGTCAAACGAGCGAATAGCGCGTCCATCGATCAAAAGCTGACCACCCTGAAATTCGTAGAAGCGCGACACCAGGCGGGCGATGCTGGTTTTACCCGCGCCGGTGTGTCCCACGAGAGCGACCGTTTCCTTAGGAGCAATCTTCAAGTTGAAGTTTGCCAGCACCGTTTGACGATCATCGTAGCTGAAAAACACCTTTTTGAACTCAATTGCTCCCTGCAAGCGGCCTACGGGCTGCTGATCTTCCTGATGTACACGCGGTTCCGCGTCGATGAGGGCGAAGATACGTTCGCTGGCCGCCAGTCCAAGCTGGAACTGGCTCCAGAAGGCCGCGATGCTGGTAATGGGATACCACAGGATGCGAATGCCCTGCAAGAAAAGAAACCAGTCACCCGCTGTGATGCTGTGATTCAGCGCGTCCAGCCCACCGAAGTAGACGACGATGACCATACCGATGTTGGCGACCAGTACCAGCACGGGAAATACGCCATTATAGACAAAGCCCGAACGGACATTCACATGGTACGACTGGTCATTGACCCGCTTGAACTCGTCGTACATGTGCTGTTCCTGGCGGAAGTTCTTGGCGACTGTGATGCCGCTGATGGCTTCCTGCACGTTGGCGTTGACGTTCGCCATTGAACGTTGCGAGCGCTGGGTGGTGCGCCGCGCGATGCGCCGGAAGAGCAGCGCGATAGCCGCGATGAACGGCACAATGCTAAACGTCAGCAGCGCCAGTTCGAAACTTCTTAGCAACAAGACGACCGCGATCAGTCCGAAGAGCAACACCTGGCTGACCAAGTTGAGTGTCAGCGTCACAACGGAAGCGAAATCCTCCGTGTCAGATGTGACCCTGCTGACAATCTTTCCCGATGGGAACTCGTCGTAGAAGGACATGTCGCGGGCGAGGACTGCGTTGAAAGCGTCCTTACGCAGATGCAAGACAACATCGCCCACCGCTTGCGCTGTCAGCCATTGACGGAAGAAGTTGCTCACCCACGAAAAGACGCCTGAGAGGAGGATCGCGCCGATCAGCAGCAGGATCACCTGTCCTGTAGGTGAGCCAACCACGAGGTTGATACCATAGGAGATAAGAATGGGAAAGACCGTATCAAGCAGCGAGGTAAGGACGATGAGGGCGGCAACGATCAGCATGATACGCAGTTTGGGGCGGAAATAGCCAATGGTGCGCGCGATCAACTGGCGGTCGCTATAGTTGCGATCATACGCCTCGGCATCCAGCCCATCCATGATGAAGCCCATAGGTTGCTCCTTTTATCCTGCGAGGTGCCGCGTATCGGAGGCGGCGGGTAAGGCTGTTTCATAATGCACGAACATGCGGCGGTAGGTGTCACAGCGCTGCAACAATTCGTTGTGGCTTCCCTGGTCGATCAGTTCGCCGCGTTTCAAGACGAGTATTTTATCGGCCCAGCGGATTTGCGACAGGCGATGTGTAATCAGCAGCGTGGTGCGGCCCTGCAAGATGCGGTGAATGGCCTTCTGGATTTCGTCTTCAGTGGCGCTGTCGATAGCGCTGGTCGAGTCGTCGAGCATCAAGATGCGCGGGTCGGTCAGCAGGGCGCGGGCGATGGCGATGCGCTGGCGTTGACCGCCCGAAAGAGTGATGCCACGTTCGCCAATCAGAGTAGCGTAGCCGTCTTTGAAGCTTTCGATGAAGCCGCTGGCCTGGGCATCACGCGCGGCCTGCTCGATGGCTTGCTGGTCGGCATCCTGGCCCAGGCCATACGCGATATTCTCGGAGATTGTGCGCGAGAAAAGGAAGATATCCTGCTCGATGCTGGATACCTGCGAGCGCAGGGCGTCGAGGCTCCATTGTCGCGCGTCCACGCTATCGACCAGGATGCGTCCTTCATCGACATCATAGATGCGGTTGACCAGCTTGGTGAGGGTGCTTTTGCCAGCGCCGGTCTGACCAACGATAGCGATAGTTTGCCCTGCGAGCGCGTGGAACGAGATGTTTTTCAGGACGGGTGTATCGCCATAGCTGAAGCTGACGTTCTCGAAGACGATGTCGCCGCGTATCTGCTCGCTATAGCCGCCCTCGTTCTCGTCCAGCTCGGTCTCTTCTTTCAGGATCACCAGGATGCGTTCCGCGCCCGACATGCCCAGTTGCACCAGGCTAAAGGACCAGTTGGCGTTGAAAGCCGGGTAGTGCAATAAGATCATCAGCCCCATATACGCTACCAGGCCGCCCACCGAAAGCTGGTGATGCAGCACTAATAGCAGGCCGTGCAAGAAAGCCGCAACCAGGGCTAGCGAGAGCAGCAGAGGCGGGAGATACCACGCCTGCACCAGCCCGTTTTGAATGAAGAAATCGCGATAACGGCTGGCGTTGCGCTCGAACTTGTGCCTCTCCTGTCGCTCCTGAGCGGTGGCCTTGACGACTTCGATGCCGCTCACCGCTTCGTTCAATCCAGCGTTGAGGTTGCCAAACTGCTCGCGCATACTGTCCGAGACAGGGTCGAGTTTGCGCGAATAGTAGCCCAACGCGATCAGAAACGCCGCCGTGAAGAGTACAGGTGTCAGCAGCAGTTGCCAGTTCAACAGCCCGATGAAGATAAGATTTATCGCCAGGCTGGTAAACGAGTCGAAAATGAGATCGAAAGCGGGCACGATCATCATGCTTAACTGGGCCATATCATTGGCGGCGCGAGCCATGATGTCACCCACACGCTGCCGGTTATGGAAGGTCTGGCTTTTGCCGAGCAGGTTGGCATACAACTCGGCGCGCGCATCACGCGCTACCCGCTTCCCAACCAGTTCGGGAAACAGACGCGCACTCAAATCGCACCACCCCGAAACTACCACGACGCCCAGCAGGATGAGCGACAGGCGCGCTAACTGGCCTCTGTCACCTTGCAGGACCGCGTTAAAAGCCTGGCCCGTCAGCACCGGCATAAGAGACACCAGCATGTTAACGATCAAAACAAGCACCACGTAGGTGATAATAAGATGGGGATAGCGAGCGAGGTGAGAGGCGACCCAGCGTACCGGACTGGCCTGGTTAAACCGGTATTCGCCGGCCACAGTGAATTCGCGTTTGATCAAGGGAACTCCCTTCGTTGCGTTAGCGCAGAGATGGATGATAATCCCTATGAGGCGTTGGTACAGATATTCTACCATACCGCGGGGCAAAAAGTAGAGGCTCATGTCTTTTGGATAAGAGTAGAATCGATATCGCTATCTTATCTCTTGTGAGAAGCCTCTCTCAGCAATAATTCACATGATTCCCGCCATTACCGATGCGCTGGCCAGCAATGAGCCTGTATTCATTGATGTACCGACGAAATCGGAGCTGGAGGAGGTGCCGCCGGTGCATGCCTGGCAGGTTGCTTCCAAAGGATGGGCCCAAAAACCCTGATAAGTTATTTGATTTGCGCTTTTTGCTGATATGGATTATAGTAGGATATGCGGAGCGGGTAGAAGAGCTAAATATAGCTTAGAGAAGAAAGAGCATGCATTTATGAGTGAAACAGAGCAGGAACAGCAACGGTCAGATGAAATATCTCTTCCTGTCGATCCGCCTCCTCCAACTTTTCTCAAGATCACTGGGCCTTTACCTGGCGGAAGACAGCTTACGCGTCCATTAGATGTAAAGATTGCGTATGATGATGGAGAGGTTGTTGTGAGTGAGCCACGCTTTCATATCCATGCTGTAGGTCCAACAATAGCACAGGCACTAGCAGAACTCAGGCGTCTCCTTTCAGAAGAACTAGACGAACTCACCGCTGATGAAGAGGAATTGGGACCACGCCTAAAGGCAGAACTTCAATATCTTCGTGATCTTATTAGAGCGGCGTAGTAGAATGGCTGGGCTTGAATCGGATAAGGTGGAGAAAGCACTTCTTGGAAAGATGCGAGCAGTGCGTCGAGAAGGTAAAGATTGGAAGTACATCATCTACAACGATCAAAAAAAGCAAGTCTCTAGAACACTCCTTTCCAAAGGTGCTAAGCACTCATTAGGTCCTAACCGAGTATCGGAGATGGCTCGCCAGTTAGGGCTTGAGACTTCTAAGCAATTTCACGATCTAGTTAACTGTCCACTTAGCCGTGACAAAGCTCTGGAGATTATAGAGCGCAATTCACCATCAGATTTAACAAAACGAGATGGCTAAATACGAGCATTACGGAGAATAGCCACAGCATATGAAACGAGCTGCCCGACTGCATTTTGCGCGGGCATTCCGTTCACGCCCGTTCACGCTCCTCTGGGTGGGGCAGACCGTCTCCGTCCTCGGCGATGCCGTGTTTAATGTAGCCATAGCCTGGGAAGTCCTGCTCCTTACCGGCTCGGCTACGGCAATGAGCCTTATCCTCATTGCGCAGTGGGCTCCAAGAATAGTGTTTCTTTTACTTGGCGGAGTGATTGCTGACCGCATGTCGCGGCGCCTCCTCATGCTGTGGGCTGATGCAGGGTGTGGATGCATCGTAATGGTGGTAGCCTGGCTGAGCTGGGCTCACCTGCTGCAATTCTGGCACCTCGTAGCCCTGGCCCCTTTGTTTGGCATTGTGAGCAGCTTCTTTGACCCGGCTTATCAAGCGATTATGCCGCAGCTGGTAGAGACAGAGACACTTTCATCTGTCAATTCGCTCACTACCCTGAGCCGGAATGTAGGCTTTTTGCTAGGACCCGCGCTGGGAGCAATCTGTGCCACGCTGCTTGGCCAGGCAAGCGCCTTCGCTTTCGATGGGTTGACCTTTGCGATCTCGGCGCTCTTTCTGCTGGCACTTCGTCTTCCTCCCTCACCAGCGCCTTCTCAAGTGATAGCCTCAGCTCATCCTGCCGAAGCAGGTGGCCCACACGAAGGGGTATGGGGCGCAATGAGAGATGCGCGTGAAGGCCTGCGTTACGTGTCCAGTACTATACAGGCTGTGGGTGACAGTTCTGGCTTCGCCGCTGGTCAGCGTCGGTTTTGCAGGATCGATGTGGGTATCGCTGCCAAGGCTAGTCCATAATGTTTATGGCGCGGG
>WNFE01004120.1_pt1 | contig 10790 bp, 9 predicted proteins | sample 5400451 | NCBI WGS metagenome assembly WNFE01 (sample SAMN13153344, study PRJNA577476) | soil metagenome | isolation source: 200 cm saprolite under Douglas fir tree site 2 hole 2 | place: USA:California | collected 2015-04-18
TCAGCCTGCTCCAGGACCATCCGACGTTCGAGCTCGCCGTCCTGACCGCGTCCGAACGAAAGGTCGGCGGCCGTCTGTCCGATTTCTGGCGACTGGAGGGGGTGGCCCTCGCTCCCGACATCTCAGGCAGGGAATTGCAATCGCTCGATGTGAAATTGCTCGAGCGGGCCGGTGTGTCCGCGGCGTTCAGCGGCTTGCCGGCGGACCTAGCCCGGGACTTCGAGGCGGACGCCGCCCGCGCCGGGATCCGCGTCTTCTCGAACGCGTCGTCCCATCGCATGGAGGCGGACGTCCCCCTGCTGGTTCCCGAGGTGAATGCGGATCACATCGCTCTCGTCGAGCGGCAGCCGACCTTCGAGCGCGAGGGCTTCATCGTCACGAACCCGAACTGTTCCGTCACCGGACTCGTCCTGGCCCTCAAACCCCTCGCGGACGCCTTCGATTTCGACCGGGTCCACGTGGCGACGTACCAGGCCCTCTCCGGGGCCGGCTACCCCGGCGTCCCCTCTTTGGACATCGAAGGGAACGTCCTCCCGTTCATCGACCAGGAGGAGGAGAAGATGCGACGGGAGGCGAAGAAACTTCTGGGGCGCTGGTCCGGGGGCGTCGTCCCGAGCGAGATCGAGGTGTGGGCGAACTGCGCCCGCGTCCCGGTCCGGGACGGCCATCTGGAAGCCGTCTCGATTCCCCTCCCGGAGGACACCGATCCGGACGAGGTGGCGTCGGTCCTCTCGTCGTTCCGCGGGGAGGCGCAGCGCCTCGGGCTGCCGACGGCTCCGAATCAGCCCGTACTCGTGCGCCCGGAACCGAATCGGCCGCAGCCGGTCCTCGATCGGATGGCCGGCGAGCCGGAGCGGGCCCGGGGCATGGCGGCGACGGTCGGCCGGATCCGCGTGACGGATCGCGTGCTCCGGTTCTTCTTGCTCTCCCACAACACGATCCGAGGAGGCGCGGGAGGCAGCGTCCTCAACGCGGAGCTTGCGCACCGGAGGGGATATCTTGGTTGAACCGGGGACAGTCGCGAAGTTCGGCGGGAACTGCGTGAGCAGCGCGGACATGTATGAGAGGATTGCGAAGATCCTCCAGGCGGATCGCGGGCGGAAGTTCGTCGTCGTTTCCGCGATCTCCGGCGTAACGGATTCCCTCATCGCCTCCCTGGCAAAGCCACGGGAAGAGAAGGAGATCGACCGCTACGTCGCGGAGCTGCGTCGGAAGCATCGCGCCCTCCTGCCCGACTCCCGCGAGGATTCGAGCGTCGAGGCGATCGAGGCCCTCGCGACGAAGCTCGAACGGCTCCTCTATGGAATCGCGTACACGGAGGAGACGACCCCGCGCTCGCGGGATTTCGTCCTCTCGTTCGGCGAGCGGCTCGCGGCGCAGGTCGTCGCCGCGAACCTGGGCCGGCTCGGAGTCGACGCCCGCGCGCATGAGGCGGATGCGATCGGCCTCTTCGCCGACGACACGTACGGGAACGCGTCGGCCCTGCTCGACGAGACGCGCGCCCGCCTCGCGCCGTTCCTCCGGCGGGAAGCCCAGGCCGGGCACGTGAGCGTGATCACGGGCTTCTTCGGCCTCTCGCAAGAGGGCAAGACGGCGACGTTCGGCCGCGGCGGATCCGATTACAGCGCCGCCGTGGTGGCCTACGCTCTCGAACTGTCAACGATCGAGATCTGGAAGGATGTCGGCGGTTTCATGAGCGCCGACCCGAAGATCGTCCCGGAAGCGTTTCCTCTGTCCGCGCTCTCCTACGACGAGGCGGCCGAGTTGTCGTATTTCGGCGCCAAGGCGCTCCACCCGCGGTCCGTACAGCCGGCCCGGGCGTGCGGTGCGTCGATCGTCCTGAAAAACATCTTCCGGCCGGAGGAGACGGGCACGCGCATCGGGCCCGACACGGTGGACCGCAGCGGGGACGTGAAGAGCATCTCGTACGTGCGGGACCTGGCGACCCTCAAGGTCTTCTCGACGGGCGCCGGCCGCAAGGAGAGCCTGCTCGCCAAGGTCTCGACCGCCCTCACGGACGCGGGGACGAACGTGTACAGTGCGGCGACGTCGCAAACGTGCATCGCCCTGCTCGTCGACGCGGACGGAGTGAGCCGCGCGAAGAAGACCCTGGCCCGCCTCCCGTCGGGGCTCGTCGAGCGGATCGAGGTCTTGCCGCATGTGTCCCTGATCAGCTTCGTGGGTGAGGGGCTGGGTTATGCCCACGGCGTCGCAGCGCGCGTGTTCCGAGCGGTGGCGGAACGGGGGATCAACGTCCAACTCATTTCTGCGGGCGCCTCGATGGTCGCCTATACATTCACCGTCGACGACCGGGATCTTGAGAACGCGGTCCAAGCGGTGCACAAGGAATTCTTCGGCAACGGGATCCACGAGCCGAGCCGCATGGCGAGTGCACGCGGCCCTCGATAACGGTCGATCCATCCCGGCCCGATCACCTGCATAATGACTGTCTTATAAAGTACAATAATGTCTAAATATTATGTACAAATCTCATAAAGGGACAGTTGGGGGAGCGCGATGTCCCATGCCGGTGTGGAGCGACGACGTTCGCGCATCCAAGGGACGAACGGCCGAACGCTCCTCCTGGCGATCGACCATGGCCTTCCCGCCGGGCCGATCCCGGGAATCGAACGGCCCACGGAACTGCTCCGTCGGCTGCGGTCCGTCCCCTTCTCCGGCCTCGTGGCCAATCCGGGCCTGGTCCCGTCTCTTTCGAAGGAGATCCCGCCCGAATGGGGCTTGGTAGTGCACCTCTCCGCCGGCACACTCCTCGGTTCCGGCCCGACAACAAAGGTCCTCGGTTCCACGGTCGAACACGCGATCGCGATCGGAGCCGACGCGGTCTCCGTGCACCTCTCCTTCGGTGCACGCGATGAGGACCGCATGATGACGGACGCGGGAGGCGCCGTCGAGGCGGCCCGATCGTTTGGAGTGCCGGTCCTGATCATGGCCTATGCGCCGGCCGAGTCGGGAAGGTCCTCCGACGATGCCACTGCCGCGGCGCATGTCGCTCGAGCCGCCGCCGAGATCGGAGCGGTCATCGTCCAGACGAATTTCGGGGGAAGCGCGGCCGGGGTCCGAACGATTGTCCGAGGCTGTCCGGTGCCCGTCCTCATTGCGGGCGGACCGAGGACCATGTCAGAAGACGCCTTCCTCGAGGGCCTTCGGGACGCAGTGCGTGCCGGTGCGGCGGGCGTCGCCGTGGGTCGCCAGGTGTTCCAGGCCCCGGATCCGGCCGCCGCAGCACATCGGATCGCGGACGTCCTGTTTGGTAGCGATCGACCCATCCCGCTGGAGGCGGCCCGATGAAGCGCGTCCCGCTCGACCCGGGCCTCGATCCCTTTTCTCTGTTCGCCGCCTCGCGGGACGACCACCCGCACGCGTTCATCCTCGAGAGCCTCTCCGGTCCGGCGCGGCTCGCGGAGCAGACCCTCGTGGGCTTCGATCCGGAGATGATCATCTCGTACCGCGCCGGCGTGCTGCGGTCGAACGGCGAGACGATCAAGACGGACCGGCCGATCGCGGCGCTCCGGTCCCTCCTCGCAAAGCATGCCGCGCCGGGCGTCCCCGGGCGGTATGTCGGCGGCCTCGTCGGATACGTGTCGTACGAATTCGTTCGCAATCTCGATTCGGTGCCCGTGCACGCGGACTCGCCCTTCCCGGAATTCGAGTTTGGACTCTATCTCGACGGCGTGATCGTCGATCATGCCCGCCGGCGGGCCGAGTATTTCGCCCACGGCCGCTCCCGCCTGGAAGATCTACCGAAGGCGACGAAGACCGAACCGGAACTGCACGCGGATGCCCCGCGGCCCCAGATCGGCCAGGGGCGGTTCATGGATGCGGTCGGGACCGCGAAGGAGGCGATCGCGGAGGGCGACGCATTCCAGGTGGTCCTGTCCCGCCGGGACTACGGTCGGATGGCGGGGGATCCGCTCGCCTTCTATGAGGCCCTTCGGGCGATGAATCCCAGTCCGTACATGTATTACCTGGACTTCGGCGTGCGGCGGGTGATCGGCGCGAGCCCGGAGATGCTCCTGCGGGTGGAGGACCTCACGGCGACGACGTTCCCGATCGCGGGGACGAGGCCGTCGGGGACGACCCTCCCGGAGACGGAACGGTTCCGGACGGAGTTGCTCGCGGACGAGAAGGAGCGGGCCGAGCACAACATGCTCGTGGACCTCGGTCGGAACGACCTCGGGAAGGTTTGTCGTTTCGGAAGCGTTCGCGTCCCGCAATATATGACCGTGGAGCGGTACAGCCACGTCCAGCATCTCGTCTCCCGCGTCGAAGGGGAACTCGCTCCCGGGAGGGATTCCCTCGATGCGTTCGCGGCGATGTTCCCCGCCGGAACCGTGAGCGGCGCGCCGAAGCCGCGGGCGATGGAGATCCTCCACGCCCTGGAGGGGACCGCCCGCGGTCCCTATGCCGGGGTCGTCGGCTATCTCTCGCTGAACGGCAACTTGGACACGGCCATCGCGATCCGGACCCTGTTCGCCGACGGTCCGACGTACTACATGCAGGCGGGCGCGGGGATCGTGGCGGACTCGGATCCGGCCCGGGAGTGGATGGAGACGGAGCAGAAGCTCGAGGGCCTTCGCGCCGCGCTTCGGGAGGCGGCCGCATGAAGGTCCTCGTCATTGACAACTACGATTCGTTCGTATACAACCTCTATCAGGCGATCGGGGAGCTCGGCGCGGACCCGTCCGTCCATCGCAACGACGGAATTACGTTGGAGGAAGTTCAGCGGCTCGCGCCCGATGCGATCGTCCTCTCGCCGGGACCTGGGCGTCCGACGAGCGGGCGGGACTTCGGGGTCTGTGCCGACATCCTGCGAGAACTGGGCCCCTCGACCCCAACGCTCGGCGTGTGCCTCGGTCATCAGGGCATCGCGACCGCCTACGGTGGGACGGTAGAACGCGCGGCCCGGATCCGCCATGGGAAGGCGAGCGTCGTCCGCCATGATGGGCGTACGATCTTCGAGGGCCTTTCTAATCCGCTGACTGCGGGCCGCTATCACTCTCTCGCCGTCGTCCGTGCGTCGTTGCCGCGCGACCTCGAGGTGAGCGCGATCGCCGACGACGGCGAAATCATGGCGGTGCGGCACCGGAACCATCCGGTCGAAGGCGTCCAATTCCACCCAGAGTCGATCCTGACGCCGGAGGGACCCGACCTCCTGCGGAACTTCCTGAAGGGGGCCCGTCGATGATCCGCGAGGCGATCGCGGACCTGGCGACCGGGAGGTCCCTCGGGTTCGATCGCGCGCACGACGCGATGGCGGAGATCATGGACGGCGCGGCGACCTCGGCCCAGATCGGGGCGTTCCTCATGGGATTCCGGATGAAAGGGGAGGGGCCGGATGAGATCGCGGGCATGGCCACCGCGATGCGGGAGCGATGCGCGGCGATCCGCCCGCCATCGAACGGCCGCGTCGTCGACCTCTGCGGCACGGGAGGCGCTCCCGTGACGACGTTCAACGTATCGACCATCGCGATGTTCGTCGTCGCTGCGGCGGGCGTGGTCGTCGCGAAGCACGGGAACCGCGCGATCACGAGCCGTTGCGGCAGTGCCGACCTCCTCGAAGCCCTCGGCGTCTCCGTGGATCTCGAGCCGCGGGAGGTGGAGCGGGTCCTTCAGGCCCACGGCCTGTGCTTCATGTTCGCGCCGAAGTTTCACCCGGCGATGCGGTACGCACTGGGGCCGCGCAAGGAGATTGGCTTGCGGACCGTCTTTAACATCCTTGGCCCGCTGACGAACCCGGCGGGGGCAAAAGGGCATCTCCTCGGCGTCTTCAGCCCGGACCTGGTCCCTCTCATGGCCAAGGTTACGACTCGGCTCGGGCTGGATCACGCCCTCATCGTCCACGGCCAGGCGGGCGTGGACGAGATCTGCCTCTGCTGCCCGACGATCGTCGCCGAGGTCGTGGACGGGGTGACGCGTCAGTTCGTCCTGAAGCCGGAGGACCTCGGGTTCGAGCGCGTGGACCCGCGGAGGTTAGCGGGTTCGGATCCGGAGACCGCCGCGAACGAGGCATTGCGGATCCTGCAGGGTGAACGCGGACCGAAGCGGGACATGCTCCTGGTCAACGCGGCCGCCGGCATCCGGGTCGCCGGGAAGGCTTCCTCGCTCCTCGAAGCGATGCCCCTCGCCACGGAAGCCTTGGACTCGGGGAGGGCATTCGAGACCTTGCGTACCCTCGTGAAGGCGACGGACGGAAATCTTTCGGTGGTCGATGACGTTGGATGAGCTGGAACGTCTCGTCGGGAACGCGGAGGGTCTCCTCGCGGACGGCTATTACGATCTCCGGCCCTCGGGAGCCCGAAGCCCCTCTCTCTCCGTCGCCCTCCGCGCCGCGCCCCGCCGCTCCGACGTGATTGCCGAGATCAAGTTCGCCTCGCCGACGATGCCGCGGGAACGCGACCCCGCGGAGTTCGACTCCCTCCTGGCCCGAATCGCGGGGGCCAATCCGCTCGCCCTCTCCATCCTCACGGAGCCGCGGATTTTCCGGGGTCACCTCGATCTCCTGCGGCGAGCCGTGTCCACGGGCTTCCCGGTCCTCATGAAAGATATCGTCGTGGACTCGCGGCAAATCGCCGCGGCGGCATCGTGCGGGGCGGGGGCCGTGCTCCTCATTCAGACGCTCGTCCGCCGCGGGCGCCTCCACGCAAGCCGGCAGGCTCTCATCGAGGACGCGCATTCCCGAGGGCTCGACGTCGTCCTCGAGGTTCATACGCTCGCCGAGTGGGATTCGGCGATCGAGTCGGATTCCGATATCCTAGGGATTAACAACCGGGACCTGGCCACGATGGATCTCGATCGAGGCACGACGACCCGGATCCTCTCGGAACGAGGGAAGGACCGGCCCGTGATCGCCATGAGCGGGATCGAGACTCGGGCCCAGGTGGATGCGATGCTCCTCGCGGGCGCCGACGCCGTCCTCGTCGGGACCTCGATCATGCGTCACGCGGACCCCGCGAGGAAACTGCAGGAGCTGCGGCATGGTTGAGGCTTCCGTCATCCGGAAGAAAGGTCGCTTCGGGCGGTTCGGCGGGCAATACGTACCGGAGACCCTGATGCCCGCGTTGCACGAGCTCGAGGCCGCCTACGAGGAGGCGAAGTCGGATCCGTCGTTTCGGGCGGAACTGGAATCGTACTACCGCCACTACGGCGGGCGCCCGACGCCGTTGTACTTCGCCCGACGCCTCACCGAACATGTCGGGGGAGCCCGGATCTACCTGAAAAGGGAGGACCTCTGCCACGGCGGCGCCCACAAGTTCAACAACGTGATGGGCCAGGCTCTCCTGGCGAAGCGGATGGGGAAGGGCCGGGTCATCGCCGAGACCGGCGCCGGGCAGCATGGCGTCGCGACCGCAATGGCGGGTGCGGTCCTCGGCCTTCCGGTCGAGGTGTACATGGGCTCCGTCGACGTGAAGCGACAGTCCTTAAACGTCTTCCGGATGCGCCTCCTCGGCGCGGCGGTCCACGAGGTGCCGGAGGGAACCCAGACCCTAAAGGATGCGATCAACGAGGCGCTTCGCGATTGGGTCACGAACGTCGCGACGACGTACTACCTGCTCGGGAGTGTCGTAGGCCCACACCCCTATCCGACGATCGTGCGGGATTTCCAAAGTGTGATTGGCGAAGAGATCCGGCAACAGTCGAAAGCGCAGATCGGTCGCCTGCCGGACGTCCTCGTCGCCTGCGTCGGCGGCGGGAGCAATGCGATGGGCACCTTCGCCCCGTTCCTCAACGAGGAAACGGAGCTGCTCGGTGCCGAGGCGGGAGGCTTCGGACTGGCATCCGGGAAACACGCCGCCTCCCTCACGGCTGGCCGCATTGGAATTCTGCACGGGGCGCGGTCGTACCTCCTCCAAGATGAGGAAGGACAGGTGCTCGAGACGCACAGCATCTCGGCGGGCCTCGACTATCCGGGCGTCGGCCCGCAGCTCGCGGAGCTGAAGGACACGAAGCGCGCGTCGTTCGTCGCCGTCACGGACGAACAGGCGCTCGAGGGATTCCGCGCCCTCGCGCGGCTCGAGGGGATTTTGCCGGCCCTCGAGCCGGCCCACGCGGTGTTCGCGGCGATGCAGAAGGCGCGTGAGATGGACCGAGACGCCGCGATTGTCGTCACCCTGTCCGGACGCGGCGATAAGGACATGGCCACCGTGGCGGATGCGATGGGGGTGACCCTGTGAGCCGCCTGCCCGGCGCCTTCGCGGCGGCTCGGCAGGAAGGGCGCGCGGCCCTCGTGGCGTACCTGATGGCGGGGGATCCGGATCTCCGCCGTACGGAGGCCTTCGCCCGGGCGTGCGAGCAGGGAGGCGCCGATGTCATCGAACTCGGGATCCCGTTCTCGGACCCGATTGCGGACGGCCCGGAGATCCAACGGGCCGGGCAACGGTCGCTGCGTTCCGGGACCCGATCTCGCGACGTCATCGGCCTCGCGGCATCCCTCCGTCGGCATTCCGAAATTCCACTGGTCCTGATGAGCTACGCGAATCCCATTTACGCGATGGGGCTGGAAACCTTCGCCGAGCAGGTTCGGGACGCCGGCGTGGACGGCGTCATCGTGCCGGACCTCTCTTGGGAAGACTCGGACGAAATCTCGGAGGCTTTGGAGGGATGCGGACTGGACGGGATCCAGCTCGTGGCCCCTTCGACCTCCGTCGAGCGCGCGGCCGCGATCGCGGAATCGTCGCAAGGTTTCCTCTACGTGGTTTCGCGATTCGGGACGACCGGCGCCCGGCCCGACCTGTCAGACGATCTTCCGGCGAGGATTTCGGACCTGCACCATGTGACCGACCTCCCTCTCGCGGTCGGTTTCGGGGTGACGACGGCGGCGCACGTGCGCGCATTGGCCGGCGCAGGAGCCGACGGAATCGTCGTGGGCAGTGCGATCGTACGGAGAGTCGGAGAGGGCGCAGAGCCGGAGGCCATCGCGCGGTTCGTCGCGGAATTGACCGCGAGCTTGCCATCATGATGGGCGTCGGAAGGCGAGGGTTCGGTGGGCCGATCGCCCCGAGGTGTCGGGGTACTCGGACGTTGATAGCGCGCGGTCTGCGAGCAACGCTCGGCTGCGGCGAGATGAACACGGAAATAGAGGATGTCGCTTCTATCAAGCGGTCTGAAGGTGCGAAAGATCCTCTCGGTCCCCGAGGCATCGCTTCCGGATCTCAAGTTCCTGGGCGGATACCAATGAGCGAAGCGGAAATTGCGCGGTTGCGCGACGAAATCGCGGACGTCGACAGGGAGATTGTGGCCCTCGTGGCGAAGCGCCTGCACATCGCGGAGCAGCTCGGCGTGGAGAAGAAGCTGTTCGGCCTTCCCGTTGTGGTGCCCGACACGGAGGATCGCGTGTTCACACGACTCCTGACGGAGGGCGCGATGCGGGGCATCAGCCTCTCCTTTGCGGAGGGCCTTGCGCGCCTCTTGATCGACGAGAGCGTGCGCGTCCAGGACCTCGTCCAGGTGCCGACGTCGGCGAAACAGAAGATCCTCGTGGTCGGCGGCGCGGGAGGCATGGGCCGCTGGCTCTGCCTCTATTTCCGGTCTCGCGGGTACGACGTCATCATCCACGACATCGCCGGACCCGTGGAGGGCTTCCCGTTCGAGCCCGACTTGGCCAAGGGGGTCCTTACGGCCGACGTCGTCGCGGTGTCCGTGCCGATGAACGCGACGGCGGACGTGCTGAACCGGATCGCCGCGATCCAACCGAAGGCCCTCATCTTCGACGTCGCGAGCCTGAAGGCGCCGATCGAGAAGGAGCTGCGGACGATGGGACGGGCCGGCCTGCGGATCGTGAGCATCCACCCGGTCTTCGGCCCTCGCCTGTGGCCCCTCTCGAGCGGAAACATCACCTTCAGCGACTGCGGGAATGCCGTGGCGGTCCTCGAGGTGAAGGAGCTGTTCGCGGCGAGCGGCGCGTCCTTCGTCGACGTGTCTCTGGACCACCACGACGAGTTCATGGCCTTCCTCCTGAACCTGAGCCATCTCTGCCTCCTGACGTTCGCGCGGTGCGTGGCCCAGAGTCCATTCGACCTGGCGGGCCTGAAGCGATCCGCGGGCACGACGTTCTCGCGGCTCTCCTTCGCGGCCGCGGGCCTCCTGGCCGATCCGCCGGCCCTGATCCGGGACATCCAGGCCCTGAACCCGCACACCCCGGCCGTCTACCGGCGGGTGCGGCAGGTCCTGGACGAATGGAAGCGGGCGACGGAAGCCCCTGACGGGTCCGAGTTCGATCGCCTGGTCGAGGAGGCCCGGGCGTACTTCAGCGGCGGAATCCCCCTCTGAGCCGCCCGGCGACGACGGAAGTGTCTGCAGTTGTACACATTAGGCTAAAGTAGGGCCTCTCGGCTCATGCGGGCGAGGGGAACCTATCGCGCGCATCTACAAGGAACTCTCTCGAGACATCGGAGTCGCCATCGAGGCGAACCTCTTCGAGCTGTACGAGACCCTCGGTCGGATGCCGAAGGCCGTGGTCCACTCCAGCCCGGAGACCCTCCGCGTCAAGACGGGTCTCCCGCACGAGTTCCTGAATGCCGTCCTCCGGGCCCAGATCCCGGATCCGAATCCGGAGCCGGCCATCGAATCGGCCCTCGAGGACTTCCGCTCGGATCGGATCCCCATCACCTGGTGGGTCGGGCCGTCGACCATGCCGCGGGACCTCGGCAAGTACCTCGAGAATTTTGGCTTCGCGAAGACCGGGGAACTGAGCGGAATGGCGATCGACCTGGACACCTTCCTGCTCACCCCCTCGATGCCGCGGGAGCTGTCGATCGAACCGGTGCGGGACG
>WNFE01017175.1_pt1 | contig 10787 bp, 9 predicted proteins | sample 5400451 | NCBI WGS metagenome assembly WNFE01 (sample SAMN13153344, study PRJNA577476) | soil metagenome | isolation source: 200 cm saprolite under Douglas fir tree site 2 hole 2 | place: USA:California | collected 2015-04-18
CCGGGGGAGAGCACCTGGCCCAGCTCGACCTGCCGGATGGCCACCCGGCCGTCGAACGGGGCCCGGATGGTCTTCTTCGCGATGGTGGCTTGCAGCATCGCCACGTTGGCGACCGTCTGCTTGGCGCGCGCGTCCGCCGCATCGAGCTCGGCAGCCGAGCTGTAGTCGGAGGCGCGCAGGGTCCGCGACCGCTCCAGCGTGGCCCTGGCCAGCTCGGCGTCGGCCCTGGCCGCGGCGAGCTGCGCCTCCTCGGTCGAGGCGTCCAGCTCGACGAGCACCTCGCCGCGCCGGACGAACGCGCCGGACTCGAATCCGATCCTGCGGACGAGGCCGGGCACTTCCGACGCCACGGTGACGGCGCGGACCGCGACCAGCGTGCCGACGGCCGAGCGCGACGACTCCCACTGGGTCGCCTCCACCTTCGCGGAGGTCACCGATTCCGGAGGGGGGGCGAACGACTTGCCGGCGTTGATCATCGAGCGGATCTGCGCCGCCTTGATGCCCACCAGGATCAGAACCACCCCGACCAGGGCGGCGACGGCCACGATCCAGATGCGGCGCCGGTTGGACGAGCGGGGAACGTATCCATGCGGCCCCCCCGTTACGGGTCGATATCGTGCGCGAGTGCGATGCCAGCCGCGCAGAATCGTTTCCGATTCCCTGCAAACCATTGCCAAATGGCGTGGTCGAAGACTGCCACGAGAGCCGCCGCCGGGCCATGACTTTCGAGGTACGCAGCCGCGGATTCCTCATTTCGCCGCCCACGGCGTCAGCCAGTACATGGCGCCGTTCAGATCGGCGATGGTGAGCGCCACGAACACGGCGCCCGCGGTCCCTCGCGAGAGGGACAGCTCGCGGACGCCGAGGGAGAGCCCCAGGCGGTCCTGCAGGACGAGGACCGATCCTTCCGCCCCGAGGTCCACGCGGTCCGGGCCGCTCCAGTGCACGGCGGCGCGCGGCCCGAGCCCCACGCTGAGGCCGCCGAGGTGCACGGTGGGCCGGAGGCCGAACGTGCTCGAGACGCGGCTCGCGGACAGCTCCGCGTCAATGGGCTGCACGGTGCTCAGCAGCGAGAACCGGGACCCCATGCGCAGCATGGGCTCGAGCCAGGACAGGGCGACACCCCCGCGGGCGACGTCGAGCGCGAGCCGGTAGGGGACGGCGTGCGCAGCGACGATCGGCAGCCAGTTCCCTTGGACGAGGGGCCGGTCCGGCACCGTCGAGGGATCGACGACGAACCGCACGCTGGACGTCCTGCTCTCGCCGCCGCGCGCCCAGAACTCTCCGGCCCCGAGCGCGAACAGCACCTGCTCCTTCTGCGCCATGTCTGCGCGCCGCGAGGGGTCCAGCTCGATGGCGAGCGTGCGATCGAGCCCCTTCCGCAGCGTGCTGGTCACCCACCGCTGCGGGTCCGAGAGCGCGAGCCGCATCGCCGGGCTGCCGGGCGGGTATCCGGCCGCGGCGAGCCCACCGAGGAACTCGTCGAAGCTCAGCTCCGCGGCGCAGAGCGGCTCCAGGTCCAGCTCGGTGCAGGGCTGCTTGTGGGCGAAGAGGACCGAGAGGGCGATGGTCACCGGATCGCCGGGGCGCGCCGCCTGGGGAGGTCCGAGCCAGCTCCACTCGGCCGAACGCTCCAACCGGGCGGCGCGGGCGCTGCTGCCCAGCGAGGCAGCCAGCTCGGCCCGCGCCAGCGCGCGAAAGACCGCGCCGATGGTGGGCGACTCGAGGATGCCCAGCTCCCGCCCGCCGCTTCCCAGGATGGCCCCGATGCAGCGCTGCGTCGTCTCGGCATGCGGATCGATCTTCCCGCTGCCGTCGGCGCTGCGGGGCGGCGTCGGAAGCCGCGTCTGGTAGGGATCGAGGTCGCTGCAGACGGCCGCCGCCAGCTCGTGCACGCCGTCGTAGACCCCGGCGCCGTAATCGAGCTCCCGCAGCGGTCGGTCGAGGAAGCCGGCGAAGTTGAAGAACTGGCTGCCGGCGATCGGGCTGAAACGGCTGCTCATGAACAGGCCCCGCTCGCCGGATGCGGGCGTGACGTCGTGCCACTCCTGCTGCACGGCCGTGGTGCGCAACGCGAGCGCCTGCAGCCGGGGCCGCAGCTGGATCAGGCGCTCGAGGTGGACCGAGAGGACATCCAGATCGGGCCGCGCGGGCCGCGGCGACCTGAGCCGCGTGAGGACGGGGACGAGGACGTCGGCGGGAAAGAGCTCGTTGTCGGCGCGGCGGCGAAGCTCGGCGAGCGCGGCGGACGCTTCCTGCGCTCCCTCGGCCCGACCGCCCGCGATCGCGGCGAGCGTGTGCTCCACCAGCGCGTTGGTCACGCGGTTCGCGCTCGACACGAGCGCGGATCCACGCTGCGAGATGTCCAGCATGTCGACGCGGAGCTGCTGGAGGACGTCGTCGGGAACGGACCCGCTCACCAAGCCGGGGAACTCGTCGGCCACGTAGCCCAGGACGGCGCTGACGATCTGGACCCGCTGCGCGAGCAACACGGCCAGGCGGGCGCGCTCTTCCGGAGGCTCCTGCCGGTTCTCCAGGATCATCTCCCTGGAACGCCGGATCGCGTTGTCGCTGGCCGACAGGAGGACCACCTGGTGCACCAGCGCAGCCAGCTCGGGCGGGGACAGGCGCCTGTCCACCACCGCGCGCGCCGGCGCGTCGTCCTGCAGCGGATCGGCGCCCGGCAAGCCGCGGACCGCCCCGGCGCACACCTGGTGCGTGGCGAGCGCCTGCGGCGTGGGGCCGGCGGTGGCGATGCGCAAGAGGCAGCTCTGCAGCACGCGCCCCAGCCGGATCCGCTCGGCGACCGATCCCGAGAACGCGGCCGGCGCGGGCATCTCCGCCGCGGGCGCATCGAGGCTGGTGAGCTGTGAAAGCAGCGCGCCGTAGTCGGTGAGAGCGAGAGCCATCTGCGTCAAGAGATTGCGGCTGGTGCGGTTCCAGTGCCTGGCCTCGACGGTGCGCGACAGCTCCCGGTTGCGGGCGGTGGCGACCAGATCGCCGGTCAGCCGCAGCACGCCGGTGGCGCCCTGCCCGGTTCCGCCCGCAGGTTCCGGCGGATCCGGCGGCCGCAGCCGGCGCACGTCCGGATCGATGAACACGTAGACGACGGGGTGGAAGAGGCGCGCCCGTCTGGATGCCTCCGCCTGCTCGATGGCGAGACCGACGGGGGCGTTGTCGAACACGCCGCCGTCGACGAAGCGGCGGCGGCACACCCGCAGCTCGGTCCCTGCCTGGAGCATCGACTGGGCCGCGCAGCTCCTGCCGCCGCTGGGATGGGCGGGGTCGGGTCCAGGGCAGGTCGCGGAAGCGGCCACCTCGTCGTCGTCGCAGGACGGAGCGCACTCGCAGAGCGTCCGCGGGCCGAAGGCGAGGGGAAACGCGGAGGAGGCGAGCAGCGCCTGCATCACGCTCTCCGGATCGAGGTACGGCCCCACAGGGTCCGGCACCTCGGCGAGCGCGAGAACGCTCTCGGTGGCATCGCGGTCGGGCAGGTGCTGGCGGCGCATGCGGACGCGCCCTGCCCCGTCCACCTCGAGCAGCATGGGAAGTACCGCTCGCTGGGAGCTGGCGCGCAGGCCCGCGGCCTCGCGCTGTTCCGGACGCGCCCGCGTCAGCGTGATCCCGATCGGAAGCGTACAGCCGGGCCGGAGGCGGAGCGTACCTGGGTTGAACACCTCCCTGCGCACGTCGGCGATCAAGGGCCCGAGCGCGGCGCTGGCGAGGACGCCGTCGTCCGGCGTGTACGCGGCGGGATTGTCGGGGAGGAGCGCATCCAGCGAGACGCCCAGCCAGGCATCCCGGAGCAGGTTGGAGTCGACCGAGGCGTTGCGAGTCGAGTCGTCCGCCTCGCACCAGAGCACGGCGGCCAGGAGCGCGTTCATGCTCCCGGCCGAGGCGCCAGTGACCGCGACCAGGTTCGGGCGGCGCGAGGGCAGGAGCGCGCGGGGATCGTTGAATTCGCGCTCGCGCAGGCGCAGGAACCGCACCACCGCCCAGTTCAGCCCCGCCTCGTACGAGCCTAGGCTCACGCCGCCGCTGATGGTGAGCGCGAACTGGTCCTCGCCGGGGTCGTCGGCGCGCGTTCCCGGCGCCGGCGCGGCGACGAGCGCGAGCGCGATCAGGAAAGGAGACGGCACCTGCTTACCCCCGAGTCGAGCTCCGGACGATAAGTGGCGGCCAGGTCGGGGGCAAATGCGGCAGACGCGCGCACCCAGGGGGATCCGCCGGGCATCGAACCGGATCATGGTTGTTCATTCCGTCTTGGACCTCGCCCCGATCGTCGAAGGTGGAGACGCCGGCTCGGCCCTTCGCTGCACGCTCGACCTCGCCCGCCACGCGGAGCGTTGGGGATACCGCCGCTACTGGCTCGCTGAGCACCACGGGATGCCGGGGGTGGCCAGCGCCGCGACGGCCGTGGTGATCGGGCAGGTGGCGGCGGGCACCTCCACCATCCGCGTCGGCGCCGGCGGCATCATGCTGCCGAACCACGCCCCGCTGGTCATCGCCGAGCAGTTCGGCACGCTCGAGTCCCTCTTTCCGGGCCGCATCGATCTCGGCGTCGGCCGCGCTCCGGGCACCGACCCGCGGACCTCGATGGCGCTGCGGCGCAACCTCGACGTGGACGTCGATGCGTTCCCGCAGGACGTGCTCGAGCTGATGGACTACTTCCGCCCCGCGGAGCCCGGCCAGCCGATCCTCGCCGTGCCCGGCGCCGGTCTCAGCGTGCCGATCTGGATCCTCGGGTCCAGCCTCTACGGCGCCCGCCTGGCGGCCGCGCTGGGGCTTCCGTACGCCTTCGCTTCCCACTTCGCGCCCGCGCAGCTCATGCAGGCGATCGAGGTGTACCGGGCCGTGTTCCGGCCTTCGCCGCAGCTCGCGCGTCCTTACGTGATGGTGGGCGCGAACGTGATCGCGGCCGACACCGACCGTGAAGCCGCGCTCCTTGCGACTTCGCTCGAGCAGGCGTTCGTGAACCTGCGCAGCGGCCGCCCGGGCCGCCTGCCGCCGCCGGCGCCCGGGCTCCGGTGGAGCGCCGCCGAGCGCGAGATGCTGGACCAGGTGCTCACCTGCTCCGCGGTAGGCTCGCCCTCGACGGTGCAGCGCTGGCTGAAGGACTTCGTGGCACGGACGCGCGCGGACGAGCTGATCGTCGCTTCGCAGATCTACGACCACCCCGCCCGGCTTCGCTCGTACGAGATCACCGCGGACGTGCTGGGCCGCGGGACCACCCCGGCTCGAGCTGCCGCGCCGGCCTGAGTGCGGGCGCCTCCCGCTGTCGCAGGGCTCGCAGACCTCGTCCACCGACCCGGTATTCCCGCAGGAATGCCCGTTCGCTCCGCCCGGTCTGGAGGAGCGAAGGCGCCCGGCGCGCCCGAGGAGCGTGCAATGAAGACCGCACTGGTGATCGGATCGATGGCGATGCTGGCCGGCTGCGCCGGCATGAGTCCGCGGGCGCCGGCCGAGGCAGCCGCCGCGGGACGGTGGAACGGCCTGCTGCTGCGCAACGGGCTGCGCGCGCCCATCGTCGTCGAGCTGTCGGAGGAGGCCCGCGCGTGGAGCGGCCGCTTCAGCCTCGGCGACGGGTCGGTGCCGCTGGAGCGCGTCCAGGTGAGCGCCGCCAACGTGCACTTCGAGCTACCCGGAGAGGGCGTGTTCGACGGCTCGATCGCGGGCGACTCGATGGCCGGATCGATCTCGGGCGCGACGACCGGCTCGTTCACGCTGAAGCACCAGGATCAGTCCAGCCCACCCTGGACCATCTTGATGATGGGTCCCTGATCGCCGCTTCAGCTGGCCGGGCGGAGACACAACAGCCGGAGATCGCCGGCTCACCTCGAGCTTGCAGGAACCCTCTCGAGCGCCGCCCGATCCCAGCCCAGGAGGTCCGCCGCCGCGTCGTACGTGCTCTGGAAGAAAGCGAGGAGCTCCTCGTCCGGACGCGCGGCCGTGCGCACCGCCTCGTAGGGCAGGATGAACTCGCGCAGCTCGCGGTGGTAGTACGCCTCGCGCGGACGGATCGCGGCGTCGGGCAGGCCGGCGGGCTCCGCGTACGCGTAGGCGTAGAAGGCAGGCTCGCGCAGGACGCCGCCTCCCGGCCACCAGCCCGCGCTGATGCACTCGTGCGAGTACGCCTCCCGCGTCACGCGGTCGGCGAGGTTCGGCACCCCGCCGGCACGGGGCTGCACTTGCCGAGGAAGCGGCCGCGGAACTCCTTCAGCACGCGATCCGCCTGGGCCAGGGCGCGGAAGCAGCGGTGCGCGGCGTCCGCATCGTAAGACGCGTGCGCCACGTCCTTGGCGAACGGCACCGCGTCGGGCATCTCCACGGGGACGGGCCAGATCCTCACATCCAGATCCAGGGACCTCAGCAGGGACCGGTACTCGCGATGGAAGTCCGCCACCGACCTCGGGGCGAGCGGCATCGTCCGGTGCGCGCCGTCGCCGGTGCGCACCGCGAGCACGTGGCCCACGAAGTCGAGCTCGATCTCGAGGGTCCGCTCGCCGCGCGCCATCGGCGAGGTCGTCAGGCCCCGCGCGGTCAGGTAGAGGGTCACCTGCCACCAGTGGTTCGTCATCGGCGCCAGCGCGAGGCGCGTCTTCCCCACCATCTGCGTCCACCTGTGCAGCGTGGCGAGGGTGTCCTGCCACTGCTCGAACGGCAGCGGCGTCCATTCCCGGCTGGCAGGGAGCGCGCTCACCCGGTCTCCACCCTGCGCCGCCGGCCGCGAGGGCGTCAAGGCGAACGTCGCTCTTCAGGCCCTCTGCAGCGATGATTCCAGCACGCGAGCCACGTGCACCGCGCGCCGCCCGGCGCCGTCTTCGATCTGGTGCCGGCAGCTGGTCCCGTCGGCGACGATCAACGCGTCAGCCGGAGCGCCGCGCACGGCGGGCAGCAGGCTGCGCTCGGCCATGCGCATCGAGACGTCGTAATGGTCCTTCTCGTAACCGAATGCGCCTGCCATGCCGCAGCAGCTCGACTCGATCACCTGCACCGAGAGGCCGGGCAAGAGCTGCAGCGCGGCGACCACGTCCGGCATGGTCCCCATCGCCTTCTGGTGGCAGTGCCCGTGGAGATAGGCCTGCTGCTTTCCGTCCTTGCGGAACGGCAGCCGCAGCTCGCCCCGGCGCGCCTCGCCCGCGAGGAATTCCTCGAACAGGAGCGATCGCTCCGCCACCGACTTCGCCCGAGGGCCCTTCACCACCACGCCGAGCTCATCGCGGAGCGTCAGCAGGCAGGAAGGCTCGATCCCGACGATCGGCGCGTCCCTGCCCCCCAGGGCGTCGAGGAGGCGCGACATCTCCTCCCGCGCCTGGTCCACCAGGCCGGCGCTGAGGAAGGTGCGCCCGCAGCAGAGCGGGCGCGACGAGGTGTCCTCGAGGACGGTGTACCCGCCCGCCTCGAGCACTGCCCGCGCCGCGCGAGCGTTCTCCCGCTCGAAGTACCGCGAGAAGCAATCGACGAAGAGGAGGACTTCCTTCCCCGCCTTCTTCACGGGCGCGGGCCGGTAGGAGTCGCTGCGCCAGGCGGGCAGCTTGCGTTTCGCGCTCAGGCCCGTGAGCTTCTCGCCGAGGACGGCGAGCGCGCGCACCCTGTTGCGCAGGTTGATCAGGGGAGCCAGCCGGCTCGCGACCGCTGCATAGCGAGGCAGATAGGCGGTGAGCCTCTCCGCCCTGGGGACGCCATGCCGCGCGTTCCAGTGGTGGAGGAACTCGATCTTCATCCGCGCCATGTCGACGCCGGTGGGACACTCGCGGCGGCAGGCCTTGCAGCCCACGCACAGGTCCATCGTCTCTTTCATCTCGTCGGAGACCAGGGCGTCCGGTCCGAGCTGCCCGCTCAGGGCGAGCCGCAGGCTGTTGGCGCGGCCGCGGGTCACGTCCTTCTCGTCCCCCGTCGCCTGGTAGCTCGGGCACATCACCGCCTCGAACTTGCGGCAGTTCCCGTTGTTGTTGCACATCTCCGTGGCGGCCAAAAAGCCGCCCGGGTCGGACCAGTCGAGCGCCGTCCGGACCGGGAGCGCCGCGTATCCCGGCTTGTAGCGGAACAGCGACCGGTCATCCATCTTCGGCGCGCGCACGATCTTTCCGGGGTTGAGCAGCCCGCCCGGGTCGAAGGCGTCCTTCACCGCCGCGAACGCGCGCACCAGCCGCTCGCCGAACATCATCTCGTGGAACTCGGAGCGGCTGATCCCGTCGCCGTGCTCACCGGAATGCGATCCCTTGTATTCCTTGACGATGGAGAACGCTTCCTCGGCGATGGCGCGCATCTTCTTCGCGCCGGACTCGTCCTTCATGTTGAGGATCGGCCGGACGTGGAGGCAGCCGACGGAGGCGTGCGCATACCAGGTCCCTTCGGTGCCGTGCTTGCGAAACACCCTGGTCAGCCGGTCGGTGAACTCCGCCAGGTCGTTGAGCGGCACGGCGCAGTCCTCGATGAAGGAGACCGGCTTCCCGTCGCCCTTCATCGACATCATGATGTTGAGCCCGGCCTTGCGGACCGCGGTCATGTCCGCCTGCGACTTCGCGTCCATCGTCCGCACCACCGAGCCCGGATGGCCGTGGTCGGCCAGCATCTCCTCGAGACGGCCGAGCGATTCGACCAGCGGCGCCTGCTCGTCCCCGGCGAACTCGACCAGGAGCAGCGCCGAAGGCGATCCCTTGACGTGCCGCTCGAGCGTCGCGCGGAAAACTGGCAGCTGGCGCGCCAGGTCCATCATGGTGCGGTCCACCAGCTCGACCGCCGACGGCCCCAGCTCGACGATGAAGCGCGTCAAGTCCATCGAGTCATGGAAGCGATCGAAGTGGCAGATCGCGCCCACTCGATGCTTCGGGATGCGGTGCAGCTTCAGCTTGATGCGGGTGAAGAAGCCGAGCGTCCCTTCCGAGCCGACCATCAGCTTGGCCAGGTTCTGGCGGGGCTCTCCGAGCGTGTCGATGTTGTAGCCGCCCACCTTGCGCAACAGCTTGGGGATGCGCAGCGCGATCTCCTCGGCGTGGTTCTTGTAGAGCGCGCGCATCGCCTGCGCGAGCTCCGCCAGGCGGCGCGGCGACGTGCCCAGATCGGCCGGGACCTCGCCGAAGGCGATGCGCGAGCCGTCGGCCAGCACCGCCTCCACCTCCAGCACGTTGTGCACCATGATCCCGTACTTGATGGATCGGGTGCCCGCCGAGTTGTTTCCGGTCATCCCGCCGAGGGTGGCGTTGGCCGAGGTGGAGACGTCCACCGGGAAGGTCCAGCCGGTCGGCTTCAGCTGCCTGTTCAGCTCGTCGAGCACGATCCCGGGCTGGACCACGGCCGTCCCCGCGACGGCGTCGACCTCCAGGATCCGGTTCATGTGGCGGCTGGTATCCATCACCACGGCTTCGCCGAGCGTCTGCCCGTTCTGCGAGCTGCCGCCGCCGCGGGGGATGACCGGGAAGCCCTCTTCCCGGGCGAGCGCAATGGCCGCCTCGACGTCGTCGGTGCCCTCCGGCAGGGCCACTCCGATGGGCTCGATCTGGTAGATGGACGCGTCGGTCGAGTAGCGGCCTCGCGTGAAGGCGTCGAACAGCACTTCACCGCGGATGGCCTGGCGCAGGCGGGCAGCCAGACCAGGGTCGCCGAGTCGCTTCCTCCGCCCGGCCGCCAGGCTCATGCGAGCTTCTCCCTCAGGTCTCGACGCGAGCACATCATACGTTCCTGGCGGAGAAGACGTCATCAGCGCTGAGTCTGTGGCTGCGGCTGGTACGTGCCCGCCTCGCTCCGGAACGCGATGGCCAGCCGGTTCCATCCGTTGATGGCGACGGCGATCACCGACAGCTCCACCAGCTCGCGCTCGCTCGATTCCGCCGCCATCCGCGCGGATTCGGTCGGCGCATCGCTTGACCGACGGGACTTGCGAGCGGAAGTGGCGTGGCGTAAGCCGCCAGGATGATCGAGCACATCAGCCTCCGCTGCCGCAATGCCCGTGCAAGCCGGAAGTTCTACGAGCAGGCGCTCGCGCCGCTGGGATACGAGGTCGACAAGGAGTACGGCGACGCCTTCGGATTCATCCAAGGGGGACGCCACGATTTCTGGGTCACGAAGGGCAAGGTGGGCACTCCGAACCACCTGGCGTTCCACGCCGACGACGAGACGGCGGTCGATGACTTCTACCGGGCCGCCATCGCGGCCGGAGGCAAGGACAACGGCGCTCCCGGCTTGCGCAAGGAGTACGGGTACGCGGCGTTCGTGCTCGATCCCGACGGTCACAACGTCGAGGCGGTGATCTGGGACGAGGAGCTCAAACGGAAGAAGCCGAGGCGGCGAAGCGCCCGGCCTCGAAGGCGCGGAAGCAGGTCCGCGCGCGCCCGGCCGTCGTGATCCGCTTCGCGGTGGAAGTAGACGCCGACGCCATCTCTTTCCTTCTCGGCGAGCTCGGTCACCCGCTGGAGGCGGCGCGCGTGGTGGAGAAGCTCGCAGCGCTCCGCGGCTCCTCCCTGGACCGGGTCTGGGTCGCCGAATTCCCTCCGGATGTGCCCCCGGACGGCCGGCGGGGTCTCGCCGGCCTTCTCAGCTTCCATGCCTTCCCGATGTTTCACACGCCGGGCAACCTGGGACGCATCACTGCCCTCGTCGTCCACCCAGGGTTGCGCGGGAAAGGAATCGGGCGCCGGCTCGTCGCGGTCGCCGAGCGCTTCGCGCGCGACTGCGGCTGCGAACGGCTGGAGCTGACGAGCGGAGCGCACCGGCACGATGCGCACCGCTTCTACACGACGCTCGGGTTCTCTCCCCGCCCCGTGCGGTTCGTGAAGGACCTCGGCTGA
>WNFE01004126.1_pt1 | contig 10785 bp, 9 predicted proteins | sample 5400451 | NCBI WGS metagenome assembly WNFE01 (sample SAMN13153344, study PRJNA577476) | soil metagenome | isolation source: 200 cm saprolite under Douglas fir tree site 2 hole 2 | place: USA:California | collected 2015-04-18
ATGCGCTGGCGAGTCGACGTATGCTTACCGAGCCTTGATCCAAGGCGATAAGTCTGGCGCGCGATCATGATTTTGCCTCCCGAGGTAATTGTTGCTGAACGTCAGCAAGACCTTCGTAGCTCAAGGGCGACTTGCGGAGCAGTCCGACGAGAACAAGGGCGATGGCGCAACTCCAGGCGACCAACAGAAAGCCGTCAATGAGGCTCAACGAATAGGCCTGAAGGCGCAGCCGGGCGGCGATGAGATCGGCCGCACGCGCCGCAGCCGATGGGAGCCCGGAGGACTTCCCAAAGAGTCCCGCGGTCAGCGCATGAATATTTGCATCTGTAATCCAGTTGCCTCTGCTTACGTGCAGACCCAAGAGATTCGAGTGCAGCTTCTCGCGGTCGGCGAGAAAATGGCCCATGTATATGGCTCCCGCGGTTCCTCCAAACAATCTAACGGTATGAAAGAACGCGGAGAATGTCAGGATCCACTGAGGTTTCGACAACCCACCAGTGAAAACGCCCTGCAGGACAATGCCTCCCACCAGTCCTATGAGAGCAAACGATTGGCCGACGCCCGTCAGCAGCTCGGTGCGATAATAGTTTTCTGCGGCCCACGCACTGGAGTATTGGGCGCAGAAAACAGCCGCGAGGGCTGTGCATGTCAGCCCAGCAGCGAAGACCAGCCGAGGATCAACCCCGCTACGCAGTAGAAGACCCCCCATCAGCGCGACCGGCAGGAGCGGTATAGCGCTCCAGATGATTGCCGGCCCGATCTGATCGGCCTCGAAACCATGGATAGCCAGCGACTGCGGAATCAGGATGATGGTTAAGGTGAGAGTAAACCGAAACCAGAAGAGCAGACTGCCAAGCAGGACAGTATTCCATCGCCATAGATAAGTGAGCGCGACAAGGGGGTTGGGACCGAGTAGTCGTCGTACAAGCGCGCATAGTGTGAAGAACGCGCCGGACCAAAACAACGCGTTGAATACGCCGGAGCGCCACCAGTCGAGCCTCTGGCCTTGCTGGAGGGCGGCAAGCATCAGAGCCAATCCGGCACTCAGGTACAGGAACCCGACAAAGCTAGGCGCAGAACTACCCTTCTTTCGAGCAGGAGCCGACGGTATCCCGAAACAGATACAGATCATCATCACCGGCGCGATGAGAGCGGAGCCCCAGAACATCCAGTGCCAAGAAAGTTGGTCGCGATACCACCCATAAAGTGATGGCGCGACATTGACTGCACCATCGATGGACGTTGCATAGAATGCGAGTACAAAGGGTAGAAATCGCACGGGGGCGATACGAAGGGCAAAGGTTAACGTGAGCGGATAAAAGGTGCCTGAGGTCAGCCCGGCGACAATCAATGCGGCAACCAGAAGGCTAAAGCTGTGTATGAAGGGCAAGAAGGCGCAGGTTGCGGCAAAAATGCCTGCTGCAAACAGAAGGACGCGGCGTGGTCCGAGTAAACCTCCGAGGTAGACACTAAATGGGCCGATAAACATGATCGCAGCGTTATAGGCGCTGTCGAGCCAGGCACCGGCATCGTAGCTGATGCCGAGATGACCTTTCAGGTCCGCCAGCCCCAAGCTAAGCATGCGCCCGGTAAGGGTGACGAGGCCGGCTCCGATGAGCACGCCGAGTATCCCCACTAGCGGCCGGGTTGAGATTTCCGACGGGATCGCGGCGGCCGTGGCACGCGCAATCTCCGCAGAGCTAGGTGGACGCGTTGTAATCGCTGCAGAAGCCATGATGGGTCCCTTATCGCCTGGTGCGGACTGTGGCAGTTACAGAAAGACCGGGTTGGAGTTTGGCGGCCAGGTTGACATCATCCAGCACAATCTTTACGGGAATGCGCTGCACGACCTTGGTGAAATTTCCGGTAGCATTGTCCGGCGGCAGCAACGCAAACTGCGATCCGCTGGCCGGAGCAATCTCGATAATCTTGCCGTGAATGGTTTCCCCGGGGTATTTATCGATCCGAATTTCTGCGGGGTCGCCAACTTTAACGTTGGTCAGCTGCGTCTCGCGATAGTTCGCCTGGACCCACTTGGTCATATCAACGAAAGAGATCACCTGCGTTCCCGGAGATACCAGCTGCCCAGGGCGAACTTGGCGCTCGCCAACGGTGCCCTCCCCCGGCGAGGAGATCTTGGTATAGCCGAGGGCCACGAGGGCAGCAGCGAGACTCGCTTGCTTGGCGCGCAGGTCTGCTTGAAGTTGCATTTCCTGGGATAGCAAAACGGTTTTTCCAATGCGCTCTGCTTCGACTGAGAGTTCACTGCTGCGCAGACCGGTTCTGGCCTGCTCGAGGTCGGCCTCACGGCTTGCCATCTGAGCCGTGAGGCTCTCCTCGTCAGCGACAACCGCCTCGACCTTTTGCTGAGTAGTTGAATGACTCTCATAGAGGGCTTCCTGGCGTTTGCGTTCCGAGCGGGCACGGGTAAGGCCAGCTTGTATAGCTTCCTTGCCGGCCTGAGCTGCGGCAATTTGGGCTTTGGCCAGATCAATTCCCTCAAGCGCTTTTGCAATCTTGGCATCTTGCAATTCGCGTTGGCGAAGGTTGTTGTTTATCGCGGCCCTTGCTGCCGCGATGGCCGCATTCGCCTGGTCAACCTGCGCCTGGTAATCTTTGTCTTCCAGTTCGACGATCAGGTCCCCTTTGTGCACCTGCTGATAGTCCGAGACGTGTACTGCGCTAACGATACCGGGAACCTTGGTGCTGAGGGGAGTGAGATCGCCTCGGACGTAGGCGTCGTCAGTGACCTGGTCGATTCGCCCGCCCTCCCAGGCATTCCAATTTCGGGTGAGGGTGATGATCAAAGCGGCAGCGAGGAGGAGCACAGCTATGGGCGTGAGATAGCTGAGCCACTTCGGCTTGGCGGCGGGCGCCGGTGGGCGCTCGGGTACAGTCGTGTGTGACGCAGCCGACGCCGTCACGGTAGTCGACGGTGCAGGTTCCGGTGCTATCGCGGCCATAGAGCCTCCCGATTACGAGATTGATCGTGCAAAACGGATGAGAGCCAAACCAGAATGTTGGTTCGAACCTGGCCACGGTTCAGTTCATTGAGCATTTCGTGCCGCCCTGCTTCGTGAAAATCGTGGGAGATATTGCGGATTCCAGCTTGGCGATAGCGCTCAATCAGCGTGCGAATGCCTTGCAATTGCTGGCCAATTGGATCTTCGCTGCCGGAAAAGAGATACATTGGCAAACCCGACCGTATTTTGGAAAGCGCATCCGTGTCGGCCAGCCGTGCAGAAGCGGCCAAAAAAGATTCCGTCGATTTGGGCTGAAGAGTTGGGAAACAAAGGGGGTCGTTCATGAATTGCACTACCGCGCGCGCCGGGCCCCGGCTCTTCCAGCGGGTGCATGCGATTTGTAAGCCGTACTGGCTCGTAAATCGGAATTCGTGCTGCGAATTCTTGTTCATAAGCTCTTGGGACCAAGGACTCGACATTCGCTTGACCTCAGACTTCTGCGGCGGTAAGGCAACTCAAATTGGAAGCTGCAAACGGCGCGTAAGTAGAGCGCTTTTCCGTATCCTTCAGGAATGCCAACCCTTTATCCCCCGGATGACGATCAACGAGAAGCACATCACCCGAGCGCACTTGTGCCGTGGCCAGCAGCCTGGAAAGTGGGCAGACGAGATAGCGCTCGATGGCGCGTTTCAGGTGGCGCGCTCCGTACCGCTGATCGGCCCCCTCTTCGAGCAGGAACTGCCGTCCTTCATTCGTTACTCGGAACAAGAAGGGTCGCGTTGTCGAATCCAACACGCGCTTCTGCACCTGCCCGAGTTCGATTTCCAGTACTTCATCCAGTTCATCCCGCTTCAATGGGTGAAAGACGACCAGCTTATCGAGCCGGTTGATGAACTCCGGAGAGAACTTGCGTCGGGCGGCTTCTATCGCGGCTCGTTCCACCTTTTCATCCAGTCGGTGCACGGGCTTGTCGATGGGTTGAACGAATCCCATCCCTCCGGTCATCAACTCGGTGATCTCAGCGCCGCCAAGATTCGAGGTCATGAAAATCATGGTTTGCGAGAGGTCGACCCGCCGGTTGTCGCCTAACGTCAAAGTCGCCTTGTCCAGTATTCCCAGCAGCAGCTGCCAGAGCGAGTCGCTGGCTTTTTCGATCTCGTCAAACAGCAGGAAGCTGAGCTTCAGCTGTTCGGTATGGCTCTTGGCCAGTGCTTCCTGCGTGATCAGGGGATGCGTTTCGCGGTGACCCAAGTAGCCCGGCGGTGAGCCAATCAATTTGGCGATTTCATGAGAGTGCTGAAATTCCGCGCAATCTACTTTGATCAGCGCCCGGCTATCTCCGAACAGAATCTCGGCAGCGGCTTCCACGATGCGCGTTTTGCCTGAGCCGGTCGGCCCTAGGAACAAAAGATTTCCGATTGGGTGCGCGGGAGAATGCAGGCCGGCGCAGAACACCTGATAGAGATCGGCAAGAGCTTGCACGGCCTCTTCCTGCCCGACAATCTTGTGCCGCAGCGCGCTCTCAAAATGGCAGGACGCAGAACTGCGCTTTCCCGTGTCCAGCACCTTTGCGTGGCCCCATTGCGTTGCTGTTGCCATAACTTCTCCTTCCGTGTCGTCATCCAGAAAAAGCTTGGGACACGACGTCAATTTCAATCTCCCGAACCGGCTCGTTCTCTCGTGATCCACTCGCGAATGTATGCCGGGCAATTTTTGATCTTGATGCTGTCCGTTTCGCAGCTCTCGAGAAACCTAACAGCCTCCCGATCCACGAGGGTCAAGTCTTTCAGGTCCAAGATGATGCGGCGACCCTTCGGTTCGGATCCAAATAATGTTTTCAGCTCGGCCACATTTTCTGAGTCCATTCGACCGCTTAAGGTAAAGACGACTTTTGCGTTTGCCGCTCTCTTGATCTTCAGCATCGATCCTCGTTTGTTTTGTTTCGCGAGACCTCTGCAGTAGAGAAGGCAATTCAGCATCCAACCGTAAGTTGCTGAATCAGCTTTTCTTAGCAATTTCTAGAATGGCGAAACTTCGCCATTTGGCGAAGTTTTGTACAACGTGCTTTTCTTGCGGAGGCTGCAGAAGGGATAAAAGGCTAGTTGTTCTTGGAAGAAGCAGCCGTTTTGAAGCGGCCCTTGTCGATCTTGAGCGACCTAATCTTCGACTCAAGGGTAGATCGCGGTATACCTAGTTTGGCGGCGGCGCCCAATGGTCCGAACACGCGTCCCCCGCTGTCTCGCAGGGCAGCTTCTATTATTTCTTTTTCCTGCGCAGCGACTTTTTCGGACAGATCAAGCGAACCTATTGTTGGCGGGGCGACAGACTGTCGCGAGAGCCAGCTTTCGTCTACGGAGAAAACATCGGTTTCACAAACAATAACCGATCTCTCGATTACGTTCTGAAGCTCGCGAATATTACCGGGCCAGGAATACGAACGAAGCAGGTCGCAGGTTTTTTTGTTTACTCTCCTTATGCTCTTGCGAGCTTTCCTTGCGAACCGATCGATGAAGTACTCGACCAGCAGGGAAATGTCTTCTCTGCGATCACGCAGAGGAGGAATTTCGATTGGGAAGACGTTAAGCCGGTAGAAGAGGTCGCTGCGAAAGACGCCCGTAGCGATGGCCGCCTGCAAGTCACGGTTGGTGGCGGTAATGACCCGAACATCCGCGTGGATAGAACGAGTTCCGCCGACCCGTTCGAACTCGTGTTCCTGCAAGACGCGCAACAACGCAATCTGAGTTTCGGCCGGAAGTTCTCCGACCTCATCGAGGAAGATCGTGCCACCTCCGGCCAACTCAAAGCGGCCCAAACGCCGCTGCGTTGCCCCGGTAAAAGCGCCTTTTTCATGGCCAAACAGCTCTGATGCGATCAAGTCGCGAGGAATAGCAGCGCAGTTTACGCTGACGAATGCCCCTGCAGAGCGATGAGAGCGCCGATGGATTGCGCGGGCGATGAGTTCTTTGCCGGTCCCGGTTTCGCCGGTGATGAGAACACTGGAGTCGGTGGGAGCGACCTTAGACACATCGGAAAGTACTCTTTGCAGAACCGGAGAAGTTCCCACGATCTCCTCGAACATGGATGTCTTGTCGATTTCTTCGCGAAGGGCAACGTTTTCGTGCTGGAGTCTCTCTTCAGCCTGCTTGCGATCGTCGATATCGGTGCCCGCCACATACCATCGCACAACGCGTCCTGGTTCATCTCGCAGCGGGTTGTAGCGGAAAAGGAACCAAAGATACTTGCCGTCGTTTCTCAGCAAACGAGCTTCGGTCTCGTGCGGGGAGCCGCTTGATAGCGTGCTCTTGAGCTCGCACATCACGCGCTCTCGATCGTCAGGGTGGAAGAGCGTTATTGGCAACTCGTCGATGCGCCAATCGATCAATGGGCGAAGCTGCCAGTCATGTAGTACTGAGCCGTGGTACTTGAGCGCAATCTCGTTCGTATAGACGAGACAGGCATCGGCCGTTAGCACGTGAACGTGCTGCGGCGTGAGATCCAGCATCTGTCGAAGCTCTGCTTCCTGTTCCCGGATCTTTTCTTCGGCTCGCTTCAGAGCGGCGTTTTCTTGTTGCAGTTTCTCCTCAGCCCGCATGCGGTCTTCGATATCGGTACCAGCAACATACCAACGCATGATCTGTCCCTTGTCGTCGCGCACCGGATTGTAGCGAGCCAGAAACCAACGATAGCTTCCATCATGTTTGCGCAGCCGCAACTCCACGTCGTAAGCAGAGCCGCTTCCCAAAGCACGATCCCGACAAGCCTTTGCCCGTTCCAAGTCATCAAGGTGAGTATGAGTGCCAGTGCTCCTCTGCCGCCACTCATCAAGGCCAATGCCGAGGTAATCGAGCATCATGCGATTGGCGTAAAGACGTTCGTGGCCGGGGCCGTATACCGAAACAAGTTGGGGCGCGAGATCCACGATCTGTCGGACCTCCGTCTCTCGCTCCCGGATCACCGCTTCTGCCTGGCGCTGCTCGCTGACATCGGTAACCGCTCCCACGAACTCGAGGTTGCCCAAGCTATCCCGCGAAGGGTGAGCGGTCACACGGACATGCTTAATGGAACCATCGGGCACTTGCAGGTGATGCTCAAAATCAAAACCCTTGCCGTCACGCGACGCTCGATCGATTTGCTGTTGCACCAAGCCGCGGTCATCCGGATGAACTCGTGAGAGGACAAATTCCACCGTCGGGTTCGTCCTTGGATTGCACTGAAAGATTCGGAAAGTCTCGTCGGACCAGAAGATCTCCCCGCTGGATACCTTCCAGCCGAAGCTGCCGGTATGACTGAGCCTTTGCGCCTCGGCCAGATACGCCTGCCGGCGCTGCAACTCCTCGGCCAATTGCTCGTGCTCAGTCACATCCATTGCGGTGCCGACAATCCTTTTCAGGACCCCGTTCTCGACAATAGGAACAGCAACGCAACGTACGTACCGAACTTCGCCGTCGCGTCGCACAATCCGCTTGGTGACATCACATCCCGAAGCTTCTGCAAACATTCGGTTGATTAGCGAGCGCATGAACTCGCGATCCTGCGGATGGACGATTGCCAAGTATTCTTCAAGACTGGGCCCTTCTTTCGCCGGATCAAGCCCATAAATGTGGAAAAGTTCGTGCGACCAGTAAGGGAAAGAACCCGCAGGGTCCAAAACCCAGCTGCCCATGTGCCCAAGCCGCTCTCCCTCTGCGAGGTAGAACTCCGCTTGTTTGCGTTCTTGAATATCGAGATTGACTCCTATCCAATACAGGAGGGTTCCATCGCTCGCCCGGAGAGGTTCGGCGCGACTGAGGAACCAGCGGTACCCTCCTTCAGCGTTACGAACTCGAAAGCTTGCCTCACCGGCGCAACCCGTGCTTAGACAGGTCGAGCATATCCTACGCGTCTCTTCGTGATCGTTCGGATGCAGAAGGGGGATATGGGAATCCCATCTAGCGCCAGTGTCAATACCAAACCGGAGAGGGTGATTTTTGGGAAGGCCAAGGTAATCCGCACATCGTTCGTTCAAGAAGGTCAGAGCCCCGGAGGGGAGAGCATACCAAGTATGTGCTGGGATCAAATTGAGAGTGGCTTGCAACTGCGCCTCAAGCCAGGGATATTGCTGACCAGTCCCATGTACGTCTAATGCAGCCATAGTTTCGTCCCCGACAACATTGTGTCCGAAAGCGAACAATGCAACGGCTCACCGACACCATCGATTCCTGGCAAGCGGACCCGCGTCTGATCCGCCCAACCACGGCGGACTGCCGGCCGGAAATGCGTCGTAGCCGTCTTCGAATTGCGTGGCCGACAACCGTCGATCACCAGCTTGAAAAGCGTCAAAGGTTTGACTAGTTCGTCGAGTCTGTGCCGTATCAGAAGTTGAGCGGTCCCGTTTCTCCACCATTCCACTCCCCTAAGTCTCATTGGTTCAGCGTGCGGGCGGGAGCGACGGAGACAGATCGTGGCAATTCAAATGCCGTCAAAAGCCTGGTCGGACTGAAAGGGGCGCGAGATGGAACGCAAAGCTACGGCTGTTTGGCGAGGCGATGTGAAAAACGGAAAGGGACTGTTGTCGACTGCGAGCACCGTCCTGAACGAGGCGCAGTATTCGTTCAGCACGCGATTTGAGAGCGGTATCGGCACTAATCCCGAAGAGTTGCTGGCTGCCGCGCACGCGGGTTGCTTCGCGATGGCGGTTTCCTCGCAATTGGGAAAGGCAGGCCTGAAGCCCGAAAAACTCGAAGCCATCGCAACAATAAGCTTTGAAAAGGTTGGCGAGCATTTCGCGATCACGAAAAGCCATCTCGATTTGTTAGCTCAGGTTCCTGGCGCAAGCCAAGCAAAATTCGATGCTGCCGTCAACGCCGCTCAGACGGGTTGCCCGGTATCAAGACTTTTCAAGGCGGAGATTTCTGTCGATGCGCGGCTCGAGGTGACAGTCTGAAGCGCACCACAGGCGTGCTAACAGGTTGAAATTCCATCCATGAACTCCGGGTTGATCGCCGGCTTAGCGGCTATTTCTGGGTCGATCGTCGGTGCCTTCGGTTCCGTGGTGGGCACCTGGATCACGACGAGGCACCAGGACCTGCGCGACCTGCTGGCAAAGCAGATTGTTCGCCGCGAGGCGCTGTACTCCGATTTCATTACGGAGAGCGCGCGGCTGCTGGTGGACGCGCTGGAGCACAATACGAGCGATCCTCAGAAATTGATACCGGCTTACGCGCTCCTGAGTCGCATTCGACTTAGCTCGTCGTCGAGCGTTCTGGCAAAGGCTGAGGAGGTCATAAAAACCATTTTGACCACTTATCCGCAACCGAATCTCACTGCCGAGCAAATAGAGTTTCGCGCGGTGAACGGCGAGGATCCAGTGCGACAATTCAGCAACACCTGTCGCACGGAGCTTGAATCGATGCAAAAACAATTGTGACCTGAAATGACGGCGGGTAAGTGGCCCGAAGCTAGTGATCAAACAAATCTTGGCCAGGCCAATCGGCAGGCATTTTAACTGTGCGCATACCTCTGATCGGCGGGAACTGGAAGATGTACAAAGACCCCGCCGGAACCATGTCTTTCTTCGAGAGATTTCGTCCGTTGGTCGAGGACTGCGGACATTGTGAGATCGTAGTCTGCCCGTCGTTTCTTGACCTGGCAACTGCGGTCACTGCTACTCGCGGAACGAGCATAGAGATTGGCGCACAGAATCTGCACTGGGCAAAGGAGGGTGCCTTTACAGGTGAGGTCTCCGGGGCGAGGATCAGAGCTTCAGGTTGTTCGCACGTGATTGTCGGTCACAGCGAACGTCGCGAATATTTTGGCGAAACCAACAACAGCGTGCTGAAGAAAACCGTAGCAGCGCTCGACGCGGGACTTATCCCGATCGTCTGCGTTGGAGAGCGCGAAAAGAAGAACGCCGAAGCCGTGCTGACTGAGCAGTTTCGGTGCTCCCTTGGGGCGCTTGAGGATGGACAGTTGGCAAGAATCGTAATCGCTTACGAACCCGTGTGGGCGATCGGGACTGGCGACACCGCCACGCCTGAGGACGCCGCCAATGCTCACCGCTTCATCCGTGCTCTGACGAACGGTAGATTCGGAGCAGAGGCGGCAGCTAATGTCCGCATCCTATACGGCGGCAGCGTCAAACCGGAAAATGCGAAGGGGCTTAGGGCGCAGCCTGAGATCGATGGATTCCTGCTAGGCGGGGCCAGCCTCGACCCGGTTAGCTTCGCTTCGATCGTCAACGCTTGAACTAGAAACCACCGAAGAATAGGCGCCGTGAGGCCTTTTCACACTTTTGATCTACGTATGGGAGAGCAAGAGCTAAGCAAAAGCCAACGTGACGGAGAGAGGATAGTGGTCGGAAGCCGATATCGAGCAATGGGCCCGGGGTTCGACTGCGCGAATCGGTCCGCGCGTAAAAATCCAGTCGATGGTCCGCCCCTGCTCTAAAAATGAGTGAGGGGTGGTTCGTGCATGCCGATTCGTAAATGCGTCCTGAAATTGCGCGCGATCGATCGCGGTGGAAGCAGGTTCGCGGGAGACATCGAGATTGAGGTCGCCAGCGAGCACGATCGGCGTGCTTGTGTCGTATCTCCGGGCATCCTCCAGGGTCTCCTCAATCTGGGAGCAGCGCAACGCATCATCGCCCTTACTCTCCAGGTGCAGGTTATAAGTGACAAGTCTTTTCCCCGCGATGGCCGTTTCGCATACCAGCGCCAGGCGTCCTCCGATTCGTTCCTGAAACGGTTCGACCTCGGGCAGGAACCAGCGCGGACGCCAGAAATTCGATTGCTTCTGAAATCGCAAGATCCGAGAATTCGATAACGGCCAGCGCGAGAGCGTCGCT
>WNFE01013610.1_pt1 | contig 10785 bp, 8 predicted proteins | sample 5400451 | NCBI WGS metagenome assembly WNFE01 (sample SAMN13153344, study PRJNA577476) | soil metagenome | isolation source: 200 cm saprolite under Douglas fir tree site 2 hole 2 | place: USA:California | collected 2015-04-18
TGCATCTCGGAAGAGCTCAACTCCGCAGAAGACTTGCCAGCCTCGCCGCTGAAACGGTGGTCGAAATTATCGAGCTGCGCAGCCATCGTGTCGAGCGTGGCCCTTGAACTCTGGGCCAGATTGTGGGCGGTGCCAGGGTCGGCGGTCAAGTCGTAGAGTTCGGGTTTGGGGGCGCGAATGTAGAGATACTTGCCGGCGCGCCAGGACTCGAGCGGGCTCCAGCCGAAGCCGCGTTGGGGCAGATCGCTGCGGGAATAGACGGGCTGGTCGGCGCCGCTGCCGCCACTGGACCTCGATTTTGCGATACGCAACAGCGACTGTCCCGGCATTTGCGACGGAACTGGGATTGCAGCGATTTCAAGCAGCGTGGGTGCGATGTCCACGAGCCTTACCTCGGCCGCCGCTCGGACGGTTGCCGGTTTCGCGGCCGGCTGGCTTGCCGGTAATTTTATGAGCAGAGGGACATGAATTGTCTCATCGTAGAGAAAAACCCCGTGCGTGTCTTCGCCGTGGGCGCCCAGGCTCTCGCCGTGGTCGGCGACGACGATCAGTGCAGTGTTGCCGTAGATTTTCCGCTGTTGCAAAGCGCCGATTAATTTGCCGATGGCGGCATCGGCCACGCTGATGGCTGAGTTGTATGACGTGTTGGGTGCGCGTGCATCGCTGATATGAACCCACAGAAAAAACTGCCCTTGCCCTTGTTCTTGCGCGTTGCGATCCAGCCAAGCGATGGCACGCGCGACAACTTGGTCGCCGCGGCGCTCGGTTACGGGAGGACGGGAGTCACCGGGGATCGCCGGCCGAAAACCGGCGTCGTATGTCTGGAAGCCGCGGTCGAAGCCTTGTGCCAGCCCGTTCTGCGGGTCGAGATCAATAGAGCCAACAAAAGCGGCCGTCCGATACCCCTGCGACTTCAGCAAGTCCGGCAGATAAAGCAGCGATGATGGTAGCGCACCGCCAATCGCGCTCATGCCGACGCTCTGAGGGTAGGCTCCGGAAAGAATGGTGGCGTGCGAAACAACGCTGGCGGGCGCCTGGGCGTAGGCGTGTTCGAACACGATGCATTTCCCGGCGAGACGATCGAGGTTGGGAGTTAGTGCGCCCTTGGCGCCGAGGAAGCCCATGCGGTCGGCGCGGATGGAGTCGAGGGTGATCAGCACCAGGTTGGGTTTCGATGCGGCTGCGGCGAAAGAGAAACTAAGACTAAGAAAGATCAGACTCACGCCGGCGACGACTTTTCGAATCATGACTGTAAGTGTAAAGTACAATCTATATACCCGCTCCTCGGGAGTTCCAGTCTTGTGGTGATATCGTGATCACCGTCCATCGCTAGCCAGAAGGCTCGATGCCGCCTCCGTGAAGCTGGACCATATTTGCAGATCATACTTACAGATCATACTTTCAGATCATACTTTCAGTGACCGCGCCCTTCAGAAAACGTCTTCGGCTAGTGTGCCTGCTGGCTCTGTGCGCCGCGAGTTTGAGCCTACTTCTCTCCTGCCATCACGCGCGGGGCGGAGCGGTTGGCTCCCGGAAGCTGATCATCCTTGGTATCGACGGGCTCGACCCCGACCTGCTCACGAAGTTCATGGCGGAGGGCAAATTGCCGAACTTTGCCCGGCTGGCCGAGCAGGGATCTTTCCGGCGGTTGACGACAAGCATCCCGCCGCAAAGCCCGGTGGCGTGGTCGAACCTGATCACAGGCATGAATGCCGGCGGGCACGGAATCTTCGATTTCATCCACCGCGATCCGAAAACTTTTCAGCTCTATTTTTCGACGTCGCGGGTAGAAGGCCCAAAACATAATCTTCACGTCGGGAGTTGGGTGGTCCCGCTGGGCAGTGGCTCGGCGGAACAGTTGCGGCACGGCAAGGCCTTCTGGGAGATTCTGGACGAACACAGCGTGCCCAACTACGTTTACCGCATCCCAGCGAATTTTCCTCCAATAGTCGCGAAGGGGAAGACTCTCTCCGGCATGGGCACGCCCGATTTGCGTGGCACGTATGGCACATTCACTTTCTACACCGATGATCCTACAGCTGCGGTCGGAGCCCTTGAAGGCGGAGAAATAGTTCAGGTCGAGGTGAAGAACAATCGGGTGGCGGCCAATCTGATTGGCCCCGATAACTCGTTTCGCAGGAACTCGCCTCCCTCGACCGAGCCTTTCACGGTGGACGTGGATCCGTTGGAACCGGTGGCGCGCATTGGCCTCGAGGATCGGCAGTTTGTCTTGAAAGAAGGCGAATGGAGTGGATGGGTTCCGGTAGAATTTCGGCTCATGCCGTTTATCGGCACTGTGAAGGGGATCTGCCGCTTTTATCTCAAGCAGACGCATCCGCGGTTTCAACTTTACGTATCGCCAATCAATATTGACCCGTCAAATCCCGCTCTGCCCATTTCGACGCCAACGAATTACTCGCGCGACCTGGCGAAACAGATCGGCGAATTCCACACGCAAGGCATTGCCGAAGACACGAAGGCGCTCACCGCCGGTGTGCTCGACGATAAAGAGTATCTGGAACAAGCGCGCACGGTTCTCGCCGAACATCGGCGCGCTTTCGATGTCGAGTTTCCGAAATTTCACCAGGGACTGTTCTTCTTTTATTTTTCCAGCCTAGATCTGAATGCGCACATGATGTGGCGGCTGACCGATCCTTCGCATCCGGCATACGACGCTGCGCTCGCTGCTCAGTACGGGTCATCGCTCGAGGAATTTTACGAGCAGATTGATCAGGTGCTTGGCGAGGTGATGCCGAGGGTCGATGACAATACGACGCTGCTCGTCCTTTCGGACCATGGATTTGCTCCCTACAGGCGCTCCTTCAATCTCAATACTTGGTTGTTGAACAATGGCTACATCACTCGGAAAGCCGGCGCCAGTGGGGATTCGAGCGAGCCCTTTGCCGATGTGGATTGGAGCCGCACGCGGGCTTACGGGTTGGGGATTAACGGACTCTATCTGAATGTGCGCGGACGCGAGCGTGAGGGCGTTGTCGATCCCGCTCAGGCCGACGTGTTGCTGCGGGAGATCCGGCAGAAGTTTTTGGAGATTCGCGATCCGAAGGACGGTTCTCAGGTGATTACGCGGATCGATCTGGCCAGCGAAGTCTATCAAGGCCCGTACGCGCAATCGGGTCCCGATGCGCTCGTCGGGTATAACCGCGGGTATCGTTCAGGATGGAAAACGATTCTGGGCGCGTTTCCGGCGGACGTGCTCGAGGACAACACGAATGCGTGGAGCGGCGATCACTGCATGGACTTCACGAAAGTGCCGGGAGTGCTGTTGAGCAATCGCAAGATTGAAGCGCAAGCCCCCGCGCTGACCGATATCGCGCCCACCATTCTGTCTGAATTCGGAATTGCAAAAACGAAGGATATGATGGGGCAGTCGGTATTTCAGCCGCGTTAGGTAATAACATCGAGTCCAAGGGTGGACGAATGATTCGTATCAGGGCATCGCTTTAGCGATGCCGCAAATCTTCGAAATCAGATGCCCCTTTTGGGGGCCACTGAGCCGCTGGGCTTGCAAACGGGAGAAATCATGTTTGGTTCACACAAAGTGAAGATCGAAGGCGAACTGCTGGAGAAGGTCAAGCAGTGTTCGGATGCCGCGGGATATGAATCGATCGACGAATTCGTGATCCACATGCTGGAGAAAGAAACGAAGAAAGTCCTGCCGGATGAGAGCAGCACGTCGAAAGAAGAAATTCAGAAACGGCTGCGCGGATTAGGATACATCGAGTAGCTTGACTGTTCTCTCCAATCCGCCGGCGATCGCCTCTCACGCTGCGGTAATCGCGGCATTCAATCTATCCCTGCTGACGAGTCCGCTTGCGATTGTGGTGGTCGTGTCGCTGGTCGTTGGATTGCTGATGGTGGTCTTGTTCGGCTACACCTCGGATCAGAAAGCAATCGGCATTGCGAAGGATCAACTGAAGGCCCATTTGCTGGCGGTGCGCCTGTATCGGGATCAGATTCCGGTGGTGATGGGCTCGTACGGCAAGATTCTGCGCGGCACAGGGCGCTACCTGGAGCTTGCGTTCAAGCCGCTGCTGTACGTCATCGTTCCGATTACTCTGCTGATGGTGCAGATGGATCGTTATCTGGGCGCAACCCCGCTCGCTCCGGACGTCCCATTCCTGCTGAGTGTCCACACCGGAAGCAACGCGCTGAGTGATGTCACGCTCGATCTTCCGCCCGAGATCACGATGACTGCACCTCCGGTGCACGTTCCTTCAACAAACGAAATTATCTGGCGCCTGGCTGGCTCAAAAGAGGGAAAATATGAAGTGAAGATTGCCGCTGCCGGTCAGGCCGCGGCGAAGGCCGTTTGTGTGGGAAGTGACCTGCCGCGAATTTCGACGATCCGGTTGCGTGGGCACTTCTGGGAGCGTATGTTCTCGTCGGCAGAACCGGCGCTGCCGGAGAATAGTCCGATCGAGTCCATTTCGATCAATTACCACCCGGACCGTAATATCGAGGTCGCGGGCTATGGTATGAACTGGATTTGGCTCTTCTTCATCCTGTCGATGATTGCGGGATTTATTTTCAAGGAATTGCTGGGGATCCAAATATGAAGAGATTGTGTGGGGCGGACGCCCTCGTCCGCTTGCGTGCATCGGCTGTCAACCTGCAAGACGGGAGGGGACGCCCATTGCTCAATCCTGAGCGCCGGCTTTTCGCGGGCGAGGGCGCCCGCGCCACACGGGTCTTGCTGATCGCGCTCATTTTCTTGCCCGTGCTTGCACATGCCTACGCTGGTCCGGGCGCTGGTTTCGCGGTGTTGTCGTCGTTCTGGGCAATCTTTGTTGCGTTCCTGTATTCGTTCTATGCCTTGATGACTTGGCCGTTCCGCCAGTTATTCCGTTTCATCCGGCGGCGAAACGCATACGGTAAGGCGACGTTTGAGCGAGCGGTGATTTTGGGATTCGACGGTATGGATCCGGAACTCGCCGATCGATTCATGAAAGAAGGCAGGCTGCCCAACCTGGCGAAGTTGCGCGAAAAAGGAACCTTCAGCAAGCTGCGCACGACTTTTCCAGCGATTTCTCCGGTAGCATGGTCGACATTCATGACCGGGGTGAATCCGGGCAAACACAACATTTACGATTTTCTGGCGCGCAATACCAGCAACTATCTTCCTTATCTTTCGTCGGCTGAAATCAAGGGGCCCAAGCGGCACATCAAGATTGGGAAGTATTCCATTCCCTTCGGCAAAACAGAAATCAAGGCGATGCGCAAAGGCACGCCGTTCTGGCACTGGCTGGGCAACGCTGGTATTTTCAGTTCCGTGATTCGCGTCCCCGTCACGTTTCCGCCAGAAAAGTTTCAGGGCGTGCTGCTTTCCGGGATGTGTGTGCCCGACCTGAAGGGCAGCCAGGGCACGTTTTGCCTGTGTACGACTCGCGCCTCAAGCGACAAGTTTCGCGAAGGTGGTGTGCGCGTACGCATCGAGCGCAAGAACGGTGTTTGCCGGTCCTATGTTCCGGGGCCGGACAATCCGCTGGTGGAGAAGGCCGGCGAACTCCGCGCGGCTTTCGAAATCCGCCCAGAGCTAGGATCAAAATCGGCGCGCTTCGTGTTTGGTTCTGAAAAGTTCACGTTGAAGATCGGGGAGTACTCGGAGTGGATTCCCGCCGAATTCAAGGCGGGCGTGGGCTTCACGGCACACGGCATCTGCCGGTTTTATCTCAAGGAACTTTCGTCGGAAGTTGAAGTCTATGTTACGCCGGTGAACATCGATCCTGGGCATCCCGATCTGCCGATCTCGCACCCAGTGACTTATTCAATTTACTTGGCCAAGCTCTTCGGGCCATATGCGACGCTTGGCCTCGCGGAAGACACGTGGGCGCTCAACGAGCACGTGCTCGATGACGATGCCTTTCTGGCGCAGGCTTACGGCAATCACGAAGATCGGGAGCGCATGCTTTTCGATGCGTTGGACAAGACGAAGCAGGGACTTTGTACATGCGTTTTCGATACCACCGACCGCATCCAGCACATGTTCTGGCGCTACCTGGAAGAGGACCATCCGGCGGCGCGCGATGTACCGCACAGCCAGCATCCGCCGGTGATTCAGGATCTGTACGAGCGTATGGATCGCCTCATCGGGCGCGTGATGGAAACAATTGACGAAGACACGCTGCTGATGGTGATCTCCGATCATGGATTCAAGTCGTTTGCACGCTGCATGAACCTGAATGCGTGGTTGCATCAGAACGGATATCTCGCGCTGAAGGATGGCAAGACCGAGAGCGGCGATTGGTTCGAGGACGTGGATTGGTCGCGCACCCGCGCTTACACCATGGGTCTTAATGGACTTTATCTGAATATCAAAGGCCGTGAGAAGCAGGGCATTGTGGATCCTGCCGAAGCCGATGTGTTGAAAGACGAGCTGCAAAAAAAGTTGAATGGGCTGGTCGATCCGGCATCGGGCACAGTTGGGATCACTGGCGTGTTTATTGCGGACAATGTTTATCGCGGGCCTTACACCGAGAATTCGCCTGACCTGATTGTTGGCTATGGCGCGGGGTATCGGGCCTCGTGGGATTCGGTGATGGGCAAGGTGACTGGGCAGGTTTTCGAAGACAATATCAAAGCTTGGAGTGGCGACCACTGCATCGACCCGAGGCTTGTTCCTGGGGTTCTGTTTTCGAGCCACAAGTTCATCGAAGAGAAACCTGCGATTGTGGATGTGGCGCCGACGATCCTGAAACTGTTTGGCCTCGCGTTGCCCGCGCATTTCGACGGCAAACCATGGACGCTGGCAACCCAAGCGAAATCTTAACCACGGGAGACACAGAGATAGGCTTTTGATTTCCTCTGAGTTCCCCTGTGCCCCCTGTGGTAGTCGCTCTTCTACTTCCCAAACATCGGATAGTGACTCGCGGCTCCCATCAAGAACAGCATGGGGAACGACAACACAAAGTTCGCGCGTGAAGTGAGAAATGCCTGCCGGGCCAGATATTTTGCTTTGTCCGGCATCGGTGTGCCATTGGCCGCGTTGTCGGCCGTCCACTTAATGATTTTCTTCTGCGCGCGCCAGATCACTCCCCAGACGTTCAGCATCATCACCCAACCCATCCCACCGCCGATGCCGATGGCGAGCAGGCGATTGCTCTCCCAGCCATGATCATTGAGCCGCAGAAACAGGCACGAGGCCGCGCCCACGATGACGGTGTAGATCACGGCGAGCACCGGCCCTTTGTCGAGCGCGCCTTTACCGGGAATCTCGCAGGCATACATCAGCGCCCAGGCGACGGTCCAGATCAGAAAGAAAGTTCCCATTGGACCACCGGAAGATCCGCCGCCGTTTCTAGCGTCTGCGGCGACGATGTTGCCCCAGTATGCCAAGCCCATCAACACGGTGAGCACCGATCCCCAGCGAAACCACCACAGCGCGCGCGACATCAGGCTGGGCAGAATTTTGCCTTTGGTGGCGGGATCAAGTTCCTTCATGAAGGGAACATTGACAAGATTAAAGAAATACAGCAAGCCCAGCCAGGTTATGCCGCCGACAAAATGCAACCAACGAAACAGCATCAGGAGGTTAGTGTTGAAGTCGGTGGGTAGGTTGATGTTGGTCAAGGTCAGGGCTCCTATTCTGAAACTCTGTTCTGGAAGTGACGATTGTAGATGGCTGGCGCGGGAAATGAAACTCGGTCGATGCTGGGGGTGGACGGGAATGAGTGTGGGACACGCCATGCGCAAGGGCGGCGTCACAGAATATTTTGGGCGGGAAGTTGAAAAGCGCGGGACAAGGCCGTATTGTAGGAGCCGATAGGAAGAGAGCTGCCGCCGATTGCCCTTCCCTGCATGCTCGCGGCGCAGCATCGAACCCGTAAAAAAGGAGATCGGCAAATGGAAGCCAAGCCGGCGCAACAGAACATTCAGGATTCCTTCCTCAACACGGCACGCAAGGAACGGCACAATATTACGATCTATCTGGTCAGCGGCGTGAAGCTGACGGGCCGTATCCGATCGTTCGACAAGTACTCGGTCGTCCTCGAAACCAGCAACCAGGAGCAGCTCATCTTCAAGCATGCGATTTCGACGGTCGTCATCGCGCGGGGCGGCCACACCCACATCGATTCGAAGCCGGCGGCGGTGGCATCACATGGAGAGGCGGCGGTCCCGAGTTCCGCTTCCGGCACTGAAGGATGAAGTGAGTTTGCTTGCGCCGAGATGACTCCAGACTGAGCGGCCGCGGCAGTTCGCGGAAAGAGCCCAAGGCGGTGCTGAATCCATCGGAGCAGCAGGAACGGGCGTTCCTGGTGGGGGTGGAGTTTCGCACCAGAAGCCGTGCGGGCCGCGGCGCAGGAAAAACAAGTTCTTTAGGCATGCCTCCGGGAGCGCAGGCGGCTCGGGATCACGCCGCTAGTGTGGCCGCCTCGTCCTCGTCCCTGCCGGCGGATTCCCCGGATTTCAGCTCCGCGGAATCGCTCGACGAACTGCGGGCGCTGGCGGCGAGCGCGGGCGCGCAGATTGCTGGCGAATTCAAGCAGCGCCGCGACCGGCCGGATCCAGCCACGCTGATCGGCAAAGGCAAGCTGGAGGAAATTGCGGGCGCGTCGGCCTCGGTTTCCGCGGATGTGATTCTTTTCGATCACGACCTCTCGCCTTCGCAACAGCGCAATATTGAGCGCGTGGTCAATACGCGCGTCATCGATCGCACACAGCTCATTCTCGATATTTTCGCGCGGCACGCCCGCACTCGTGAAGGTCAGTTGCAAGTGGAACTGGCCCAGCTCGAGTATTTACTTCCGCGGCTGGCGGGACACGGCGCGGAAATGTCGCAACTCGGCGGCGGCATCGGCACTCGCGGACCGGGCGAAACTCAGCTGGAGACCGACCGGCGGAAGATTTACCGCCGCGTCCGGCATGTCAAGCAGCAAATCGAAAATGTGCGCCGCATCCGGGCGCAGCAGAGGCAACGGCGAGAATCGGTTCCGGTGGCTACGGTGGCGCTGGTGGGGTACACGAACGCGGGGAAATCCACGCTGTTTAACGCCCTGACGAAGTCGAACGTGGTGGCATCGTCGCGCATGTTTGCCACACTCGATCCGACCATCCGAGCCGCAGATCTCCCCTCAAAACGCAAAGTTCTATTCTCGGACACAGTGGGTTTCATCCGGCATCTCCCGCATACCCTCGTTTCGGCGTTCCGCGCCACGCTCGAAGAAGTACAACGCGCAACGCTAATCATGCAAGTCTCAGATGCAAGCAGCCCGGTCTCTGCCGAGCAGGACGCGCAAGTCGAAAGCGTCCTCAAGGAACTTGAAGCGGATAAAAAGCCCCGGCTGCGGGTGATGAATAAGATCGATCTGTTGCTTCCCAAGCAGCGCGAATCGCTGCGTGACAGCGATTTTCGTGACAACGATCAGTCCATCCACGTCTCGGCGGCAAAAGGAATCGGATTAAGCACTCTGCTAGATCGCGTCGATGCGCTGCTCGAAGAAGACCGGCCTAGCCGCGTTCGCCTGCGTATCCCGCAAAAAGAAGGCAAGATGCTGGCCCAGTTGCAGGCCGGCGCCCGTATCTATTCCCGCCAGTATCAGGACGGGTTGGTGGTACTGGAAGCGGAGGCGCCTGCCTCGCTACTGCGCCGCATGCGGGCGTGGGTGGTGGAGTGAGGATCGGGAAACCTGCTCACCTCTGCCTTCATAGCTGACGGAGGGGCCACGGAAGGAACTTGTAATGGCTGACCGATTTGATATGACATAGACCTCATGGGAATCCGCATCGCATCATCGCTGACTTTCGGCCTGCTTGTTTGTCTGACGATTCGTTTGGCGGCACAAGAACCGGCAGGCGCCGCTTCACAGGTCCGCAAGCTGGAAGAAAAATGGACCGCAGCCTACAAGGACCGGAAGATTGATCTTCTGTCTTCGCTACTGGCCGAGGATTTCGTGATTACGGTTGAGGATGGCAACACCTACAGCAAAGCGGGTTATATTACGCACAGTGCCGATTCCTCGGTTCGGGTGGAAGTAGCCAAGTTGTCGGACCTCCGGGTGCGGTTGCATGGCAGCATCGCTGTGGTGACCGGGGCGTATCACGAGAGGGGACAGTCCAACGGCAAGCCATACGAGTATCACGACCGGCTCACCGACGTTTGGATGAAGGTTGGGGGCGCCTGGCAAGTGATTGCTTCCCATTACAGTGTCCCGCTGAAACAGTGAGTCCGAGTCCTAGACCCTTCCGAACGGCTCTTCCAGCGCCGGGCTTTGCGGAGTGAACAATTCTGCTCCGCCTTCCAAGATGTGCATGTCGTCTTCCAGCCGGATGCCGAATTCTCCGCGGATGTAAATGCCCGGTTCATCGCTGAAGGTCATCTCAGGCTGGAGTTTCGTCGAGTTGCCACGCACCAGATATGGCCACTCATGGCCGTCCATGCCCATGCCGTGTCCCAGGCGATGCGTGAAGAATTTGTAATCGGGGCCGTAGCCTGCCTCGGTGATGACTTTGCGCGCGGCGGCGTCCACGGAATCGGCTTCCACTCCGGGCTTCGCGGCCGCCAGCGCGGCGCTCTGGGCTCGATGCACGATGTCGAATACCTGTTTCATTTTGTCGCTGGCTTTGCCGAGTACAAACGTGCGCGTGATATCGGACGCATAGCCTTCCACCGAACAGCCGCCGTCGATCAGCACGATCGTGCTTTCCCGAATGCCCTGCGGCTTGACCGAGCCATGGGGGAAAGCGGAAAACTCGCCAACCTGTACATCGGCGCCGCCCTCGAATCCCAGTTTGCGGTGCGCCGCTTCCAGCAGGTCTTCGACATCCCGC
>WNFE01004130.1_pt1 | contig 10782 bp, 9 predicted proteins | sample 5400451 | NCBI WGS metagenome assembly WNFE01 (sample SAMN13153344, study PRJNA577476) | soil metagenome | isolation source: 200 cm saprolite under Douglas fir tree site 2 hole 2 | place: USA:California | collected 2015-04-18
ATAATCGTAAGAGACCCAAGAGTTTGCTGTGCATGTAGAGGCGCTTCTTGCCATCTTCCCCCGCACCGAAGAAGATGCGTGGGTCGCTGAGCATGAACAGGGCTGTGAGGGCGAAAGCTATCCAGATGACTGCGCCACCGAGGTATTGGAGGTTGAGATAGTCGATTCCGGCCTTCCCGAGATAAGTCGAATATTTCACGTCGAGACTGAGCCCATTGTTCAAGCCGCTGGTGAAGGCTCCGAATACAGCCAGTCCCAGTAGGATGTAGTAGACAATCCAGGGCTTTCTCGTCCCGCTTGACCGGTGGACGGTCATGCAGGCGAAGGATCCTACGACGACGAGAATGAGCAGGAGGGCGGCAGCGATGAGGAACTGTGATACGAAGACCCAGAGTCCGAGTCCAGTGTTGAAAACCGACAGCTGCCTTAGTAGTACTAGTTCTAAGAGGAAGTCGGCGACTATTGCGAGAATGCCTGCGATGAGACCGATTCTAAAGTATCGGTTAGCTCCGCCTACGACAACAGTCAAACAGCCGTCAGCGTTTGAAACCGTACAAGGATTGGAAGATAAAGCTAGAGCGCAAAAGAGAGCATCAACCGGGCAGGGACCGGCACGAAGGATTGGCGCTGGGTGTCCTGTCGAGGTCCGACCGATCATCGAGGAGCTAAGATTGGAAATGTCTCATCCACGTCGCGGACCTCTAATAGGCATTCGAAGAAGGCTAGGAAGTTCGCAATCCTTACGAGACTCCTTCCTTCCTCTTTTTTCGGAAGCCATCCGGTTAGAATGAATCGTTCTCCTATTTTCCTAATCGCGGTTAGGTGTGCACAGTCACGTACGATGAGCGGCAGGCGCTCTATGAGATGACGGCTTCGACTTGAGTCTGAAAGATTGCTCTAAGATGCTCCAAGGTTACTGTGATATCTCTGACAGCGTTAAGATTGTGCAACGATCCATGCCCCTCATCTCGGGTTATTGCCAGCTGGACTGGTAATCTCAGCTTCTCGGCTTCCGCGGCGAATTTCTTAACAGGCTCGAGAGGAGTGATCGTATCGTTCTCACCGTGAAGTATCAAGAGCGGCTTCGTCAGTCCCTTGAGATGGGTTATTGGCGACCTATCATCGTACAAGTCCGATTTCTCAGCTGGGGTTCCTCCGAAGAAGTGGACGCAGAACTTTCGATAGTGAGAATCTGAGAGATTGTAATCCTCCTTCCAGTCGGTCGTAGGCGAGATCGCGACCCCACCAGCCCATTCGTCGGGTTGTGTCAAGAGTCCCTGGAGTGTTAGATAACCGCCGTAGGAGCCTCCAAGAAGGGCAGATCTGCGATCAGTCTGGACAGCCTCCATCGCGTATCTAGCGCCGTAACGAACGTCCTGAAGATCGCCGCCGCCCAAGTCTCCTATGTTCAAGTCTCTAAACTCCATCCCGAATCCATCACTACCCCGGAAGTTGGGAGCGAAAACGTGGAAGCCGGCAATTGCGATGGCAGGAATCTCCGGGAACCACCAATCTCCTTGAGTTGCTGTCGGACCACCATGAAGATACATGACCAACGGAGCCTTAGGATTTGGATTCCTCAACAGCCACCCCTGAACTCTCCGTCCATCGAAGCTCTGATAGTGGTGATTCTCAACCCGAATGTTCTGAGCAACAGAACGTGGAGCGATGAGGTTGCAAACAACACCGTTTCTGAGAGCTTGCAAGAACGGAGGTTGGAAGAAGCTGTTCGCCACCCAGACCGGACCATCCTTAGTCACGGTCGAGAATAGGGCAGACACGTCAGCCAGCGGAGCGGTCCATTCTCCATTGCGAAGGTTGACAATTCGCGGCGACAACCGGCCATCGTCCAAGATTACCCCGAACAGATGAGTCTCGTCGACCCATTCCATGGATCCGAAACCTGGAATCCTCATCCGATTCAGCTCTTCCAAGGTTTCTATGGATCTGACCACGAGTTCTTGGTGCGTTCGCTTGTCAATGGAGTATGCGAGGAGTCCTCTTTCTGTGTAGATTGATGGGGGATAGAATGGGGGAATCCCTGCCTCCGGAACCCATTGCCAATGATTAGGATGGGCGATGTCGATGATTACGAGTTTAGCCGCCTCTCTTCCGACGGAGAATGTGAGAAGGTTCCTTTGGCCGTCGTAAGCAGCGCCGAGAATCTGTTCATTTGTCGTATAGAGATCCTTCATTGTTCCGTCTCGAAGGAGAGATTTGGCGTACACAGTCTCCTTGTCGTGCCCTACTACGAGCCACTCGTCGTCACTAACCCAGAAAGTGTAGAAGATTCGGCCAATCGGCCCGGTTATTCTTTCTAAGACGTTCTTCGAATAATCCAATGTATACAGTTCATAATTTACATCGCCTCCCTTGTCCTTTGGAAAGATTACGAGAGGTTTCGACGGGTGAATCGCCGCCGCCCCCGCGTATGGGAAAATAGGCTCGTCGCCCGGAGTAAGCAGCTGGCCTTCATCCAGATTGTCGTCCCAACGATACAGAAGCGGGAGACCCGTTTTTGTGGAGACATAGAGGAAGTCTGAACGTTGCCTGTTGCCTCCCAGGAAGTAGAAGAGCGGGTGGGAATGGAGAGACCTAACCATCTCATAGAACTGGCTCTCTCTGAAAGACGAAGGGTCTATCGTAGGACGTTACTCGTTAAGGCTAACGGCTTATGCGAATATAGCACTTGCCTAAGTCAGCTTCTCTGAAGATATCTCTCTAACGTCTTCCGCGTGAACGAGTCGAGCTCCAGCCTAAACGCCGCACCAGGATACTCCCAAACGTACTCCTGTAGTTCGCGCCCATCAAGCTTGACCTGTTGGTCTCTGCTCTTGCAGAGAAAATCGAAGAAGATGAAATGCTTCTTCTTCCAGAATTCCCCCGCGAATATTGCCTCCTGCATCAGCAACATGTCAGCAACTTCCACATCCAATCCAACCTCCTCTTTGACTTCTCGGATCACGGCATCCTTCATCGTCTCGCCAACTTCGATGTGTCCGCCTGGGAGGGTGTACTTGTCAAACCATTTGTGAGATTTCGTCAGCAGTATCTTTCCCTCCTTGTTGACTATCAACGCGCCCACGGTGGGTTCAGGATACACCTGGCTGTGAGTAGCCTTGTGATCAGTCAATGTCGACATAGCTCCTATCTCATCCGTGTCTATGGTTAGAACTTTCTAGGAATAGCCGTCAAAGGTTGCGACTGATTGTTGGCCATGGAGAGTGGCAAGAAAGAGGGACCTCTCGCGCCCTCTTCACAAAGCAGAGTTCGCATCCCGCTACCCTAGAGCTGGGCGATGAGGAACACCACAATTTAGATTGACCTTAGCGCAACTGGCGTAGAATACGATATGTCAAGGGTCCAAGGAAAGGATTCGGATCTCTCAAGCGAGCTCCCATTCAGTAACTTGAAAGATAGGTGTGAAGCGTGCAGGAATATTTCCGCCTGCAACGTGTGTGGCAGTTCGATCTCCGGGTTCGAACACATCGGCGTAAGAGCGACGGCGGGTCAAGAATCTGGAATCTGGCACTACGCCGGCCCCTGCCGTCATCGGAACCAGCTCCGCGCAACATCAGCCAATGTGAAATATGGCGGCGGCCCACTCTGGAAGAGTGGCTACACCTGGCAGAGCATCTACTGGGGTCCATACTTCACAAGCTCTTCCGCGTCGGCCTGGGTGGCGAGTGTAGAGAAGGCTGTCAGAGACAGAGAGTCGGACAAGACATACTCCGGAGGATTATCCCAATACAATGTTGGAATCGGGAAGGTTAGCCCTCTCATCAATATCAAGACGGCTCCCGCAGCGAAAATATCTGACGGGCAAGTCAAACAGACCCTTGCCGGCTGGATAGCTCAAGGTACGGTCCCCAACATAGGCGGCCGGGGTGCGTACAACATATTCCTGCCACCGGGAGTTACTGTATCTCTCACGCCCCTTGAGGCATCATGCGCTGTCTTCTGCGATTATCACAATACCGTCAACGGGTCCAAGGGTCCCTTCTACACAGTCGAACCCTATCCATGCGCCAACGGTTGTAACCAGTGCACCAACAATCCTCTGGATACGTTGACGCAGGGCTTGTCGGAGGAGATGGTAGAGCTGAAGACAGACATGAACCCTGGAACAGGATGGGTAGCAGGAAACCTTGAGCTCTGCGACTATTGCGATGCGAAATTCGTCTGCAACCGGATAAGCGGCGGCGAATACGTCAACTCTTGGTATGACAAGAGCAAGAAGGCGTGCTGGAAAGGAATCTAACCCACAAATTCGCTCCTTCTAGAGCTGCTCTGGGCCCTCACACACCCTTTGGCGTGAGAGTTTCAATGAAAATCAGACGGGGGCCGGCATCCTCAAGAAGTGTTCTGGACAGAATTTCGTAAGCAATAACTAAGCCGCTTTTCTGCGGCTATCACTGCGAAATCCCATTGAGCCGGCCTGCAAACTCAGTCATAGTTGACGTCGATAATATCTCGAAGATCTACCAGACAGGCTCCGTCAAAGTTGAAGCCCTAAGAGGCGTCAACTTAGCCGTCAAGAGGGGAGAAATGATCGCGGTCATGGGCCCGTCCGGGTGCGGCAAAACAACCCTCCTCAACTGTGTGTCGGGCCTGGACGACCTCTCGAAGGGCAAAGTGTCGGTCGAAGGAACTGACCTTGCTAAGATGTCTGATGATCAAAAGTCTGAGTTCCGTGCCAAACGAATGGGCTTCATCTTTCAAGCCTACAACCTCCTCCCCGTTCTCACCGCTCAGGAGAACGTCGAACTCCCACTATTGCTTGCGGGTGTCTCTGAATCAGAGGCGCATCCGTTAGCTCTCGATGCGTTGAAGATGGTTGGGCTGACTGAGTGGAAGTCTCACAAACCCATGGAGTTGAGCGGAGGACAGCAACAGCGGGTCACCATTGCCCGGGCCCTAGTCAACAAGCCAGCGATTGTATGGGCGGATGAACCAACCGGCAAACTAGACTCGGAGAATTCGCAGGAAATAATCAAGCTTCTACGGAGCTTGAACAAACAATACGGCTTGACCCTAGTCTTGGTCAGTCATGATCAACAGATTGCTCAGCAGACCGACCGAATCGTTCACATGCGGAACGGCGTGATCGAGAGAGAAGTCATCCCCACAGCCGTCGCAGCTGCTTAGGCAGAAGAAGGTCGGACACTTGAGTGCGACTCGTTCGAGGCCTCTCCTAATTAGGCTAACAGTCCTAGTCGCAATCATCGCTCTCGGCGAACTGTTCGCGCTTCTCATGGATTACCAGAACAACTCCTACCTTCAACAGTACGTCTCGAACAACATGCCTCTAATCTTCGAACAAATCATCGGACTGGCTTTGTTAGGCTCTGGAAGCGCATTCATAGCCTACAAACTTTTCAACGCGAGGCCAACAGGGAGACTGGGACGGGCTTTCCGTCGAATCCGCGGTCTCTCTCCGATAATCGCTGTAATCATCGCGCTGGTCCTCTGGTTCGCCGTCTTCAGCCCGATCTTCGGAGGCTCCCTGACGAGCCTAGAAGTCTACAGCGTGATAGTTCTCTTCCTAATCTCTATCGGCATGATGGCTAGGGATAGAATCACTGTCCGCATGAGCATCAGAAACTTCACCCGCAGAAAGACCAACATGGCGATCGTCATCGCGGGACTCATGATCGGCACAGCCATGATATCCGGATCACTAGTCACCGGAGACACTCTCACCAATCTCTTCACGCGAGGCGCCTACAATGGCTACGGTTACGCCGACGAAGTAGTGTACACCCTGAGCGGGCCCGGAGGATACCAATTCTTCAACATCAGCATAGCCCATAGCCTCTACCAGAGCCTCTCGAGCAGCTCAAGCGCAGGCCCGGTGCTTCTGGGAGTAACGCCTGAGATAGTCATCGCAGTCCCGTTAGTGAATGATACCACTAAGAGCGTCGGTCAGGCGGGCGCGACGCTGATAGGGACGTACGACAACGCGTCCCAGATCCTTGGCGACTTTCATGCGAGTGATGGCTAGTAATCCAGTCGATCCTCAACGATACCGAAGCAATCGTGAACGACAGAGCGGCACGGGACCTCAACGCCACCGTTGGAGACCAACTGACGATCTTCTCTCCCTTCAGTCCGACATTTTTCGTGTCAGTGAAACTTGTTGGAATCGCAGTTTCAGATGCCCGAGGTGCATTCTCGGAAAACGACAATATCTTCGTCACTATGAGCACAGCTCAAACTCTGACATTCCATCCTGGATCCGCAAACTACATCGCCATAACGAACGTCGGGGGGCTTCGCAACTCCATTCAGTACACTTCAACCGTCGGTTTGGCCGCTAATCAGACCCTCAACAGCCTTCAAGAACACGCCCCGAATTTCGCCTGTAAGACTAGCCCGAATATCCCAGGAAATTCGACAATAATCCTTTGCGCTTATGGATCGAAAATGGCTGCGGTCAACAGCGCCACGGCGGGAGCTCAAAGCCTCTCTAACCTATTCTCCGTCCTTAGCACAATTACGATTCTAGCCGGTGTAGTTCTGATCATCAACATGTTCATCATGCTAGCGGAAGAACGAAAGTCAGAGATGGGAATGGCTCGCGCGGTAGGCATGAAGAGAAGCCAGCTAACAAAACTGTTCCTTTTCGAGGGCACCCTTTACGCTGCCGGCGCGTCCTTGGTCGGAGTCTTCGTCGGAATCGGGATAGCGTACGGAATACTCTATGGTTTCGGAAACATCATCAGTGGCTTCTTCCCGGTAAGCCTAGCTCAAGTGCTCGACAGCTTCACTTTTACCCCGGCCAGTCTCTTCACCGCGTTCGCAGAAGGCCTCTTCATCACATATCTCACGATCCTTCTGACCTCCTGGCGGGTTAGCAAGCTCAACATCATACGAGCAGTCAGAGACATACCCGAGCCTCCCAAAGGAGTCAGGACCTACACAGTCCTCTCAGTCCTAGGCGTTGTTCTCGCAATAGTGGGAGTCCTCCTGTTCGAAGCTTCCTTTGCCGCCAAGTCCGCAATAGAAGCGCTAGTTGGTCCGAGCCTGGTGATCTTCGGGGCGGGACTAATACTCTCCAGGTTTCTCCTAAACCGTTACGCGTTCACTCTAACGGGTATAGCTCTCCTAGTTCAGTGGGGCGTCCCGAGCTTCTCCTTCAACAGCAGCATCATACAGAACTATACTTTTGGCCCCGAAGTCCTAATCGTAGGCGGAATGATCATGGTCATGGGCGCCATCCTCCTCGCGCTGTACAACACGGATGTGATTCTCAAGATCTTGCATCTCTTCTATCGAGGCAGAAAACGGCTCACCGTTATTTTCAAGACGGCACTGTTCTATCCCGCAAGCAAGAGATTTAGAACCGGTGCGACGGTGGCCATGTTCGCACTAGTTCTGCTCTCCGTCACCGTAATTGCGTTCCTCACTGCAGAGCAAAGCGCGGCTCTAAACACGGTAGTGAAACAGGATTCAGGTGGTTACGATATCGTAACTCGGACGACATTGCCGGTGTCCGACCTGGCAACTCGAATCGCCGGAGACTCAGCACTTTCAGGGAAGGTAGCCGCGGTGATCCCGTTCAACACCACTACATTAGTCGTCAGGGACACGACGTCAAGAACAGATTTTGGACTGACGCCTATAGTAGGAGGTGATCCCAACGCGCCTCCACAGAGCAACTTCTTCACCGGCAACACATTCAACATGGTGACTCTGGCTAGCGGCTACAAGACCGCGTCAGAAGTCTGGAATTCTGTTACAAGTGACTCCTCCAACATCGTATGGTCCTTCGGATCTGTAAACTCAAACGGGCCTCCCACAAGTTCCCCAGCCCCCGCAGCCGGGGACGTCTTGCAGCTTTACTACAACCCAGGAAACAATACCATAATCTCCAAGACTGTTACTGTCTCCGGTCTATTGAACGGCGTCTTCTTCAACGGAATCGTAGGCACGAGCAAGCTTCTCAACACCTTCGGAGTCGGAACAGGAGAACTGGGATTCGTCAAGGTCTCAAGCGGAGTAGACCCGACCGCAGTCTCAAACATCCTGAAGAAAGACTTCTCCCGCATAGGCATGCAGACCATCGCAATAGCCGTGATCATCAGCACCTTCATACAAATCGGCAATTCCTTCCTCGGAATCTTCGAAGCATTCCTAGCCCTAGGACTGGTCGTAGGAATTGCTGGACTGGGAATAATCTCGATACGATCCGTAGTGGAGAGGAGGAAGGAGATAGGAGTACTCCGAGCCATAGGCTACAGGAAGAATATGATACTCTCCGCATTCCTGCTCGAAAACAGCTACGTGGCGCTTCTCGGAATACTGATCGGAATAGTCCTCGGAATAGACCTAGGCTACGCCATAGCCACAAGCCCAGGTTCTGGACTAACCTTCGTCATACCATGGATATCACTGCTTGAAATCATCGCTTTCAGTTACGGACTTGCTGTTCTCACAACCCTAAGCTCCAGCAGACGGGCGGCTCGCATTCCACCCGCTGAGGCCCTGAGATACACCGAATAAACACGAGCCTTAAGTCAACAAGTCAACATCTCGGAAAAGAGCCCCTTGTCTAGCGAGCTTCAGCTCATTCATTCCAAAATCTTAGAGTGCACGAAATGTGAACTTCACAAGAGTCGTACAAAGGGGGTTCCTGGGGAGGGCCCCCGCGATGCAAGAATCATGTTCGTGGGCGAAGGTCCAGGTCAGAACGAGGATGAGCAGGGCAGACCCTTCGTTGGCGCAGCAGGCAAGTTTCTCACACAACTCCTGGAATCCATCGGGCTGAAACGATCAGACGTGTTCATCACGAACATCGTCAAGTGCAGGCCCCCGAATAACAGGGCGCCGAGAAAATCTGAGATAGAAGCTTGCAACCCGTATCTTCAGTCGCAGATCAGACTGATCAACCCTAGAATCGTCTGCGCGTTAGGAACCCCGGCCATCACTACGCTGATGGGAGAGGAATACTCAGCAAGCAGGCACCACGGAAAACCCTTGGCAAAGGGAGAAGTTACAATCATACCCATGTACCATCCAGCAGCAGCCCTCTACGACGCCAGCCTCAAAGAAACAATCTTCCACGACTTTCAGCTTCTCAAGCAAATGTTGGAGAACACGGAGACCCTCAACCCTAGCACTCCAAAGAGTTCAGAGCCAAGCGGGAGTAAGCAGACTCTGGAAAAATGGGCGTAAGAACAAACACCGAGTCATCAATTTCCTAGCAGATTAAATTCATATCAACGTGAAATTGATTTACCGTCCTATGCCAGAAGTTCTATCCCTTCCACGGAAAACGGCCTAACCTAGTGGTCGTCGACAGAAAGGTAGTGAAGGCGTACTGTCGGTGCGGAGGCTCCAGCAACAGGCCCTTCTGGGACGGCACACGCGCGAAGAACTGCTTCAGAGCAAGTAGGCACGAAGTCAAGGTTCTCTGACGGGATCATCTCCAGACGACGTCAACACGACTGTAGAATTATCGATCCACCTCCCTCGATGGGAAGCGAAATGTACCCGCTGTTCGAACGAGTCCTTCATGGACGACCGGACCACGATGATGGCTCTCAAGAAACAGGTCTCCCGTTTCAGGGACGAGCGAAACTGGTTGAAGGATGATACTCCCAAGAATCTAGCAATTTCGATTAGCGTCGAAGCGGCGGAATTGCTGGAGCACTTTCAGTGGAAGACCGATGATCAGATTCGTGAGGCATTGAAGGAACGAGTGGAGAAGAACCAAGTCTCGGATGAGCTTGCTGACGTCTTGATCTTATGCTTGGGTTTTTCGGACGTGATGGGCATTGACATTTCTGAAGCGATCGAGGCGAAATTGAGAAAGGCGGCTGAGAAATATCAAGTGATGAAGACCTCACTATGACTTTAGCTCAGATAGTCAGAGCGAGTTGGTGACCGCTTAATAGCTAAACTTTTGCAGTTCCTGATGCGGAGTCAAGAATTGCACATAGCTCTTCTTCAACCGTACCGTATTTCTTGGGGGTCTCGATGAATCTGCCGATTTCTTTCCAGTTCTTGTCGAAGACGATGATTGTCGGGAGTTTCCCTACACCCATCTCGTCTCCCATGTCGCGATAGTTGTCGTGGTCTATGACCTTGGCCTGAATCATGTCGTTCTTTGCGATCGCGAGGGATTTTGCAAGTGCCGGAACGTAGGCTACGCAGTCACCGCACCATTCGGCTGAGAAGACGATGAGATGGTATTTCTGGTCGATATTCTCCATCTTATCGATAGAGTTTGGATTCGGCGTATACTCCTGTAGCCGACGCTTCATTGCGTGCTTGGACCGTTCGATCTTTACTTCGTTGATGTAGTCGAAGGGGTCTTTCCCGACTCTGAGCGCCATCATAACTTGCTCACAAGTAGTGTCTAGGATTTCTCGAGTTGGGTTAGAAATATGGTGGAGGCTTCTTTCTCACCGTTCATGTTCTCTCGGACCTTGATGCCTACCAATCTTACATTGTCTCCGGTTCTTAGGCTTTCAGTCTTCTGCGCGTGGGTATCCCAGAGACTGACCCGTACCCTACCCGTACCATCTTCCAGTTCAATATTTGAGACTCTTGTTCTCCGACCCTCCTTCGTCTCTATCTCTCGCACATCACCTCTCTCAACGATCTTACCCTTGATACTCCATAGAGCCGGTCCGGGTCGGAGAGACTCAATAGTCGCAATGGGGATGTCAGGAACGAAGTCTGTACTCTCCTTCTTGACGGAGGCCTTTGAGCCGACGTTGACGTAGACCAGGCCATTCCTCTCAGTAACCCAGTGATTCTCTATCGCGACAAGCG
>WNFE01004131.1_pt1 | contig 10781 bp, 8 predicted proteins | sample 5400451 | NCBI WGS metagenome assembly WNFE01 (sample SAMN13153344, study PRJNA577476) | soil metagenome | isolation source: 200 cm saprolite under Douglas fir tree site 2 hole 2 | place: USA:California | collected 2015-04-18
AGCTTTACGAGCGGCACGCTCTTTGGCTAGCACTTGGGTCTCGCGGCGTTCTCTCTCGTAACGGGATTCGCCCGAAGCTTCAAAAAGGATGCTATCGTTTGGTATCTTTAATTTACACCCGGTCTTAGGTTCCGGTCTTCCGCTCGTCGCCCATTTCACGCTCGGCAACTTCGCGAAGAACGCGCAGATATTCCAAGGCATCTCGAAGGGCTAGTTGTTCTCCGTCTGATGGCTTTGCAAGGCAGGGTTCAATTTGGCAGGGTTCAATTTGGTCAAGAACGGCGCTACGTGCCTCGACGACCCGCAGAAGCAGCTTTGCCGGGTCAGGTTCTAAGATTGCAGCTTCGCATAGTTGCTTCCACCGCGGAATGCGACCGTTGCCATAATTCATGACGTGGCCAACCTACTTATAGCAGCGCCCGCTCGAAGCACAACACCTTTATTTTTCTGTACTATAACGCACATGTCCGTGTACGCGACCGCTACGTCGTTTCCGCAGCTAAGGCGCTTTCGGTAGCTCTGCAGCCTCTGGGACGTATGGTTTCCTCCCACGGAACCGACCGGAAGAATTTTCAGGAACGCCTGGCGAAGAAAGGGACCGCCTCCTGCCGTTCGTTCAGCGTATAAGGCATCTCGGTGCCGAGATCGGATTCCTCTCCATCCTGCATACCAGCGCACGGCCAGAGGGTTGAACGGCGTTGCTGTTACGTCGGTTACATCTCGTAACGCCCGCAAGAACGTGATCGAGTCCGTCCGGGACTTGTGCATCGGCGAAAGTTCGATCCTGCGTAGCCGCCTGCCGCAGGTTCCAGCAAAGGTTCTCAAGGAGCTGGTTGTCAACGCCTATATCCACCGGTGCTACCGGACGCCGGCGCCCGTCATCATCACCATCTCCGAGTGGGCCCTGGAGATCAGGAGTCCCGGAGAGCTGCTGACCGGGCTGAGCGTCAATAACCTCATCCACGGCGTGCCGGTTTACCGGAATCTGCTCCTGGCGGATGGGGCCCGGTTCGTCGGCCTGTGCGACAAGATAGGGCAGGGGATCGACCTGATTTTCAAGAGCGTACTTTCGGACGGTCTCGGCTTCCCCGAGTTTGAGAGCGGCAGCAATCTTTTTTATCGCGCGTATTCCGCTCGCCGGCAGCGCGGAATTCAGTGAATTTGTAAGAAAGCGCTCGCAGACGCTGACCCAGCTCGACGAGATCATCGTGCTGCGGCTGCTGTGGGGCAAGGAATCAGCGCGCCTGGACGAGCTGTGCTCGAAGATGCAGCGCAGGCGCGAATTCGCAGAACGCATTCTGGGAGAGATGTGCAGGAAGGGAATGATCGAGCAGACCCAGGATTGCTACCGCCTCACGGCGATCCTGCGCCACGATATCGAGACCATCTTCCAATCCGACCAATTGCCGCTCAGTCCTTCCATGTGGGGATGACCGTCGCCCGGAAAGACGAGGAGCGGCTTGCAAATAATGGCTTTTTCTTTTGGGGCATCGGCCGCTTTTTTCTGGTTCGTCTTCTCACCGAGAACCCAGAGGGACACCGAGAGTCAGGACCCGGCGTAAAGCTGAAAGGGCGCCCAATAGAACGGCCGGCGGAAAGCACTGTCCGAGCGCAGCAAAGACAATTTCGCGCTACGAAGAGCGGCGTCGGGTGTCCGTTCCTTTTTCAACTCCCTGTAGAGTTGATCCATAAGTTGCGGAGTCGAAATGTCGCTGACTTCCCAAAGGGCTCCGATCACATTGTGCGCGCCAGCGCGCAGGAACGCCCACGAAAGCCCGACCATGCCTTCGCCCGAGAATGCGCGTGTGCCTTGGCCGTAGCAGGTCGAGATCGTCACCAGCTCCGCGTGAAGCGGATGTTGGACGATGTCGCGGGCGTAGAGCTTGAATGAGTCGTCCGCCGCCGTTGCTTTGGACAACACAATGGCGGAGTCGAGCGGGCTCAGCCGGCTGGCGGTGCCATGCGCGACAAAATGAATGTAAGAGAACTGCTCCGGCTTGCTGGCCAGATACGCTGGCGGGCTCGCATGCTCGCGCTTGAAGACCTGCTGTTGCGACGGCGCGAAATGCTTTTCGATGCTGTCCATTTCCACGGCCGCCTTCGGTAGATTGGGATAGTCCGTACTCGGGGAAACCGCGTCGCCCATGATGAGCAAGTTGGGAGTGTTTTTCCCAATTTTGTGAGTGGCGGAGAGCAGGCGCAGCGAGCTGACATTGGTAATGGTCGCGTCTTCGATCCAGTAGTGCAGCTTCGGTTCCGAGACCAGCAGGGTTTCGAAATTCAGGCTGTTCAGGCTGCTGTCAGGGACGATCACGACCTTGGGGCTAGCTTCCACAGAAGCAGATCCCGGGAAGGGCACGGCTTCAGCCGTGCCGCAAGAGCGACAAATCAGGTGGGCTTTAGCCCCTGAGGGCTGCGCTGCCAGCATCGCATGTGCCGGAGAGATCAGTGTGTGATAGAGCCACCGGCCGTCTTCGTTGGCGGTATCGAGCACATCTTGCGGCCCGACCAGAGCCTTTCCGTATCGCTGCACGGCGGCTTTGATCTCCGATTCCGGAGGGAGAAAGAACAGGCTCGTCTTCTGCCGCGTGATTGCCCACAGATAAGATTGCTTCTCGCCCAGCCAGTAGAAAAGAATCGTGCTCCCATCTTGCCGGGCTACTTGCTGTGCATTCAGCGGCGCCGGCGCAAACGACGTGCCCTTTTTTAACAGGTTTAACCCCTCCGCCAGATTCCGAGCGCGGCTGTATTCGGCGACTTGCAGAGACTGTGCCGTCTTGCCCCGAGCCACCAGGAAGTGGATGTAGTCGTCGTAGATGGCCGAGGCATTGGCGAGAAACGGCAGGCGCGAATCCATCTTCCTGATGTTCGCGCGAGCCTCTTCAAACGTGGAGAGCGCAGTCTCGTACTCGCGTTCGGCCGCGTCCGGTTGGTTTTCGCTTTCGTAGAGCCGGGCCAGCGAGTGCTCCGCCTGCCACTTCAGAAACACCGGGCTGTCTGGAGCTTGCGCAACCTCATGGAAGGCGGATTCGGCAGTAGCTATATCGTGACCCTGTGCCGCGATGCGCCCCTGCACCAGCCGGGGATAGAGCTCATTGCGCTTGTTGCCATCGGCGCGCGCCATGGCAAGCGCCTCGTCCGCATAGCGCTTCGCGTCTTCCAGTTTGTTAGTTTTCTCGGAGACGAAGGCGAGGGACTGCAGGGCATTGATGATGTCTTCGTTGCTTTTGATCCTCTCTGCAAGATCGAGCGACTTCCGGAAGGACTGTTCGGCAAGTACGAAGTCACGGGTGTCAAGATAAACGTAACCGACATTCAAGAGCCACTTAACTTGGTCGCTGATGTTGCCCAGCTTCTCGGCCTGTTTCCTCGCCTCGAGGAACATCCCTTCAGCTTTCTCGGTGTCGCCGAGCTTGTAGTAAGCCCAGCCCATATTTCCCAATGCAGCCTGCGTGAGGTCGGGAACACCTCGCTCCACCGATATCTGGCGCACAGCAGCAGACCAGTCGAGCGCGTTGTCGAAGTGTGTCTGCTCGTTCGCGGACCAACTCATATCCAAGAGGGCATCGGCTTCCCAGATTCGGTCACCACTTGCACGCGCATAGCGCAAAACACGCTCGAAGAAGATCTGGGCTTGTGCGTAGTGCCCTCGCCTCATCTCCAGTGCTCCTCGCGCAGTGAGCACATCCGCGCACGCAGTGGAATCCGAGGCCGTACAGAACCCCTCAGCTTCTACAAACTTTTGTTCCGCCTGTTGGAATTTGCCCAAGGACGTGTTCGCGAGCCCTTCCAGCCAACACTTTCTTACGGCCAGGTCGGCAGAGGAGGGTGCGGCCGGCTGCGAAACTATGAGCTCCAGCACGTCCTCGTACATCCCCTGCTGATACAGTATCCTCGCCCTGAGGATCGTAAATTTCCAGGCCCACTCCGTGCTAGTCTTCTGGAAATCCCTGTACCCCTGTTCCGCCTCCTTCGCCGCCATGACAACATCGCCATGTCTGAAGGTCTGCTGCGCGTGCTCATACGCGGCCTGAGGGTCGCGGTGGGCACAACCCGAAAGGCACAAGAAAATGAACACTGACATGGCCGCGCTTAACCGTTGTATTTCTAAGCAGGCTCTCCTCTCGGCTTGCGCGTAGACATCTCGGGTTTTCCATCCCGCGAACATCACAAAACCACTCGTCGACAAATTTAGTTGAAAAGCAGGAAAGCGTTCTAGTATAGCCCCACACACAAGACCTTGTGGTTGGTGCTATCGCGGGATGTTCCTTAGGGAGCCGGCAAGAACGTGATGATACCGGAGCACTATCGGTATGCCATGCCCTGTCTTGAGGAATTCTGGGGATTCTTGAGAACGCCGACGCGGTTGGTGATCGCGCTGGTGTGAGTTAGGCGTCCGCCGCCCGGCGTGCAAGGACGACGAAAGGGCGCTCGAATTATGACAGAAGTGGAACTGAGGTCCGGAGCAGGCACAACTGCAAGCGTACGTGTATCTCCATCGCCGGTGATCGTTTCACAGCCGTCTCGTGCTACCGGCGAGCGCTTACTGTGGCGAGCGAGATAAAGGGTCCCCGTCTCGATCAGGAGATGGCTCGCAAGATCAATTGGGCCTATGGGCGGATCCGATTGGACGTGGATCAAAGCTCGCACAAACACCAACGGTTGCTGCAACACCGCCGATTCTAGTGATGGCCGCCACCACTACCGGTGCCGTTTGCATCCAGCATTATGATCTTTGCCCTGCCCGCGGCGAGGCATCCCATCTCCAGCCGAATCATGGTCAGGTGGAACTTGTACGTGTCGTATACTTCCTTGGCGAGGTTGCCCGGCGTTCGCTCGACTTTCAACTCGCCCAGAAATATCTTTCCGAAGTGGGGCAGATCGATGACGTGACCGAACGAGATTCCAGGGGCCCCCGTGACTTTGTCTATAACGGAACAATTCAGTTCGCCATGCCCATTCAGAGTGGGGCGGCTCCTCGCGTATTCCTTACTGGCCCATTCGGGAAGATCCTTGGCGGAGGAAATCCTGTCGTATTGATCAGAAATTCGGGTCTGAACGTCGGGGTCGTCAAGATATGATCGATCATCCTCGTGCCGGGGACCGAGGATTTCCAGATTCCGCTCCACCTCGACCTTTTGTCCACCGATCCTTAGATTGTCGAAACGCGTGCCCAGGAACGTGACCGAGGGGACCTGGCCTTTGCCATAGACGGGATGCACAGTGGAGATCTGCGCCACCACGCGGTCGGCGGTCACCACGTCGAGCACGTTCAGGCCCTCAAGGACGGAGGTTGCCAGCGTGGTGAAACCGGCAATCTTCGAGCTCGGATGTCCCGCCACCTGGGTATAGCCGGACTCGTAGGAAAGAATACCTTCGAAGCGGAAGGGATCGGCCTTCTTGAACTGGTAGTGGCCGTCGGCGGACAACCGCACGCGCGCCTGCGGCCTGATCTTCTCTTTCAGCGGCTGCTCAAGATCCGCACTCAGAACACTGCTCTCCGCGTAATAGTTGTGAACTGACTCGTCCATCAGCAATGGTTTCGCATGTGTCGCCATATTGTTTGCTCCGCTTGTCCGAGTTACTTCTGGAGTTGTAGCTCAAATGAATTACGACCGAGTTCCGAAGTCTCGCCGGCGGCCGTCACTCCGTGAACTACCACGGCATAAACACCGGCTGCGCGATTCGCTCCTGGGACCTGCAGCGCCAAGGCATCGTTGGCCGAGTCCGCCGGAATCGTGAGCGTCCATTCTAGCTTGCCTGCCGGACTATACAAGTCCGCTGTGTAGCGGGCGTAATGGCGCTCGGGCGGAATGTTCACAAAGAGCAGGAAATCTTTGCCCGGCTGTGTCACGATCACGGGCACGGTTACACCGCGAGTGCTGATGTTAATCGAAGTCCAGCGCAAGATCTGCGGACTGTTGGCCATTAGCGCCAGCTTCGGCAACGTCACCAGATTCTGATACCCGACCACCGCCAGAAGCAGCGCCATCACGGGCGCGGCAAGGCCGGGCCGGAACGCCGCTCGCAACCAAGTGAACCAGTCCGGCTTGGGCGCGGGGACAGGGATTGGCGCGGGATCCGCATTGTGTTCCCCCGCCAATACAACCTTGGTCTGCTCCACAAATTCCGCAGCAGCGCGTACGTCCAACGCGCACTCCCGACAGTCGAAAAAGTGCTCCTCGAACTGGTCCCGGGCCTCTGGATCGAGTTCTTTAAGCAGATACTTTTCCGTTATTTGTTCCCGAACCACCACGTCGTGGTCCATCTTCAATCCCCCCTCGTAGAGTACTTGTGCCAATAGATTAGTGCGCTCCCGCAAACACAACGTTTCAGAGTTTTTAGACTGGAGCAAATTCCGGTGGCTCGTCCCCCATATTCTTTAGGTACAACACCTTAAATGCCTGCTTCGTGCGGTGAAGCAGCACCCGCAGGTATTCCCTGTCGACGCCGAAGTCACGGCAGACGTCATCGATGACTCGCCCCGCGAGAAGCACCTCGCCGAGAATCCGCCGATCGCGTTCGGGAAGTTTCTCCAGTATCTCGCGTACTCTATTTTCCGTTTCCTGGGCCGAAAGCGCGTCGAGCGGGTCGACTGCTTTGGCTGGGAAATCTCTGGGCTCGTCATCGTCCAGCGAATCGTCACGCAACGCTCCCCGGTAGTGTTCGAGCAAAACGTGATTGCACGTAGAGTTCACAAACGATCCCAAGCGGTCTGGCTGCTGGATCCTTCCGTTGTACAAGGCTGTAAAGAATCGCAGGAAGGTCTCCTGGCGGACGTCTTCGATCACTTCCGCCGAGCGCAGCCGCGAGCCCAGCTTAATCTGAATTAACGCGCTGAAATAGCGCCGAAAATGCTCCTCGACGCCGGAATCGCCGGCTCGCAAACATCTTAGGTATTCGTCGTCAAAGGATTGAAATTGCAAGTACTTACCCTGTGCCTGAAGTGGCTGACACTGTAACACTTGGAGGGCTGGGGCGTGACCGGTTTTCGGCACCAGTGCCGGCTGCGGCGGGCACTTCGAGAGCGGGTGGCTACTCCGATAGTCGCCGGTGGGCGGGAGAGAACGAGCACAGCGCATGGGAAGAACCGATAAGTGTGGCGCAATCGCCTTATGTTGCAATGGCCTCCACTTGTAGAGATAGTGCAGCGACCTAGCTTTTCGTTTCATGCAATCTGTGAAAAAGTTTGCCGGAGCCTAAAATCTGTGCCGCCGCCCGCGAAATCGAGCGAATTATCGACGTTGCGGCAAAGCGGGAGGCAGACTTCTGTGCGGGGGTGGGCCGAGGAGCGATATACCGTCTGCTCCGCCACCACAGGCAACGGCCGCAAAGTGTTTCAGGTATTCCTGTTCTCGCTATGCAGTTTACCCTGGGCCGCCTACGAACGACTGCTTTCCACAAAGATCCCGAAGGAACCTTTCATGAGACCGAGGCCCGGCGGGTTGGGGTAGTCTGTCCGGAAATTGGACCGCCAGATGGGGAGTTAATTCTAGCCAAAAATATTTGAAATTTCTGGTGTAAGCCTTCAGCTATCAGCACTCAGCGGTCAGCCTCTGGTAATTTTGCTATCCGGCTTGTTGAACGATTCGCCGAGTAGGGTAGCCCAGGATGGTGCGGACGCGCCCCAATCCTTTCTCAGCATAGGTGAAGGCCGGACCATCGATCCGGTACCTTCCTTTCCAAGCTACGGTAAAGCTGGTTTCGGTCTCCTCGATCTCCACCGATAGCGGATCTCCATCCCGGGCCAGGGGCGCGGCAAGTTGATCGGAGGGATCCAGTAACCAGGCGTCGCCAGTTTCGGTGGAGAAAAGCACCAACTGGCCGATGGTCACAATCCGACTCTGTCGTTGAGCAGCACGACGCTGCATGTACCGGACCTCGTCGGCCAGACGGAAAGTCCTCCCCTCGACCCACTGTTTCTCTGCTCCACGCTTGATCGTTCGCCAGCCCATTCCAGTGGCTCCTCAAAACCCTTACAGTAGAGGTCCTCGGAGAGGTCCCCATGCAACTGTTCGCACATCTTTTTGAAGATCTGTTGTTGTTTGTGTACCACTGCTTCGACCGGGTTGTCATCCACGGATATCTTTCGGGGCTGTGCCGCCCGGAACAGGCGGTCTACTTCTTCCGGGACGTCGGCGGCGAGCGGGTCATCAGTAAGGAGGTCTTGTCGCGGCGTACGCAGCAGTATCAAGCCTGGGTCGAGGCTTACGCCCGCAATCACCAGATCACCATCGAGTGGGCCGAGAAAGGAGTGCGCAAAGAAGATTATTTGCGACCCGAGTTGCGCCACATGGAACGGAAGAACCAGCACGGTGTGTATTTCATTCTCAAGAGCATGGAGCAAGGCAACACTTTCCGCTCCAGTGTCCCCAAGTACCCCACCCCCGATCCCAACTATCGCATTCTGGCCAAACAGCGCAGCCGCTTCACTCACTATTACTTCTATATCCGCGACGAGGTGCTAGGCGCGATCGTGATGCGCGTGGCCTCCTTCTTTCCTTTTCAAACGACCTACTACCTGAATGGACACAACTTCATCGAGAACGAACTGCATCGGGAAAACGTCAGCTTCCGCAAGAACGATAATGCCTTTCTCGCTGTTGCCGATTCCCAGGCTCTACAGTCCGCCGCCGATCGCTTCCGTCCCGAGCTGATCCGTAAGCGCCTCCAGTACTGGACCCTGCTGCTGGGGCCCAAGTTCTCCAAGCGCGAGCGTGGGGCTATGAACCTGGGTCGCTTCTACGCCCTCAGCCAAGTCGAATACTCTCGCAATTTCATCTTCAAGCGGAATTTCCCCATCCACAAGATCTTCGAGCGCTCCTGCGAAATCGGCCTCTGGCGCATGACCTCAAGCAAGATCTCGGAAGTCTTCGGCACACGGCTCACCAAGAAAATGAAAGGCAAACTGTACACCACCCTGGAACAGATCGAGCACGGCCATCACGTCTTCCGCGCCTACTGCCGCAACGCCTTTCTCAAGCAATACGAGAAGTTCTCCACCTTCCTGCGCAACGAACTCTGTTCCAACAATCTCAGCGACTTCGGTCTCAAGAAAAGTTTAGGCAACCTGGACGCAGTCCGCGAGAAATTCCTAGAGATTACCGACCGTTTCGCTGCCTTTCAGGCACAGTGCCTGAACGTCCATGTCGACTTCCCCCTCCTGCAAAGACTGGCCCTGCCCATTCAGGTGGGAAAAGGAAAATTCCCAGGGATCAAGATCCACGATACGCGCATGATCCGCCTGCTGGAGATCCTTCTGCACACCGGCACCAAGCTGGCCGGCTGGCGGACCCAGCAGATTCATGAGGCCGTCCTCCAAACCTACGACCTCTCCCCCGAAAACTACGGCCTCAATCAACTCCGTTACGACCTCCGCAAGCTGAAAGCCCACGGCCTGCTGCAACGCGACGGCAAGCGTTACGCCTATCGGCTTACTGAAAAGGGCAACCAAGTCGCCCTCCTCTTCGTCCTCTTCCACAAGCGGCTCTGCGGACCTCTAGCCAACAGTCTCTTCCACCATCGCCCCGATCCCAAGCACGCACCCCAAAGCAAACTGGAAGCCGCCTATCACAAAGCCGACACTGCCATCAGCGAAATCGTTCAACTCCTTGCTGCCTGACTTAGCCCGCAAAATGTTGAAGTATTTTTCTTTATCATCTTTGCCGTTAGTATCTAATAGCTTCAACCCGGACTTCGTCAGCATGATGTTTCCGGGCTTGAGATCGCGGTGAGTAATGCCCTCGCGCTGTGCTTTGTCGAGGGCCTCCGCAATCTGGAGTGCATATTGCACTACTTGGTTCGAGGGTAACGGGCCACGCCGCAGCCGGTGGTCGAGAGTTTCCCCTTCTAGATACTCGAGTACCAGGAAGACAGTGCCGTCGTGATCACCGATGTCGTAAAGCGTGCAAATATGGGGATGTGAAAGCTTCGAGATAGATCTTGCCTCTTGCTCAAATCTGCGGCGAAGTTCGGCGTTTTGCGCCAGCGTAGTAAGGAAGGACTTTGATACGGCCCAAGCGGGTATCTCTGGCGCGATACACTTCCCCCATCCCACCGGCCCCTGCGGGGGAAAGAATTTCGTATGGACCGAGTCTCGTGCCAGCAGCGAGGGGCATGTTCTCGGCTGAATTATATTCCTGTTTGCGAACTCCCCCATCCGGTCTGCTAAGTCTACAAATTTCGGCGGACGCCGCAATTTCGAGCAGGACGCGGCGCTGAACCGAAACCGTTTCCCTTCGACACGATTTACAGAGTTAAGGCCAAAGATCTGCCGCACTGCGGCCTTTCGTGTTGCGGAAAGTCTGCTGCCACTGTTTTGGCACCCGCGGCGGTCTCCCAACATCTACGCAGGTGATTCCGAGCCGAAACCCCATGATTTTCACACACCAGGGCGAAGAGTCCCAGGTCACAGTCGTGACGCGAAGCGCTGGCTCCGAGAGCACGGAGAGGGCAAAGCCGACCTGTGCTGGCTGGCAGACAGAGTCGGCAGTTAAGACATCCCTGGCTGCGCCCTCACTCGCCCGATTTGACGAGTCCTCGGTCTTGACTAAACCTCGTTTGGCGGATTATTAATGTGGCGCGTCTCCGCGCTTGACCTGGCCAAGGCTGGGTCTAATTGATATGCGTTCCGCTCACTACCGCAGGAGGTTTCTCGTGAAAATCAATGCCAAGCGTGTGAAAGAGATTTTGAATCGGTTGCGTAAAAACAGTGTTCGTCTCACAGCGGGGCTGCGACAGGGAATGACCATTGTCGTGGCTTTCGTGTTTGTTCTTGCTCC
>WNFE01004132.1_pt1 | contig 10779 bp, 9 predicted proteins | sample 5400451 | NCBI WGS metagenome assembly WNFE01 (sample SAMN13153344, study PRJNA577476) | soil metagenome | isolation source: 200 cm saprolite under Douglas fir tree site 2 hole 2 | place: USA:California | collected 2015-04-18
ATATCAATGCCCTGATACTGATCAAAGTCTTCACGCGCGAAAAGCTCGAGGCCAGGCGCTTTGGCGCCTACGTGGATAAGAATAAACGGGCGAGATTGCGTGCAGGCTGGCTTCAGGCGCAGTTTACCCCCCTGGTCACGCTGCTGGTGATCCTGGGCACCGCCACCGTCATTGGCGTCGGCGGCTATGTAGCAAGCGGATATGCGTTCAACATCGGCCCCCTTTCCATCGACGCCTACAGCGTCGATGTGGGCACGCTGATCCTGTTCCTCGTCTTCCTCAAACTGCTCTACCAGCCGATGCGCGACCTCTCCAAGCTGGCAACGCTAGCCAGCACGGCGGCATCCGGCGCGGAACGCATTCAGGAGGTGCTGGATCAGGCCCCAGAAGTGAAAGAACCTCTCCTGCCCGGCCCCTACAGCGGTCCGCAGCGCTTCCAAGGCGAGATTACCTTCGAGAATGTTGTCATGGGGTATGTGCCTGACGTGCCGGTCTTACAAGGTATTACGCTGCATATAGGCGCGGGCAAGAAGATTGGCCTGGTCGGCCTCTCTGGCGGCGGCAAAACCACGCTCGTCAGTCTGATCCCGCGCTTCTACGATATTGAGCAGGGCACAATCACAATCGATGGGGTTGACATCCGCCTCTACCCGCTGGATGTGCTGCGCAACAACGTGAGTATGGTGTTGCAGGACTCGCTGCTCTTTGAGGGTACCATCGCCGAGAATATTGCCTTTGGGCGGCCTGGAGCGGCCATCGAAGACATCGTAGAAGCGGCGAAAAAAGCCCAGATCCATGAGACGATCATGAGCCTGCCTGATGGCTATGATACCTTTGTGAGCGAGCAGGGCCAGAACTTCTCCGGCGGGCAGCGGCAGCGCCTGGCCATTGCCCGTGCCATCCTGCGCGATGCTCCTATCCTTATCCTCGACGAACCAACAACCAGCTTGGATGTGGAGGCAGAAATAGAAGTCTTGAAGGCTCTTCATACACTGATGGCTGGACGAACGGTCTTAACCATTTCTCACCGGCTCAGTACCCTTGGTCATGTTGATGAGATTGTGATGTTGAGCGAAGGACGAATCGCCGAGCAGGGGACGTTCCACGAGTTAAAACGTCGGGGAGGACTGTTTGCCGCCCTCTTGGAGGAGCAGAATCGCTATAACCTTGATCGTGAAGAGAACGGTTCGATTATCCGCCCAGCTTTTGCGCCACTAGAGTCCGGTGACGACTCCCCAACTCTAAAGATAAGGGGTGTGTATGCGAGGCGCGTCCCCACGTTGGCTCCGTCCGAGCCGTAGGATGTTGATGGCGGCGTTCGTATCCCTATCCAGTTCACAGGAAATGCCAGCGCTCTTCCAGGGACTTTCTATCCCCCTGTCTGGAAGGCCAGGGGGATAGAAGGCGCGTTTGCTAAACGGTAACGGCCCCGTATGGCGGCAAACGCCAGTATCAGGTAGAGAAACGTGAGTTTGGAACATTACTCATACAGAGCCAATCCCGTACTTTGCAAAACATTCCACACTTTCCAGGGGCTGAGAGGAATATCGATGTGCCGTACACCAACATGGGCCAGCGCGTCGACGACGGCATTGACGATGGCCTGCGGCGCACCAACGGTAGGCGACTCACCGACACCCTTTGCGCCAATGGGATGATGCGGCGAAGGCGTGACGGTCTTGTCCGTTTCCCAGTGCGGCGTTTCCATCGAGGTGGGAATGAGATAGTCCTGGAAGTTGCCAGTCAAGATGTTGCCGTTCTCATCGAAGGACATCTCCTCGTACATGGCCGGAGCGAGTCCCTGCGTCAGGCCACCGTGAATTTGCCCTTCGACCACCATCGGGTTGATGATCGTGCCGCAGTCATCCACGGCCATAAAGCGCCGGATATGTACCTGCCCGGTGCCACGGTCGATGTCCACGACACAGATGTAGCTGCCAAAGGGATACGTCAGGTTGGGCGGATCATAGTAGTCGACCGCTTCCAGGCCTGGCTCCAGGTACGGTGGACAGTTGGTGTAGGCAGCAAAGGCCAGTTCCTGAATGGTCTTGCCTTTGCTGGGCGAGCCCTTCACGAAGAAACGTCCCGGCTCCCACTCCAGGTCATCCTCGCCTACCTCTAACAGGTAAGCGGCGATCTTCCTGGCCTTGTCACGCACCTTGCGCGCCGCCAGGGCGGTTGCGGCGCCGGCGACAGGCGTGCTGCGGCTGGCGTAGGTGCCCAGACCGTAGGGAGCGGTATCTGTATCGCCATGCTCCACGTCCACATCATCCGGTGACATACCCAGCTCGGCGGCGATGATCTGGGCAAAAGTCGTTTCATGTCCCTGGCCCTGGGTCTGCACACCGATACGGGCGAGGATCTTGCCGGTAGGATGGACGCGAATCTCACAGCTATCAAACATTTGAATGCCGACGATATCGAAGTGCTTGCCGGGACCGGCGCCAACGATCTCGGTAAAGCTCGAGATGCCGATACCCATCAGCTCACCGCGCGCCCGCTTTTCGGCCTGTTCACGGCGCAGCCCTTCGTAATCTACGTTCTTCATCGCCAGGCGCAGTGCGGCTTCATAGTTCCCGCTGTCGTACGTCCAGTTCAGAGCAGAACGGTAGGGGAAGGCCTGCGGCTGGATGAAGTTCTGTAGACGCAGTTGTGCCGGGTCCTTTCCCAGGTCATGAGCCAGGGTATCCATCACACGCTCGATCAGGTACGAGGCCTCGGTGACGCGGAAGGAGCAGCGATACGCGATGCCACCAGGGGCCTTATTGGTATGCACCCCATCGACATCTACAAAGGCATGCTTAAAGTCATACGAGCCAGTACAGATGTGGAACAGCCCGGCGGGGAATTTCGAGGGGTTCGCCGCGGCGTCAAATGCCCCGTGATCGGCCAGGGTATGCACGCGCAAGGCTTTCACGGTGCCATCTTTGTCGGCTGCGATCTGCGCTTTAATGTGATAGTCGCGGCCGAAACCTGTGCTGCTCAGGTTCTCGGTACGGTCTTCAATCCACTTGACGGGCTTTCCGGTGGTAATCGAGGCGACCACGGCGCATACATAGCCGGGGTAGATGGGCACTTTGTTGCCAAAGCCACCGCCGAGATCCGGTGAAATGATGCGAATGCGATGCTCCGGCAGGCCAGCAACGATGGCGAAGAGCGTGCGATGTGCATGCGGAGCCTGTGAAGTAAGCCAGACGGTGAGTTTGCCTGTCGCCTTATGGAAATCGGCCACGCAGCCGCAGGTCTCGATCGGGGCAGGGTGAATACGCGGGATGAACATATCCTGCTCGACGACAATGCCGTTAGCCTGAGCTTCGACAAACGCGGCGTCAGTCTCTGCGCGCTCGCCCGTCTCCCAGTGATATATCTGATTGGTAGGCTGCTTGTCTTTCTTGTCGGGACGCAGCAGGGGCACACCGGGATCAAGCGCCTTTTTTGGATCGATAAGCACCGGCAGCGGCTCGTAATCGACTTCCACGGCAGCAACGCCATCTGCGGCAGCGTAGCGACTGGTGGCAACGACGAAGGCGACTTCCTGCATCTGGAAATGGACGCGGTCCAGGGCCAGCACGGCTTCGGTGTCGGCAGAAAGCGTGGGCATCCAGGCCAGTCCAGCGGCATCCAGGTCTTTGCCGGTGATGACCGCTAATACGCCCGGGACCTTCAACGCCGCGCTGATATCGACATTTTTGATGAGCGCGTGCGCGTAAGGGCTGCGTACGATGTCGCCGTAGAGCATTCCGGGCAATTGTACATCATCGACATATTGGCCCTGCCCGCGAATGAAACGGGCATCTTCTTTACGCTTGTATGATTCTCCCAGGCGATGGACATGTACTTCGGTCGCCATTATTCGCCTCCCTCTCCGGCGCTCACCGGAACCTGTTCAGACGCCTGCATTTTCTGCGCGGCGTATTGTACCGCCTTGACGATGTTGACGTAGCCGGTGCAGCGGCACAGGTTGCCCGAGATGCCAACGCGGATCTCCTGCTCGGTGGGATTAGGATTACCCTGCAGGAGCGCCAGGCTGGTCATCATCATTCCAGGCGTGCAATAGCCACATTGGAGGCCATGCTCCTCGTGGAAACCTTCCTGCAAGGGATGCAGTTTGCCATTTTGCTCCAGGCCTTCAACGGTCATGAGCTGGCGGCCATGCGCCTGCACAGCGAACATGGTGCAGGATTTGGTAGCTTTGCCGTCGACGAGGATGGTGCAGGCGCCGCAACTGGTCGTATCACAGCCAATGTGGGTGCCGGTCAGGCGCAGGACATCACGCAGCCAGTGTACGAGGAGCAGGCGCGCTTCGACATCGCTTTCGTAGACGGCGCCATTGATGGTGGCGCTAATATGATGCGTGCTCAAATTAATTCCCTCCTGTGGCGCGAGTAAGAGCCTTGCGCAATGCGCGAACCGTGAGCGTGCGTACCATGGCGCGTTTATAGGCGGCGGGACCGCGCGTATCGCTCACTGGCTGCGCAGCGGCAGCGGCAAGTTCGGCGGCGTGATGGATGCTGGCATCATCCAGTTGTTTGCCGAGCAGCGACTGTTCGGCGTCGCGCGCCTTGACGGTGGTCTGCCCGACATTGGTAAGTCCGATGCCTGCATAGCTCACCTGTCCATTGTCGCTCAAGGTGATGTAGGCAGCCACGCCAGCGATGGCATAGTCACCGACTTTCCGCTCCAGCTTGAGGTAAGCCCCTCCACTGCGCCCGGTGGGCGCCGGAACACGAATCTCGGTTAAGAGTTCATTGGAGTGCAGCGTCGTCTCGAAAGGTGTAGCGCCGAAAAAGTCGTCAATGGCTATGACGCGCTCACCCGCCGGGCCGACGGCCACAATCTGCGCTCCTAATGCCACCATGGTCGCGGGATGATCGTTGGCGGGGTCGGCATGGGCGAGGTTGCCACCGACGGTGGCCCAGTTTCGCACTACAGGATCAGCTACACTGGTAGAGGTATCGAACAGGATGGGGTAACGGCCGCGGATGAGGCTGGAGTTATCCAGTTCTGCTTCGCGGGCAAGCGCACCAATACGCAATACACCATCCGTTTCCTGGATGTAGTCCAGTGCGGCGATGCGATTGATGTCGATCAGGACCGATAGCCCGGCAAGGCGGAAACGTAAGAGAGGGATGAGACTCTGGCCACCTGCCAGAATTTTGGCGTCGTCGCCGTGCTGGTCCAGTAAGGCGACAGCTTCTGAAATGCTGTTCGCCACCAGGTAATCGAAGGAACCAGGTATCAAGATATCACCTCCAGTAGTCGTGGATGTGCACGTTCCTGCGCTTCATCAGGACAAAAAGACACCAGGACGGTCCGGGTGGAATTCATTTCAGGGTGTGCAGTACCCCGATATGTAACAGTATAGGCTACAACTGGAACAGGCGTTACCCCCAAAAGGAGGTATCTGGTATATACAAAAGGGGGGTTCTCCCGTATTTTAGTGCCTCACCAGTGATATTTCGCGTGCGAGATTACAGCCACCCCTGTTTCACTGCCACCATGACCGCCTCGGTACGATTCTTCACACTAAGGCGGTGTAATATTTCCTGTACATAGCCCTTCACGGTATTCTCACTGAGGTAGAGCTGAGTAGCAATCTCGCGGCTGGAAAGCCCCTGAGCAATGAGGCGGAGGATGACGATTTGTTGAGTACTCAGGGGTTCAGGAGACGGCTCCTGGTTCACCTGCATCGCACGGCGAAGTTGGGCCAGGACTGCAACAGCTGCCTTGGGATCAATGACTGCTTCACCCCGTACAACGGCACGAATCGAGCGTTTGAGGTCGAAACGCTCGATGTCTTTGACAATGAAACCACGCGCTCCTGCCTGAATGCATTGTGCTACCAGGCTTTCATCGGTAAACGTAGTGAGTATTATGACTGCCGTTTGCGGATATTGACTCGTTATAGTGCGACAGAGGTCAATGCCGCTGATGCCTGGAAGGCGTATGTCGAGCAAGGCCACATCGGGACGCAGGCGCTCGATCATTTCAAGTGTCTGTTCTGCATTCGCTGCATCCCCCACAATCGCAAAGTCCGGTTCCGCAACTAACATCGCCTTCAGCCCCTCGCGGACCATTTCATGATCATCGACAATGAGTAGGCGAATCATAGTGGTACTACAGCCTTCACAATCATGCCTCCCTCTTCCCCATTGGTCAGCAAAAACTGCCCACCCAGATCTTCAAGGCGGCGATGCATGCCCGTGAGGCCGAGATGGGTTGCATTGGCACGATAGGTCTGGAGTACTAAGGGTGAGAGACCGATGCCGTTGTCTTGCACAACCAGCACAGCTTGCTCGCTGGTGATCTGCACAGTGACAATGACCGTCGTCCCCTGAGCATGACGGCGCACATTGGAGAGAGCTTCCTGGGCAACGGTAAAGAGTGCATTTTCAATATGTGATGGCAGCGTTACGGTCCATTCAGCTACAACAAGATCAGCTTCGATAGAGGTTGACTCCCTCAGATCGTGTATCAACGTATAGAGCATGCTCACCAGCCCACCCTCCTGCCTCGCGGATGAAGAGAGCGCAAAAATGGCATCTCGCACCTGTGCTGTACCGAGGGAGGCAAGCTGCTCGATGCTGCGCAGAGGGCGAACGAGTGGTAAGCCAGGAGGGAGACGTTCCAGGACCCAGTCGGCTTTCAGGCCAATGGTGAAGAGAGTCTGCTGCACCCGATCATGCAACTCCTGGGCAATACGACGGCGTTCATCGCCAAGCATCTGACGTTTCTGAGCCTCGGTGAGTTCATGATGGAGCGTTTGAAGGTCGGTGGCAAACTTACTCAACTCCTGGTTACGTCGTTCCAGTTCAGCAGTGCGCTCACGAACTTCGCTCTCCAGACGGGCCGCGTGTTCTTCCATGGCGTGACGTTCACGAGCAATCAGTCGGGCATTATGAATCGCTACTGCGGCCTGGGCGCCTAATGCCTCGATCAACTCTACATGGCGAGCAGTAAATCGACCAGGGTGAGTATCGCCAATCAGAAAAGCTCCCAGAATAGCCTCTTCACGGGTACGCAGTTGGACTCCAAGAAAGCTCCGCACAGGGATATGGCCCCGTGGTACGCCGACATAGCGTGGGTCCTGATGCACATCATCCACAAAAATCGACTCGCCCTCCCAGAACACTGGATGCAGGATGCCTCTACCCTCGACTGGCCCCAAAAGTCTGAAGTGCTTTTCAATCGCAGGCGTTGCGCCAGAGATGGCAGCAAGGTTAAAAATGACCTTTTGCGCTGGCTTATCAGCCTGTTTCTCTGCAAGCCCTGGTGTCAAAAAGAATGAGGCATACTCAGCAGCAGTCACGTTACGTGCGGCATCAGTAATCATCTGCAACAGGCGTTGTAAGTCAAATTCAGAGGTGAGGGCAATCGCGATACGGTTGAGTTGTGCCAGCTCTTCTGCCCGCTCTTGCAGATTGGCAATGAGTTGTGCGCGACTCTCATCAATTGTCTGTGTCATATGGGCAAACACTCCATCAAGCACAATTACAGCAGACGGAACGAGGCCAGTATATCATAAAAATAGCAGACCTGGCAGGGGCAAGCCCTGGTCCCACGATAAATCGGGGACCTACGACGCTGGACCGAGCGACAATGGTGCTTGAGCGTGCGTAGTGGCACCCCTTGCGGGTGCTGGTACTGGCAAGCTACTCTGGTTCTCAGCAATTGGAAATTTCATACGCTCTTCACCAACGGTCGCTAATGGGAATGTCTATATCGGCTCAGACAATGGTATGCTCTACGCCTTCAATGCCTCGGGCTGTGGCGGGAATACATCCTGCCAGCCCCTCTCGTTTGCCCATACGTATGGTACTATTAACTACTCGTCACCAGCAGTGGTCAATGGAATAGTTTACATCGGCTCAGAGGACCAAAACCTGTACGCCTTCGACGCTGACAGCGGGAGTAAGAAATGGAATGTTATCACGGGAGGCCTCATCGATTCCTCACCGGCGGTATTCAACGGAATCGTCTACATCAGCTCGGAGGACGGCATGCTCTACGCTTTCGATGCTGCCAGCGGTACAGCTAAGTGGCATGTTTCCACCGGGAGCGCTCTGCCCGCCTGCCAGGGAGGTTCTAATCGTTCTTCGCCAGCGGTGGCCAATGGGGTGGTTTATGTTGGATCAGATGACGGTAAGCTGCACGCCTTCGACACTGCGGGCAAGCTATTATGGACTGCTGCGACCGGAGGCTGTGTCCGCTCCTCGCCAGCCGTTGCAAACGGTGTAGTTTATGTTGGCTCGGATGATGGCAGGCTCTATGCCTTCAACGCAGCGGGTTGTGGCAGCGGCACATCCTGCTCGCCAATCCAGACGTTTCCCACTGGAGGCCACGTCTTTTCTTCGCCGGTGGTGGTCAACGGGGTGGTTTACGTGGGCTCAGCGGATAAAAACCTGTACGCGTTTCACTTGCTCAAAACATCTTGAGGGATGCTTGCGAGGTTGGGTGACCGCAAGGGATCGCCCAATAGGCGTCAAGAAATTGGCCTCCCACCCCCTTCAGGGCGACCGCAAGGGTCGCCCCTACTCGGTACGACGTAGGGGAGAAGGTGATGAGAGTTCCGAGCCTCTTTATGTTTTATTTCCTGATTTCACTTCGCTTGTGGGGCGGAAGCGGAGCGCTGACCAGGTATCGTCGATGGCGATCTGGGTGACGGGTCGGATGCCCGCGGCCATGAGGGCATCCCAGCCAATATCGCGCATGATATCTGTTTTTATGCCCGAGCTTTTCTTCGGATAGGTGAACCAGAGCAATCCGCCCGGCTTCAACGACTGCATGGCCGTTGTTGCATGGTTGTCGATGTCTGCTTTATTGCGCACGAACAACTGCACGAAGTCGAACGCGCCTCCAGCGGCTGCTTTGACTTCGTTACCTGCAGGCAGCGTGCCGAGTGTTTGTATGTAGCCCTCTGGCGCATTGAGGATGAGCATCTTTTGGCTGGGTTTTATGCCGAGCTTTTTTATTAACGAGCTCTCTGTCATAGTACAAGCCTCTCACGAAGTAGGAGTATAATGAACACCGGGTTTTTAGTGTCTGTTGACCTAAGCGAAGGGGGCCCCCCTCGCTTAGGTCAACAGCTTGTCCATCTCTTTTCGTTTCTCAACATGCCGCTCCTCTTATTATCGGCGGGAGCATCTCCGTTTTGCAAGAGGAATGCCCTGCTGCTCGGTCGGAGTTCGTGGTAAATGACGTGAAAAGTGGCTGTTGCCCACTTTTCACGTCATTTACCAGTTCGCTCTGGTCGGTGTGCTTCCTCCCATGCCCATTCTTGCTCCTATCTGGGTCAGCGTTTCAGGCCGCTATCTATGATGCTTCCGTGACGAGGCTCATGACGCTTTCATGACACTTCCTCCTTAAACTAGGACCAGAGAGGTCGAGGCGCGTCAGCTGGCAGTGGCCCGAAACCCTGTCGGCCGGGCTTTTGAGTGAGGCAATGTTCTCATAAATAAACAGTGAAGAACACTTTGGGTAGCTTTTCAGGAGCCTCGTTGCCTTCGGCAATGCGCCAGCGGCCATGCACGGGTATCTGAATAGTTCCCATTTTAGGAGGAAATATGATGCAGAGTGAACAACGACAAGCGACCGATCTGCGAGGAAAAGTCGCGATAGTAACGGGTGCAAGTAGTGGAATGGGAGAGGCCATCGCGGAGGAGTTGGTGCAACGTGGGGCGCGTGTCGCGCTGTTCGCGCGGCGCGAGAACCGCTTGCAAGCACTTGCGCAGCGGCTGGCAGGCAAGGGGAGCGGTGAGACCTTGATCGTGCCTGGCGATGTGAGTAAGCCGGAGGATGTGCAGAACCTGGTGAAGCAGACCGTGCAACGCTGGGGAAAGCTCGATATCGTCATTGCCAATGCTGGCTTTGGCTACCGCTCACCCATTGTCGAGGGTGATGTCGAACGCTGGAAGCAGCTGTTCGACACCAACGTGTACGGCCTGCTGCTGACCTTGAAGTACGGGGTGGAGCAACTACTGAAGCATGGCAGCGGACACGTCGTGGTGACCTCCTCTGTCGCCGGACGCACGGTCACGGCGGGGGGAGCCGTCTATAGTGGCAGTAAGTTCGCCGTGGGCGCCATCGCTGAAGCGCTGCGTGAGGAGGTAGGCCAGCAAGGCGTCCGCGTCACAACGATCGAGCCGGGGGCAGTCGAAACCGAATTCGCCGAAGTTGCGGGCTATCCGCCCGGGATCGCCGAAGCGATCAAGCAGCTAGACCCGCTACAGGCAAAGGAAATCGCGCTGGTCGTCATCCAGGTGCTTGAGCAGCCAGGCAACGTCGACATCGCCGAGTTGACCGTCTATCCCACGAAACAAACAAACCTGAGCCTTTTCGCCACCGCAGTCAAAAGCTAGCAATAAGATCGCTACAAGCATATCATCCCAACATGCGGGATGATATGCTTGCGCATTGGCCACGTGCCTCATCCTTCACGCTCTTAAAGTGAGTAGCTATGTGTTTGACTACCGCTTCAAACGGATTCCCAATATTTACATTCTCCTAAACGTTCATCCCATCAAGAAGCAGCAGGTTATGGTTCAATACAATGATTAATAGTCTACGGCTATAAGAAATCCTTCTGCTCAAGTATTGCCTGCAAATCAGCGGGAAGCGGCGCTTCTAATTCCAGTACAACTTTTGTGGTGGGATGGGTAAACTTGAGTTGATAGGCATGAAGAAATGGGCGTTTGAGCGTCAGGTCCTGCCCTTTCCTGCCTGGTCCATAGACAGGGTCGCCTACAATCGGGTGGCCTATTGCTTTCAGGTGTACACGAA
>WNFE01004133.1_pt1 | contig 10779 bp, 11 predicted proteins | sample 5400451 | NCBI WGS metagenome assembly WNFE01 (sample SAMN13153344, study PRJNA577476) | soil metagenome | isolation source: 200 cm saprolite under Douglas fir tree site 2 hole 2 | place: USA:California | collected 2015-04-18
CTCGCGCGTGATGGTCGCAATCTCCTTTTTCTTCGCGGCCATGATCCCTTTTAACGTCGCGTAACGCACCTTGTTGATGCCGGACTGAATGGTCAGCACCGCGGGCAGCGGGCACTCGATATGCTGAAACCAGCCAGCCTCCAGCTCGCGCTTCAATTTCATCTTCTGCCCATCGACTTCGATGGCCATGATGATGGTCGCGTGCGGCGCATCCAGCACGCTCGCCAGCAGCACGCCCGTCTGCCCGAACCCTTTGTCATCGCTCTGCAGACCGGTCAGCACCAAATCGTGCTTCTGCTGCTTGATGGCCGCCGCAATCGATTTCGCCGAGCCCAGCGGATCGAGCTGCGCGAAATTATCGTCGGCAATGTGAATACCGCGGTCCGCGCCCTTGGCCAGCGCCTCCTTGATCGTTTGCTTCACGCGCTCCGGCCCCATCGATAGTGCAACCACTTCGCCGCCGTGCTTTTCCTTCAGGCGCAGCGCTTCTTCCAGCGCGTAGCTGTCCGGCTCGTTCATCTCGAAGCCGATATCCGATTCACGAATCCAGTTGCCGGCGATGGAGAGCGGCGCGTCTTTGGCGGGAACCTGCTTGATGCACACGATAATATTCACGGGATTGTTCCTATTTGCTGCGATTGCTGCGATGTCTTAGGTGCTTGGCCTGCTGGAATTGAGATCCTTCGCTCTGCTCAGGATGACCTACGCCTAACGGCGTGCGTCACTTGCCACCCCAGCGCTTGAAAATCAGCGCGGCGTTGGTGCCGCCAAATCCGAAGGAGTTCGAAAGCGCGTACTCGACTGACGCTTTGCGCGATTTGTTGGGAACATAGTCGAGATCGCAAGCCGGGTCCGGCGTTTCCTGGTTAATGGTCGGCGGCAAAATCTGATCGCGCAACGCCAGCACGCAGATGCCCGCCTCCAGCCCGCCCGCGCCGCCCAGCAAGTGCCCGGTCATCGATTTCGTGGAGCTCACCGGAACCTGCTTGGCGCGCTCACCGAAAACTCTCTTCAGCGCTATCGTTTCGAGGCAATCGCCTAGCGGCGTAGAAGTGCCGTGCGCATTCACATAGCCGATATCTTCGGGTGACAATTTCGCGTCCTTCAGCGCCGCTCTCATCACCCGGAACGCGCCGTCCCCATTTTCCGCTGGCTGCGTGATGTGATACGCGTCCCCGGACATGCCGTAGCCGACGATTTCCGCCAGGATTTGCGCCCCGCGCCTTTGCGCATGCTCCAGCGACTCCAGAATCAAAATCCCCGCGCCTTCCCCGACCACGAATCCATCGCGCTCCGCGTCAAACGGCCGGCTGGCATGCGAGGGATCGTCGTTGCGCGTGGAAAGCGCTTTCATGGAAGCGAACCCGCCGATGCCCATCGGCGTAATGGTCGCTTCCGTGCCGCCACAAATCATCATTTCCGCCGCGCCGCGCTCGATAATTTTGAATGAGTCCCCAATGGCATGCGCCGAAGCCGAGCACGCCGTCGCCGTCGCCGAATTCGGCCCGCGCGCTCCGTAGCGAATCGAGACATGCCCGGAGGCAAGATTCACAATCGCCGACGGAATGAAAAACGGAGAAATCCTGCCCGGCCCCCCGTTCAGCAGCTTCCCGTGCTCGCGTTCGATGATGTCGAACCCGCCGATTCCCGAAGAAATGTACACGCCAACTTCGTCAAGGTCCGATTGCTCCCGCTTCCAGTTAGACATCCGCACCGCAAAATCCGCGCCGGCTAGCGCCACCTGGATAAACCGCCCCATTTTTTTCAGTTCTTTTTTCTCGATCCACTGGAAGGGGTCGAAGCCTTTGATTTCGCCGGCAATGCGGCAATCGAAGCCGGTGGCGTCAAAGCTAGTGATGGTGGCCACGCCGCTGACTCCGGCCAGAAGATTTTTCCAGCTTTCTTCCGTGCCGATGCCCAGCGCGCACACCAGTCCAACACCCGTAACCACAACGCGACGCGTCAACGATTCCTGCTCCTGAATGAGGTGGTATTACCCAGCGGCCTTACTTCCCTTTGGAGTGTTTATCGATATAGTCGACCGCATCCTTGACGGTCGTCATCTTTTCGGCGTCCTCGTCCGGCACTTCAATGCCGAACGCCTCCTCGAACGCCATCACCAATTCCACTTGGTCCAGCGAATCCGCCCCCAGGTCGTCCACAAACGACGCCGTGGGCGTCACTTCCGCTTCATCCACGCCGAGCTGCTCGACGATAATCTGCTTTACGCGCTCTTCCACGCTGGCCATTCATTTCCTCCGCGATCTGCTATCGCTCTTGCTTGTTGGTGCTAAAGTTTCTGGACCGCCCGGCCCAAACGCCGCCCCACACGCCCATTCGCCCCGTAAGTGTAACCTGCCCATTCTATTTGCCCCGTCCAGCAAGGTCAACTTTGCTCCCGTGGCACAGCCACCGCTGCGCCATCGCATGCGCTTTCGCCAGGCGATGAATCTTTGCTGTCCTCCCCTCGGCGAACTGCGGGCCTCGCCATAGATCGCGCTTCAAGCCAAATGCAGGCCGCCGTTTACGTTTAAGACGTGGCCCGTGATGTAGGCGGCTTCGTCGCTGGCCAGGAAGACGATGGCCGCGGCAACGTCCCGCGCGGAACCCATGCGACCGAGCGGGATGCGCGTCTTCAATTCTTCTTTCACCTTCTCCGGTAGCGCATCCGTCATCGGCGTTTCGATGAAACCCGGCGCGACGGCGTTCACGGTGATGTTCCGCGAGGCAATTTCGATGGCGATGGCCTTGGTAAGTCCGATGATGCCCGCTTTTGCCGCGACATAGTTGGCCTGCCCGGCATTGCCAGACTGCGCCACTATCGAGCTGATGTTGATGATTCGCCCAGCGCGCGCTTTCATCATCGTCGGCAGCGCCTGCTGGATGCACAGGTGCGCGCCCGTCAGATTCGTGCGCAGCACTGCTTCCCAGTCGTCCTGTTTCATGCGCATCGCCAGACCGTCGCGCGTAATCGCGGCGTTATTCACCAGAATATCCAGCCGCCCAAATTTCTCGAGCACTTGCTTGAAGCCGGCTTTCACCTGCTCCGCATCGGCCACATCCATCTTTACGGCGAAGGCGGCGCCTCCCGCTGCGGCGATATCGGCAACAAGCACGGAGAGCTTTTCCTCGTTGCGCGCCGCGACCGCAACTTTTGCTCCAGCTTCGGCGAGCGCCAGCGCGGTGTCGCGTCCAATGCCCTGCGACGCGCCAGTAACCAGAGCAACTTTGTCTCTTAAGCTGAACATTTAGGCTGAGGGTTTTCTCTGTGCTCTCTGTGCTTTTATCTCCGTGCGCTCTGTGTTAAATCTTTTCAGGCGAACATTAAGCCGCGTCCGCACGAGCCTGCGCGATTTTATCGATCGTCGTCGACAAGCTCTTTTCGTCTTCCACGTTGAACGCGCCCACGCTGCGCTCAATCTGCCGCAGCAATCCGACGAGCACGCGCCCGGGACCAACTTCAACAAAAGTGTTGACCCCTTCATCGATCAGCAAGCGCACGGATTCCTCCCAGCGGACCGGCATAGTCACCTGACGGATCAACGCTTCACGCGCTTCATCGCCGGCGGTAATGGTATCCGCATCCACATTGGTCACCAGCGGCACCTGCAAATTCGAAAACTGCGTGCTGCGCAAATCGTTCTCCAGCCGCTCCTGCGCCGGCATCATCAGCGCGCAATGGAACGGCGCGGAGACGCCCAGAATCACCGCTCGCTTGGCGCCTGATTGCGACGCGATCTCCACCGCGCGCTTCACCGCGCTCGCGTGACCGGAAATCACCGTTTGCTCCGGAGAATTCAGATTCGCCGGGGAGCACACTTCGCTCTCCGCCGCGCGCTTGCACGCGTCCGTCACCACTGCGGGCGACAATCCCATAATCGCCGCCATGGCGCCCTGTCCCGCGGGCACCGCTTCCTGCATATATTGACCCCGCTTGCGCACAAGCTGCACCGCATCCGAAAACTTCAGCGCCCCCGCCGCCACCAGCCCTGAGTATTCACCCAAGCTGTGCCCGGCCACAAAGTCTGGCGTAATGCCTTTTTCGGCGAGCACGCGATACACGGCCACCGAACAAGTCAAAATCGCCGGCTGCGTGTTGGCCGTCTGCTTCAGTTCCTCTTCGCCGCCCGCAAAGCACATCTGCGAAATCGAAAATCCCAGCGCCTCGTCCGCTTCGTCAAAAACCGCCCGCGCCGCCGGATATTTCTCGGCCAGCTCCTTGCCCATGCCGGGGTATTGCGACGCTTGCCCAGGAAACACAAATGCAATTTTTCCCATTTCAGCCTCGACCCTGCCGCTAGGCGGTCACGCCAGCCAGCGAGAGCTCCTCTTCGATCTTTTCATTGATGCGTGCTTTGGCCAGTCCGGCTGCCACGCGGATGGCATTCTTCACGGCGTTCGCGTTCGAACGCCCGTGGGCTATGACGCACACGCCCCGCACGCCCAGCAGCGGTGCGCCGCCCGATTCCGCATAATCAATCTTCTTCTTCAATCCTTTCAACGCTCCCCTGGAAAACAGAAATCCAACCTGTGAAGCCAGTGAACTATCGATCGATTTCCGCAACAACCCAAAAATCTGGAACGCCAGCCCTTCGCAAATCTTCAACGCGATGTTCCCCACGAATCCGTCGCAGACAATCACATCGACTTCGCCCGAAAAAAGGTCGCCGCCTTCCACGTTGCCCACGAAATGCACCGGGCTCTTCTTCAATCTCGTATACACTTCGCGCGTCAATTCGTTGCCCTTGATCTCTTCCTCGCCGATGGAGAGCAAGCCCACTCGCGGCCGGCGATGTCCAAACGTCGCCCGGTAATAAATCTCTCCCATCACGGCAAACTGCACCAAATGTTCGGGCTTGGAATCCACATTCGCGCCGACATCCAACAAAACGGAAACGCCGCCTTTGGCGTTGGGAAACGGAGCCGCCAGCGCTACGCGGTCCACGGACTCCAGCGCGCCAAGCAAAAATCGCGCCACCGTCATCACCGCCCCGGTGTTCCCCGCGCTCACCAGCCCATCGGCCTTCGCTTCGCGCACCAGCCGCGCGGCCACGTGTACCGAGCTATCCTTTTTCCTGCGAAACGCCTGCGCCGGGTGATCGTTCATAGTGATCACTTCGCTTGCCGCCACAAGCTCAATCGGCAGATTGGGCGACGCGTGCTTGGCCAGCTCCGGCCGCACCACGTTCGGCTGCCCAACCAACAAGATGCGCACGCCGTATTCCCGCGCGGCCAGCACACTGCCTTCAACCTCGGGGCGGGGCGCATCGTCTCCGCCCATGGCGTCCACAGCTATGGTGATCATGGAGGCTTAGACCTGGCAGTCCCGGAAAAAGCTCGTTGAAGACCGACGAACTCGTCAGGCGGAGCGCTCTGCCCTAGGCAGACTTGTCCTGCACCGCTCGGCCCTTGTAGTAGCCGCAATGCGGGCACACCTGGTGCGGCTGCTTCATTTCATGGCAATTCGGACATTCTCCGGTCGTCGGCTTGGTTAAAAAGTCATGCGCGCGGCGAGTGCTGGTGCGCCTCTTCGAATGTCGTCGTTTTGGGTTAGGCATAGCAATACTCCTCGTTCCTGCCCGTGTGGGCGGATTGTATAAGGCTTTCGCCCTGGGAACCTATTGTTTTTTCAGCCAGTCCTGCTTGAGGCGCGCGAGTGGAGCCAAACGGGGATCCGTCGCGTGGGTCTCACAGCGGCACTCTTCGTGATTGAGGTTCGCACCACAGTTGGGGCACAGGCCCCGGCAGTCGCCGCGGCAAATCACCTTCATCGGCAACGCCAGCAGCACCTGTTCACGCAGCACGTCCGCCAAAAAGAGTCCCTCTCCTTCGAAAAACCCGATTTCCGCATCATCTTCCTTTAGCCGAGCCTCTTCCGGTTTCACGCCCTTAGGCAATGGGCTATAAAAGAGGTCAAACGTTCGGCTCACTTCCTCAACCACCGGCTCCAGGCAGCGCGCGCACACCAGTTCGACCTTGGTCTCGATATCCCCCGCGATCCGTATCTGGCCCTCTAAAAGCTCCGCCGCGGCGTTTACCTCCAGCGGCTCGACTTGCTTAATCTCCGCCGTCTGGTAATCGATGCTGCCCGGCGCGTAGCTCTTCCGGATTGGGAGCTTACGGACGGCAAGATCCTTAACGTCAAGGAACATGTCTTCAGCGCCTCCGGCGCGCACATTCATGCTGTCTTCATTATTGAGTCGCTCGCTCGCCAAGTCAAGGAATCTGCCTAATTCGCGCCCGAAACGCGTTTCTTGAAGGTTACGGGGTAGCCTGCCTGGGCGTAAGATTGGACTTCCGCACCGCCTCGGAGGACTGCCGCGCTTGCCAGCCGTGACACCCCGCCAAGCTCCCATTTCCATCCGGCGCCTCCGACGCGCCGAACTCCCCACGGACACCGTGGCGCTGGCCCGCTTTCTTATCGGCAAAATTGTCGTCCGCGAACTCCCTGGCGCACGCCTCAGCGCCCGCATCGTCGAAACTGAGGCCTACCCCCCTCGCGATCCCGCCGCGCACCACTTTCGCGGGCCCACCCCGCGCAATCGCGCTATGTTTCTCCGCCGTGGCCATGCCTACGTGTATTTCAGCTACGGCAATCACTTCATGCTCAACGTCAGCGCGGAAGTTGCCGGAATTGGCGGCGGCGTGCTCATCCGCGCGCTCGAACCCTTGGAAGGTATCGAGCAAATGGAGCGTCACCGCAAGACCACTCGGCTGCTCGCCCTCACGCGCGGTCCAGGCCGCCTCGCCGCAGCGTTGCGCATCGACCGCTCCCTCGACGGCACAGACCTTTGCGCCCCAGGCCCGCTCTGGCTAGGCACAATCACCCGCCGCCATCCCGCACCAGAAGCCGGCCGCGCCCTCGGCAAAAGCCGGCGCATCGGCATCACCCGCGCCGCCCACCGCCTCCTCCGCTTCTATCTGCGCGGCAGCCCCTTCGTCAGCGGCCCCCAAAGCCTTCGCTCCTAGCTCCGGCTTTGGACTTTCGACCAACCGTCGACCTGTACCCCTGTACATAACAATCTCCGCCGCTCTGAGAGTACAATAGTGTCCAATCTGAGCCGACGCGGGGGTGCATTATGTCCGAATCCTGGAAGCAGTGGGAACGCCAAATCGTCAATTCCAGATTCCTCCTACAACGTTATCTCGGCGGCTCCGAGCACAGCGCTGTCTTCCTCACCGAGCGCGGCATTCCGCCGCAAAAAATTGCCATCAAGTTCATCCAGGTCGATGAACCCGACGCGCAACTCCAATTATCTCGCTGGCAGCACGCCGCCAAGCTTTCCCACCCGCACTTACTGCGCAATTTCGAGTCCGGCCGCTGCCGTCTCGGCGATTTCGATTTGCTCTATGTTTTGATGGAATACGCCGAGGAAAATCTCTCGCAATTTCTTTCCCAGCGCCCGCTCACTCCCGCCGAAGCGCGCGACGTTCTCACTCCCGCGCTGCAAGCCTTAGCGTTCCTCCACGGCGAAGGCTTGGTCCACAGACATGTGCGGCCCTCGAACATTCTCGCCATCGAAGATCAACTCAAACTCTCCAGCGACGGCATTTCCTCCTTTACCGAGCACGCCGCGCAGTCGCATCTGCCTGCCGCTGAAACACAGCAGAGCGCCGCCGCGGCGAGCCTCCGTCATCCGAGCCCCTACGACGCGCCGGAAGTCGCCAAGGGCATCATCTCGCCGGCGGGCGACATCTGGTCGCTCGGCATCACGCTCATCGAGTCCTTGACGCAACACCTGCCTGCTTCCGCCGGCTCCGCCGCGCAAGATCCCATCGTGCCGGATACGTTGCCCGCTCTTTTCCTTGATATTGTGCGCCACTGCTTGCAACGCGACCCCCAGCGCCGCTGGACCGTCGTGGAAATTGCCGACCGCTTGAATCCCGGCTCCGTTGCTCCTTCTGCCTCGGCCGCGACGCCCGCCTCCGCGCCTTCTTCCGCGCATGTCGCCACAGCGGCAGCCCCGGCGCTCACCCCTGCCGCGCGCCCGCAAGCGGCACCCTCAGCTTCCTTAGCCAGCGCAAAGAGCGAACTCGCGCGGCCGATTCCGCCCACTGCCGCCAGGCCGTCAATTCATACGCAAACCGTCGCGGCCAGAGGCACTGCCACTAGGCCGCGCTACGACCTCGTTCAACCCCACCTCCAGCGGCCTCCCTTGCTGCCGCCGTTGCCCAAATTCAATTACCTTCCGCTCGGCATCGTAGCCGTCCTGGCGCTCGTCGCTATTTTTCTCGGTCCGCGCCTCCTGCATCGCCGCGCCCCCGTCCAGCAAGCCGCTTCCGTGGAACCGCAGCAGCGGCCCGCCGCAAAGCCCGTCCCCGCTGCCGCAAATACGAAAAGCATTTCCAAGTCCGCGCAGAAGCCCGCGCCGCCGACTCTGGGTTCCGTGGCCGCGTCTTCGCAGCACGCATCGCAAACTCCACGGCAATCTTCGCCGCAAAAAGCGAGCGCTGCGCGCACAAGTGATACGCGCACGTTGAACTCTTCGACTCCCGCGTCATCTCCGGCCGCTCTCACCAGTTCGGCCAATCCTCCGCAACTCGATTCGCCTCCCAAGCCCGCGGCTGGCTCCGTCGCTCAGGGCGAAGTACTCGAGCAAATTATGCCCAAGGTCTCGCCTGGAGCTCTCGCCACCATCCGCGGCACTGTCCGCGTAACCGTTAAGCTGCACGTCGATCCTGTCGGCAATGTTTCCTCCGCGGAACTCTTTTCCCCCGGCCCCAGCAAGTATTTCGCTGACCAAGCCCTGCAAGCCGCGCACCGCTGGGATTTTGCGCCGGCCAAAGTCGACGGCCACGCCGTCGCCTCCGACTGGCTGGTTCGCTTCGAGTTCACGCCTTCCATTACCAAAGCCCACCCCACCCAGTCCACCCCGTAGCCCCCGGCATCGGCCAATCAAGGAGGTGGCAGTCGGCGCGGGTGCAGAGTCTCCAAGGGAGGCTTCGACTCGTAGAAATGAGAGGAGTTCTGCGGCAGCCGGATTCAACTCGCCGCGGCGGCGAGAAGCGAGAGCCACTCGTCGTGGTCATTCAGGATAACGTTGTAATCGGCGCCGACGAGTTGGTCCTTGGATGGATTCAGCGCCACAATTTTGACCTTTGGATAGTTCGTTTTCAGCCAAGCGACCATTTCTTTTCTGGTCTGTTCCGGCGCCGTATGGCCAACGATAAACAGCTCGACATCATGATACGAGCTTAGCGCAACTTTAGCGGCTTCGTTGTTCGTCACGGAGATCACTTCGTGACCGAAACGCCGCAAAAGTTCCGCCCTCGCGTTTATTCCTTTTTCGTCATAGCCGATCTGAAACAAGATTCGCTTGGTTTGCGTCTGGATGGAAATCTTCTCGCCGGTCTTTTGGTTGGCGATGATGTATTCGCCGGGCGAAGATGTCGCCAGTATTTTCACGCGCGCTTTGGCGCGTTCCAGGTCGGCCGCCACTTCCATCCAGCGCGGGCCGCTGCTCTCCACCTTGAAAATGTCGAATGGCGGAATCATGGGCTAACATCCGTGTGCTAACGTTTCCGTACGAACCCGCCTATCAGACCACACTAACCCGTATATGTCTATCCAATCTAAGACACCGCTTGCTCGACGCGAGAGGGACCCACGTGCCCGCCAGCGTCGCGTGCTGCATCCACCTCGAAACTGCCATTGACGGTCGTATTCGGGAGTGGTAAAACATTGATGTTAAAGCGTTTCCCTGGTGAAGTTCCCTGTAAAGGGTGTCCCTGCGCCACCCACCTGCCGTGTATTGACCGGTGCTTCATTTCAGGTAGGAGGTACTTCATGCCTGGTACAGCACCCGGAAGCAGCATTCACCCCCTTTGCTACGAACATCATTCCGAGATGACGCTTCTCAAGTTTGTTTCAAGCCAAGATGGCATAGCTTACGCCTGCCAAGAACCTGATTGTTTCGTTCATTACAGCAGATCGGATGGCTATTTCCTGAACGCGCAAAACCACCTCCCCATCGACCAAACCGAGATTCTTCCCCGTCAGTACTGTTCCCGTGATGGCCATCCGATGTACTTGCTCGAAGTGCAGCCCAAGCATCCCAACTTTCGCCTCTGGAGATGTCCAAAGTGCAGCATGAGTGTTAGCGTCGGCCAGCTTACGTAACCCTCTAAGTCCGCAACTAATTGCGTTTCCTTTGAGCCAGTCCTTTCTTTTGCAGGTAGCTGAAACGGAATCGGGGTACCCCCCTCCCCCCTTTTTTTGTAAGTGTTGATTCTAGAGAGGGTTAAAGTCCTTTGTTTTGATACACTTTTGCAAGTGTTGATTTTAAAGGTAGTTACGGTTGCCGGTTCGGCATATTTGCAGCCCCTCGCAAGGTGCGATCCGTGCGAGGCCCCGGAAGCTCGGGGCAGGCTGGGCAAGCAAGGGTTGCCACACAGACTATGCACCCCCCACCCGGGTGTTTTGGGAAAAGAGGCCGCAAGCTGTTGAAAACAAAGGCCGGGAGTTGCAAAAGGAGAAGCAAGAGGCTGCAAGAGATTGAAAGGGCGAGGGTTACGGCTTGAGTTGTGGGAACAGTGTGCGAGGTTTGTTCGAGATAACACGCACAACCATATTACGGATCTGGACCTTTGTCAATAGTAAACTTGTAAGTGCAGGATTGTGAATGGATTACGGCGGAATTTTCGCTTGAAGGAAAGGTCGAATCGCGCCTAGCTTGCCTCCCTGCACATTCTAAGGTACACTAGCACTATATAAGGTGCAGGATGGCGGAAGACCCGCAGCCACGAAAAATCCCGCTCATTTTTTACCGCCTGCGCCCT
>WNFE01010763.1_pt1 | contig 10779 bp, 10 predicted proteins | sample 5400451 | NCBI WGS metagenome assembly WNFE01 (sample SAMN13153344, study PRJNA577476) | soil metagenome | isolation source: 200 cm saprolite under Douglas fir tree site 2 hole 2 | place: USA:California | collected 2015-04-18
TGTCGCTCTGGTGCGCCCGGTTGATGGACCAGAAGGCGAGGCGCTCGCCGACGAAGACCGGCAGCAGCGCGGTCAGGTCGGGCAGGTGGTTGCCACCGTGGTAGGGATCGTTCAGGAGGTACATGTCGCCGGGGCGTATGCGTCCTTTAAAGTAGTCGGCAACCGCCTTGACGGCCCACGGCAATGCGCCCACGTGGATGGGCACGTGCTCGGCCTGAGCCGCGAGGCGCCCTTCGCCGTCGAAGACCGCCGTGGAGAAGTCCCGGCTCGAGTTGAGAATCTGCGAGTAGGCCGTGCGGAGCATGGCCTCGCCCATCTCCTGGACGATGGACTCGAGGCGGTGCTGGATGACCGAGACGGTGATGCGGTCGAGAGCCATGGCGGCCACTATACTACCGTTGCAGATGGCGCCGCTTGCGGTCGGGCTCGGTACGGCTTAGTCTCCCTGCCATGGCTTTCGAGGCCCTGACCGCCGGTATGACGCTTCCGGAGCATCACGTCAGCGCGCCCGCGCCCATCGAGCCCCACGAAAACAAGATCCACGAGGACGATCTGGCTCGGCAGTACGGCTTCAAAGGCGGCCTCGTGCCCGGCGTCACCATGTACGGCTGGATGACGCATCCGGTGGTGGAGGCGCTCGGACTCCCGTGGCTCGAGCGCGGGGAATTCCAGACGCGATTCGCCAAGCCCATCTACTACGAGGAGCCCGCCGTGATCCGCGCGAGGGTCAGCGCGAAGAGTTCTGATGGGGTGACGATCGAGGTCGAGGCTCACAATTCGGTGGACGAGGTGTGTGGGACGGCGACGATGACGCTATTCACCGGAGCCCATCCGTCTCCGCCACTCGCTTCCGAATACGAGGTCGCGCCCGTGCCCGCAGAGAGGCCGCGCGTCACGCGGGCCCATCTCGAGAGCCTGAAGGTCCTGGGCACGCCTACGCTCGACGTGACCGGTGAGACCGCGGCCGCGTTCATCAAGCGCTTTGGCGAGACGCTGGCGATCTACGCGGGATCCGCGGCCCCCGGCCACCCGGGCATACACCTCGATCTCTCCAACCGCGCGCTTGACCGGAACGTGCGCATGAGCCCGTGGATTCACGTGGAAAGCCGCGGCCGCCACTGGAGCGCGACGCGGGTGGGCGAGCGGCTCGAGATGCGCGGGCGCGTCGAGCGGCTGTTCGAGAAGAAGGGCCACGAATTCGTCGAGGCCGACCTCCTGCTGGTGGCCGGCGGCTCGCGCCCCGTCGCCTCCATCCGTCACACCGCGATCTACCTGCTTCGCAAAGCCGGCTGACCGCCGGACGCCTCGACGGCGGCGGGACGGTCCTTCGGCCCTCCGATCGCCGTCAGGACCAGCCAGAGCAGCGGGAGCAAAAACGCGATGGAGCCCGGCACCCACATGATCGCGCCCGCCAGCGATTGATCCTCGAGCGCGGAGAGACTCCACGGCCGCGACACCGACTCGTAGGCCGGATAGATCACGCGGTCGGAGAAGGTCAGGATGGCCGCGAGCGCGGTGTTCTGGAATTCGGCGAACACGAGATAGGGGATCATCGCCCAGCGCGGCCAGCGCGCGCGCGACGGCCACGGCAGGATCACGGGGCGCCAGAAGAGGAGCCCCGTCGCGAAGAACGTCGCGTGCTCGACGTGATGCCAGGCGTCCGAGCGGAGCGCCAGGTCGTAGGGCGCCGGAGCGTGCCAGCACCAGAATGCGACGACGAAGGCCGTCCAGCCGAGAGCGGGCTCGGCGAGTGCGCCTGTCAGGCGCCTCACGGCGGGAGTCCCGAGCCCGCGGGCGACGGCGCGGCGGAGCGGCCGAGGGAGCCCGAGCAGGATCGGCGCTACCGGCGCGCCCATCCAGAGAAGCGGCGGAGCGATCAGCATGAGCATCATGTGCTGCGACATGTGCGCCTGCAGGAGCGCATGAGCCAGCTCGTCGAGCCACGGACTCGCCGAGATCAGCACTAGAGCGCTGCCGGCCATGAACGACACGATTCGCCACGGGCCGAAGCGATCCGGCATCCGCCGCGCCAGCGCCGCGTAGCCGCGCGCGTAGAGCGCGGCCGCAACGAGCGCCGGCACCAGCACCAGCGGCTCGGTCGCGATCATGGGCGCATCGCAGGCGACCGGGGAGCCGACATATTCCGGGCCGGCGGCTCGCCGGGCTGACGCAGCGTCTCCATGAATGCGACCAGCGCGTTCACCTCGGCGGGCGAGAGGTTCTTGCCGTAGGCGGGCATATTGCCCCCGCCTTGGAGGACCTGGCGGGCGAGCTGATCGCGGGTGAGTCGTGCCGCCACGCCGTCGAGGGCGGGGCCGCGACGGCCGCCTTCGCCGGCGAGGCTGTGGCAGTTGCGGCACTGCTTGTTCTGGAGGACGAGCGCTCCCTGGAGCTGGAGCGGAGAGCGCCCCTTGACGTATTGCACCGGTGTCGGCACGGCGCTCCACGCCTGCATCTGCGGCGACCAGGGAACGATGACCCCGAGCCACGCCAGCGTCGTCACGGTCAGGACGATCAGGATCACGCCGAGGACGGCGACGGGTCGCCGCTTCCAGCTCTTCTCTCCCGTCCCCGCGATGAGCGGCACCAGGAACAGCAGCGCGATCGCAAGCGGCGGGCCCACGAGCAGCAGCGTTGTCTCGGTCCACGGCGGCAGGAGGGCGAAGAGCGCGAAGAGAGCCAGGAAGTAGAAGTCCGGCTTGGGCGCGGTGTCGATGATGGTGGGATCCGGCACGCCGCCGGGGCCGTAGGGGCCGAAAAGGGCCGCGCAGGCGAGAACGACCAGGATCACCACGCCGGCCGCCACCATGTCCTTCCTGGCGGCGTCGGGGAAGAAGGGGACGCCGTCCCTGCGGACTTCGTCCTCGTAGCGTTGGCGGTAGGTGTTCCTGTCCACGACGCGTCCCGGCATTGGCCACTCGTTGATGCCGAGGCGGAGCACGAGCCAGAGGTGCAGTCCCACGAGGCCGATCAGGAGCCCGGGGACGAGGAAGACATGGACCGTAAAGAAGCGGGTCAGCGTCCGGCCCGCGATGATCGGACCGCCGAGCAGCACGTGCACGAGGGATTCTCCGATGACGGGAGAGCGCGCGGCGATCGACGCCGCGATCCCGAGGCCCCAGTACGCGTCCTGGTCCCACCGGAGAAGCTGTCCGGTGAACGCCATGCCGAGCGTGCACAGGAAGAGGAAGACGCCGGCTATCCACGTCATCTCCCGCGGGTACTTGTGGGCGCCGAAGAGGAAGACCTGGAGCATGTGCAGGGTCATCACCGCCACCATGGCGTTCGAGCCCCAGAAGTGGACGGCGCGGAGAAACCAGCCCAGGGGGGCGACGTCGTTGAGATAGAGCAGGCTGTCATAGGCCTTGTCGGCCGACGGGATGTAGACGAGCGCCAAGCAGATCCCGGTCGCGATCTGCAGGAGGAAGAGGGTCAGTGTCGCGCTCCCGAACACGTACCACCAGGAGGCGCTGGTGCGCGGCACGCGGTGGGCGAGCACCGGCTTGACCGCGGCCTCGAGCCCCGCCCGCTCCTCGAGCCACCTGCCGACCGACCGGAAGAGCGCCATCTATCGCCGCCTCACACCTGGCCGGCCAGGGTTGGCAGCTGACCGCCGCGCACCCAGAGCTGCCCGTCACGAACCGCGTACTCGTACTCGTAGAGCCCGCGCGGCGGCGGACCGGAGGCCCGCGAGCCATCCTCGTAGTAGACGCCGCCGTGGCAGGGGCACATGAAGAGCCGGGACTGGGGGAACCAGCGCACGGGACATCCGAGATGCGCGCAGTTCACGGCGAAGACCTGGAAGCGATCGGCCTCGAGGCGCCTGACCCAGCAGGCGACCTTCGCCGAGTCCCCGTCCCACTGCACCCGAAACGGGTTCTCGTAGATGGCCAGGCGCGTCTCGCCCTCGGGGAATTTCGCGGCTGGACCGAGCTTGATCCACGATTGCCCCCCGAGGCGCCGCGCGGGCGCCAGGATGTAGCCGACCACCGGGATGCCGACGAGGGCGGCTCCGATGACGTTTAGCGCGATCCCGAGACGGAAGAGAAAGCCCCTTCGGGACGGTGGAGAGCCCGTGGGCGGTTCAGGACTGAAAGCGCACATGCGATCATCCCCCTTTCGCCGAGACGGGCCGCCCCTGCACGGGGCGGCGCTGGGCGATGAGCCAGGCCACGACATCGGAGATCTGCTGCCCGGTCAGCGGCTGCCCCGGCGTATAGCCGCGCCAGTCGGGCATGCCCAGATCGGCCCGCCCGGCGATGACGGTCGTCCGCAGATACTGATCGCTCACGAGCGAGAGATACGAGGCGTCCGTGATCGCGCCGCCGTTTTGGCCTGATTTTCCGTCGGCGCCGTGGCAGCCCGCGCAGGTCGCGGCGTACACGGTCTTTCCTCGCGCCGCGTTTCCGGGCGGCGCCGCATAGGATGGAAGCTCGGCCAGCTTGAGCGGCTTCGCTCCTCCCCACCGCTCCAGCAATCCATCCACGAGCGCGTCGACCTGCCCATCGGTTAGCGTTCCGCCGGCGCTCTGCGCGAAGGCCGGCTGGAGCGTGCCCGGCACCCCGTTCGCGATGACCTGACGAAGGCGGGAGCGGGGAACCACGGCGAGGTAGAGCGGGTCGTTCAGCGGGCGCGAGGCGCCGAGTCGGCCGTCGGCGCCGTGGCAGGCGGCACAGTTGTCCCGATACAGGACGGAGAACGCCATGACTTGCGAAGGCAGCCTGTCGCTACCTGCCGGCCGGGGCTTGCCGGGCAGGGAGTCGCAGCCGGCGGCGGCAACGGCCAGCGCGATCGCCGCGATGACGGGCGCCGTCGTCATCACGGCTCGCGCTCCTTCTCGGGCTGCGCGCCCGCCGCCTCGACGCCCGCTCGCGCGGCGAGCGGCCAGGTCTGCATCGTGGCGATGGGCTGCGCTTTCGACACCACGTAGCCGGCCGCCAATCCGAACGCGACCTGCGAGGCGATGAACCAGCGCCAGTCCACGCGCGCGTTGAGCGCGGGGTTGATGACGCCCAGCAGCGCCCAGAGGAGGCCCGTCCAGAGGAGCGGCGCCACCAGGCCGCCCCAGAGCATATGACGCCGCGGCAGCATCGGCAGTATGACGGCGTAGAGGAGGCCGGCGAGCAGCGAGATCGCGCCGTGCGCGACGATGCCGAGCAACAACGCCGTGCCGTTGAAGGCGCGGAGCGTGGCCAGGTCCGCTTCCGCCATGGCCGGCATCGCGACGGCGGAGAGCAGGTTGATCGGGTACCACGCGCTGCGCTGGAACAGGAGACCGTAGCCGATCGCGACGACGGCCATCGCGACCCCGCCGACGATCCCGCCCTTGATCCCGGCGGACAGCGGTTGGACCTCGACCGGCACGTGCGCGCGATGCTGGCCCTCGCCGAGCGTGAAGCGCTCGACCCCCGCTGACGACGGCACGATGGCCCGCGCGCGCTGGGCCGGGGGACGCAGCGGGACGTGCTCGACCTGCTCCTCTGGCAGTACCTGGCGCCACCAGCCGACGGCACCCGCCAGCGCGAGGATCAGGCCTACGACGGCGACCGTCGCGCTCGTGACCAGCCCAGCGAGGATCAGGGTGACGCCGAGGGCGACGACCATCGGCCACGCCGTGGGCGCGGGCAGCTCGATGGCGCCGGGCACGGGCCCCCGAGGCTTGGCCGGGCCGGTCGCGCCGCGCTGGCTCGTGCTCATCGCCCGATCACGTAGACCACGGTGAAGACCACGACCCAGACGGCGTCGACGAAGTGCCAGTACCAGGACACGATCTCGACGCGCTCGCCGTGCACCGGCCGGAGCGCGCCGGCCCACGCGAGGACCGAGCACAGCCCGAGCATGAAGAGCCCGATGATCACGTGCGAAGCGTGGAGCCCGACGAGCGGGTAGAAGGTCGTGCCGAAGAGGTTGGTCCCGATCGTGAGGCCGTGCGCGTAGATGAGGCGGTACCACTCCTTCGCCGTGCCGGCCAAGAAGGTGGCGCCCAGCGCCACGGTCGCGAGGAGCCAGATCCCCGACAACCCCACGCTCCCGCGCTTGAGCGCCCGCGCGGCGAGCGCGACGGAGAGGCTGCTCGACAGGAGGCAGACGGTGCCCAGCACCGGCAGCTCCAGCACGTCCTTGGGGTAGGGCCCGTTGACGCTCTTGCCGATGTAGAAGAGGTAGGCCACGACGAAGACGGCGAAGAGCGAGATCTCGGCCACGATCAGGCTGACGATGCCCACGCGGCCTTTTAGTTCGGTCCGGGGGGGAGCGAGCGCCGCTCCTCCCCTGGGCCCTCCCACCGAATTTGACACGGATGCAGGGCTCATTCGTGGGGACCGTCGGGGTCGTCGGGGTGCTTGAGATCCCAGAGCGGGCGCCGGCTCGTCGTCACCGGGACGGTCTCGAAGTTATAGGGCGGGGGCGGAGAGGTCGTGGCCCACTCGAGCGTCCAGGCGTCCCATGGGTCATCGCCGGCGCGTCGCCCGTTTCGGAGCGAGACGATCACGTTAATGACGAAGAGGAGGACCGCGAGGATCTGCAGCGGTACTCCGAGCGTCGTGACGAGGTTCCAGATCTCCCATCCGCGATCGGCCTGGTAGGTGTAGATCCGGCGCGGCATCCCGAGGAAGCCCGGGATGTGCATGGTGACGAACGTCAGGTTGAAGCCGATCACGAGCAGCCAGAAATGCCAGCGCCCGAGACGCTCGGAGAGCATGCGCCCCGTGACCTTCGGGAACCAGTAGTAGATCGCGCCGAAGATCGTGAAGACCAGGGCGCCGAAAAGCACGAAGTGGAAGTGGGCGACCACGAAATAGGAATCGGTCAGCTGCCAGTCGAACGGCGCCACGGAGAGCATCACGCCCGTGAGACCGGCGCAGAGGAACTGGAAGAGAAAAGCGCAGCAGAACAGCATGGGCGTCTTGAAGTCGAGCTTGCCGCCGTACATCGTGCCGAGCCAGTTGAAGAGCTTGATCCCGGTCGGCACGGCGATCAGCATCGTGGACACGGCGAAGAAGGCGTTGAGCGGACCTCCCATGCCGACCGCGAACATGTGATGGGCCCACGTCGCGAGGCTGATCACGAGGAAGGACACCGTCGCGGCCACGATCACGGGATAACCGAACAGCACCTTCCGCGAGAAGACCGGGAGGATCTCCGACACGAAATCGAAGAAGTGGGCGCCCAAGAAGCGGTCCAGCAGCAGCATGATCTGGGCGGCCGACAGCGGCGGCAGGATGATCAGCGTCATGGCGGAGACGGTCAGCATCACCCACACGAAGACCGGCATGCGGGGGAGCGTCATGCCGGGGCCACGCATGACGAGAATCGTCGTCACGAGGTTGACCGCCGTCGCGATCGTGCCGAAGCCGGCCACGAGGACCGCGAGGTTCCAGTAGTCGGTGGCGTTGCCCGGAGTGAAGGCACGTCCGGTCAGGGGCGCGTAGGCGAACCACCCTATGGCTGGGGCCGAGCCTGCCCCGTAGAGGCCGTCGCCCCCGATCACGCTGAAGTGGAGCAGGATGCCTCCGAAGAGGAAGACCCAGAAGCCGAAGGCGTTGAGCCGCGGGAAGGCCAGGTCGCGCGCCCCGATCATGAGCGGCACGAGGTAGTTGCCGAAGCCGAACACGATCGGGATGCCGACGAGGAACACCATGCTGGTGCCGTGCATGGTGAAGAGGCGGTTGAATGTCTCGGGCGAGATCACGTGGAGCCCCGACCACGCGAGCTGGATGCGCATCGCGGTCGCCTCGGAGCCGGCGATCACGAAGAAGACGAGGCCCGAGGCCACGTACATGATCCCGAGACGCTTGTGGTCCACCGTGACCACCCAGTCGTGGAGCTGCTCGAGCAGGGCGCGGCGCCCGCCGGCTGCCTCCGGACTCGACATCGCCGGCGCCAGGACGCTCATCGGAGCGAGACCAGGTAGGCGGTCACGGAGTCGAGATCCGGGCGCGAGAGCTTCATCGCCGGCATGAGCGCGCCGCGCTTGAGCGTTGACGGGTCGTCGACCCAGGCCCGGAGGTTCTCGGGAGTGTTCCGGGCCGCGCCGGCTCCGATGGTCCACCTGCTCATGAGGTGGGTGAGATCGGGGCCGAAGACGCCGTTGGCCGGGGTTCCTCGCACCGTATGGCAGCTGATGCACGCGAGCGACGCGAAGAGCTCACGGCCCCGGCTTGCGGCGGCATCATCGCTTGCCACGGCCTGCTGGGCCGCGACCCAGCGGTCGAATTCTTCGCGCGGGTGGACGATGACGATGAGGAGCATCAAGGCGTGCTGGAGGCCGCAGTACTCCGCGCACTGCCCCACGTAGGTGCCGGGCTTCGTGGGCTCGACCCACACGCGGTTCGTCTTGTTGGGAATCACGTCCATCTTGCCCGCGAGCTGCGGCACCCAGAAGCTGTGGATCACGTCGGCGGATTCGAGCGTGATGAAGGTCGGCGTCGGGCGCGCCGGATCGCTCACCGGGATGTGGAGCTCGTTGGCGGTGACGACGCCCAGCTTCGGGTAGCGGATCTCCCACCACCATTGGTTCCCGACGATCGTCACTTCCATGGCGCCCGGCGGCTGCTGGTGACGCTCGATCCCCCAGATGTATCGCGCGGTCACGAGGAAGAGCACGATGACGATCAGGAAAGGCACGACGGTCCACGCCAGCTCGATTTGCAGGCTGCCGTAGACCTGCGGCGGCTCGCTCCCGCTGTCGCCGGGTCGGCGGCGGTAACGCACGATCGTGTAGAGGGTGAGGGCGGCAACGACGACGAAGATTACGCCCGTGATGCCGAGCACGAAGAAGGCGATCTCGCGAATGGCATAGGCCGGCGTCGAGACAGGGGCAAAGATGCTCGGCGTCGCGACCTGCCCGCCGGCGGCGGCCGCGACGCCCGGCAGCCCCGTTACGCCCGCGAAGATCAAGGCGCCCAGGCGACGCATGGCGGGACTATATCCCCGCACTCACGGGAGGTCAACGAAGGCAAGGCTACAGATTTGTGCGGGGCACCTCCTTGACGTCTTGCGTCCATGGGGCGATGCTCGGCGCCATATGAGCCTCGCAGGGAGGGCCGCCATCGTCACGGGGGGCAACAGCGGCATCGGCCGGGCGATCGCGCTCGAGCTCGGGAAGCGGGGGGCGATGGTCGCGATCAATTACATCGTGAACCCGGAGGCGACCGCGGAGCTCGAGACGCAGATCAACGCGTCGGGCGGGCGGGCCATCGGGTTGAGGGCCGACGTGAGCCGGGTGGCGGAGCTGCAGGGCCTGGTCGACGCAGCCGTCAGCGCCTTCGGCCGCCTGGACATCATGGTGAACAACGCCGGCGTGGAGACGCGGACGTCGCTCCTCGACACGACGGAGCAGCAGTACGACCGGGTGCTCGACATCAATCTGAAGAGCGCCTTCTTCGGCTCGCAGATCGCCGCCAGGCAGATGATCAAGCAGGGCGGCGGCGGCCGCATCATCAATATCACATCGGTGCACGAGGACTGGCCCATGCCGGGCAATATCGCCTACTGCCTGTCCAAGGGCGGCATGCGCATGCTGACGCGCACGGGCGGAGTGGAGCTGGCGCGCCACAACATCTGCATTGTCGGCGTGGGCCCCGGAGCGGTGGCGACGCCGATCAACACGTCCACGCTGGAGAATCCAGCGCTGCTCAAGAAGCTCCAGGACGCGATCCCGATGGGGCGGATGGCCAAGCCCGAGGAGATCGCCAGCGTCGTGGCCTTCCTCGCAGACAGCGGCGCGAGCTACATGACGGCGACGACGGTCTTCGCCGACGGCGGCCTGATGCAGAGCAGTCCCGGCCTCTAGCGGCGCCGACGGAGCCTTCCGATGACGCGGGTGCCGCACGTCGTGATCCTGGGCGCGGGCTTTGCCGGTGTCGCGGCCATGAAGGCGCTCCGGCGTGCGCCGGCGAAGGTGACTCTCATCGACAGGAACGACTATCACACCTTTCAGCCGCTCCTCTACCAGGCGGCGACCGCCGTGCTGTCGGCCAGCGAGATCGGGTTCCCTCTGCGCCAGATGCTGCACGGCCGCCGCGACTGGGCGTTCCACCAGGCCTCCGTGTCCGGCATCGATCTCGCCCGGAAGCAGGTGTCCGTCGAGGACCTGGCGCCGATCGCGTACGACTACCTCGTCATCGGCCTCGGGGCCACCGTGAACTTTTTCGGCACCAAGGGCGCGGAAGACCACGCGTTCCCGCTGTATACGATGCGCGACGCCCTCCGATTGAAGGCCCATATCCTCGCGCTCTTCGAGGCCGCCGACAAGAATCCCGCCCTGATCGACGATGGAGCGTTCACGTTCTGCGTGGTCGGCGGCGGCGCGACCGGCGTGGAGATCTCCGGAGCCCTCGCGGATCTCTTGACCATGGAGCTGAAGGAGGACTATCCCAATCTGCCAGTCGAGCGGGCCCAGGTGCACCTCTACGAGGCGGGGCCCCGGCTGCTCGGGTTCTTCAAACCCAGGCTGCAGGAGTACGCGATGAGGTCGCTCGAGAAGCGCGGTGTCCGCGTCCATCTCGGCGAGGGCGTGGTGGAGGTCGAGCCCAGGCGCGTGCACTTGAGATCAGGCGCAGTCGTCCCCGCCCACACGCTGGTGTGGGGCGCCGGCCTGCAACCGAGTCCCGTCGTCGCCTCGCTCGGAATCGAGCTGACCAAGGGACGGGCTCCCGTGGTACCGGACCTGAGCCTGCGGGACCATCCGGAGGTGTTCGTCGCCGGCGACATCGCCATCGTCGTGAATCCGCGGACCATGCAGCCGTGGCCCCAGTTGGGCTCGGTGGCGAAGCAGGC
>WNFE01004456.1_pt1 | contig 10775 bp, 14 predicted proteins | sample 5400451 | NCBI WGS metagenome assembly WNFE01 (sample SAMN13153344, study PRJNA577476) | soil metagenome | isolation source: 200 cm saprolite under Douglas fir tree site 2 hole 2 | place: USA:California | collected 2015-04-18
CATGTAGGTAAACGCGACGGTGTTCAGAGCGATCTGGTGACTTGCGAGCGGGACAGCACCAAGCCGGGCGATGAGCGCCGTGACCAGGGCAAAGACGCCGCTCTCCAATGTGAACTGAATCGCGGCAGGCAAGCCGAGGGTGATGAGGCGGCGAATGCGCGGCAGGTCGATGTCGACAGGAGTTCTGAGGAGCTCTGTGCGGTGTTTTCGGTCGTACCAAAGCAAGTAGCCGACAAGCACAGAGGCCATGTAGAGCCGCGCGATCGCGGTGGACCAGCCGGAACCAACCGCGCCCATCGCCGGCGCACCCCATTTGCCATAAACCAGAATCCAGTTGCCGACTGCATTGACGATATTGGCGCTGACGAGCGCGAAGGCCACGGGCTTGACCATGTTCATGGCTTGCAGGCAGCGGCGCACGGCGAAATAGAGAAGCAAGGGCAGCAGTCCGGCGGCAAGTGCCTTGGTGTATGGAATGGCGAGGGCTAAGACGCGAAGCAACCAAACAGCAGCGGAAAGGAAAGGCGTCAAGGCGATGCTCAAATAAATGCTGTTGAGCAAGGAGCGATGACAGTCCTCACGCCGACCGGCACCGAAGGCTTGTGAGACGAGCGTGTCCAATCCCATCAGCAGGCCGCCACCGAACAGAGCCAGCACAATAAAAATGTTGGAGCCCAGGCTTACGGCGCCCATGGCGGTTGCGCTGTTGGGGAGCCGGCCGACCATCATCGTATCGACGATAGCCATGCTCATCCAGCCGAGTTCGGCGAGGACGAGAGGAATGGCGAGCCGCAGGGTGGGGCGGAATTCGGCGCGAAGTGTCTGGAGTCCAATCATGGGTGAAAGAATAAGAGGAACGAGTGTAAGCGCGGCGGAGAAAAGGAGCAATCGGACGCGTCGGGTAACGAAGTAATGGGAGGTGGAGCGGCGGGCGGGGTGGGGGCAGTCTAATCGGTGGGAATCAAGGGCAAGAGAAACTCCTGCAATCTCTCGCTGTCTGGGAGAGATAGCTGATCCAGTTGAATCCCCATTTGATTCCCGCCCAGAATGCGCACGACCGAACCGGCAGTCACGATTGGCCTCATTCGTTGAGACAGATGCAAGCTCATTCGAAGGGATGATCCGACCGGAGCGATCCGAGGAGCCCGGACCAAGAGGCCGCACATGCTGACGTCAACGGTTTCACCTTCCAATTCTTCTTCGCCAAACTTGAGGCGCACTCTAGATTGAATGGGAACGCGACGGGTGCGACGCCGCTCATGTTCCATTGCACCTTGCGTGGCTCGAACAAGTTTCAGGAGGCGATCCTTGTCAATTGGCTTGTATAAGAAGAAGCTTGCCCCAGCGGCAAATCCTACGGAGAGAGCACTCGGGCGTTGATCGTCGCTGATGAGGACGATGGGGGTCATGCGGTTGAACCGCGAGCTGCGCATCTGCCGGGCAAGCTCGATTCCATCGGGAGAAGGCATGTGTAAATCCAGGAACACCACATCAAACTTTCCTTCATCGAGAATTTCGGGAGCTTCGGTGCTTCTGGTCAGGGTCAATGCGTCCATGCCGGCTGAATGCAAGACTTTCCCGATCAGCTCGCAAACTGCTTTTTCGTCATCCACTACTAGGCCACGCCTTTGCATGTCACCCTCCGGATTCAGCCGATCGCCTGTCCGCCGGGTCCACGTAGCCTTGGTGGGCGCCAGCCACGGGACTGCGAATCAGTCCAGACAGGAGTGGAAAGGTGGTTCCAGATGCGAGTGTGGCTTTGCCTGCTGGTCAGCCAGTCTCGAATCGAGTAGCCGTTTTCGATCGCAAAATTTCATGGTAGTCGAACTCGACGCCGACACCCAACTTGCCCCGCGGCGTATCGACCGGTTGGAGACGCACCACGTGACCCGTGCATCGCCACTCCGTGGTCGGTTTGCCGGTGATTTCCTCGGGCATCTTGAGAAGGATTTCGACCGCCGATCCGATGGCTATGGGCGCATCCGTGGCGAAAAAGGCCCCTGTTTTCGAGAGGTCTAAGGATTCCGCTCTCCGCTCGATCGGGCCGGATTTCCAGACGCGCACTTGCAAGGCGGTTTTGCACTGAAGACGGCGAGAGTTACGCCGCTCGGATCCACGCACTTCCATGGAAACCTCCTCGCACCAAAGAGGGCCAAAGAGGGGCGATGGCGCAGGTTGAGATGTGGATGGAGTAAACACAGTGGAACAAGAGCACGATGCTGGGAAGGGTCAATTTCGTACTTTGGCTTACAAGACCTTGAGGCGAGATGGTACTAAAAAAGGACAAACCCTCAGGTCTGGATAACCTCTTGACCGTACTGGGTATTCAGTCCCATTGACCCGGTAGAGAAACGCTCTTAGTCTGATGAAATTGTTGAGTTTTAGACCTCGGCGCTGGCAAATCCATTGACGACAAGGGAAGCGAGTACCCTGAGCGTGAGCTGTCCTCAAAGCCGGGTACGGAGGAGATGACCGTGGCGCCATTAAAGGACGCAAGTATCGAAACCCCGATGAGGCACATGCGCAGCAGCGGGCGGCTCAATTCGCGCGTGGCGGTGGCGATCGAATGGACCGATGCGGGCCGGAGCTTGCGCGCGGAGGGCTACACGGTCGACATCGGTGCGAAAGGCTGCCTTGCCGTGGTACCGCAGGGATTTGCCGTGGGACAGAAGCTGCGACTCATCAATCTCATCAACCAGATTTCCTGTGAAGCTGTATTGGTATGGCGTGGCCACGAAGGCCGCACGGGCTGGGAACTCGGCTTGGAGTTGCAGGAGCCTTCAGCGGATTTTTGGGGCCTCGATTTTTAGGGCTTTCCCGAACAACTCCCACCCACCGGCCTGCACTCAACCTCCTGATTTCCACCGCGGCTCCCGCCGAACCGTCCACTTTTCCCTTGCCAATGAACAGGCTGCAAACGTAGAGTTAGCCTAGGCCTAGGGGGTTTTCTGAAGGCGGCACCCATATATAGGAACCCAGTTGCCGGATCGCTGCGGCTCGATTTTTCGCGCGCGGGCGGAGGCAGAAACAGATGACGGCCATCATCACGGTTGCGAATCAAAAAGGCGGCGTCGGAAAGACGACGACGGCGATCAATTTGTCCGCGGCGCTAGCGCATCGCGGCAAGCGTACGCTGCTGGTCGATCTCGATCCACAAGCCAATTCGACGATCGCGTTTTATGATTCCGGCGAAATTGCCACGAGCATGTTCGACGTGCTGAGCGACAGCCGCGTCGCGATGGCCACGGTCATCAAGCCGTCAAAGGATCCGATGTTGTATCTCGCGCCCGGGCGACTCGCACTTGCAAAACTGGAGCAGGTGCTCGCGGGACAATTCGACGCGCCCTTCAAATTGAAAGACGCGCTGCCCCCGGTCCTGAAAGATTATGACTACGTAATCCTCGATACTCCGCCATCGCTGGGAATCTTGACGGTGAATGCGCTGGTGGCCTCGACGCATTTGCTGGTGCCCATCCAGGCAGCGTATTTCGCGATCGAGGGAACTGACGATTTACTGGAAACATACGAGCGAATCCGCGCGCGCCCCAATCCGGGGCTGAAAGTTCTGGGCGTGGTGATTACGCTTTTTGACAGGCGCACGAATATTTCGAAGGACACGCACGGGCAAATTCGATCGGTGTTCGGTGAAGTGCTGTTCAAGACGAAAATCACCAAGAACGTGCGGCTGGAAGAGAGTCCGGCGTACAAGGAAACGATTTTGACGTTTGCGCCGAAATCACCTGGCGCGGTCGAGTACAAAAAACTGGCAGGGGAGGTTATCCAACGTGTCGAAGAGGATCGGGTTACCCGTCACGCTGAAGATGCGGCATGACGCGCATTACGTAGAATCGCTGACCAGCTACAGCGGTGCGGCGGTAGGGCGCATGATTCGCGTGGACCAGATCCGCCCGAATCCCGACCAGCCGCGCAAGGCGCTGGGCGATCTGCGCGAGCTCACCGAATCAATTCGCGAAAAGGGCGTGCTGGAGCCGCTGCTGGTGCGCTACGTCCCGCGCGAGGACTGCTTTCATATCATCTCCGGCGAACGGCGCTATCACGCATCGCGCGCGGCGGGGTTGCGCGAATTGCCGTGCATCGAAAAGACCGCCGACGATGCGGAGACGCTCGAGATCGGGCTGATCGAAAATATTCAGCGGAAAGACCTGACGCCATTTGAAGAAGCAGACGGACTGCACCGCCTGAGCACGCAGTTTGAGTATACGCATGACGATATCGCCAAGAAGATTGGCCGGGCGCGCTCCTCGGTGACCGAAACATTGTCGCTGCGCAATATTCCCGACTCGCTGCGAAGGAAGTGTATCGAGCACGGAATTCTTTCCAAATCCCTCTTGCTGCAGATTGCCCGCCAGCCCACCGAAAAGAAGATGATCGAGATGTTCCACCGCATCATGCAAGGCGGGTTGACGCGCGATGAGGCGCGCCGCGAGCGGCGCGAAGAGCAAGCGGGACCGCAGCGACCGCAGCCGTTCATCTTTCAATTCGAGCCGGCGACGGAGACCTTCAAGTTCCGGATTCAATTCAAGAAGAGCCATGTTTCGCGCGATGAGCTGATTTCGACGCTGCGTGAAATCCTTGCGCAGCTCGAGGGTTCCTCTTCGGAAGCCGATTCGACGGCGGCATAGACAAAAGCAAGCCAGAAGGGCGAACTGAAGTTTGCCCCTGCACAAATCCTCTTGGAAACATGCAGGAACTTACCCCGCAGCAAATGCAGATCATTGAGCGGCTTTTCGCGGCTGGCTTTCGCCCGATTGCAATCCCGCCTTACGAGAGCGCCCTGTGCATCAGGAAGGGCGATTGCGCGGCCGTATTGGCCGCGGTCCCCAGCGGCGGAATTAGACTGCTCGCGCCGCCGTCGTACCTTGTAGAGGGGAATCTGAGTGTGAAGTTGAGGCGCGACTCAGGCGAAGTGTTCGTGTGGAAAAAGAAGGAAGTGGAAGCAACGCCGGAGAAATTGAGAGAACTCGAAGCCTTCCGGCGTGAACTTACGGAAATCCTCGATCTGCCTCCGAAGCAGTAGTGCTGCACCAATTTGCAATTCCAAAAAACTCCCGGCAAACTGAAATTCTCATGAATCCTTACGACATTATCTGCATTGGCGGGGGCCCGACGGGCCTGGCGACCGCCATCGAAGCCAAGCGAGCCGGGATGCGGCCGCTGGTCATTGACAAGGCGTGTCTGTGCAATTCGATCTTTCATTATCCGGTGAACATGGTGTTTTTCACGACGCCGGAGCTCCTCGAAATTGGGGATCTCCCCCTGGTTTGCGCGGCGGAAAAGCCTGCTCGCGTCGAGGCGCTGAAATACTACCGGAAAGCCGCAGAACACTATGCGCTTGAATTGCGCCTCTACGAGCGAGTAGTGCGGGTCGATGGCCACGACGAAAACTTTACGGTAGTAACGACAACAGAGAAGGGAATTGACCATAAATACCAGAGCAAGAAGATCGCCGTGGCGACCGGCTATTACGATCTGCCGAACCAACTCGGCGTGCCGGGCGAAGATCTTCCGCACGTGTCGCACTATTACACGGAGCCTCACGAATATTGGAACCAGGACGTGGTTGTGATTGGCGGCAAGAATTCTGCCGCGGAGGCGGCGCTCGATCTCTATCGCAATGGCGCACGCGTGACGCTGGTGCACCGCAACAAGGAACTCGGTGCAACGATTAAGTATTGGGTGCGGCCGGACATTGAGAACCGCGTCAAGGCCGGCCAGGTGAAAGCGTTGTTCGACACGCGCGTGAAGCGGATCACGACGGAAGAAGTGTTGGTGGAAAACGGCGCCAGTGAGAAGAGATTGCCTGCGCGACGCATATTCGCGTTGACCGGCTACCATCCCGATTTCAGCTTCATGGAAAGCCTGGGCGTGCGGCTCGATCCGGAAAGCCGCAGGCCGGCGCTGGATCCGAACACGCTCGAGAGCAATGTGCCGGGGATCCATCTGGCAGGCGTGGTCATTGGCGGGCGGCACACCGGCGAGATTTTTATCGAAAATGGGCGCTTCCACGGGAAGCAGATCATTCAAGCACTGACGGTGTGAGCTGCACGGGGAAATGTCGCGCAGGCCAGATTTGCCCGCCCCGCGCTCGTTTGCTAGACTCCTAGTTTATGGCATCGATCATCCGGGAAGTGGGCGAGACGTTTGGCGCGCTGGTAAAGGGCTTCAGCGTAACTTTCCGCAATATGTTTCGCAAGACGGTCACGGAAAACTATCCCTACGAGCCGGTCCACTTTCAGCCCCGCTACCGCGGCATCCACGTCCTGCACCGCGATGAAAGCGGACTGGAAAAGTGTGTCGGTTGCTTCCTCTGTGCGGCCGCCTGCCCGGCAAATTGCATTTATATCGAAGCCGCAGAGAATGTCGATGCAAATCGCATCTCCGCTGGGGAGCGCTACGCCAGCGTGTACAATATCGATTATTCGCGCTGCATTTTCTGCGGTTATTGCGTGGAAGCATGCCCGACTGATGCCATCACGCACGGTCATGGCTTCGAGCTCGCTACCTACGACATCAACTCTCTGGTTTACCGGAAAGAACAGCTTCTGGAAAAAGTACCCGCCGGTACGATGTCATCTGGGCGTTAGCTTGCTGCCCTTGTAGTCTTTTTTTTGACGTTACTCCGCAGTGTATTTCCATTCGTGGCCGTACTGTCGCCGCCGTTCCTCAAAATTAACTTCCTATAACAAATATACAGAAGCCAATACGTAAGTCTGCGGAGAGCCGCATGGACGTTGGGGCTGCGATGCTCGTTGAAGGAAGACGCCAAGCGCGGGTATGCGAAGCGTTCGGCGGGAACGCTAGGACGAGAGAGAGCGAGCGGCTGGGGCACACGACGCTGGGCACACCTCCGGGGCCGAATGACCGCGGCTTCGTGATCGCAATAGCTAGCGTCAAACTCCAGATTAAGCACCGAAAAATTGCCTTCACCTCAAGCGGGGCCTCGGTTTGCGGGCGGCGTGACCGTCCGATCCGCAAAAACATTATCGGACACAGAATGCCCGCTTTCCGGCGAGGGCGCACCGGCGGAAGCGGCTTCTTGCGCCTGCGGCGGCCGCTCCCGCTGCTCCATCAGCCACCGCGCGAGCATGGCCGCCGAACTTTCCTCAAGCCATTGGTCGAGAAGCGCCCCGATTTCTTTGCGGAGATTGGCGGCGTGATTGAGGCGGGAGAGTTCAAAGCTCTGCAGCGAGTTGCGCGAGGCCGAGAGAAGGAACTCCCACGGAGGTTCGGTTTTTTGAAGGGGCACGCGGGCCTCCTGGAAGAGCGCCTTCTTACTTTAGCATTTCGTAAAACAGAGTCAAGAGTACCAATAGGCTAATGCGTTGTGGAAAAGTGTGGAAAACTCTGGCGCTCGGATGAGGAGACTGCTCCTCGGCACGAGGTCCGGGGCGAAGTTTGCTCGATAACTGGAGCTGGTGGAACACATGAGATGCGCGCGTGCAGCGCCTGCGCTGGCGATTATGAGGATCCGGACCGCACGGCGTGGACGGCAGAAGAAACAGACGCGGAGAAGTGCGCGGAACCGCCCAACAAAACGACGCAAGGTTTTCCTGCTGAGGAATGAAAGGCGGCGGGAAAGGAGGGGAAAGATGCGAAGAGCTCACAGAAGGGAACTCCTGCGGATCGCGCGGCGGAGGCAGCGCGACGTGCTTTGCGACGTGATGCTGAGCGCGCGGCAATGCGAGACGTGGTTGACGCTGGACGAGCTGGCGAAGTTAACGCATTACCCGCCGGCGAGCATTTCCGCGCAATTGCGGCACCTGCGCAAGCCGGAGTACGGCGGGTACGCGGTGGAGAAGAGGCCCCGCGCGGTTGGCAAGGTCTTGCGCGGCGAGGACTTCGGAACGGTCTGGGAGTATCAGATGCGGCGCGCGATTCGCAGGAAGTTTGCGAGCGCGCGCAGGCAGGGCAGCACCAGACTGGATGCACGGGCGATGACGCGCTGAGGAATGCCACCAAGTTCAAACATCGAAACTCTTGAAGCGTTGTCATCCTGAGCGAAGCGAAGGATCTCAGCCACTCGATACGTCGGCGCAATGGAACAGTTGTGATCCTTTCCGGCAGGAGCCGGAATCTTCGATCGGCGAACCTCGTCGGTTCGCCTCAGGATGACACGCATTGGTGCTTGATGGGTCTGTTCGTGGGACGCGGTCGGTGCGGAGGGGCGATGAGCGTCAAACCGGAGGTGGCGCTGTGCCGGTAAGGCCAGAACTTGCATTTGACGTGTGCGGGGTCGGCCGTACTTACGGCCGCAGATATCGACAACAGACGGTGCAAAATTGAGCGTTAAACCAGAACTCGCTTTCGACGTCTGTTGGGAGGTCTACCGCGGCGCGCGCGAAGTGCTGGAGACGAAGCGTGGCATTTCGGCACTGAACTGGAAGGACACGGGAAAGTACCTGTGGCGGCCGGATTTTCGCCCGCGGCTGAACGAGTGGGTAGCGGATTTCGCGCTGGCCGGGCAGGCCGCGCTTGATGCACCGGACTGGGCTTCGCGCATGGTGCTGTTTCGGCTTTACTACCTGGGGCTTGCGCCGTATGAAAATGCGCGGCACTTTCTCGGCTTGAGCGAACACAGTTGGGTGAACTGGACCGAGCAGATCCGCCACCGCTGCGGCAAGGAACTTCTTAGCCGCGGCATGTTCCCTCCGAGGAAATACTTCAACTCTACGGAATAGTTGAGCTTGGACATCCCGCAATAAAGACTCTCGTTTGGCATCGTGTGGTCGGTGGCGTTAAAATGGCGAGGACAGCCCAGAGTGGAGGGAAGAAATGGACCCCGAAACGAAGCGCGCATGGCGCAGACTGCAGAAAGAAATAAGAGAGAACACCCCCATTGTGCTGCGTGGGCTGGCGAGCTCAGCGAAGCGTATCACGCAGAGGCTCTATTCTGCTGTTGTTCGCGGCTGTAAATCCTTGGGCAGTCGCGCCAGAGAATGGGAATTGCCATTCGGCGACAGAAAAACGCTGGTCTCCCAGCTCTCCCGCGTCCGGTTGCGCTCGCCGATCTACAAGGTCTAGTAGCCCCGCCGCATCCAGTCAACCGGCCCCTGGCATCTCAAGGGAGTAGTGTCGCCTGGTGACAGAGCCATACCGCGTGAGGCCCGGGTGACTCGCAAACAGGCCACCGCTAGAAAGGAACCTGCTCGCCAACGCGGAGGTGCAGCGCCGAATTCCCCGGAAGGATTCACAGCCGATTGGGCAAGAACATCAGAGCGATTTCAGGTGCGAGGAAATCCAGTCGCGGATTAGATCGAAACGAAATTCGCCTTTGCTGATCGCCTCGGTCATGAAGTTGTACGCCTGCAGCGGTTCCACCTCCAGGCAGAAGCCGTTTAATCGGAGAAAAGTATCCGTGACCGCAAAGCTCGTTCGCTTGTTTCCGTCAAGGAAAGCGTGGTTGATTGCGAGCGATTCCATCAGGGCCGCTGCTTCTTCGACTAAGGTCGTGTAGTAGCCCGTATGCGGACGGAGAACGGCGGCCTCAAGCCTCCCTTCATCGAGCAGACCATGAGTGCCGCCAAATTGGTCAATCAGTTGCTTGTGGAACTCCTTGGCTTCCGCGACGGTCGGGTAAACGCGGCCTGGCATCTAGCTCTTGGCCAGCAATTCGTGAAGCTTCCGGTTCTTATCGGTGGAACGGCGAAAATGAGCCATCGCTTCCGGCCGCACGGCGCTCTGCGAGGGAGCAACAAGTTGGATGTAATTCTCCATGGCCCGCTCCAGTACAAAGCGCACCGATTGGCCGTTTTCCGCCGCCAATTCGGAGAATTTGACATAAAGCTTCTTGTCAATTTCAGGACCGATTTTTACCGTGGTGGCCTTGGCCATGGTGCCTCCCGCTTCCGAACCACCAAAATCCTATCCCTGATCTCTTCGTCTGTCAAGATAAATCTAGATTGTTCCAGAGAAGGGAAGAAACCATCCAAACAACGGTGTCCCGAGCCGACTAAGCGCTCAAACAAATCTGAGCGGGTCGCCGACGCGGAGAATCTTGCCGGTTTCACTGGAGGCAATCCGCGTGTTGGTGGCCATGCGGTAGTAGTGGTCGAAGCGGGACTCCGGGGTCCAGCTTGGGACGTGCGAGCGGCGGTAATCGCTGAAGACTTTTTGGAAGGCGGGAATGATCTCTCCCGTGCGTGGATCGCGCGGAGGAACCGGGCAACGCGCGCAGGGATTGCTGCCCTCGAAATTCACTTCGCCGATGCGGAAGCGGACTGGGTTCTTGGTGACCGCTGAGCGGTCAACGCTGCGTTTTTCCTCGCCGAAGAGTTGATCTTCCCAGAACGCGGGCACGCCATCGATCTCGAGCGTGGTGCGAAATCGCTGGCGCGCTTCGTCGACGTCCATCCCGCTAAACAGATCGCAAACAGCCTGCAAGCTCGCCGTGGAAACAATCGTAGGGCCGTTGGCGATGGGGTCATCCGGAAAACCCTCGGGAGAATAGCGGACGGTGATCGCCTGCTCGAAAAAATTGGGAAACCATTGGGAGGCGGCTGCCGTGTCGTTCGGGAAAGCAAATGCTTTGGTTGGGATTTTGCGCCTGTCACCAGGAGCCGAAAGCGTGACGGAGTTGACATCGGGCGCATACACGGCGCGGATCAAGTGGATGGCTGCGGTGCGCTTGCCGTTCACCCATTGCCCATCTGCGGAATAGAGCGCCCAGGCGCTGTCGAATTCCAGCCCGCCGCCCGGGCCGATGCGCGCTTCCTTCATATGAACTGGATCGAGCGCTTTGATCGGATGCAGACGAA
>WNFE01004137.1_pt1 | contig 10774 bp, 9 predicted proteins | sample 5400451 | NCBI WGS metagenome assembly WNFE01 (sample SAMN13153344, study PRJNA577476) | soil metagenome | isolation source: 200 cm saprolite under Douglas fir tree site 2 hole 2 | place: USA:California | collected 2015-04-18
TGAGCGCCGAGCGGCTGGGCAACTGCTCCCGGTTGAACAAGGCCATGAATGCTTCGGCAAACGGAGCCAGCTGTTCATAGAAGGCTTCGAGGGTGCGTTCGCCACTGATAGCGTAGCCGAAGAGGACCGCCAGAAAGTCGATCACCTCGTAGTGCCCAAAGCGGCGCCGTGCAAAGCGGACACGCTCATCGATGGCGGCAAGAACCCCCTGTTTCCGTAGATGCTCGACAAGAAGCACGACTTCCCCCAGCCAACAGGGGGGTGAGGGGACAGACTCCGAAGAGGTCTGGATGATCACCGAAGAATCAGCGATACTGGTCATGTCTACCTCCTTATTGGGAAAGATTTGTATCCTTCCTTCATAAGGAGGCACATTTTATACCTGCTTGCTACAAGCTATATCTCGTTGCGCAATTCGTGGGAGTGGCAAGAGGGTGCAGGGGGACTGCTCCTGGTTGCGGCAGCCGAGGCGTCTGGTCTGCTCTCCACTCTGGAAACCGCCGTGTCTGCGTGTACTCCCATTGGCGATTCGCGCCTGGCGCATCTTGCAGCGCGGTCTCGTCACATGCTGGTGCGAACGCTGCTCTTTCTCGGGGCGGTCGGACTGGATCGCACCTGGGATCTGCGCAGCTACACGGGTGATGGGCTGGGCGTGCTCACGGGCAGACCTCGGGCCTATGGATACTTCCACACCGAACGCTTCCTCTCACAGATCGCGCAGGCTGACGGAGCGGAAACCTTCACGGATGGGCTAGCACAGTGGACAGCGCGCCTGTGGAACCCACCAGCCGCTTCCACACAAGAGGTCGATCCTCTCTACTACATCGATGGGCACCGCAAGCCCGTCTACGCTGACGCGTTGATCCCGCGCGGGCTGATTGGGAACTCGGGCAAGATCCTGGGCTGTCGTGCCCTGGTGCTTCTGCACGATGAGCAGGGTCACCCCCGGCTCGCCACCACCCATCGAGGGGACCAGCACTTGACGATGGGGTTGCCTGCGATCCTGGTCCGCTATGAGCAGGCGACGGGAAAAGCGGCGCAGACGCGGATCGTCGTGGATCGTGAAGGGATGGCAGCTCAGTTCCTGGCGAACCTCGTCGCCGCAGATCGAACGGTGGTGACGGTGTTGCGCACGGATCAATACGCCGGTCTGGAGTCCTTCACTGAGGTGGGAGCTTTCGTCCCATTGGAACACGATCGGCAGGGCAAGCTCATCCGCGAGGTAGCAGCGGCGTGCTTTGCCTTACCGCTTCCAGATCAACCTGGGGTCTCTCTTCCGCTGCGAGTGGCCCTCGTGCGTGATCTGCGTCGTCAGGTTCCCTGTCAGCACGCGGAAGAACCTCCGCGTCGGTGGGATGCTGATCTGAATCTGCTGAAACAGGCGTGGTGGGAAGACGGTTGGCAGGCCTCTCCTACGCCGGTTACCCCCACCACTGCGAAGTTGATCCCCATCGTGACGACGGCTGCCACGGCGGATGCGGTGACGCTCGCACAGCTGTATGCTCGACGGTGGCCCGCTCAAGAAAATATCATCCGCGATTACTTGCTGGCCTTGGGCCTGAAAATAGTTTGAGCGCAAATGACAAAAACGGGTCTGTTGGCTGCTTGTGGAGGTCGGGATCACGTAGCGGATCTCGACCTCCTCGTTGGTGACGACTACACGGTCAATGAGCAGTTCGATCAGCTGGCGTTTTTGTTCAAAGCTGGCCTGTTCGAGCCCGCAACTTACTCGCTGGCAAAACTCCTGCATGGATTGGGCGATCCCGGCCAGCTCCACATGTTTGGTAGCGCTGGCTTCCAATTGACGCATCTGAGCGGCAATGCTTTCCAGGCGCTGTTCCAATTCGTGCCGTCGCCGCTTGTATTCTTCCAGGGGAACCACACCTGCCAAATACGCATCCGTCAACCGTTCCGTCTGATGCTCAATGCTCACGTGCGCCTTGCGCAGATTCTCCCGGCGTGCCTGCAGTTCTTGAGGTAACCATTGTCCCCCTTGTGCTCGCTGCAACGCCTGCGCAAGGCATTCCGGGTGGAGAAGTACCTGGCAGAGATCCACCCAGACCAGTTCGTCCAGTTGCTCAACGGGCAGAAAACGCGAAGGGCACTTCTCGGTCCGCGGTGATTGCGAGCCTTGGGCGCTTGCCGTTACAGGCGTAGTAGGCGTGGCCCGTATCGGTCGTTCGTCCGGTACATGCCAGCTGACACAACCCACGGGCTTCTCATCGCTCGCAACAGATACTGATGTTTCTTGTTATTGCGACTGGCAATGCTTTGATTGTGCTTGAGTTTTTCCTGAAGCATGTCAAACTGTTCCTGGCTGACGATGGCAGGGATGTGTGCCACGACAATCCATTCGTCTGCTGGCACGCGCTCGATACTGCCATTACCACCTCCGACCGCTTTGAGCGGGGAAATGCGTCCGGTCGCTGGCCGATAGTGATTGCGTCCTGCATACACGGTACCCGTATACACGGGATTTGTCAAGATATGGTGAATGGTGCCATCACTCCAATGGAGGCTACCACGTGGTCCGCGTACCCCAAGCTCCCGCAAATGTTTGGCCAGGCCACGCAGCGTATGTCCCTCTTGCTGATAGTAGGCAAACATCTCCGCCACTGTTGCCGCTTCGGCCGCTTCCAGGCGTACCCCTACTGGATCACGGGGATGAACTGGGTCCGTGCGATAGCCATAGGGTGCAGGCCCCCAAGGGAGCAACGTGCCTGCACGATACTTTCGCTGTTTCCCGCGTCTCATGCGGAAAGCCTACAAGTTGCGCTCGTACTCGGCAACAGCTCCGCGGATCTGCAGCAACAATTGATCGTGTGGATCCTGGCTCATCGGTCGCTCGACAAACTCGACCAGGCATCCGCCTTTTTCCAGTTCCTCAATCAAGAGCATTTGATGGATATACTTGCGAGCGAGTCGGTCTGGGGCCGTCAGCAGCACACGATCAAAGAGGGCCTGGGAGGCTTGATCACGTAATCGGTCCAGTCCTGGTCGCTTGAGTGTGCTCCCAGTGTAGCCATCATCGCGAAACACACAGTCCTCTTGCCATTCCCATCCCTGTTGCTGAAAATGGGCCTGGAGTCGCTCCAGTTGCTGTTCAATGGTTTGCATCTGTGCCTGACGCTGGGTGGAGACTCGGGCATAGGCGGCGATTCTCATTTGACTCCTCCTGTGGTGCTTGGGCTACCTGAGCCACGGTTGGCGATGTTGGAGCAGGTAGCCAATTCATGAGACATTGGTACGCTTGATCGAAGCGGCGCTGGGCATCTGGACGCTCTACGAGTTGGCGTGTGATCTTCCACTGGCGTTGTTTCATGGGGCCCTCCCTGACAAGAAGAAACATCCTTGGGAGAAGGATACCCCAGGGGCCGCGAGCGCCTGTTTCATGTGTTCTGGAAGACGGCAGTAGCCCAAAGGCAGATGGGCGGTACGGCTCAGACAGAATTTGTCATTTGTGATCAATCCATTGACACCAATCACGGCTACGCGAAGACAGCAGTCGTCAACTCGGAGGTGGCGAAGCGACGCACCGCTCTGGAGCAGCGGCTAGCCACTCTCCGGCGCTGGACAGCGTCGGCACGAGGACGCTACCAGCACGCAACGGCGCTCTCTGATCGGCTCAGGAAACAGGCAAAGGCCCGTGGGGAGACCCTCTACCGTGGCCTCAATGAGCGTATGTTTGCTTTGGAGGAACAAGGGATGGCCGATCATGTCGTGCGCAGAGAGATCAAGGAGCGCAAAGCCGCGATTGATGCCGAACTGCAAGAGCTGTGGCAACGGATCTATCGGATCGATGCTAGGCAAGACCAGGATTGGCGCAAGCAGGAGCGCTATTGCCGTGAACAGCGTGAGGTGCTGCGAGCGCTGGAGGACCTGGCTTCCAAGGAACGGGAGATGTATGAGTTGGACAATCGAAAAGATCAGGTCATGACCGTCTGTAAGGTCGCGCTGGTGAATTTGGTCATGTGGACTGTAAGTTTCAACGTAAGCGCGAAATGAGCAAGGATTTCAGTGTAAGCGCGAAAAAAGTACACCAGGATAACAAAAACCCTTCAACGTAAGCGCGAAAAAGTCTCTTCCATATCGTCTATGAACATGAGAGTATGTCGAAGCGTCAAGTAGAGAGAGGAAGAGATGTCATGGCCCTCAAACGCAAGCCGCCAACAGGCAATGTCAGGCGTGTCGCACCCATAGACAACAATCTGCGCTACGCTATCACCAGCAAGGACGATGAGACCGTCCAGTGCGAATCCTTCCAAGAACGGAAGCTCACCTTAGTGTTTGATCGCGATCCCACTGTACAAGCCTACAGGAGCCAGCCTGAACGATTTGCTTTTACGGACTCACAAGGAGCCTCGCATACCTATGTGCCAGACTTTATCGTCTGGAAAACGACGGGCGAGGTAGAAATCCACGAAGTTACCCTTACCTCTCGGCAGGAGAAGTTCAGTAGTGCAGAGCGTGAAAAAGCCGCTCACACGATCTGTCAGAAGCGAGGCTGGCGCTACGTCGTCCATACGGAAGCAACACTTCCTCAAGCCACGGAGGAGGCGAACCTGCTGGCCTTGTATCGCTACCGACCGAGCATCTACGCGAATGCAGCCGTCACTGCCATGATACACCAGAGATTGAACAGAGATGAGCGGAAAGCTGTGTGCATCCTGATCGCAGAACTTGCTCACGCGCTTTCTCTCCCCACACCAACGGTCATCTCGGCGATTTGCCATCTCATGTGGCATCGAGTCATTGACACCGATCTCACCTCTCGCCTCCTCTTTGTGAACGCGGCCCTCGCGCCATATGTTCAAGTCTGGCGAGGAGAGAAGGAGAAGCACCCATGAAACGCGCACATCACTTCCCGGCACCACATACCCTACAGCCAGACCACTACATTTTCTGGCAACAACGCACCTACCAGGTGGTCGCCCTCGACCCCGACAACGCCTTGCTCCTGCATGTCCAATCCGAAGCCTCGGAACCGGGGACCCAACTTAGCTTACTCGATCTCCTTGCCGTTCCCAGGACAAGCTCATCTGCTCCACTCTTTGCGCCCACTCTGGAGGCACTGCACCAGCAGATAGAAGAGCGATACGGCAGAGCCCTTGGAACAACGACCCATGATTTGCCGAACAGCTTTGTCATCAAGGCATGCATCATCACCAGTGTGGTCGAAATGGTCAGGAGGCTCGTCTCAGAGGACGAACGCCGGGCAAAAGCACGAAAAGAGCCGATTTCACACTACCAAGCGATATGCCGAGCGCTCTTGACCGTGAACAAAACCATCATCCGCATGGAGGTGAAGGGAACAAGTCAGGAAATCAAACTCCACGCCGGTCCCACCAGCTACTACAAATATGAGCGCCTCTACGATACCTATCATGGCGATGAAGCCCAAATTGCCGCTTCCTTTCGCCGTTCTACCTTTCGCCTCCCACACATGAGTCCAGCACAGTTTCATTTCGTCGATACGTGTTTGCTGCTCTACTACGGCAACACACGCAGCACCAAAACACGGGTCTATCAGATGGCCTCGGACATCCTTGAGAAACGAACCAAGGGGTATTGGGTGAATCCAGAGCGGTGCGGGGCGATCGTTCCAGAGAACCTGGTCATGGAGCTGCTTGATCTCAAAATCCCTCTGCAAGCGATCCTTGACAACCCAGAAAAAAAGCCTCTCTTAACCCAGATCGAGATGCCCTCCACCGGATGGTTCTCGGGATATACCAGCTACATCGAGGCGCAACCCGATCAAGGTGAGCAGATCATCACCGCACGGCTCGGAAAAGGGATGTGGGAACAACTCCATCTCGTGTTCGATACCTTCGTTCATCGGGCGCAGTTCCCCCTCCAGTACGTCTTTGCCGATCACTGGCTCCTCGATTCCTGGGTCGTCGATGAAGAAACGCGGCAGAAGCCTTCTCGCCTCTGGCTAACGCTCCTGATCGATGCCTATTCACGCAGTATCTTAGGAATGGCACTGCTCTACGAAGACCCCTGCATTGAGTCCATCCAGCAAGCTCTCAAACATGCCATCTGGGAAAAAACGTCACATCTTGACTTCGCCCTCGTGCAGGAATGGGCTTGTTACGGCATCCCACTGCAACTGTTCCTGGACAATGCCTGGGCACACCATTCGCACAGTCTGGAGAATCTGGCACGAGTGCTCGCGCGTAACGGGACCTACAACTCTATCGATCTCGTCTTTCGCCCACCCTACAGGGGACGCTACGGCGCGATCATTGAACGGCTCTTCAGAAACTTCTCTGGGCAGATCAAGGAACTGGTGACAGGGGCTATTGCCTCCAATGATCCCAAAGCGATTCGTACGGCGGCAAACAATGCCTGTCTCCTCTACCCAGATATGAACCGCCTGCTCCACCAGTTGATTCTCAGATACCAGCACACTGAGCATCGAGAACTTCATGGTATGACTCCTCACCAGAAATGGAGCGAAGGTATCCAGTCTTCCGGGTTCCCATTGCCTCCACCATTCACGCCCGCGATGGACCGATTGTTCATGCGTATGCATCCACAAACCCGCCAGGTGAGAAGTCGTGGTATCCCGGTTTTTGGCTTGAACTACTGGTCTGCTGAGCTTGGCGGCATTGAACGCGTTGACCGTGAAGGAAAGGCTGTCCAGTACAATTTTCGGTACGATCCCACTGATATCAGCCGTATTTCCTTGTTCCGCAATGGAGAATGGGTCGGCGATGCATCAGCCCGAGAACTGCAACAGGCCGATGGAACCTATCGCCAGATCAGCCTGGCCGAGTGGAAGACGGCAAAGCGCCTGGCCGGTTCTGAAGAGAATCAGACCGAAGGCCAAACGCCAGCAGAGTTGGCACTGATCAGTGACCTGCAGGCGCTTTCACAACAGCGAACACAGGAGAAAAAGGCAGCGCAACGCAACGGAACCAAGCCTCAGAAGGTCGAAGACGCGCCGAGACAAGCTGCAGAACAGTCCCCAAACGAGGCTCCTGACGCGGAGACCGAGCGCGTCCTTCGCTTCTTGCATGGATAAGGAGAGATCAACCATGACCACGATCCCGCCTGATGCGTCACTCGATGTTGGCAAACGCCTTGCCAACTTGCGCATGTGGCAGGCTGAATGGCAACACATTGACCATCAGCTGGAAGAACAGCTCATCCCAATTGAGGGCCTCACCTTACTGGAATTACAGCAAGGCGTCCACATTGCCAATGTGCAACGACGTATGGCAATGACCCTGGTGAAAGAGCCCCTCTCCATTCCTGAGAACGTGCTAAAGCATCTGGGCGTACGCGCGATTCGTGATCAGTTCGCTCAGCAGTTCGCGAGCCGAACCCGTGAGGAACGGTTGCTCTGGCTCAATTCTTTCCTCTTTTTCATGACGGCAGATTTACGCAAACTTGATGAGAAGATTGCGAAGGTGAGAAATTATCGCTCTTTGGGACAAACGCGCAATTTCTTGCTCGGTGGAGAGTCAGGCATGGGCAAGACCACCTACCTGGACTGGCTCATTTTCCACCACCCGCCAGTGGTTGAGCAGGAACGCAATCGTGTTCCGATCATTGGCATCCAGGCTCCTGTCAGTCAGAACACGGCCAGGCCGCTCTTGTGGCGCATGCTGTTGGAATGTGGGCAGACCTACGTCAAGAGCGATCACGAAGAAATTCTGCTCATGAAACTCGTGCTGTATTTTCAGAAATGTGGCGTCGAACTGCTCGTGATTGATGAGGTTCAGCACATTAAACGTCCTGAATTCAAGCGCCGGCTCTTGGAGATCTCGAACATGACTCGTGGAATCCCCATCATCTGTGCCGCGACCCATCCCATTAGCTGGACGGAAGGAGACGCAGAAATCAAAGGGCGCTGGAATGACTTTTTCCAGCTCAAGCAATATACCGGTACCCGCCTGGATGACCTGCTCGCCACGATTGAAGTATTTCTCCCATTCAGCCAGAACTCCCACCTCTCCAGGCGAGAGTGTGAGGGCAGTTCTGGGCCTGCCGCACTGATTGAACAATGGACAGGAGGGATTTTGCGAGACATCATGATTCTGATCCGCGACGGTTGCCGTCGAGCCATCGAGGACAACCGACCCTGTTTGGAGCAGCCGATCCTGGAAGCCACATGGAAAGATATTCAAACGGAACAGGTCACTAACTTCCTCGATCTCATCCGTCAAAGAGAAAAAAGGTAGACTCAGTATGGGAACAGAACAGTGGATAGATCGAGAGCGGGCCATCTGGAAAGTGCTACCACTGCATCCACAGCCGCAACCGCTCGAATCTTTTACCAGTTACCTGATACGTCTTGCAGAAGCGAATGGACTTCAGTCCATCCGCGAGATCGTAGCACTACTAGGAAGCCCCCGACGCAGACAGGAAAGTTTGTACCACTCTCCTGATTACCCTACTCCTTCCTTCTACGCAGGTCTAGCCCAAATCACAGGTTGTCCAGAAGAGCGTTTGCAGCAGACGACTTTTCACTCCCTCATCCGACGCTTTGGACGTTCAATGTATCCACACTCTCTCCACCAATTTCTCAGGGAGAGCCTCGCCTCCTCTTTGCGCTACTGCCCTGCGTGTTTAGCCGAGTGCGACCCTCCTTTCTACTCGCTGCTCTGGCGATTCCTGGTGCTCCCTGGATGCACGGAGCATAGAGTAAGACTCCTTGATCAGTGCGGCCACTGCGGATCGCTTCTTCCACACCTTCCATCACCTCCCCAACTTGCCAAGTGCCCTACGTGCCAAGGAGACCTGAGAACATGCCAGCAGACCCGTCTCAGCGACGAGATCCTGCAGCCTACCCACAGACACACGCGAGACCTGAAGGTGCTTCTCAGTCCGATGCCTCGGCCATTGGAAGAAGCGCAGGTAAAGATGGTTGGAAAACACTGTCTGGCATTCCGGCAACGGCAGGGTCTCCTGATCACCGAGGTTGCCTCCCTGACAGGTCAAGAGATATCAGTAATCATGGATATCGAACAGGGAAGTAACCTCAAGAAGGCAAGCCTACATGACTACATGCAGTATGCCGATGCTCTCTCATGCTCGCTCCTAGAGGCCCTTGACACGGATCGCCACCAAGAGCTTCTTGTCCCTCTCAGCGAAGAACAGACGCTTAAACACGTCGAGGCTGCCATACAGCACTTGAAGAGGCAAGGTGGGCCGATAACGGCGAGAACCATTAGAAACCTCGTTGGTATCTCAACCAGCCGTTTGAGATGCTACCCTCAGGTAGACTCGCTACTCACGGAATGTCTCAAGGGACAAGTGCGTCAGGGAGTATTGATGAAGAACCAACGTGAAGAGGAGTTAGTCAAGCTGGTGGAACATGCCATCGAAGCTTTGAGGGCGCGAGGATCGCGTGTCAGCCAGCAACGCATTGCGGATCTCTTGGGAATGACGCGCACGGCACTGATGGTCTACCCACGCGTCAAAGCGCAGTTGAGACAAATCGCTTACAGTGGGCCACCGCATGACCTCCTCAGAATGGTGCAGGACGCCATTGAGCAGGCACAAGCACTTGGCACATCTCTCACCCACCGGAGCATCAGTGAACAGATCGGGATATCGTTAGGGACATTGAGAGGGGACCCACAGGTCAGAGCGATTATTCAATGCGCACAAAATGAGAGCCGACAGCAGCGTGAAAACGAACTGATCAGCCGCGTAGAGCATGCCATCGCTCAGCTTCTGTTGCGAGGTGAGAAGCCATCACTCCCCAAGGTGAGCCAGGTCGTGAGTATGAATTACGCATCGCTGTATCACCGTCCACAAATTAGGGAACTTTTTCTCTCTCGACAGTAGAGAGAGACACTTATTTCGCAGTTACACTGAAAATCTGTACTTTTTTCGCACTTCCGTTGAAATTTTTCGCGCTTAGTACCGCTTGATTTCGCCAATTTCAGCTCATTTCGCGTTCGTGCTTCCATTGAAACCTACATGGGTTCGTGACCGCTACTTTCCAACCACCTATGCCCACGCAACATGGCAGCGGCTCGCGCCTTTCTTTCGGCTTCCAGGACGGGTCATACCGGGACCAGAGACGGTTCAGGTGGAACTGCGAGCATTCAATGATCGACGACTGAACCAAGATCTGATCGCTCTTTGCGCCCGCATGCACGAGGCATCACCACGATTGCCAGATGGACGGCGTCTCTTGCTCAGCATCGATCGGATGCGCAACACCTGCAAGGAGCATGAACTCTCAAGGGAACCGGACGTTCTTAACAAAGGGCTTTCTGTGATGCGAAGAGAGCCCCAGATAAGATACTTCTAGCGCGAAACCCTGCTGATCGCTTTCGTTTAGAGGAGGTATTAGACATCCACAGCAGTCAGAGGACGGTACAGATTTTTGTGGTATACTGATGCACTCGGGTAAACATCAGTACTAGAAGGACTTTCGTCACAGATGAGGGATGGATGATCATGTGATTCTTACAAACAAAGGATCAACACGGGGATAAGGAGCAAGAGCCAATGAAAATTCCCGATAATTTTTACACTATTGCGACTCTTTTCACTTTAGGAGGCTCAGCAACAGCCGTTTGGCTCATTACTAGCGTAATTGGCTATCTTTTCGAGATCAAGGATAGCAAAAAGCTCAAAAAATGGTTAGGAATCATTTTGTCTCTGGCCCTTGCTTTAGCTGGAGCAACTCAGATACTAGATCGTTCTATATTGACATGGATAGTTGCCGTTGTGAACGGCTTCCTTATTTATCTGACCGCGGTCGGCGCCAATACAATTGTCTCTGGGGTCGCGGGGGAAGAGGCCAGTT
>WNFE01005136.1_pt1 | contig 10774 bp, 9 predicted proteins | sample 5400451 | NCBI WGS metagenome assembly WNFE01 (sample SAMN13153344, study PRJNA577476) | soil metagenome | isolation source: 200 cm saprolite under Douglas fir tree site 2 hole 2 | place: USA:California | collected 2015-04-18
AAGTCTGAATGGCAAACGCCGCAGTACTGGATTTCAATCTGCACGTCGTCGGGGCGCAGGTCGCGCCGCGGAACCGAGAACGACGCCAACCCTGATGTGGCACTCTTGGCTGCATAGGCTTTCGCATTGTAGGCGGGGGATTCGGGGGCTTGAGCTTCGGCTGTCGGTATTGCTATTCCACTCATTTTTATCTCTCCTGAAATTTGTTCGATATCGCGTTGAAATACCGCGTTGAAAAAGTTCGCGCCGTAGCGGACATATTCTGCTCTGACTCAGACATATTTTCTTCCTTTCAGATGCCCTGCTTCTGATAAAAGACGCAAGAAGTGGCGGGTGGCGGGTGCCCCACTCATCGCGCACTTTGCGATGAGTAGGCTTTTGCAGCCCCTCTTTTTTCATCACATTTTTCTTGTACCGCCATCACAGACACTCAATCGCAATCGTGCGAGAATTCCCCGACAGTGCAGCATCGAGAACTGCGCCCGTCTCCAGAGACGGACCCATCATCCGCCGCAAAACCATTTTCGGCGGCTTCTTTGACAACATGAAGACAAGCAGTAGAAGCGGTAAGTCCGCACCCAAAACAAAGCGCGCCAAACCACAGAATCCCCGCTAAGTCCTAACTCCTGAATACTTTACAACTAAGTCCTTTAATTCGAATACTTTAGCGGAAATTGGGGGGGGGTACCAAACCTAGTTGGGGTACCGTCAATTCTCTATGTCGGAATTCTTCTTGTTCTTGCCGCCTTTGCCGAAGATCTTCTTGCCCAGCTTCCCTACTCCCTTGGCGCTTCCTTTGCCGACCTTGGCCGCGCCTTTTCCGGTGCCGACTCCGACGTCCTTGCCGGCACCGGCGGCGCCCTTGCCGAGATCGGCGGCGGCGTGGCCAGGGTGCAAGGTAACGAGATTGCCGGCGGCTCCCGCAGTGCCTTTGCCCAAGCTCTCCGCCCCCTTGCCTGCGCCTTTGCCAATGTCCTCACCGCCCTTGCCGACTTCCTTGCCGGGGCCGGGCTGGGCCTTCTGCTTCTCGCCCTTCGGCACGGATTGCGTCTGCGTAGTCCCCTGATCCTGAGGCGAATTCGCAGGGCGCGCAAGTGCGGGCAGACTCAAAAACAACAAGATGCACGCCGCCACAAACATCGCGAATTTGACTTTAATTTTCATTTCCCTTTCTCTCGCCCTCGCCAGCACCAGCGTCACATCGTCCGGCTGTTCGTTGTCGCCGATCCAGTCGTGCACCGCGGCGGTCACAATTTCGGTGATCCGCTCCAGAGGCAAGTGACGATTCGCGCGCACCATGTGGATCAGTCGCTCTTCGCCGAACTCGCCATAATCGTTTTCCGGCTCGGTCACTCCGTCACTGTAAGCCAGCAGCACGTCGCCCGGGCGAAGTTGTACGGTCGCTTCCGGAAAACTCAAGTTGGCGAATAGGCCGACTACCGTTCCGCCGCAGCTCAGCAGCTGAGACGATCCATCTTCGGCAATCAGAATCGGCGGCAGGTGGCCGCCGTTCGAGTACGTGAGCCGCCGCGTCGCTCCGTCATAGATTCCCAAAAACAAAGTCGCGTACTTTTCCATCGGAGTGCTTTCATAAAGCTGATGGTTCAGCAACGTCAGCAGCGCCGCCGGAGACGCTTCCGCCCCTGTCGACTCAGAAGCCAGCATCAGCCCCGAGTCCACTGCGGCACCGACCGTGGCTGGTTCGCGCGGCACTGATATGCCTTCGACGCTGTACGCCCGCACCGCCGAGTGAATCGTCGCCATCAGCAGCGCCGCCGAAATTCCTTTGCCGCTGATATCGCCGACCGCCAGCATCAGCTTGTCGGAATTCAGCGCCAGAAAATCGTAGTAGTCCCCGCTCACCGTCCGCGCGGGACGACAGAACCCGTGCACTTCCAGGGTCTCCAGTTGCGTGATCAACTTGGGATAGAGCTGCGCCTGCACTTCCTGCGCAATGGCCAGCTCGCCTTCCAGCCGCTGCTTTTCCTTCTGCTCCTGCACCAGTTTCTCGATCGATGTGGTCATCAAGTTGAAGGATTTTGCCAGGGTCGCCAGTTGGTCGTTCGACTGCACCGGAATCCTGTGGCTGAAGTCCGCCCGATTGACGTGCTTGGTCGCTTCATAGAGCTGGTCGACCGCCGAGGTGATGCTGCGCGTGAGTTTAGTTCCAACGAATAGCGCCAGCACCACGACGATCGTGAACACAATCGCAATCGACAACAAAATGTATTCCAAGCCCCTGGCGAAATCTCCCAGCGCCGCGAGTCTCGCATAGACGACCGAGGGCCGCGTCTCGACGTATGCCAGCGCTCCATCGCGCTGTCGTTTTCCGGTGGCCCAATCCACCACCTGTAGCGGGATCCCGAAAGTAATCCCGTAATCGAGCGCATTCCCCTCTGGAGGAATCCTCCCCGCAGCGAAAATCTGCTCTCGTTGCGTCCGGCCCTCCAGCAACACGTAGGGTTTCGAGCCGTTCTGATTCGCCGACGCTGTCGGGCTCTCTGACCCATCGACCGCAATCCGACCGAGGTCGCCCGCGATCTTCTCGACGAATTCCCTGTTGAGCGGCTCACTCAGAATCACTCGCAAAGATTCCCGCTCCCCCGTTAGCACGGTCGCCGTGCGCAGAAAAAGGGCGCCGTGATCGCGCACGACTTCGCGGAAATCCCCAGTGACAAAGGACGGAGAGTCAAAGCTAGCCGCGCCCTCCGGCCCGGAGCAGTAATGTTGCGGTTGGTCCCGGTACCATGCGCACACCTGCCGTTGCGACCACTCCGGACGACGGGGCCTTGCCCGGCTAAGGATTTCGGCATCCAGCCTGCCACGGTCTGAGACTTGCGTCGCCAGGTGATGAGCGATGGCTCGGTTGGCTGCCTCCATGCTGCGCAGGTGGGTTGCGATGTCAGACGTTACGACAAAACTGGCGAACTGCCATGCAAGAAGGTAGAGCGTAATCAGCGAAATGATCACCAGCAGAAAAACTGGAATCACGCCAATGAAAACATACGTAACGATCAATCGGTTCCGCAGCCGCCACAGCAGCTGCGAGCGTAGCCAGCGGAACCCGGCAATCGCGATCAACACAATAGCCAGCACGCTGAGAAAGGTCACCCAGCCCGTCAGGCTCGCCGACATTGCTGGACTTGCGCGGCGCGCCAGCCACTGCACCGCGAACAGAAGCAGGTCGAGCGCCAGCACGTAGAGTGCCGCCCACGCGGTTCGGCTTTGCGGCCAGAGGCCTTTCTCGCGCATCTTGCTCTCGAGTTCCAGAGAGATCAGTCTCATCCAATTGCCTGTTTCGCCGCCTGATTATAGGACGACGAGCACGCCGTCATATCTCGGGATAGAAGTCGAAAAATGCCGCCAGACTGGTCCTGAGCTGCTTCTCAATTTCGTCTTTGCCGCCCTCGAGAATGTGCATGGTGACCTGCGCATCCCGCCCATTTTTCAGTTTGATCGTGGCTGCGCCAACTGCCTCGACTTCATCGGAGGGCAGAAGCCGCAGACCGTACACCAATGTCAGGTTTGCCATGCCACGATTGTAAGCCAGAGATAGTAAGTCGGAAGATGCAAGCCGGAAAACGATCAACGTTCGCTTGTGGAGAGCCGGGCGTCCCCGCCCGGCTGGACGGTCGAGAGGCCCGTCCCCCCACCATCTGACTCGTAATGCGTCCCAACGAGAGCTAGCCCGGTGGCCATTGCAGCAACCGCCCGCCGATCAGGTGCACATGCAGATGAAAAACCGACTGGCCCGCGCGCGGGCCCACATTCAGCACCGTGCGGTAGCCATCTTCAATCGACCGCTCCCGCGCAATGTGCGCGGCCGCCAAGTGGCAGCGCCCCACCAGTTCCGCGTCTTCCGCCGCAGCTTCCTTCAGGCCCGAAATATGTCTCTTTGGGATGACCAGCACGTGGGTTGGGCCTTGTGGATTTAGATCTTCAAAAGCAAAAGTGTGCTCATCTTCATAGACTTTCTTGGATGGCACTTCACCGCGAATGATACGGCAGAATAAACAATCCGCCATAAGTTAGTCTCCCCTTGCCTGGGATTACGATCATCCGGCAAGTAATCTCGGAGATGGGTTATCTATATCTCAGAACGAAACAATATCACTCTACCGAACCGCGCCTTTGTAAAAATTTGTCAATCGAGCCGTACCAGAAACACCGACCCCTCCGCGGTCTCCGTCTCCTGGGCTAGAGCTGTTGCGCGCTTGCGCTCGTCGTCCATCACTCTGACCCGCACCCACCAGCCTCCCGCCGGACTCACAAACTTCAGGACTTTGGCACTCTGGTAACGCTTCTGCAAGTGTTCCGCCAAGTCAGCGGCTGCTCTCTCCCCGGTGAATGAACCGATCTGAACCGCCCAGCGCCCACCCGTTTCGAGAGACACAGGCGCCTGCAGTACCTCCAGCCGAACTTTCGCAGTGCCTGGCAGGTACACATCCAGCGCCTTCGCGGCGGCCAGCGAAAGATCGACGATGCGCCCTTCCACGAACGGCCCGCGATCGGTTATCCGTACCACTGCCGAGTGTCCGTTTTTCAGATTCGTGATGCGCACGATCGAGCCCAGCGGCAAAGTAAGATGTGCCGCCGTCATCGCGTGCATGTTGTAAACCTCGCCGTTCGATCCGCGCCGGTTGTGATAGGGAGCGCCGTACCAACTCGCCATCCCGGTTTCTTCAAAGATCGGTTTCGCGCCGGTGGGAACGTCGATCTTTTCGTCTTCACCCGACGTTTCCGCAGGCGGCGCAGTCGCGGCTGGTTTTTCCCGCGGAAGCGACGGCGGTGGTGGGACCTGCGCCTGAGCAGGCTTATGCCCACCACAGGCGCTGAGAAGCGCGCTGCCCAGCAATAGAAGGAATAGAAGCCATGGAAGCGGGCACGCCGCCAGCTGCGGGAACTGCCGCCTCGCGTTCGCGGACGGGGAACTGGACGAGAGGCAGTTCAAGAGCTTTTGCGCTGCGTCTCCAGAAAATCGGCGAACTCGGAGAGCTTTCCCGCCGCCGTTCGCAGCGCCTTCGAGGAATGCGTTCGCACCGCCGGTACAACCTCGTCGTTCAGATACGTCACCAGTTCCGCCGTCTCTTTTTCCAGAGTCTCGGCGATATTCGCTACCGAGCGATTGAAACGCACGGAAGCGTCTTCCACCTTGCGGTCGAATTCGGTCATACTCACCCTGCCGGTTCGGATTAATATTCACGCGTGTGACGCGGTTGCCAAGCTTCATCATTATGGTGTGCCCTATCCCAGCGGTCAATCGGCTTTGTGTGGAGGATTTGTGTGGAAGCGGGGCTCCGCCCCGCTTGGACGGGGCAGAGCCCCGTCCCCACACAGTCCGGGTCACGGTACAATCACGCCATGCGTCCGAGGATAGCCGCCGAATCGCGCCTTGTTTTTCTGTTCGCACTGATGTCATTAGTGATCTTAATGACTTTCGCACCGGCCTGTACCTTTTACCGCGATCGAGCGCCGCGCACCTTGTCCGAAGCTACCGGTGGCGAGGGCTTGGAGCGCGTTTTCTGGAAGGATATGCAAGCCGCAAACTGGTTTGAGGTGGAGCGCGCTCTCGCGTCGAATTACGTGGGCGTAACCCCCAGCGGAACGCTCGATCGCTCCGCCACGCTTGAGCAGTATCGCGGCTGGCAGTTAAAAGACTATGCGCTCGGTGATCTGAAGACTGAATTGAACGGCATCACCATCGTGGTGACCTACACCATCGCGCTGAATGGCGTCACCGTGAACGGAACCGCCGGCTCGCAGCCGCTCCCCTCGGCGCCGCAGCACATGATGACGGTGTGGCAGCAGCAAAAAGCCGGATGGGTCGCCATTGCGCACAGCGTCAGTCAACAATAATGGGCACATCCGGCTCCATCACCGTAAAGACGCGGCTTGCCGCGTCTGGAACCAGCACGGCTCCGGCCCAGGTCACCTCTGCTGTTTCCGGCAAGGATCTTGGCCGTTTTCGTCGCGCCCTCCTCAGCTGGTACGATCGGCATCGCCGCGATCTTCCGTGGCGCAAGACTCGCGAGCCTTATCGCATCTGGCTTAGCGAAATCATGCTGCAGCAGACGCGCGTGAACGCCGTGCTGGATCACTACCGGATTTTCCTCGAACGTTTTCCGAATGTCCAGGCGCTCGCCGCGGCTTCTGAAGACGCCGTGCTGGCAGCTTGGAGCGGCTTGGGCTACTATCGGCGCGCGCGCATGTTGCATCATGCCGCGCAGCAGATTACCGAGAAACACGGCGGCTGCTTCCCGAAGAATTCCGAAGCCTTGCTCGATCTGCCCGGCATCGGACGCTACACCGCCGCTGCCATCGCGAGCATCGCGTTTGCCGAGCCCATAGCCGTTGTCGATGGCAATGTCGAGCGTGTGCTGCAAAGATTCATCGGGATCAATCTCACTAAGCCACAAATTTGGCGACATGCGCAAGCGCTTCTCGCCAACTCGCGGCCCGGGGATTTCAATCAGGCCACGATGGAACTCGGCGCAACCGTGTGCGTGCCGCGCGAACCCCGCTGCCTCATGTGCCCTGTCCGGAAATGGTGTGCAACACAACAATCAATGGAGCGCCGGGCGCCCCCGCCCGGCCCAGCGACGAACTCAACGCGCCAGGTCAAGAAAGAAATCTGGTGCGTGCTAAACCAGCGCGACGGTGGCATCCGCCTCCTCCAACGCCCGAAAAAAGCCTCGCTCATGCCCGGCATGTGGGAATTGCCCCAATCGTGTGTGCCTCCGCGCCCCTTGCCCGCTTCGGCGCACTGGCGCACGTTTCGCCATTCCATTACCATCACCGACTACACTGTTCATGTGTTACTGAATACGCCGTTACGAAAGATGCCGTTGCCAGATACTCCGCCCGCCGCGAAAGGCAAATGGATCGCAATTGATCGCATCCCGCAGATCCCCATCACTGGATTGACGCGGAAAATCCTGAAGGCCGGCGGCATCATCTAATGCTCCGAGGCATTTCTTCTATGAAGTGGCTCGACCATTTATTCGGAGGCCCGAAAGATATGGCTGCACTGCCAGCCGGAACCAAAGCGCCGGACTTTACCTTGCCCGCCCTCTTTAGCGACAAAGAGGGCGGCCAGTTCTCTTTGCAAACCGCCCTCAAGCAAGGGCCGGTACTGGCCGTCTTCTTCAAGGTTTCCTGTCCGACCTGCCAATACGCGTTTCCCTACATCGAACGCATTCACAAAGCGAACGGCGACAAGAAAATCACCGTCGTAGGCATCTCGCAGAACGATGAGCGCGACACTGCCGCCTTTCTAAAAGAGTATGGAGTTACCTTCCCCACTCTGCTCGACGATCCGAACGGCTACGCGGTCTCGAATGCTTACGGCCTGACCAATGTCCCCTCTTTGTTTTTAATCGGACAAGACGGCCAGATCGAAATCACCAGCGTGGGATGGGTCAAACAGGAAGTGGAGGACATCAACCGCAAGCTCGCCGCCGCGCGGCAGACTCCGCCGCTCTCCATCTTTCAGTTCGGAGAAGACGTCCGCGATTTCCGCGCTGGTTGAAGCTCGAAAAACTGATCCCGCGGTCGCGGGACAAAAGCCAGAGTGGAAGCCGAAAGGCGAACAAAGTTATCGGCAAAGTTACTGGTAAAGTCGCTGTCAAAGTTACCCCGGTACGATGCTCCGATGAGTGCCTTCAGCCATCCTGTTTCCGTTTACAATTCGGGAGTATTCCTTCACAACTAAAGCTTCGAGGCCCCGCTTGAACATTCGCAGAATTGCCGTGCTCGCCGCCGTTCTGTTCTCTATCGCAGCCGTGTCGGCGCAAGAAGTGTCGGCGCAAGAAAAACCGCCAAAGCCGCGCGCCGAAAAGCACTTCGGTTCGCACCTTCCCCCGGCCGCCATCGCCGCCATGCAAAGCATTCGTCCCGACAACATCGAGACCCATGTCCGCTTCCTCTCCCACGATCTTCTCGAGGGACGCGGCACCGGCCAGCGCGGAGGCGACATTGCCGCTGAATACATCGCGGCGCAGTTTGCGCTCTATGGACTGAAACCCGCCGGCGAGAACGGCACCTACCTGCAAAAAGTTCCGATGGTCGGCATCACGCCCGGCGCCGACACGCGCTTCACGCTCGTTCCCGCCAAAGGCAAAGCATCCGACCTCAAACCGCTCGACGATTATGTCGCCTACGATCAGACCCAGCAGCCCGAATCCAACATTGACGCCGAGATCGTCTACGTCGGCTACGGCATCGAAGCGCCGGAATATAACTGGGACGATTACAAAGGTGTGGACGTCAAAGGCAAAGTCTTGCTCATGCTGGTCAACGAGCCGCCCTCGGACGATCCGAAGTTTTTCACTGGCAAGGCGCTCACTTACTATGGCCGCTGGGTCTACAAATACGAAGAGGCCGCGCGTAAAGGAGCCGTCGGCGCCATTCTCATCCACAAGACCGAGATGGCCAGCTATGGCTGGGACGTCGTGCGCAATTCGAACTCTGGCGAGAAGTCCTTTCTCAAGCTCGACGCCACTCCCCGGCTGAAAGCGGCTGCCTGGATCCAGTTAAGCGTTGCGCGCAACCTCGCCGTATCCTCAGGTCTCGATCTCGACAAGATGATGTCCGATGCGACCTCGCGCGATTTCAAACCGGTGCCGCTCCACGTCCGCCTCTCCGCTCACATGACCAGCAAGGTTCGTCCTTTCCAATCGAACAATGTGATCGCCGTGCTTCCCGGAGCCGACAAGGTTCTGAAAAATGAAGGGGCGATGTACACCGCGCACTACGACCATCTCGGCATCCGCCCCGACATGCCAGGCGACAACATCTATAACGGCGCCATGGACAACGCAACCGGCTGCGGCATCCTGATGGAAATCGCTCGCGCCTACGCAGACGCCAAGCAGAGGCCGCGCCGGTCGATCTTCTTCGTCTCAGTCACCGCCGAAGAACAAGGACTGCTGGGCTCCGAATATTTGGGCAAGCATCCCCCGATTCCGGCGGGCAAGATTTCGCTCGATCTCAACTACGACGACGTGAGGCCGCTCGGCGCGCCCGAAGAAGTTGAGGTTTCCGGAGCCGAGCGCACCACGTTTTATCCCGCGGTGCAGGCGACTGCTCAGGATTTCCGCTTTAAGCTTCGTCCGGACGCGCGCCCCGAAGCCGGACATTACTACCGCTCCGATCACTTCAGCCTCGCGCGCGTCGGCATTCCCGCGTTCTCTATCAACGAGGGAATGAAGTTCAAGGGCCACGATGAAGCCTGGGGCCTCGATGAGGACGCCGACTACACCGCGCACCACTACCACCAGCCGAGCGACGAGTATCATCCCGGCATGGACTACACCTCCGACGCCGCCGTGGCGCGCTTCGGTTTCGCGCTCGGCTGGGAGGCTGCCAATCAGGCGCGTCCCGTCGACTGGAAGAAGGGCGATGAATTCGAAAGAGCGCGCCGCGCCAGCCAATAAGTTAGAGCAGCCGTCACCCCTCTGCGCTTGCACCAGAGTAACTTTCGACCCATCCCGGCGACGTGCTACCCTGCTGCTTAGTATTGTTGTTTCCGCAATTTGCGAGCACCTTACGAGACGAGAGACGTACTGTCGCGCCCATGCCCAAGCTCCCGGTTTTTCGGTTGCGTAATTCTGAACCGCTCACTCGGCCGGACCTGCAATACCACGGGCTCACGCTCACCTTCAGCGATTTGCAACTGGGCGTCGACAATCTCCGTTACGACGTTTTTCTCAGCCCGCGCATCAACGCGGATTTAAGGTTTTATCTCGCGCGCTACATCTGCCGCTTTGGCGAGGTGGAATCGCTCTTCGAAATGGACGTTCCCTCCGCCACCCAAACCAGATTCATACGCACCGCCGCGGGTAACGCCAAACTGGGCAAGCCCGGCCCCGCTGACCTGAAGTCTCTGCTGGTCTCGATTCATCTCGCCATACTGAATCGCGCCAAGGCAGAAGGCAATCCATCGGTCGATTTGCTCGGCCGCCTGGCCGTGCTCAAGTTCATACGCACCGAACTGCAAACGCAGTTTGCCAGGATTCTCGAACAATGCCGCATGAAGATCAAGTCGCTCGAGGGCGTTCGGCAAGAGAAAATGATGCAGACGCAGGGTTTCGTCTCCTCTTTCCGGGTGCACAAGAAGATCATCCTCCGCCGCGCCGGGCAGGAGATGTTTCGTCTGCTTCGCGAAATCGAAAAAGAAACTCTGGCCCGCACTCGCCGCTCGCTGCTCGGCGAGTTACCCGCTGACTGCTATCGCCTGTTCCTCAATCCGCTGATTCTTACCGAAGATGGACGCGACGATTATCTCTGCGCCGAGCACTATTATATGTTCGGCAACTTCGACAAAGATCCCGACCGGTTCCCCAGTCTCCGCCAGTTTGCGTTAAATTTTTTGCGCGAACTCGGATACGGCGAAGCAGTTGACGATGAGCATCTGGAACAGGCGCTCAACGTCCCCGAAAACGCCGCCGCTCTCGTTGGCACCGGCAACGGCGAAGACTCGACGCCAGAAGATCGCAACCGAGCAGACCGCCTCGACATCTGGACCCGTATGCTGCAGCGCGAAGGCGTTCTTTCGCAGGTCGTTGCTTCCTATGAAGCGGTTCCGCTGCTCGCCGAATATGCGCCCCGGGTGAATCCGCAGCAGCTTAAGAACGCGCTGATCTTCCGTGAGGAATCGGAACGCGTCGAAAAAATCATTGCCGAAGGCCGGCTCCATTCCGACCGGCTCTTTGCCGCCATCGGACGCGTGGCCTCCTGCCGCGGCTCGGAGCGCAGCCGCTTTGCCGCGCGTCTT
>WNFE01007192.1_pt1 | contig 10774 bp, 9 predicted proteins | sample 5400451 | NCBI WGS metagenome assembly WNFE01 (sample SAMN13153344, study PRJNA577476) | soil metagenome | isolation source: 200 cm saprolite under Douglas fir tree site 2 hole 2 | place: USA:California | collected 2015-04-18
GACGGATGATTCGGCAACGACGTCCCCAGTATCCAACTTTTCATCGACAAAATGTACGGTCACCCCGGCAGTGCTTTGGCCTTCATAAAGCTCCCAGAACCCCGGTGGTAGTCCGCGATATTCTGGCACTTTCCCTTTGTGAAGATTCAAGCTACCCAGCCGGGGAACGGAAAACGTCGAACGTTGCAAAACTCGCGTGCCAAGCACAATCCCTAGATCGGGCTGGAGGCCACGCAGAACTTCAGACGCTTTCGCGCTGTTAAGATTGCCGACGTCGAAGACCTGGATTCCGTGAATGCGGGGGAAGTCAAGCAGAGTAAAGACGCGCCCAGGAAAAGACCCACGTAGCAGTTGATTCACCTCTTCTTTCGATACCACACGCGCCGCCCAGCTTTCCAAGAGTTCCACAATCGCGTCACCCAAACGGTGCCAGAGATAGCCGATCCCGTCGCGTCGAATGTTTCGCCTCAAATTGCGCCAACGCCGTCTGAGGGATGGCGGCTCAGTGTCGAACAAGATGCCGCACACTTCCGCCCTGGGCAAGTCAAGCAGGCGCTCGATCGCAAAGCGAGTCGCCCACGAGTCACTGCCAGCCAGGATCGCCACCTTAAATTTCGGGTTCATGCTGTCGACACTAGTCTTCGCTGATATGCGGCGTTCAGATACAAGCTGCGGTATCTTTCGATCATTCCTTCCAGACTGAACACAGTGGTAGCTCGCACTCGCGCAGCCGCGCCGAGTGCGCCCCTAATTTCGGGCTTGGCGGCCAGAGCTTCAAGCCGCCTGGAGAGATCCTCCGCATCACCGGCAGAAAAAAGCCAACCAGAACGGCCATCCTCTATCACTTCGGGATTACCGCCCACACGCGTGGCCAAAAGCGGAAGACCGCAGGCTAGCGCCTCCAGCAGAGTGTTCGACATTCCCTCTCCGAACGACGGGAGAACAAAAATGTCCATTGCGTTGAGAAGCTCGGGAACGCGATCGGAAGCTCCGACAAAAGAAACCCGATCTTTGAGCAGAGCAATTCCCTGCCGTTGAAGTGATTCGAACTCCGGCCCTTTGCCGACCAGCAATAAATGCAAATTGACACCCCGTTTGAGAAGTTCCGCCGCTGCTTTCAGCAGTGTGCCATAGTCCTTAATCGGTACCATGCGGCCCACTCCTCCGATCACAAGGCGCTCGGAGGGGAAACCGAGTTCTTGCCGCACGCGCTGTCGTACGCCAGGGGACGGAGAGAATCGCTGCGTATCTACTCCATTTTGAATCACACTAATTCTGTCCGCTCCCAACCAGACTTGCCGAGAATGAAATTCACGCAGCTCTCGCGACACCGTGAAAACTCGATCTGCCATGGCATAGGCCATTTGACGAAAGAGCCTCTGGCGATACGGAAGACCCGCCAGGGTCCCTACTTCATAACCGTGCTCACTGTGGATTACGATCGGCACGCCCGCCAGTCGAGCGGCGGGGATTGCTTCCATGGCACCCCAATTTCGAGTGTGCACAATATGCGGTCGATACTCCCGAAAAATCCGCTTCAGGCGGAACAACTGAAATTGCAAGCCCACCCGGTCACTGCTAGCCACATCCAGGATTTCGGCGAGCCGGTAGTCGCGGATGAAGCCTGGATCGTACCACCGCGTTGTGCAAATCCGGTGCTCGAACTGCTCTGCGTCAAGGCCATCCATCAATTTCAGGATGCCAAACTCAGCACCACCCCGGCGCAGATAATTAAGAACGTGCATAATGCGCAGTCGAGAGAGGTGGAGCTTTGCATCCCTTCCCGCGATCATCTGGTTCTTCGTACTCGGCGCAGTCGGAGGCACAGCCGAACTTTCAGCAAGCCGCGGCATATTTGACCGTCTCACCCGAAATACAGCTTCTTTCTGCGGCTGCCTCCAGAAGCCACCGTTCCAGAGGCTCGAGATTTCGCTCCCAATCGAATCGTCGCTCCACGAACTTTCTTCCCCTGAGGTTTTGGCGTAACTGCGGGTTTTCAAGAACGGCAATGACCGTTTTGGCGAACTCTTCCGGTTCCTGAGCAACGAAGAGCAACTCATCGCGGGACGCTCCCACGGCACGAGCCGGACGGGGCGTTGCGACAACAGGCAGACCGATTGCCAGAGCCTCGAGGATTTTGTTTTGCACACCTTGGCAAATGCGGAAAGGTGCGACGGCAGCCGCGGCAGCCCTAAGATAAGGCTGCACGTCGGGCACAGTCCCCGTGACGACCACGCCAGGCAGTGCAGTCAAGCTACGCACACGCGGCGACGGATTCCGCCCAACGACGACAAATCGTAAATCAGGGTGCGTCCGGTGAATCTGAGGCAGAATTTGCTTTGCAAAGTAGCACGCCGCATCGACATTCGGAAAATAGTCCATCTGACCTATAAAGACCTCACGTGCATAGATCCATGACATGGGAAAAGCAGTGTAACGTGCATACTGCGCCCACTTGGAGGCGTCACTATCCACGAAATCCACACAGACGGGCACCTTCGAGGAATCTAGGACATAAGGGGCCATCGCTGAGCAGTACACAAAAACAGCGTCATAGCGCTTGCGGGCTAGGGCCTCATTTACGGCCCTGGCCATCGCAGAAGAATAGTAGTAGCCGGTTGTGAGCGGTCTTCTGGTGAGCAAACTCAGAGCGGCCCGGCCCAGGGCCACCCTTTGCGGCAACTCTTCGAAGTACATTTCACGGCAGAACTGCGCGAGTGCCGAACGGCCTTTCATTTGTTCCGTTTGATCGGCAAAAGCGAACAGATCCACCGTGTGTCGGGAAGCGAGAAAACACAATTCATGATAAGCGCGAATTTTTTCTCCCTTATCGGGAGGATAGGGAATGCGGTGGGAGAGGAATAGAATGTTCATGGAAACCATCGCACTACGTGCGGACCGAGTCGGGTTGTGAGCGCGAGAGGGAGTTTGCTCCAGATGCGGGCCGCACATTGGAATTTAGGATTTAGAGGTGTGAAGTTCGGAACGTTTTTCCGTCTCACGAGATAGACTTGATAACCGAGCGGCTGAACCGCCATGTGCCATTGCGTCTTGAACCCGTATGCTCCGGTACCTTTCTTACTGCGTCCAAAATCAAACCAACGCATCCCTTCCGCAGCGCTTTGGGTCATCAATTCCCAATAGAGAAGATTGTTGGCCGCCAACCCGGGCGCTTCGGAGGAAGCTCCCGCGTAGTATGGAAGAATCGTGTCACGAAAGCGGAAAGAGAATACCGCTGCCACTGGACGGCTCTTGAAAGAAAGCAGAGTGACGTCTACAAGCGTCTTGAACTCGTCTACGAGATTTTCAAATAACCTCATTGGGAGTGCCGGTGTGCCTAACCTGCGCATGCTTTGCGCGAACAGTCGATAGAAAACCGGGGTTTGCTCTGCTCCACGCACAAGCTGAAGCCCCTTCTTCCGAGCTTTTCGAATCATGTACCGCGTGTCCCGCGGGAGACACCGAATCAAAACTTCCGGATCTGAAACCAATTCTCCACAAAAAGTGGCATAGAGCGTGTTGGCATGAAATTCAGGAAATAAATCCACCTGGCGTTGGCGCAATTCGAGATGTTGCACGTTTTCCCTGCGAGCCATTTGCTTCGCGGCCTCCAGTAGCGCCAGCCGTGAGTCTTCGTCTTCGGCACAGATCCCCCCGTACACAGCCATGGGGGTCGAGATCAGACACTTGCCCTGCAACCAGTTGGAGGTTTCAAAAAGAGGAAGGACACCAGTTATCCGGCGGTCGCGCTCCGCGAACAAATACCGTGGAGAATACTGAAAGGTCTTCGAGATCACGCGCATCCAACCTGTTAAGTGGAATAGCGACGCCCCAGGATGCCCCAAAACGAAATCATCCCATGCTTCGTTCTGCTCTGTTTCAAGACGGCGAACCTTGACCTGGGTAGCAACTTCCGCCTTCGGAGCAATGTCAGCGGCCAAGGTTGAACTAGGAGCTTTCATCGATGCCCTCCTTAGCGACAACCCTCTGGTTGCCGTTGTGGGGGCTAGGGGGAGGCCCCTCATACTTCTCGAAAAGCCAGGCCTCCTCGACCACGAGGTAAGCAGCGAGAGAGCGTCGTTGCACGACCGTCGGCTCCCGGTATCCGTGGATGATCTTGCTCAACAGGCTCTCTTCGATGCCCACACTGCGGGCCAGATGATTCTGACGAAGTCCGCGTTTAAAGATTTCCAGTTTAAGATTTGGATACATATTGGTGCTTTTCGCTCCGCAAAGATGCGGCGCGTTCAATTCTCTAAACTCACTTGCCTACGCGTTCTCCCTTAGAGACAGGGCAGACCCGGCATAGCCCTGATAATTAACCTTGGTAGATTCCTGAGACATATTGAATACGGATCCCAAGAGCTTCCGTGAATCCAATTGCGCGCTGGCGCGCCCAATCACATCCCGATGGGTGTGAGCGCCGCGGATAACAAATACCACACCGTCACACACCGCGCTGATAAGTTCGAAATCTGTGAGCGGAAGCACGGGCGGCGAGTCTATAAGAATCAATTTGAAAATCGTCCCCGCCCAATCAAGGAACTCTTTCCACTTCGCCGCGGCAAACAATTCCGCCGCAGATGCACTTGCTGCTCCAGCTGGTACTACCGATAAGTTTGGGTAATTCGTCTTGAGAAGAGCATATTCATTTGAGATTTTCCCAGACAGCGATTCGGAAAGGCCTTTGACAGAGGTGCAACCCAAGAGATGCGTAAGACCTCGTGTCCTGAAATCGGCGTCTATGATAAGAACTGGGAAGTTTTCAAGTTGCGTGCAGCACAAGCCCAGGTTCAATGTTGTTAGCGTCTTTCCCTCACCGGGCACCGCGCTGCTGAAAACTACCGAACGAATGCCCCGTGCGGCCTGTAGCCTCAGCAGCCGAGTGCGCAGGATCCGATAAGATTCCGTCGCCTGGGTCAGGCTATTATCTTGTCGGGTGAGCAAAGGTACATCCAGGGACGCCGGTAGGATCAACTGAGGGGGGACGTTCACCTTTGAGGCTGTGGCATCGTCAGCCACTTCCTCCGGCCGCTGCATGGATGATAGAAGGCTTGGAACATCCAGTTTGGCTGTCAGTGCCTCGGCCGTCCAATTATCCGCTTTGCTGGTCTCATTGAAATATCGGCTCATCTAAAGGTTACTCCTGTGCGCCGCGACGGGTTTTCATTGCATGGATAATAACGTTAAACGCGGACTGCAATACCTCCGCTTGCGTTTCCGCACTAGGTAGGAACATAGCGTCGGTTATCGTCTCTTGGAGGTTCAGTTCCAGCGACTCGGCCACTTCTTCGACCATCTCGGGCTGGACGTGTGTGCGCTGGGTGCGGGCTCCAAGGCGCAGGCAGCCATCACAAAGGAGATTGATAACCCGCGGAACACCCTGAGAAAGATGATAAATCATCTCCATCGCCGGGACGGTGAAGGACGTTTGATTGAGCAAACCTGCAATGTGAAGCCTCTCCGCGATGTATCCCTGGGTCTCCGCCAGAGTCAGCGCTCTCAGTGAAGAACGGCAGGCCACGCGCTGGTACAGAGCGGCCATCTCTTTGCGGCGCAGAGCGGTGAGTAATTCGGGCTGGCCGCACAAAATAATTTGCAGCAGCTTCCCCCCGTAGGCGTCTATATTGCTGAGTAACCTCACCTCCTCTAGCAGTTCTGGAGTAAGAAGATGGGCCTCATCGATCAACAGAACGGCAAGGCCATCCTCGCGATGCGTTTGCAATAACATGTGGAGCAGCGCTTGAAGGCGAGCGGGTTTGCTTCTTCCCACGCTGGGAATTTCAAATTCGTCTAGGATCGCTTCCAGAAACTCCTCCCCAGTCAATGTCGGAATGATGATGAATGCAGAGCGGAGCCGATTTTTCATTCCCGGCTTCTCGGAAAGGATGCGGAGTGCTGCGTGCAGCAGAGTCGTTTTGCCAGTACCGACGGGACCGGTAAACACCATGATACCCCGGTGCGTGAGCACGCTCTCGAGGAGAGATGTGAGGGCATCCCGATGTGGTTCAGCCAGATGCAGAAACCGTGGATCTGGCGTCAGGCGGAACGGTTCTTCTTTGAGACCGAAGAGTTTAATGTACATGTCTCTTATAACCCTGCCCCCAATATGGAAACTGCATATGCCAGAAGGACAGCACCCGCCGCCGTCCCGATGAACGCTCCCATGAGTTTCAGTCGAAGCTTACGTTTTTCACGGAGGCTGTAAATCTGGGGGATTCCTACCAGGACCGCTTTCCCGAGGATTGTGGCTGCTTCGCGCTCGCTACCCACCGATTCATCGTTGAACTCCATCGCAAGGACGAGCGCAACGCCAGCCAAGGTTCCGAGTATCAGCCCTCCCAAAGAGATCAGTGGACGGTTTGGTCCTGCCGGACTTTGGGGAACAGGCGCACGATCCAGAACGACAAAGCGCTCGCCCTGCTGGCGCCACTCGAGCTCCTTTGCCATCTCTGCGGAGAGTTTTTTGTCGAGTAGGTTTTGATAATGCGTGCGGAGACTATCGTAATCCCGCATCAATGAAGAGATGCGCTGTTCAAATACCGGCCCCTGTTCGAGCTTCTCCGTGTGTAAATTAATCTGTTCCTGGAGTTGCTTTTGAATTTCAGATTGTTCCTTGATCTCCTGATCCAGCTTCGCTTGCTCAGCTTCGAGCACTGGATTCCTGGCCCGAGCGGCTGTGATCGGTGGAGCTTTGGGCATTGCCGCGCTTTCCTGCTGCTTTTTCTCGGCTTCCCCTTGTCCACGCAGATCGGCGAGCGTTGACTCAAGTTTCCGGACGTCAGGATGGTTGGGACCGTAACGAGCGCGGAGTTCCCGAAGTTGCGCTTCCGTTTTTTGAATCTTTGTTTGTATGGGGGAAACCGCAGTGTAAGCGCCAGCGTCGAGATCAACGGTCGGCGCATATTGTTGCAACGCGGCTTTCTCTTCCCGTGCCCGGTTGATGCGATCCTGAGCGGCATGCAATTGACCGCGAAGATTATTAAGCGCTTCCAGATGGTATTGTTTTGATTCCGGAAGATCCGTTACGTTCTGAACTTTGATGCGCTGAAGTTCTTGCTCCTTAACCTCAAGTTGCGCCTTGGTCTCGCGCATCTCGGAACCCAAGAATTCTGCAGCACCGTTGAATTGCTGCATTCGCACGCGCTGGTTCTGACCAATGAATTCGGCAGCAAGCTTATTGGCGACTTTGGAGGCAGTCTGCGGGTCCGGTGCCTGAAATGCAATACGGAATGAACTCATGCGTCTCTCTCCGGAGTTGGCTACCTCGACGCTCGTCGCCTTTTGCATCTTTGCAATGATTTCCTGCTCTGAAAGCTTTCCACGCAACTCGGAATAGAGTCCAAGATCATCAATCGTGCGCTGCAGATGAGTCGCAGACATTACCTGTTCCTGGATTGTGGCTAGACGATCTTGAATGGTAGTACTGACAGTCGATTGAACATAAGTTGAGGGAACCTGCTGAGGGTCCACCATGATCAGCGTCTCGGAACGATAAAAATTTGGTAGTCGGATAGCAAGCATAGAGCTAAAGGCAAAGAAACCCAGCGTGCAGAGCATTACGGGTAGTTTCCGGCGTCGAACAATGGCTAGGTAGTCGCGCGGTTCAAGATCTCCGAGTCCTCGGGAAGAGCGAGACGGAACAGGGGTCTGATTTGCCACAGAGAGACCTCCGAGCATTCAATCACCAACCGACAATAAATTGCTGACAATTTCAGAGCAGGTGGCCTTCCAATCACAGTTAGAAGCCCTGCTGACTTCAATGTGTAAGCTCTTGTTTTTTAACGACCTACGCGAATGTCTGCGCTTGGGTAGCCAGGGAGATTTGCCTTCTGAGTCACGGAGCGGAAATCGATTTCCCAATCTTATCCGCGAAATAGCAAGCCCTGGAACTCGGTCCATGCCAGGGAATCCGGGTAACTCACAAAGACTCTTGAGTATTGGCTCTGGATCAGAAAGTGAGGAACCAAAAACCGACCGGCTACCGGTCCAGCTTGGTTGCAGCGAACAAAGCACATCAGTAGAGTGTCGGCGGTACCGCCTCCCACCGGATTCCGGCACTGACAAAATTGCGATGACCGGTGAGGACCCTGCTGGCATCTCCGTTTTGTAACCGATAGCCGTAGCTCACATATGAAGCAACGCGTGGAGCCAATCGCCAGTGGATTTCATTTACAGCATAATACGCGGAAATCGAACTGTCTGCGCCGTCCCCAATCTGAGAACCGAGAGTGGTCCGCCACTGAACATGGCGAAGGACCTGCCAGCTAAAAAACCCATCAGCGCGGTCCGCGAAGTTGTTCGTCACGTATCCCATGGCGATATCGCGAGTGTAGACACCGCCCACAGAAAAGCGCCGGAAATCACGCATGATGCTGGCAGTCCCGCTGAATGTCCAAGGACTAAACACGCCGCCGACGGGATTCCTAGTCGCCCCGAATGCCGCGGACACAAGCCAAGCCGGCCCCATCTGCCGAGCGTAACTTCCACCGAATGAATAAATTGGTGTGCCCCCTACAGTTCCGGTAACTGTGACGTACTCCACTCTAAAGAAAGTTCCGACGGTCTGGCGAGCAGACAGTTGATATCCGAGAGTCACCCCTCCTGCATAGTCGCGGCCAGTTAGTGCTTCCAGATTGCGTCCCGTGGTGCGCAGGTAACTGAAGTCGGGAGAGAAGCCGATCGTAGTTCGCGGTGACAGCTTGTAAGCGGCTGATAATCCCACTGCTTCATTGAGCAAGCTTCCGGGGCCGTCTAAGAAGTTGTTCTGAACCGTAGCTCCGGTCTGCGTGTTAGCGTCCACATAGTAGGAAGCGAATACGTTTTGCGAAGAAAAATAAGTGAAGGTATTGTGGAAACCCAGCGACCAACGGGCGGTCGGATTGAGGAGCACGTTGAAACCCAGATTTTGGTTGGAATAATCAGGGTAAACGTTTCCATTGATGATCGCCAATCTTGGTTCATACTGCAGTGCAATTTGCCCCTGGCGCAGTGGATGATTAAAAACGAGATTTGTCTGGAACAAGCTGGTGTTGCTCGAAAAACTGGATCCGGAGAAAGCAGTTGGAGCTGCTGGATCGACGTAGTTTGCATGGTCGTGGATTTGAGTGAAGCTGAAGGTGCTGACGAAGAAATCGCCCCAACGGAGCGATCCATTCGGCATGCCAAGTACTGATGCAGTCCCGATAGCAGTAACTGCCGATTGGGAAGAAGGTTTTGTGTCGTTGGTCGCCACAGAATCTTTCGAGGCCTCTCCCGCGTTCTTGCTATCTTGGTTCTGCGTCGCCGGATCCGAACCCGAAGTTCCAGATCCCTGGCTTTGTGCGTGCGCCAACGGCACCCCCGTGAGAATCAACCACAGGGTTGCGCCGAGGGCAAATGACAAATTACGTGAAATCAAAATTGGCTGATTCATCTTTGCACCGCTGCTGAACGTTTCCAGTTCGTTTATGGAACAACCACAAAATCTCCGGGCTCTAGAACAACATTGCTGGATGACTTCCCAGACATCGCGTCCTTGTAATTGAAATGAATACGAGTCTGCTGACCATTGACCGTCCGCAAAACGTAAATGGACTTGACCTTCGCGAAGGGACCTAAACCACCGGCCTGAACGATTAACTCGAGCGCTGTCATGCGGCCGATGAGCGGATATGCACCTGCCTTGGCTACTTGTCCGGCCAGGAAGACCTTGCGACTACGAATGCTCTGCGCAACCACGGTCACTTGCGGCTCATTCACAAACGGCTTGAGTTTTGCCACTAGCAAAGACTGCAATTCGAGAGGCTTGAGCCCTGCCGCCTTCACGTCATTAACGAGAGGCAAGGTAATCATCCCGTCGGGACGCACGACCACGCCCATGGATAATTCTGGTTCGCGCCAGACCGAGATCATCAGCTGATCATCTGCCCCAATGACGTATGACGCTGGGTCATACGTAGCTGACTCGATTGGCTCCGCTGGAGCACTTGACACTCTCCCTTTTTCAGAAGACTTATTCACTGGACGGGAGGGGCTACCTTGATCCGCGGCAACCCGTCGGGTCTGACCTTGGCCAATTTGTGCCAGGGCTATCCAGGAAAAGCCTGCAACGCCGAAACAGATCAAGGTCGTTTTCAGTCTCTTCATTAGCTCTCTCCTCGTCGCATCCCAATGGCCCCTGCGGCGCCTTTCGAATTGCTCCGACATCCTTCTAACCATTTAAAAAAAGCAAAAACGAGCAAGATAATTGAATATCCGCCTACCCACAGAGCGCGCAAGGCCGCATCGGTAAATCGACGCGATGGCTGCGAATTCGCGACGATGTCTGTGCTTTTGTGAGATGGCCGACCTCCGTGATGGTGTTTATCACTAACTCTGGGTGCACTCACTTTGCCCCTCGCTGCCAAAGCAGAACCTTTGCAGTCTCAAACAGGATCGCTATATCCAGTAAAATAGACCGATGTTTAATGTAAAAAAAGTCATATTCGAGCTTGGTCTTAGCCTCCTCTACGCTTCCTCCATACTGATAACGAACTTGCGCCCAACCCGTGACTCCTGGACGAACCGTGTGTCGCAATCCGTAATAGGGAATACTTTGGCCGAGAACGTCAACGAAGTAAGGTCGCTCGGGCCTCGGGCCGACGAGGCTCATCTCTCCCTTGATGACATTAATCAGTTGGGGGATTTCATCGATGCGTATCTTACGAATGAGCTTACCCACTCGCGTAACGCGACTATCATTCTCGGCTGCCCACCGTGGTGTTTCACCTTCGGAGTTATGGTGCATTGAGCG
>WNFE01004138.1_pt1 | contig 10773 bp, 10 predicted proteins | sample 5400451 | NCBI WGS metagenome assembly WNFE01 (sample SAMN13153344, study PRJNA577476) | soil metagenome | isolation source: 200 cm saprolite under Douglas fir tree site 2 hole 2 | place: USA:California | collected 2015-04-18
GGGAGGATGGGTAGCGTGTAACGGAGGTTCTTGTTCTGGATGAGAAGGCAGGCCGCGAAAGGACCCAGGGTCGCGAGCCAGAGGAAGGAGCGCGCGAAGTGCTGACGGCGGATAGCCCAGAGCCCCCAGACAAGCAGCGCCGAGGCCAGGAGCCCGAACTGGATCGGCAGGGCTTGCGGATAGAAGAGGAGCGCGGCGGTGGTCAAAGGCTCCGGATTCTGCTGCTCCGCTGCCTGACGGAACCCTCGGTTCACGATCTGCGTCGGGAGGCCCGCGAGGCGGGGGCCATACCACGGCAGCGCGAGCAGGCCGCCCACGACCATGGCCAGTCCGAGACCCAGCATCCTGGGGCCGCGCCGCCCCGACCCGAGCCCACGCCACACGGAGAGCAGAAGCGGCGGCAGGATGTAGATGCCGAAGGTAGGCTTGGTGAGCATGCCGAGTCCGAGGACGACCCCGAGCGCGGCGCACCAGCCCGCATGGGAGAAATCGTCGGTGCGGAGCAGCGCGTAGAGCGTCACCGCGACCATGGCGGCCAGGGGCAGATCGAGCTGGAAATTGGTGAGCGAGAAGAGAACGAATGGCGCCGTCCCGAACAGGAAGGCCGCCCACCATCCGATCTCCTCATCGGCGAGGCGCCGGCCGAGCCCGTAGACGGCGGCCAGGGCCAAGGCAAGGAAGCCCATCATCACGGCCTGCGCCGTCAGGGGAGTCATGGGGAACGTGAAGTAGAGGAGGCCCGCCGCGCAGGTGACGAGGGGCGGGTAGAAAGAGGATGCCTCGAGGATCTCGCGCGCGCCGGAGTCGGTGACGATCCGCAAGCTCCGATAGCAGTCCACGGCGTGCTCGAGATGGTTGGCATGGTCCCACTCGGGCGGCCGTCGGTCTATGGCGACCCAGACGGCGGCGGCCACCGACAGGACGAGCCAGAGCAGCGCGACACGGATGGGGACTCGGGCCGTCATGGGGCGCTCATTTTACCCTGTGCGCGCCCTTGCTCGCGGCCTCGAGCCACCCTCCGCGCGCCGTCACGTCGCGGCCGAACATTGACAACCCGCGCCAGGCTCACCATAATTAGGCGGCTTCAAAGCGCCGCCGTGACTACTCAATTTTCCTGTGTCGCACGTGCCGCTTCGCCGCTCGCCGGAGCGGCCGCCCCCAGACGCTGATGGCGGGGACTCCGACCATCGACGTCAGCGTCGTCATTCCGGTCTACAACGCCGAATCGACCATCGCCGCGCTGGTCCAGCGTATTGTCGAGAGCTTCCGGGAGCGCGGGACGCTGCAGATCGTGCTGGTCAATGACGGGAGTCGTGACCGCAGCCACGAGGTGTGCCTGGGTCTGGCCTCGTCGCGGCCCGAGGTGGTCTCCTACGTGCGGCTCGCCAAGAACTTCGGCGAGCACAACGCCGTCATGGCCGGGCTGCGCCATGCCCTCGGCGCCTACGCGGTCATCATGGACGATGACTTCCAGCACCGGCCCGACGACGCCGTGCGACTGTTCGAGGAGGCGCGCTCCAAGGGGTTCGACGTCGTGTACTCGTACTTCCCGCGGCGCGAGCATGGTCTGAGCCGGCGGATCGGCAGCTGGTTCAACGGCGCCGTGGCCAACGTCATGCTCGACAAGCCCAAGGACCTTTACCTCTCGAGCTTCAAGTGTCTGAGCCGCTCCCTGGTCTCCGAGATCGTCAAGTACCGGGGGCCGTTCCCCTACGTGGATGGGCTCGCCCTCCGGTGCACGCGGAACATCGGTCGGGTGGAGGTCGTGCACCAGCCTCGCGAGGCGGGCCGATCCGGTTACACGCTTCGCAAGCTCATCGGGTTGTGGGGCACCATGTTCGTGAGCTTCTCCGTGATGCCGCTCCGGCTGGCCACCCTCCTGGGCTTCGCCCTGATCGGCGCCGGGGGCGTGGCGAGCCTCTGGGTCATCGGCGAGAAGCTGGCCGGCCGGTCGGTGCCGGAAGGATGGCCCTTCCTCGCCATCATCATCATGATCTTCTCCGGCACCCAGCTCCTGATCCTGGGCATCGTCGGCGAGTATCTGGGGCGTCTGTATCTGGCCGTCAACGAGACGCCGCAGGCCGTGGTGCAGGAGCGCTATGGGCTCGGCGCCGAAGGCGGTCCCCATGGCTAGCCCCTTCCGGGGTCTCAAGGTTCTCATCACGGGCGGACTCGGCTTCATCGGGAGCAACCTCGCCCGGCGGCTGCTCGAGGAGGGCGCCGACGTCGTCCTCGTGGACTCGCTCATCCCGGAGTACGGCGGCAACCTCTTCAACGTGGCGGGCATCGAGAAGGACGTCACCATCAATATCGCCGACGTTCGGGACGAGTACAGCATGCGCCAGCTCGTGCGAGGCCGCGACGTGCTCTTCAACCTGGCCGGGCAGACGAGCCACGTGGACTCGATGACGGACCCCTACACGGACCTCGAGATCAACTGTCGGGCCCAGCTCGCCATCCTCGAGTCGTGCCGGCAGAACAACCGCGACATCCGTATCGTGTACGCGAGCACGCGACAGATCTACGGGCGCCCCCAGCATTTGCCGGTGGACGAGACGCACCTGCTTCGGCCTACCGATGTCAACGGCATCAACAAGATGGCCGGCGAGTGGTACCACATCCTCTACAGCAACGTGCACGGCATCCGGGCCTCCGCCCTCCGCCTCACCAACACCTATGGCCCGCGCATGCGCATCAAGGACGCCCGGCAGACCTTCCTCGGCGTCTGGATCCGCAATCTCCTCAACGGTCAGGACATCGACGTGTACGGCGACGGCGCGCAGCTCCGCGACTTCAACTACGTGGACGACGCCGTCGAGGCGTTCCTGATCGCGGCGGCCTCGGACAAGGCCGTGGGCGAGGTGTTCAACCTGGGGGCCGAGCCCCCCATCAATCTCCGCGACCTCGCCGCCCTCCTCGTCCGGCTGGCCGGCACCGGCCGCTACGGCATCGTGCCCTTTCCCGAGGAGCGGCGGGCCATCGACATTGGCGACTACTACGCCGACTTCGGCAAGGCCGTGGAGCGTCTCGGCTGGCGGCCGCGGGTCGCCCTCGCCGAGGGCCTGGCCAGGACGCTGGACTTCTACCGGGAATCTGGGACGCACTATGTCGCCTGAGCGCGTGCCCTTCCTGGACATGCGGCGCCGGATCCAGAGCATCCGCGCCGGCCTCGAGACCGAGGTCGGGCGGGTGTTCGAGCGGGGCCGCTTCGTTCTCGGCGAGTCGGGCGCGGAGATCGAGCGGGCCTTCGCGAAGTACTCGGGCGTCGGACACGGCGTGGCCGTGGGCAGCGGGACAGACGCGCTCCGCCTCGCCCTCGAGGCGCTCGGCGTGGGCGCCGGCCACGAGGTGGTGACCGCGGCCAACACGTGCGCGCCCACCATCGCGGCCATCCTGGGCGCGGGCGCCACGCCCGTCCTCGTGGACGTGGATCCCGCGACCTTCACCATGGACCCGGAGCGCGCGGAGGCGGCGCTGTCCCCGCGGACCAAATGCATCATGCCGGTCCACCTCTACGGCCAGTGCGCCGACCTCAGCCAGCTCGCCGACCTCGCGGCGCGGCGCGGCCTCCTCCTCGTGGAGGACTGCGCGCAGGCGCACGGCGCCGAGCACCGCGGGCGCCGCGCGGGCTCCTGGGGGCAGGCCGGATGCTTCAGCTTCTACCCCACGAAGAACCTGGGGGCGCTGGGGGATGCCGGCATGGTGGTGACGGACGACCCCGCGCTGGCGGAGCGGATCCGCCTCCTCCGGAACTACGGGTACAGCGAGCCGAACGACTCCATTCTCAAGGGACACAATAGCCGGCTCGACGAGGTGCAGGCAGCCGTGCTGCTTGCCGGGCTCCCGCGTCTGGAGGAATGGAACGACCGCCGCCGGGCCCTCGCCCACGCGTATACGGCGGGGCTTGGCGACGGCGCGGTCACGCCGCCCGCGGAGGCGCCGGGGTCGCGGCACGTCTATCACCTCTACGTCGTCAAGAGCCCGCGCCGTGACGCCCTCCGGAGCGCGCTCGGGCGCGCGGGCATCGGCACCATGATCCACTACCCGGTGCCGGTGCACCGCCAGTCCGGCTACGCGCCGCTCTGCCGGGTCGGCCCGGGCGGGGTCGAACGGACGGAGCGGCTGGCCGGGGAGATTCTGAGCCTGCCGCTCTACCCGGAGCTCCGCGACGACGAGGCTCGGGAGGTCATCGCCGCGATAGCGGCGGCGGAGCGTTCCGGCCCTGGTGCGCCCTGACGCTCAGTGAGGACCGCCGCATGAAAGCGGCGGAGTACGATGTCATGGCCGCCGCCGAGGACGGCCTCTGGTGGTACCGGGGCCTGAGACGGCTCCTCGTCGACAGTCTCCACCGCGCGTGTCCCGCCGGCCCGCCCGGGCCCGTCATCGACGTCGGCTGCGGCACCGGCGGCACCTACCTGGCCGTCCGCCGCGCCTTCGGGAACCTCGTCTACGTCGGGCTCGACGTCGAGTCCAAGGCGCTGGCGCACGCGCGCGGACGCGGGCTAGGCCGGCTCGCGTATGCGTCGGCCGATGCCGTACCCCTCCGGCCCGGCGCGGCGGGAGCCATCATCTGCCTCGACGTGCTCTGCTACGCCTCGGTCGACCCGGCGCGGGCGCTCGCGGGATTCCTCGAGGTGCTGAGGCCGGGTGGGTTCCTGTTCCTCAACCTGCCCGCCTTCGAGAGTCTTCGCGGCGAGCACGACCTGGCCGTCGGAATCTCCCACCGTTTCCGGGCCGCCGAGGTGTGGGCGCTCTGCGAGGGGGCGGGGTTCGAGGTGCGGAGCATCAGGTACTGGAACACGATGCTGTCGCTCCCGCTGCTGGGCTGGCGGCGCTGGTCCCGGACCGCCTCACCCGATCGCGCCCGCTCCGACACGGCCCGCTCTCCGCGGTGGCTCAACGGCCTCTGCGGGAGCCTCCTGATGGGCGAGATTGCCCTGGCGCGCTGGATTCGCTGGCCGTTCGGCTCGTCCGTCCTTGCCGTGGCGCAGCGTCCCCCTCGCCCGTCCGAGAGGCGAGCATCGTGAGCGGGCCCGCGTCGCGGCGCGGGCCGGTCATCGCGCGGTCCCTGTTCTACGCCGTGCTCCTCGCATATCTCGCGAGCGTGGGGCAGTGGGGCCTGCCGACCGTCCACGCCTTCTACGACGGCGTGGCCATGCGCGATTCCTGCACGGTCTGGGACTCCCTGACCTGGGATGTCCGCGATGGCCGCCACTTCCTGCCCGCGGCCTTCCTCGGCGCCAACGAAGGCCCGCTCCAGGTCCTCGTGCTCAACCTCTATTGCCACGCCGTCGGGGATCTGCTGCCCCTCAACCCGCGAACCATGCAGATCCCCAACACCATCCTGGCCCTCTTGATCGCCTGGATGGCTTTCGTGCTGGGCCGCTCCATACATTCGGAGCGCTTCGGGTACCTCTGCGCTCTCTCATTCGTTGTCGTGCCGTGGCTCGTCGGTACGATCCGCTACCCATGGGTGTTCAATCTGTTGAGCGTCCTCTGCGAGTTCACGGTGATCTGGCTCTACGTACGATTCTCCGGCGAACCGGAGCGGCGGTGGCTGCGGATCGCCGCGCCGGCTTCCCTGGCCCTCTACCTCCTGACCGGTCTCGACTGGCCGTCCTTCCTGTTCGCCCTCGGACTGCTCCTGCTTCTCAGCGGGCGGCTCCGCCCCGCTCTCCGCAACGTGTGGAACGCGCTGCCCCTGGCCGTCATCGTGGTCTTCGCCGTCTGGGCCACCGCCCTCTTCGTGTACGGACGGTACTACGCGCCCCACCACGCCGACCTCTATCAGCGGGCCCTCCTGGTCTTTCCCTTCTTCAAGGTCATGGGTGCGGGCTCGCTCCCCGGTCCGGCGCGGATGATCGAGTACGCCTGGATTACCTTCGGCCCCGCGCTGCTCGTGGCACTCGCGGGGGTCGTGGCCGCCATGGTGAGCCGTGGACGGCCCGCACCGGCGGCGATCACGTCCCCGGCGGCCATCGAGGCGCTCCTGCCCAAGATCCTCACCGCGATGGCCGTCTGGTTGATCGCCGCGCTCATCCCGCTCCTGCGCACTTCGAATGCGCCGTCGTACGGCTATGTCCTGGCCGTGCCGATGGCGATCATGTCCGCGTGCCTCCTCGTCTCGGTCCGGGCTCCGGTGGCGGCGCTTCTGGTGGCCGCCACGCTCGTCTGCCAGTTGCGCCTGGTTCCCGTGTACATGACGGTCCCGGACTCGGCGCGAAACCGGGTGCTCGCCGCGGCAACCTTTCTGATCGAGCAGCGTCCAGACCTCCTCCGGGCCGGGAAGGTGGCGCTGCTCCCCACGGACGAGGCGAGCAATGTCGGCCAGTACGCGCGCGGGCCGTACGCGCGTATCGTCATGCCGTTTGACTATCCCACCGTGCTCACGGTGCACGGCGTGGCCTCGAAGCCGGAGGTTCTCAAGGACTTCGTCGAAGCCTATGAGCGTCGCGGCGAGATCAAGGCGGACTGGGTGGTCCTGACCTCTTCACTCCTGGACGATGAAGGTTCCGCGCGGGTGTTCTTCCAGCGGCTCCGGGACGATCCCCGGATCCGCTGGATCGCGACCTTCAAGGAGAGCCACGGGCGGGACAGGGCGCTCTGGGTAGGCGAGGTGGCAGGGGCCGAGGCCGACCGCGAGCCCGCGCGGGAGTACGACGTGGAGGCCCTGGCCCGGCGCTATGAAGAGAAGTACGACCGGATGAGCTATCTGAAGCGCGACGTCCGTCACGTGATGCACGAGTAGTTGCCCACGCCGGCCGCGGCCTCAGCCCGCTGCCCTGACCCCGAAGGCCTTGAGGCAATAGAGCAGGTCGCCCACGCAGCCCGTGCAGAGCTTGCCCGTCCGCTCCTTGTCCGCGAGCGGCCAGCGCCCCTCCTGGCAGGCCGCCCGCAGCTCGCCAACCGTGAGATTGGTGCAGTAGCAGAGCAGGATGGCGTCGTCGGGCTGCTGATGCGTGTCCGCGGTCACTTGAAGTAGGTGAAGAGGTGATCGAAGAGGACGAGGTCGCCCCCGCTCGGGCGCCGGCCCACGACGTAGCTGGCGAGCCGGAAGCCCGCCTTGAGCTCGATCCGAGCGAGACGCCGCCCCTCGCGGGAGGCCGCTATCGGAACCTCCGCGTGCCCCTTCGGCGGCAGGACGACCTCGACGGCCGTCCGCGCCCCCCCGTGGTAGGCGATGACCTGCCCTTCCGCCGTCGCGAAGCGAGACGAGTTGCCGAGCATCACGGAATACGTCTCCTCGAGCGGGCGGCTCAGGAAGAGATAGGTCTCGAAGTGATTCGTGCGGGTAGCGCCGATGCGCTCCGGCACCCCGCCCAGCACGGCGTTGACGGCATAGTAGAGCGGAGGCGCGCTCGAGCCTCGACGGTGGAAGTACGCGTAGTGATGGGGGCGGTAGGGGAAGCGCGCCGGCTCGTAGCGCGCGTCGAAGAGCGCCATGACGCGTGGGCGCCCCCGAAGGGCCTCGCCGAGAAGGTCGGCAAGGTCCAGAGTCTCCTGGCGAGGGTCGATCGCGAACTCGCCCAGGAGCTTGCCCGCCGGGGAGAAGGCCGCAATGTCGAGCGAGGCCAGGTGACGTCGAGCGGCCGTGTCTTTCTGGTGGACGAGCTCGACGATATGGTCGTAGCCCGGCTCGACGAACGTGGCCGACAGGAGCCCGTAGAGGGTGTCAGTCATCGGCCCAAGCCTACTCTCCATCCCATTGCCAGTCAATCAATTCAAGGGCTTAGATGGACATGGGCCTCGTGGAATTTCCCTTGACCGGATGGCCGCCTGAGTGTTCATATATTGAACGCCGAAACCCATGGAACGCCACGTCGAGCGCGATCTCGAGATCCTGACCGCCATCAGCGAAGGCACGCCGGTAACCCAGCGCGCCCTGGCCGAGCGGCTGGGCGTCGCCCTCGGGCTGACCAATCTCTATCTCAAGCGCCTCGCGACCAAAGGCTTCATCAAGATCACCGACTTTCCTCGCAAGCCGGCGGCACGCAAGCGACTCCGCTACATGCTGACGCCGCGGGGCGTGGCCGAGAAAACCCGGCTGACATACGAGTACATGGGCCACTCGCTGAATCTCTACCGACGCACGCGACAGACGCTCCGGGACGCGCTCGGCCACCTGGCGGGCGCCGGGCTCAAGCGCATCGCGCTGTACGGGCGGGGGGAGCCCGTCGAGCTCGCCTATCTGACCCTCAAGGAGCTCGGCCTCGAGCCCACCGGCGTCTTCCACAAGGACGCGGGCGGCAGCTTTCTCGGGTTCCCCGTCCAGGACGTGCGCGTCCTCCTCGAACAGGAGTTCGACGGGCTCGTCCTGGCGACTTTTGACCTGCCCGACGGCCTGATGGCCGAGCTTGCCGCTCTCGGCCTGCCCGCCGATCGATTCCTCACCCTCAGGCGCCCCGGCGCCGCGCGCGCACGCGGAGAGCCCCGGTGAGCGACCTGCGCCGCTTCGCCTCGCTCCTGCAGCGATATCTCCGCCCGCACTGGAAGGCGGTTGCCCTCTTGATCGTCGCGAGCTATGTCGCCACGGCGCTCGCGGCCCTCTTCCCGGTGCTCATGGCGCCCATCCTGGACCTGGCGCTCGGCCGCGCGCCCGGGGGCGCGCCGGGCGAGACCATCGGGCTCGGACGCGTCAGCCTGGACAACCTCGGCGCCGTCTTCTTCCAGTGGCTGGGCGTGGATGCCGTGTCGGACCGCCTCCGCGCCATTGCCCTCCTCTGTCTCGTCTATGTCCTCGTCGGCGTCCTCAAGGGGTGCGCGGATTTCGGCAACTATCTTCTGACGCTCTGGATACGAGTGCGGGCCCTCGCGGCGATGCAGGCGGACCTCTTCCGCCACCTCCTCGGCCTCTCCATGAGCTTCTTCAACCGCCACCGCACGGGCGAGCTCGTCTCGCGCCTGGAGACCGATGCGCGGTCGGCCACCACGGGGCTCGAGACCATTGTGGGCACGGTGCTGACCGCGCCGGTCTTGGTAGCCTTCTACGGCTACCTCCTCGTCCGCACCAGCCCCATGCTGGTCGTGGCCGCCCTGGGCGCGGTCGTGCTTCACTGGGCGGTGACGCGCGGCATCCGCGGCCCCATCCGCCGCCTCGCCACGAACCAGTTCTCCGCTTTCGCGGACCTCGCCGCTCGCTTCCAGGAGGCCCTCCTGAGCATCCGAGTGGTCAAGTCCTTCGGCGCCGAGGTCTTCGAGCTGGCTCGCGTGTCGCGGACTCTGGGCGACGTGGTGCGCCTCAACCTCCGCTTCGGCGTCTACAAGCACGCGGAGGAGCCCGCCCGCGCCATCGTGGGCTCGGTGGTCGAGGCGAGCATCCTCTTCCTCGCGGCCTGGGAGCTGGTGGCGGGCCGCCTCGCCCCCCAGACCTTCTTCCTCTTTCTCTACGTCGGCCGCGCCGTCCTCCAGCAAATCGCCGCCCTCGGCGGCGCCTACACGCAGATGCAGGCGATCCTGGCCGCCTCCAGCCGTGTCAACGACCTCTTCGCGATCACCCCGGAGGTGCCCGACGGCGCGGAGCCCATCAGCGGGTTCGAGGATCGCCTCACCGTGCGAGAGGTCTCGTTCAGCTATGGTGGCGAGCGGGTCCTCGACCATGTCAGCTTCGAGATCAAGAAGGGCGAAGTGGTCGCGCTGGTGGGTCCGAGCGGCGCCGGCAAGTCCACGCTGGCCGACCTCATTCTCCGCCTGTACGACCCCGGGGAGGGCGCGATCATGATAGATGGTCGCGACCTGCGCGGGCTCCAGCAGGCGGGCTACCGCCGCCTCTTCGGCGTGGTCTCGCAGGAAGCGCTTCTCTTCAACGCCAGCATCCGGGAGAACATCGCCTACGGACGTGAGGGGCTGACGGAGGCTGACATCGTCCGCGCGGCCCAGATCGCCAACGCGCACGACTTCATCGCCGAGTTCTCCGAGGGGTACGACACGCGGGTGGGCGACCGGGGCATCCGGCTCTCGGGCGGCCAGCGCCAGCGCGTGGCCCTCGCCCGTGCCATCGTGGCCCGTCCGCCCATCCTGGTCCTCGACGAGGCCACGAGCTCGCTCGACAGCGAGTCGGAGCGTCTCGTCCAGCAAGCCATCGACCGCGTCATCGAGGGGACGACCTGCCTCGTCATCGCGCACCGGCTCTCCACGGTCCTCCACGCGGACAAGATCATCGTGGTGGACCGGGGCGGGATCGGGGCGATCGGGCGCCACGCGGAGCTCATGGCCTCCAACGAGACGTACGCGCGCCTCTACAGGCTGCAGTTCACGCAGGGAGAGGCCGCCGCGCGGCGCTAGCGGCCGGAGGAGACCATGCCGGAGTTTCTCAAGGGCAACTACAAGCTCGCCGCGGTCATCGAGGACAAGGCGGCGGCCGCCGACGCCACGGACGAGTTCGAGAAGAAGGCCCTCTCGCGTCTCGGCGGCAGCATCTGCTTCGTGAGCAAGAAAGCGTTTATCTGGCAGGGCGAGCCGCAGCCCGCCGGAGGAGCCGCAGCCGCAGGCGAGGCGACCAGCAAGACGTCGAGCCGAGCGGATACGGAAGATGAAATAGCGAAAGCGCGTCAAGAGGCTAGCGCTCAAACAGAGAGGACCAATGGACCTGGGAAGAAAGATAGCCGCGGCGCTTGAGGCGGCGACGTTCGAGCGCGTGGCGCGCGTCGGGCTCGCCAATGCCGAGCGCAATCGGCCGCGCATCGCCCGTTCCATCCTCGACCTGGCTGAGATGCCGCTCGGGGCCGGGGACACCGCCATTGTCGTGGGCGCGGGGCCGAGTCTCCACAGGCGCCG
>WNFE01038827.1_pt1 | contig 10773 bp, 9 predicted proteins | sample 5400451 | NCBI WGS metagenome assembly WNFE01 (sample SAMN13153344, study PRJNA577476) | soil metagenome | isolation source: 200 cm saprolite under Douglas fir tree site 2 hole 2 | place: USA:California | collected 2015-04-18
CTAGATAGCATGCAAGCTTTTTTTGGGATTTCTTTTCCGGCTGTTCCGCTGCCACACTATCCCTTTAAGAAACAATGGTTTGCAAGACGGTGCAAAGCGGGAAAGGCGGGGTGGACGGCGGGACTTGTGTCAGGGCACGTCTTCGGAAGCTGCGGAAAGGGCCTGATTTTGGGTGACGCAGCGAGTTACCGCTGCGATAAGTCGTTCTTTCGATCGCGGGCTTCAGCCCCAGAGGGGCGCGTTCTGATTTTTCCGGAGCCTCTTCAGAGAGCGCACCTTCGGTCTGTCAACTGCGGATCGAGATCACAATCAAACTCGATTCTGGTAGGAACTCGTGCCCATTTACCTGGGGGTATTATCCTGGCCCATTATCCATGACACGCGGCACTCCGGGACAAACGGTTCTGGGCGATCGCGACTGCCACGGCTTACCTGCTCGCTGGCATCGCGATACTCTCAGGAGTTCTGGGGGCCTCGCCGCGCGGCTGCTCACAGCGATGATTATTGGATTCGGCGCTCTGGTGTGGGCGCCCTCGCTCTTCACGCATCCTGGTGAACACATGGTGTGGGCTGGCAACGCGATCAACCCGGCGTTGATGGGAGCGGCTTGGGTCGTCGCCGACTCTTGGCCACTCCCGACATAAACGCCGCATCATCTAGGGGGATGCGATGTGGATGGGCTCTCCCATTCGGCAAGCGGCATTGACACGAATCGACGCCGGGGGTAATGTCGAGTCCCTCCCCTTAGTGGCAAGTGACAGCGCTTGCAATCGTGTTATCAGCTACCGCGACTCACGGGCCCATGATTCTGGCCGTCAGGAGGCCTTTACGAGTTATCAGCAGAACTTGAAGCGTCTCGTCCTTCGAAGTGTCCTGTCCTTGGTTGCGGTTTTTGTTATTTTGATTGTGCTCGGTTCGTCGGCCCTGGCGCAAAAGATTGTCCAACCCCGGACCCCGATCAGTCAGGATAAAGTTTTCGGCCTTCGCGCGCCGGACCAGAGCAACGATCCATTTTTTCAGGTGGTGCCATACGGTACAGGAGGACAGGCGGTTTCGTTCGTGGCCGCCGCGGACTTAAACGGCGACGGGAAACCGGATCTGATTGTTGGCACAGGCCCCTTTCCGGACAGTGAGAATAGTTCGGTCGAAATCCTTCCAGGCAATGGCGACGGAACGTTTCAGCCGGGGGTCACCTATGACGTAGGCGCTCCGGGCGCGAATACATTCTCTGTCGGAGACCTGAATCACGACGGTAAACCAGATCTCATCGTCGCGAGTTCGGGTTTTATTAGCGTATTGCTGGGCAATGGCGACGGTTCTCTAAAACCTGCAGTGGTCTACTCTTCTGGTGGCCGTCTGGTCATCGGGCAATCCGTTCCCCCTCTACTCACTGACCTAAACGGAGACGGCAAGCTGGACGTAATCGTCGTTAACCACACCGATAACAACAACCAGGATGGCTCAGCAGCGGTTTTTCTGGGCAACGGCGATGGTACCTTGCAGCCGGCGAAACTCTATGACTCCGGTGGATACCTCGTCAGTTCGATTGCCGTCGCCGATCTCAACGCCGACGGTGTGAAAGACCTGGTAGTTCTGAATTGTGCCGCAAGCGGATCGACCGATTGTTCGACGACTGGCGCGATGGTAGGGGTCTTGTTGGGAAAAGGAGACGGAACTTTCCGATCAGTCCAGAGCTATCCCCGGGGCGGATTGGGTGAGTCTTGGTCTCCGGTGACGGTTGCAGACTACAACAACGACGGCATACCGGATCTACTCGTCGGCAATACCTGCAAAGTCGTAGGATCTCGATGTCCTGCCGACGCAACGGTGAGTTTGTTCGCCGGCAATGGCGACGGAACTTTCCACTCTGCCGTGAATTACGATTCGGGCGGTTATAGTGTCGGGTCCACTGGGGTGATGGATATCTACGGCGATGGGAAACTCGATCTGGTCCTGGGAAATTGGAATTCGGCTGCCGTCTTGCGTGGCAATGGCGACGGGACCTTTCGCTTCCCTGACAGTTACCTTAACTACTCGGATGCCGGCGTTGGTGTCCTGGTAGCGGACGTGAATGGCGACGGCAAGCCAGACATCATCTCGAACGGTCACACGTCGGTTTTCTTTGTGTCAGTTCTATTGGGGAATGGCAGTGGCTTCGCAGCCCCATTCTATTCTTTCTATGCAGCCTCTCAGCCAATCGTCAGCGATCTCAATTTGGACGGAAGGCCCGACCTAGCTACGCCCGGTTTCTGCGACAACAGGTACTGCTCCGGCGACGTCGGTCTCATCGGAGTCCTTTTGAACAACCCAGGTTTTATCTACAAGAGCACGGTCACCAAGGTGACTTCCACTCCGGATCCGGCTGCTCCGAACCAGCCCGTGACTTACACCGTCACCGTGACCAACCCGGTGAGAAGTACGCTATCGGGAAACGTCGTGTGCTACGCCCACCCGAAGAATTATACGAACGCCTTCTTTCAGGGACCCTTAGTAAACAACCAGGCAGTCTTCAGCATTCAATATTCTTCGACCGGTACCCACCAGGTGCAATGTCAATACTCGGGAGATACGGACAATCTCGGCAGCATTTCCCTTAACCTCTCCGAGTACATCAAGGTACTGCCGGTTGGTTCGAAGACGATTCTAGGTACCTCCGGATCACCGTCGCACGTTGGCGAGCCCGTGACCTTCACGGCCCATGTAACGTCCAAGTTCGGCGATATTCCCGACGGAGAACAGGTCACGTTCTACGACGGAACGAAGGTGCTAGGCTCGGCAGCCCTGTCGGGTGCGACCGCGGCGCTAACAACCTCATCGTTGTCGGCAAAGAAACACACGATTAAAGCGGTCTATTCTGGAGATTCAGCCTTTAAGCCAAGCCAAGGGACGGTCATTCAGCTCGTGCAATAATGGCAGTCGGCACGCGCCCACAAATATGAATGCGCATGCTGTCTTCGAACCATGCGTCCGCGGTTCTCGATGTTCCAGCCTGGAGTTGGCCTGGGATATGCCTCGTTCCCGCACACCGGGGCTGTCCCTAGCAGCTGTGAGCGCCTAAATCGACTTCACCGGAATCGACATCAGATCATCCACGAGCCCGACTTCCTTCTGCACAAACGGCTCGGCATACGTGACGCCGCCCAGCATCCCGTAATAGCGCGCCATCGATTCCACGCGCGCGCGAATCTCAACCTGAGTAGGGAAGATCCCGCTGCCCGCCTGCTGATCGCTGAACTGGGACTTGTAGGCCATCAGTGAGGCGAAGCGGCCTTCGAATTGGTCGGTGATATCCACGACAAACGTCGGACGCACGTCGTGGTACAGGCTGGCGTAAATGATCTTGAATGGACGATACGGCCCCACGCCCTCGGGAGCCAACACGCCGGAAGTGTAGAAGGAAGGGCTCTCCCCAACTACGGGCGGAATGTGTTTGATATCCAGTTTCGCCAGCCCGGAGAGAAAGCACGCCTCGTAGCCTAGTACCGACGCCGTGTAGTGATCGGGATGCCGCCCTTGCCAGTAAGGGAGAATCAGCACCTTCGGACGCTGCTGCCGGATCACACGCGCGACCTTCAGCCGGTTCTCCCAGGTGTTCTCGACGCGCCCATCGGGAATGTCGAGCGCTGCGCGCCACGAAACTTTCAGAATGCGCGCCGCTTCGGTCGCCTCCCGCGCCCGGTCTTCAGCCGTGCCGCGGGTACCCATTTCACCTTTGGTCAGGTCAAGGATTCCGGTGCGGGATCCTCGTTCGGCCATCTTGAGCAAAGTGCCGCCACAGGTCTGCTCGACATCGTCACGATGCGCGGCGAGAGCGAGAATGTCGAGAGAAGAAGCTTCCATGAGGATGAGTTAGATGTCGCTGGTCGCTAGTCGTTGGTCGTTCGGCAAGTGTATCCGATTGTGAAGCTGCGCCGCATTAGATAAGAATTGAACTGTTATCCTGAGCAAAGCGAAGAAATGCCAGCCCAAACATGAACAACGTAAACAGCAGCAACGTCAGAATCGATGCGGTCAGCGAAAAAGTACTGGGGGCCGCCGGATACATCAGCGTGCGCAAGGCCTCCACACCATAAGTCAGCGGGTTTATATACATCAGTGCCCGCATCCATCCCGAAGCGCCAGAAAGAGGGAAGAGCGCGCCCGAGAGCAGCCATAGCGGAATCAGGAACAGGTTGATGATGGCGTGAAATGATTGGGTCGAATCCATCGGCCACGCAATGGCGAAGCCGAGGGCGGTCAGCGCAAACGAAATCAGGAACACTGTCAGGACGACGAACCCAAATGAGCCGAACGTCAGGTGAATGCCGACAAGTGGGGCGAACACCAGGAAGATCAGTCCCTGGAGAGCAGCTAGCGTAGTCCCGCCCAACACTTTTCCGAGTACGATGGCGGAGCGCGGCACCGGTGCGACCAGCACAGAAAGCAGGAAGCCCTCGTTCCGGTCTTCAATCACCGACATCATGGTGAAAATCGAGGTGAACAATATGATCATCACCAGCGCGCCCGGGAAAAAGTAATCGAGATAGTGCTGCTGTCCGGCCGCTTCCCCGGAACGAAAAGAAGTCCCAAAGCCCGATCCGATGACGATCCAGAAAAGCAGCGGAGACAAGATCACTCCTGCTACCCGCGCCCGTTGCCGGTAGAAGCGGACGATTTCTCGCCACCAGAGCGTGAAGGCCGGAAGCATCACGCCTGCCGATTGAGGATACGTCGCCGGTATCGATGCGGTGGCCATAGCTTAGTTGTTCTTCTTGCCATTCGGTGCCACTAGTCCTTCATTCCAGAACTTGTGTCCTGTCCGATGGATGAAGACGTCTTCGAGCGTCGGCTTGCTCACGCTGAGCGCCTGGATCTCGCCCTGGAATGCTTCGACTACATCGGGCACGAAGCGATGACCGTTTTCAATTTCCAGACGGACATGCGCGCCCATCACCGTCGCGTCCACATGAAACAGGCTGCGAATCCGCTCGGCTAGCTTCTCCGGATCGCGCGCTTCGAGCAGAACTACGTCGCCGCCGATCTCTCGCGTTAGCTCGGTCGGAGTTCCTAACGCCACCAACTTACCTTCATTCAAGATCGCCAGCCGGTCGCAACGCTCGGCCTCTTCCATCAGGTGAGTGGTAACGATGACAGACACGTGCTCCTGATCACGCAAAATCTGGAGATACTGCCACAGGTCCCGCCGAGCACCGGGATCGAGGCCAGTCGTGGGTTCGTCGAGTAACAGAACTTCAGGATGGTGCAATAACCCCTTGGCCAGTTCAATGCGCCGTTGCATTCCACCGGAGAATGTTTCCACTCGATCGCGAGCACGATCCAGCAAGCCGACGCGCGTCAGAATCTCTTCAATTCGCTGCTTCAGCGCGGGTCCGCGCAGACCGTAAAGGTGTCCCTGATGCCAGAGGTTTTCGTACGCCGTGAGTTTCGGGTCGACGCTCTGCGCCTGAAATACGACTCCGATATGCCGCCGCAGCGCCGCCGGTTCGCGAACCACGTCCAGGCCCACAACCTGAGCAGTGCCGGCGCTTGGCACCATGAGCGTCGAGAGGATCCGAAACAGAGTGGTCTTGCCACTTCCGTTGGGTCCGAGGAGGCCGAACAGTTCAGCCGGGCGAACGTCGAAAGAAATTCCGTTGAGGGCAGGTCGATCCTGGTAACGATGGACCAGATCACGCACCGAAATGATCGCGCCAATTCGAATTGAGTGTACTTCCGGGAGCGCGGACTCGACGGCACTCAATTTCGGAGTCACAGGCTATTTTACGCCGTTGATCATCATCAGCGCGAACAGCAGTGGAAGGTAAATTACGCTGACACGCAGTAGTTGCCGGGCGCGCTGCTTTGATCGTGGCGCGTTAACGGCGCTCACTGCATAAATCGAGCCTGACATACCCAACACCGTCGGAGCCACGCTGACCGGAATCAATCCCAGGGAATACAGCAGAATGCGGCGTCCAGTGCCGTTTCCGTCTTCCTCGATAGCGGGGAGCATGCGGACATTCCCGGCAGCGTAGTCTTCCCGATACAGCCATGCGATGGAATAAAAGTGCGGAAACTGCCAGAAGAACACGATCGCGAACATGACCAACGCACCCCACTCCAGACGTCCGCGCGCCGCGACCCAACCGAGCACTCCGGGCATCGCACCCGGAAGGGCGCCGACAAACGTGCAGATCGGATGGATGCGTTTCAGCGGCGTGTAAGCCGCCAGATAGACGAATGCCGTCGCCAGCGCGAGCAGTCCCGTCAACGCGTTGGCCGCCGTTGCGAGATAAAACGCGCCGCCGACGGTGAGCAGCACACCGGCAATCGTTCCATGCAGCAGGCTCATCCGCCCCGAAGGCAGCGGACGATTGGCGGTCCGGAGCATGCGCGCGTCTACCTCGTACTCCATGACTTCATTGAGCGCCGCCGTCCCCGCTGAGACCAGACCGATTCCAAGCAACGCATGCAGCAAGCTCCACGAGAGTGAAGAGACGCCATTCTTCAGCGCCCCAAAATAGAAGCCGCACCATGAGGTCATGACGATCAGAGTCGTGACTCGCATCTTGGTGAGTTCGGCGTAATCACGTAACAGAGTGTGGATGCGACCGCGGGGAATGGGGGAAAACTGCACGGCGACGCTCATGCCGCGACCGGCTTCTGCTCGCGCCCTGGAACCCGCTCTGCGAACGAGACAGGAACGTGCCGCCACACCTGGATGGCGAGAATAACGGTCGTGGCCAACAACAACGCTCCTACGGCGACGTGGACCACCGTCGAAATAATCATCGGCAATTCAGGCTGCGCGGCATCGCGGCCCCACATCACGCGCGTGACGAAGGCCACGAACCCGAGGCACAGCTGCGCCACCATCAGGCTCAGCATCATGATCGCGGGGCGGCGAACCGCATCGATCTGCGGATAAACAGAGATGGCGCGAATCGCAGTCCACGAGAGCACGATGGCGACCACGCCCGCGTGAACTACGTGGGGCCACCAACTCAAGCCCTTGTGGCGAAACATCGCGCCCAGGATCAGCTGTGCATAGAGCACGAAAATCGAAAGCACGGTGAGCGTGAACAATGAAGGACGCTGCTGATCTACTTCTGTCCGCGGCTGTTCCTCCACCCATCTGCGGCCCGTGAATACCGCGATCGCGACCGCAATGCAGAAAAAAGTCTGCGCCACCGCCGCGTGCGCGCTGGAGATGGCCGGCGGTAAGTAGTGCAGCACAGTGATGCCGCCCAGAATTCCCTGCACAATCACCGTGCCCAATGCTGCCAATCCGAGCCATTGCAACCAGCGCCGCTTTTCGACCCGCCAGGTCCACGCCGCGAGAATGATCGTCAGCACACCCACGAACTCTGCCACCATGCGATGGCTGTGTTCGTACAGTATCCCGCCGACCATGTGCGGCATTTTGTACCACGATCCGAAACTGGTGGGCCAATCTGGAACCGAAAGGCCAGCGTCGTTGCTGGTCACGAGCGCTCCAGCGACGATCAATAGCAATGTAACGCAGGAAGTAAAAATGGCGAAGCGGTGCAGCCCGCGATGGTACGGAATCGCAATCGACTTCAGATCGGTCCCCACGACAACCCCGGTGGATGCGGCCCTACAAGGCGCATCCTGATGTAACTCGCAAACAGAACATTCTAGCAGAAGGGCTCAGAGGTAGAGACGGCGCGGGTGCGGCCGGTCATTTAGCCGGCCACCGGAGCCGGGGACTTCTGCATTTCCATCGCCGCGATGACGGAGTCTGCGAACTCTGAAGTTCCCGCCGTGCCGCCCACATCCCGCGTGAGTTTGCTGCGGTCGCGATATACGTGCTCCAGCGCGTCGCGAATTTTCTGTGATGCTTCATGTTCGCCCAGGTGGCGCAACATCAGCAAAGCCGATCGCAGCACTGCAGTGGGATTGGCAAGGTTCTTGCCGGCGATGTCTGGCGCCGAACCATGGACGGCCTCGAAGATTGCGCACTCGTGACCGAAATTCGCGCCTGGCACCAGGCCGAGTCCGCCAACCAGGCCGGCACAGAGATCGGAAACAATATCGCCGTATAGATTCTCCATCAAAAGAATGTCGTACTGATACGGATTCATCACCAGCTGCATGCACGTATTGTCCACGATGTGCTCGCCGTAAGTGATCTCCGGATACTCTTTTGAAACATTCCGCGAACAACGCAGGAACAGGCCGTCCGACATCTTCATGATGTTCGCTTTGTGGATGGAGTGAATCTTCTTGCGCTGGTTCTTACGCGCATACTCGAAGGCGAAACGCGAAATGCGCGTCGACGCTTTTTCGGTGATGATCTTCAGACTCTCGACCACGCCCGGTATGACCTCGTGCTCGATGCCGGAATACAGTCCCTCGGTATTTTCGCGGAAGATGATGAGGTCAACGTTCGGATAGCGGGTGGGAATGTGTGGCAGGTTGGTGATGGGACGGAAATTCGCGAACAGCTCAAACCGTTTCCGCAGTTCGACGTTGATGCTGGAAAACCCGCCGCCGATGGGCGTGGTCACGGGACCTTTCAAGCCGACGCGGGTGCGCTCAATCGATTCGGTGAGTTCCTTGGGGATGTACTCGTTGTATTTCTCGAAGGCCTCAGCACCCGCAGCGAAACTCTCCCATTCAAATTTGACATTCGTGGCTTCGAGGATGCGGACCGCGGCCTGCGTGACTTCCGGGCCAATGCCGTCGCCGGGGATGAGGGTGACTTTGTGCGTCATCGCGTCGTGCCGTCCCTACGGAGGGACTTGATCGTTTTGCTAGCTTATCCGGCACAGACGTGCCGGGCTTTCCTATTCTGCCGCTACGCGACCGCTGCGATCTGCGGCGAGCCCTTTATTTTGTCGCGGCTTTACCTTTCGGCTCGGGCGGTTCCTTCGTCTTCAGCAGGTCCTTCAACTCCGCCATGAATTCCTGCACATCCTTGAAATCCAGATATACCGAAGCAAAGCGAACATAGGCAACTTTGTCATACCGGCGCAGCCGACTCATGATCAGCTCGCCCAGTTCGCTGGTCTTGCGCTCGCGCTCGGCCGACTCGATGACAAAAGACTCGGCTTCATTGACGATCTGTTCAAGCCGGCTGATCGGCACCGGCCTTTTTTCGCAGGCGCGCATCAGGCCATTCAAAATCTTCTGACGGTCAAAACGCTCGCGCCGTCCGTCTTTCTTGACCACCATGTATGGGATTTCGTCGATGCGCTCGTAGGTCGTGAAGCGCTTCTCGCACTTCAAGCACTCGCGGCGGCGGCGGATCGAATCCGCTTCCTTGCTCTCGCGCGAATCGACCACTTTGTCATTTTCAAACCCGCAGAAGGGGCACTTCATATGGCGCTAGGTCGTGCTCTGGAATACCAGTAATTGTAGCAGGCGATGCGATTCGCACTAGCGGAGAGAACGAGGCGGAAGAACAGACCAGAAGAACAAGGGGGCCAAGGAGGACAAGGCGAGAGGGCACGACTTCAGTCGTGCCACTTCCAGCCGCCAAAAACGCGGGCTTCAGCCCCTGCGGTACTCTAAGCCCACCGCGCAAAGCGCTCCACCCGGTTCACTTCGCCCCAGTCGCCGTTGAAGTCGCGCCATACGCAGTGAATATGGTTGGCGTTGTTCTGAGTGTTGTCGTACTCAATCAGAAACGTGCGGCCTTGCACGCGGTAGTAGTGACGTTCGCCTTTCTCCAACCCACCCATCCAGGCGAACTTGATCGGATCGAAGCCCGCCTGGCGGATCTTCTCGAGTCTTTGGAGAGCCTGTGCCCGTGGTTGCGCGCTCAGGTATTCCTCGATCAATGCCATCAGCACGCCCTGTTGGTCTTTGCTGAGCTGGCTATAGGCAACGCCTTTGTCCTCCTGGATCGCCGCTTTGCGCTGATTGTTCGTCAATATGTCATCGGGCGCGGCAACGTTGATCACAGCTTCGGTTCGCTGTGCGGCCGTCAGAGACTTCACCAGGGACCGCCCCAGATCTTCCTCGGCGCTGAGCACGCGCGTGCCTCTCATCGGGCCCTCGCGCACCTGCGCGGGATTCGCGCCGAAGAACTGCGGACTGCTTCCAATTGACTGGCCATTCACGATCGTCCAATTCTGCGAACAGTGATGACCTTCATAGCGCCAGCCCCACGCGCCCTTTGCGGCCGGTTCACCGAAGAACGTAAAGAAGTACAAATCGGGATCGCGCGTCGGTCCTTTGTCCTGCTCTAGTTCGCGCAACACGTCTTCGAGCTTGCGGATGGTCTCCGCTTTCGTATAGCCCTTCTCGCTCAAGCCCGCGTGCAACAAAGCCAGCGCCGCCCGCTGCTGCGACGCGTTCATCTCCTTCAGTGGAATTCCTTTTCTGGACACCGGCGTGTAGAACCAGCGAAAACGTTCCTCGGAATTGAAGGGCAGCACTGCCTTTGATTTCTGAGCGGAATCGAGGGTCGCGAGGAACGTGCGGGTGGCATCGAGCATGACGGATGCTGTCTGCGCCGCACCAGCCAGGGAGGTCCCCAGCACCATCGTCAACGTAAGTAAGAGCCGCAGCATCCCTTTGCCTCCTGTGATGGGACTTCGGTCCGATGTGCGAACGGAGCGCCCGGCAGCATCCGAACTCAAGACGCCGTTGTTGGGCGAGATTCGATGGGCTCGGTTTCCTCGGCTTGTTCAGTCTCCTGCGACAGTTTGCGCAATGATAGCCGCTCGCGGTGAGCGAGGAACAGTCCGACCGGCACCACCGCCACAAACGTCACCAGCCATAGCATGATGCCGCAACTGGCGGCCAGCTCTTTGGGAACGTCGA
>WNFE01004143.1_pt1 | contig 10769 bp, 12 predicted proteins | sample 5400451 | NCBI WGS metagenome assembly WNFE01 (sample SAMN13153344, study PRJNA577476) | soil metagenome | isolation source: 200 cm saprolite under Douglas fir tree site 2 hole 2 | place: USA:California | collected 2015-04-18
CATTGGCGAGCCTCGATAAGCTGGCGATCAAGAAGGAGATCGACCAGATTGGGCGAGAATGAGGATTTCACATGCGCGACGACTCGCAGCCGAATTTCTCGGGATCAAATTTTCAGTGGCCGCGGATGCGCAGCGAAAAATAGGAGTCGCAGTGACGCCATGGAGGAGAGATGGCGAGGGAGATCTGTGAGTGATGGGAGGATTTTGAATTGACTGCAGTGGCGCGCAAAGGCTCCTGGTTCGTGAATTTGTTTCGCGAGCGCAGCTTCTGGATTGCTCTGGTGATTTGGGCCGGGTGCGCGGCCGCGATTTCTCCACTGAGCCATGGGACGCTGCCGTTCAATAGGCCGGGATTGGCGGGCGTTGCGTATCGCCCGCAGGTTTATGCGGCGGTGTTTGGGTGGCTGTACGCGCTGATTTTTATGGGCGTGACGTATGCGCTGACACGCCGGCGTGCACCTCCAGACATGGGAGCGCGCGCTCCCAACGTGCCGATGGCGCGGCGCGAGACGCTCGCGCTGTGGATTTATGGCGCGATAGTGATGGCGGGCGGGCAACTGATTGGGCGAAGGATGTTCGGCGAGGGGATCGGGCTGCATCTGAATGGGTCGCTGTTCGGAATGACGCGAATGGTGACGCCGCGAGAGGTCTGGGTCTGGGCGAATTACAATTTTGTTATGCTGGCGGTGGTGCCCTATCTGGTCTTCCGCGCGCGCGGGTATTCCCGGGAAGCGCTGAATCTGAAATCGGCCAACCTGCGGAACGATACGCTGGTAATCATTGTGGTGCTGGCGATGGAAACTGCGTTCGAGCTGCTGGGTGGAAGCAAGATCATGACGCTGACAGGGCATCAGCTCGTCGTGGGCGGCGCGCTTTCGTTCCTGGTGCACCTGCTGGGCACGGGACTACCGGTGATGATTTTCATCTACAGCATTCTAATGCCGCGGTACGCGAGGCTGACCGGGTCGGTGGTGGCGACAACGCTGCTGGGAGCGGTGAGCTACGCGGTGGTGCATCTGTTCGAATACTGGACGGTGTACGATTCCGCGCCGCATTCGATTCTGTCAGTAATTTTCATTCTGCTCACATTCGTGAACCCAGGCCTCGTAAAATCCTACCTGACGGTGCGGACCGGGAATGCCTGGGTGCATTTGTGGGGCTTCCACGCGATTGCGCCGCACGTGACTTCCGACACGCCGATGATCGTTGAGATTTTTGGAATCCACTGAAACGCGGCGAAGGCACCTGCTACCCGCCAGCAGCGACCACAACCAAGCAGCAGGCCGCGAAGTGGGTGGGGTCAGTCGCCTTTTTCGATGGGATAGCCCTTCTCGACCCAGTCAACGGCGAAAGAGTTGGGGACGGGGAGGACGCGCAAGCGCTTGAAGCCCAAGCCGCGGAGCGCGAGAAAGGCCGGGCGAAGATTGGGGCAGCCAGCTAGCGGGCAACAGCCGCAGTAGACGACGAGGTTTGCGGAACGCGGCATCTCGCGAGCCCATTTTTTCAGCTCGCCAAGATTCTGCGGTGTGATGGCGGGGCCGTGGAAAACAGCGCCAGGCACGTGAGCGTTCTTGAAGTATGTGTGGAAGCCTACGCAGACGACAATGGGCTTCTCGGCGGAGTTCGTGGCGGCGAGCTCTTTAACGAGGTCCGCGGGCTGAACGATTTGCGAGCTGGTCCACGGCGCGGACGTATCGGCGGCCGGCGATTTAGCACCGTGTAGCGGAAGATGCGTGAGGCCGGCAGCAAGAAGCGCGACGGCAGCAGCGGCGGCGAAAATTTTCCGCATAAAAGTACTCAAACCTTCTGAAATCCGGCGCTACGAGCCTGGCTGCGGATTCTCCATCTTCTTCTGCTTGATGGCTTTGACCTTGTCCACCAGTTCGTCGGCAAGCTTGATATCAGCGTCGCGGGCAGCGGGCGTGGCCTCGGTATCGGCCTTCTGGCGATAGAGGAGGTTCAGGTAGGCCATGGCGTCGTCGTAATCCGGGCGCAGCTCCATGGCTTTCTGGAGACTCTTCACGCCCTCGTCGATGATCGGGCCATACTTCTGCTGGAATTGCGCGGCAAGAGCCGGCGGCATGGGATCGGTGTCCTTGATAGTCTTCTTGGCCGTCCTGTTGTATTCCTCGCGCAAATCTTTATTGCCACGGTAAGCTTCCGACCAATCAATCACGCCGATCCAATAGTAGGGCTCGGGATCTTCGGGCTTAATCTGAATGTGCTTGCGGTGGTAATTCTTCGATTCCTCCATCTTTTTGGGATCGAAGGGAGGCCCGCCCGCCATGTTGTAGAGGATGGAGCCGATGCCATCAATGGCCGAAAGATTGTTGGGGTCTTTTTCGAGGACTTGCTGGAATTCCTGGATAGCCTGGTTGCCCAGGCGGATATTTTCCTCCGACGGCGCGCCGGGGATGTACTGGTTGGCGTAAGCCGTGGCGAGGTAAAGCCGGGCATTCAGCAAGGACGGATCGAGATCCTTGGATTCCTTGAAATCCTCGACCGCGGTGTCATACTGGCCGGCCTTAAAGGCCTGCACGCCCTTGTTAAGCTTGTCGCGGGCGCGAAGTTTGTCGCAGCCGGCTCCGCTCGCGAGCGCCGCGAAAACGACGGCCAAAAGTAAACGAGTGTGGCGCTTCTGCAGCATCCCTGCTCTCCTTGATAATGGCTGCGCCAGCCGCGAGGAAAATCGCCGAGCCAGCGGGATACGAGACCCTCTAGACCCTAACTTACTGGCCTGCTTCGACCTTGGCGGTGATGAGGCCGACTTTATCGATGCCGGAGCCTCGCATGATATCAATGGCACGCGCCACTTCGGCGAATTCGACGGCGTCATCCCCCTTGACGAAGGCCACTTTTTCAGCGCGCGTCTTGAAAATGTCTTCGAGGCGGCGGCCCAGATCATCCCAGGTGGTTGGATCTTGGTTGATCAGGACCTTGCCGCCAGCGGTAATCTGAACGACGATGGTCTTCGCGAGCAGTTCCGGGTTTTCTTTCGCGTTGGGCGGAGCGGGCTGCGGAACCAGCGCATCGAGCCCTTTGGGCGTGGTTGGCGTGATCACCATGAAGATGATGATCAGCACCAGCAGCACGTCAATGAGCGGCACGACGTTCGGCTCCGACATCGCACCTTTTCCAGTACCAACTGCCATTCCCATCGGAGAACTCCTTTAGTACGCCGCCCTGCTAATCCGAGCCGCCGGTTGGCGGAGGAGGAGCAGGCGCCTCGCCCTTCTTCAGATTCTTTTCGGTCAACAGGCCGAGATTGTCCACGCCGGCGGCGCGGACTTCGTCCACAGCTTTGACCACCTCGCCGTATTTGGCGCGCGCGTCGGAGCGGACGAAGACGGTCTTGTCGATGCGGTTGGCAAGCAGGTCCTTGACGGAAGCGGTGATCTGGTCGAGGGTGACCGCCTTACTGCCCAGATACATCTTGCCGTCACGGGTGACGGCCAAAATGATGGCGTCGTCCTTGTCGGCGTTCTGCATGTCCTCGGCATTATTGACCTTGGCCATGTCCACCGAGACGCCCTTCTGCAACATGGGCGTGACCACCATGAAAATGATGAGCAACACCAGCATGATGTCCGCCATGGGAATCACGTTCGGCGAGGCCATCACCGGCGGTGCTTTGGGTTTGTAGGCCATGGGTTACTTCTTCCCGCCTCGACGTGTAATGAAGTAGTTGATCAGCTCCATCGAGGAGTTGTCCATCTCCACGTCGAAGGCTTCCACCTTGTTCGTGAAATAGTTGAAGGTCCACACAGCGGGCACAGCCACCAGCAAGCCGAGCGCGGTGGTGATGAGGGCTTCCGAAATACCGCCGGCAACGGCTGACAGACCGGTGGCCTTGCTGGAAGCGATTCCTTTAAACGCGTTGATGATGCCGACCACCGTCCCGAACAAGCCGACGAACGGAGCCGTGGAGCCGATGGTGGCGAGGCCGGAGAGGCCGCGCTTCATTTCGGCGTGCACGATGGCGACGGAGCGCTCAAGACCGCGCTTGGCCGCTTCGATTACTTCTTCATCGCTCACTTGAGCCGAGGCCGCCTGGAACTCGGAAAGGCCCGTCGCCACAACCTTGGCGATGTGGCTTTTCTTGTTCCGCTCGGCAATCGAGATGGCTTCATCGAGTTTGTTGTCTTTCAAAGCGCCGGCCACCTGCTGCACGAACACGCGGGACTGCTTGCGCGCCGCGCTGTACATCAGCGCCCGGTCGATCATGATGCCCACGGACCACGCAGACATGACGAAAAGAATAACCACGACCGACTTGGCCGGGTAGCCCATGTTGTGCCACATGGTCACCAGATCCCAGCCGACCTCGCCGCTCTGCTGCTGAAACATCACCATACTGGCAAAAAGTAAATTCGAAAGCATAGAGTTTGCTCCTCCTCCACTCCCACCGAACGATTACGGCAGCGAGATTCTGCCGGCCGGACCCTTTCCCCAAGTAACCAGCGCCGGGCCCGAAGCGGGCCCGGGCCGCGCCTACCTAGCTTAACCGCCGAGACTAAAGACGACGGAAATCGTAGTATCCACTTCCACCGGCTCGCCATTGAGCATGGTGGGTTTGTAACGCCACTGCTTGATGGCGTCCATCGCTGCCTTCATCAGCAGCGGGGGGCCATTGACGTATTCAAGGTTCTGCACCGAGCCGTCCTTCCCGATAATGGCGTGAAGAACGACCGTGCCGGAAATGTGCGCCGTCTTGGCGATCGGCGGATAAATCGGATCCACCTTGCGAACAAGAGATGCGGCCTGCACGTTGCCGCCAACGCGAATGCGCGAAGGCGCGGCCTTCGGCGGAGGCGGCATGCCCGCGCCACCGATAATCCCGCCCAGCACTCCACCGGCCGAGCCGCCTGCGATTCCACCCGGGACGCCGCCCACAACTCCTACGTTGCCGACGTCCGGCGGGAGTTCCTCTTCCCTAATCATTTCGACTTTCTTCGGGATCACAGTGGGAGCCATCATCTGGCCATTGTGAATCAGGCGCGCCACGGGCTTCACGATTCGCTGCACGGGAGCCGGCGGCGGTGGCGGAGGCGGCGGCGGAGCGGGAGCGACCAGGAAGGTGGTGAGCATCTGCTTGGGCAGAGCTTCCGTATAGATCAGCGGAATCAAGATCATGACGATCACGATTCCAAACTGGATGATGGTCGAAAGGGCCACCGTCCAGACGCTGTTGGTTCGCTTCGGCTTTGCCGACGATATGACAAGATCATCGAACATGGTTACCTCCTAACAGCTGCCACGCGCTTTTCGGCTCCGGATCCGGCGCTAATGGCGGCTCCCTGACCCCGATATTTGTACCAAACCACCACGATGGGGGCAGCAATACCGAAACTGGAGTATGTTCCTACCACAACTCCCACCACCATGGCAAAAGAGAACGCGCGGAGGACCTCCCCACCCATCAGGTAGAGTACCAGGACGGTCAGGAAGGTGAGACCGCTTGTGAGAATGGTGCGCGACAGAGTCTGATTAATCGAGCGGTTGACGATTTCCGGAAATGGTTCGCGGCGCATCAGCCGCAGGTTTTCCCGTACGCGATCGAAAATCACAATGGTGTCGTTCATCGAATAGCCGACCAGAGTAAGCAGAGCAGCTATGACGGTCAGCGAAATCTCATAATGGAAGAGCGAGAAGAAGCCGAGCGTGATCAGCACGTCGTGGAACACGGCGATTACGGCTGCGGCCCCGTACACCCACTCAAACCGGAACGCAATATATACCAACATGCCCGCCAGAGCATAGAGCGTGGCCAGGACGGCCTGCCTGCGGAGCTGGGCGCCCACTTTTGGTCCGACAACCTCGACGTTGCGAATGGTGAAGTTGCCAAGCGAGAAATTGCTTGTGAGAGTGCTGATCACCGCCGGGGTGGCGCCTTCAACATTTTTCAATTGATCGAAGCTGGTGACGATGCCGCCGTAATCCCGGTCACGTGCAGCCGTGAGCTTGATTGCCAGTTGGTTGTAGCGATCGCCAGCCGCGGCGCCCAGATTGAGCGGGTCCTTCTGCGTCAGGAAAGCGGCGAGCGCGGACGGCGTGATGGAATTAAAATCCGGCTTGCCGCCAGCGTCGGGTGTGCTGAAAGTCTTGTGCAGGACGTCGAGGATGGCCTGCTTTCCGGCATCGAGCGATTCATCGCCCTGGCCCTGCTGCTCGAGCCCGATCACCACGTCACTCTGCGGGCCTCGATTTGAAATGTCGCTGATGCCCTGGATCGTGCTGTTGGGCAAGCCAGCCGCCTTGAGACCGTCGCGGATCTTGTCAATCGGGGGCGGGCCAGAGAAACGGACATAAACGAGCGTGCCACCGCGGAAATCGATTCCGTAACGCAGGCCGCCATCGCGGAAAATCGAAATCCCGCCGAGGGCCAGCAGGACCAGGGAAAGGGCGACGAAGTACTTCGCCTTCCCCATCCAATCAACGTTTACGTCCCTGAAGAGTTCCATCGAGTCTTATCCGCCTCTATTTGACACCGCTGGCCCCGGGTTTGTTCCCGGCCACCTAGATACTCAACTGCGCCTGGCGCTCCATGTGCGAAAGATGGTAGTCAAAAATCGCGCGCGAAACATATATAGAAGTGAACACATTGGCGAGCAAACCGATCACCAGGGTGACGGCAAAGCCGCGCACCGGCCCGGTCCCGAACAGGAACAGGAAAACGGCCGAAACGATGGTGGTCACGTGCGTGTCAATAATTGTCAGAAAGGCGCGGTCGAAGCCGACGGACACGGCAGACGCCGGAGCCTTGCCATTGCGCAATTCCTCGCGGATGCGCTCAAAGACCAAGACGTTTGAATCCACACCCATGCCGATGGTCAAAATCACGCCGGCGATTCCCGGCAGGGTAAGCACCGCTCCGGCATAGGCCATGAAGGCAACGAGGATGATCAGGTTGAGTATCAAGGCCACAACAGCATTGACACCGCTCAGCCGGTAATAGATCACCAGAAAAATCATCACCACCACGAGGCTGGCGATCGAAGCGCGTACGCCCTCGCGAATCGAGTCCGCGCCGAGCGACGGGCCCACGGTGCGCTCTTCCAAATATCTAATCGAGGCGGGCAGCGCGCCGGCGCGCAACACCAGCGCCAGATCTTGCGCCGATTCCTGCGTGAAACTTCCTTCAATCATTCCGGAGTCTTCGATTTTGCCGTTGATTACCGGCGCGGTGTAAACGCGGTGATCGAGGACGATGGCCATGCGCCGGCCAATGTTTGCTTCGGTGAATGGGCCGAAGCGGGCCGCGGCGGACGTGGAGAGCTTGAAATCCACTTGATACTGGCCGGGATAGTTCGTGCTCGGCGAAGTGGTGGCGCTGCGAAGGTCCTGACCGGTAACGATGGGAGCCCGGTCGAGAATGTAGTACACCTGCGCGGGCGCCGGGCTGCCCGGCGCGCTCTCTCCTTTGCCGGGAACGATTTCCGTGCCAGGAGGCAGGACGCCGCCATGCGCGGCGAGCACCGCAACTTCAGAGGGATACGTCTGGTCGTCGGCCACGCGCTTGAGCTCGAGCTGGCCGCCGGCTTGTATAACGGATTTTGCGCGCGTGGGGTCGCCTTCCCCGGGAAGTTGAACAAGAATTTCGTTGTCGCCGCGGCCAGTGAAAGCAATGGTGGGCTCGGTGAGGCCGAGAGCATTGATGCGGCGGGTGATGGTCTCGAGCGCCTGGTCCATAGTGTTCTTGCGCAGCTCGGCCACCACGCTGGGCTTCATGGTGAGCAGGTAGCCATTGACTTCTCCCGCGGCGGGCGCCAGCGTCCAATCGGGGAACTGTGTGGTGACCAGGTCGCGGAAATTCGCGGAGGTTGCGGGGTCCACGTTGCGGACCAGGATGTGCGTATCGTCCACACGGCGTATTTCGCCGAAGAGAATATTCTTCTGGTGGAGCTGCTTGGTCAGCTCATCCACGGCCTGATCGCAGCGCTGGCCGATGGCTTCATCCACCTGCACCTGCAAAACCAGGTGGCTGCCGCCCTTCAAGTCAAGGCCCAGCTTGATGCGGTCGGCGAGATTCTGCTTCACAGCAGCGAACGAAGTGGGAAATTCCGGCAATCCGACCAGGCCAAAAATGCATAGAAGGATGACGAACAGGATGAAAATGAATTTCCACTTGAGCTGAGGATTCATGCGGACTGGCTAGCTCTCCTTCGGTGGTTCGGCCTGAAGGCCCGCGATTGCGTTGCGCGAAATCTTGATTTTCACTTGTTCGGCGATGCGCAACTGCACGGCGTCATCTTCGAGACCGACGATCGTGCCATAGATGCCGCTGTTGGTGATCACCTTGTCGCCGTTCTTCAACGTCTTCAGCATCTCGTTGACTTTTTTCTGTCGGCGCTGTGCGGGCATGATCATCAGGAAATAAAAAATGCCCATGATGAGGATTAGCGGGAGGAACATGCCGATGCCGCTCGGCTGCCCCGTGGCTTGCGCCAGAACGGCCAAGTTGGCAGCAATCTTCCATCCGATTGTCGCGATCATGAGCGCCTTTACCGCCATTGCGGCCGAGCCCGCCGCATCTTGCTGCACGCCCGCCAGGGCGGGCAAGCCTGCCGTGGCCGGCAGACTTTCCTGCTTTTTCCGAAAATGCTGCCCTGCCTTGAACCGCGCCCAACACCTGCTTAGGTTTGCCTATTTGAGGCGTGCCTGAAGGTCAGAGCGGAAACTTTCGAGCTTCCCAAAACGAATAGCCTCGCGAATTTTGCGCATGATGTCAAGGTAAAAGTACAGGTTATGGTGGGTGTTCAAGATTATCGCGAGAGCTTCTCCTGCGGAAAAAAGATGCCGCAAATATGCACGCGAATACCGCCGGCAGACGGCGCATTGACAGTCTTCGTCAATGGGGCGAGGGTCATTCGCATACTGCGCATTCTTAATGAGCACGCGGCCTGCCGAAGTGTACAGGCAGCCGTGGCGCGCGCTGCGCGTGGGGAGCACGCAGTCCATCATGTCCACGCCCAGCGCCACATAATCGGCGAGCTGTTCAGGCTTGCCGACGCCCATCAGATAGCGCGGACGATCCGCGGGAAGCCGCGCGGCTGCGATGGATGCCATCTCGCATGTCACCGAGTGCGTTTCGCCGACAGCCAGGCCGCCGATTGCATAGCCGGGAAAATCCAGATCGATGAGCGCGTCGGCATTTTCGCGGCGAAGCGCTGGATGCGTGCCACCCTGCACGATTCCGAAAAGCATCTGGCGCGCGCGGTCACCATGCTGCGCGAAATAATCGCGTGAGCGCCGCGCCCATGCGAGCGTGCGCGCGGCCGCTTCACGTGAGCGGAATTCCGACGAGGGCGCCTCGATGCATTCATCGAGCACCATGATGATGTCGGCGCCGAGCGCGATTTCGATTTCGAGCGCTTTTTCAGGCGAGAGAAAATGCTCGGAGCCGTCGAGGTGTGAGCGAAAGGTGACGCCTTCGTCGTTCACTTTGCGCAGATCGCTGAGGCTGAACACCTGGTAGCCGCCGGAATCGGTGAGAATCGCACGCGGCCACGACATGAACCGGTGCAGCCCGCCCATTTCGCGGACGAGCTCGTGGCCGGGGCGGAGGTAAAGATGATACGTGTTGGCGAGCAGAATCTGCACGCTGAGGCTTTCGAGATCCTCCTGCGTCTGGCCCTTCACGGTCGCGGCAGTGCCGACGGGCATGAACGCAGGCGTTTCGATTACGCCGTGTGGCGTGGTGAGGCGTCCCAGGCGCGCGCCGGTTGGGTCCGTGGTCAAAACTTCAAAATGAAAACTCATCTGGGCGAGTGTATCAGGAACGCGAGTCATAGCTCGAAGGGGGGAGGTTGGAGCAAAATCACGCCGGGATCTGCGGCACGGCCGTCAGCAGCGTCTGCGTGTAGGGATGCTGCGGCCGGGTGAGCACCTGCTCCGTAGGACCCAGTTCGACGATGCGGCCCGCTTGCATCACGGCGACGCGCGTGGCCAGTTGTGCCACCACGGGCAAACTGTGCGAGATCAGGATCAGCGTGAGTGAAAACTCGCGCTGGAGCCGCGCGAGCAATTCGAGGATTTGCGCGCCAACGGAAACGTCGAGCGCCGAGACCGGCTCGTCCGCGATTACCAACTCGGGACGCAGTATCAGCGCGCGCGCGATGCCAATGCGCTGGCGCTGACCGCCGGAAAATTCGTGCGGATAGCGATCGAGCGCCTCGGGACCGAGTCCGACGGCGGCGAGTATTTCGGCGGCGCGGGCGCGGCGCTCGGCGCTTGAAAGTTGTGGCTCATGAATGGCCAGGGGCTCGCCGACAATTCCACCCACGCGCAGCCTCGGATTCAGCGACGCAATCGGGTCCTGAAACACCATCTGCATGCGGCGGCGGAGCGCGCGCAGCTCTGCGCCCTGCGCGTCCAGCCAATCCTGGCCGCGAAATCGGATTTCGCCCGCATCGGGCTCGATTAAGCGGAGCAGCATGCGCGCAAGCGTTGTCTTCCCGCAGCCGGATTCGCCGACGACTCCGAGCGTCTCGCCGTGGATCAGCGCGAAACTCACACCGTCCACGGCCACCGCGCGTCGCGAGGATTGGGTGAATGCGCCGGTCGAAACCGCGTAAGATTTTCGGAGCTCGCGCGCTTCGAGAAGAATATCGTCCGCCATGCTCAGGTTTTCTCGGCGGCTAGGAACAGCGCGGTGTTCACCATATGGATGTCAGGCACTTTGCCGGACGAGTTCGCGTCCACTGCCGCATAGCGCGGCTGGAAGCCCGCGAAATCGTTTGCCATCGTCGCTTCCATCAGTCGGCGCGTTT
>WNFE01019400.1_pt1 | contig 10767 bp, 9 predicted proteins | sample 5400451 | NCBI WGS metagenome assembly WNFE01 (sample SAMN13153344, study PRJNA577476) | soil metagenome | isolation source: 200 cm saprolite under Douglas fir tree site 2 hole 2 | place: USA:California | collected 2015-04-18
AAGGAGCTTGATGACTATATGAATGACACACTTGTGACCCAGTTCGGTGCCCCGGATGCACCATATTGCGACCCGGCCACTGCACGCGTCACCATCATTCCGGCCCCTCTGGAGTACAGCGTTTGCTATCTGAAAGGCACCGAACATGGGCCACAAGCGATTCTTACTGCCTCGAGCCAGATGGAGCTGTACGACGAGGAACTCGACTGGTGTCCCATCGAAGCCGGCGTATACACGCGCCCGGCACTGGATTATAGCGGCATGGATCATGCCGCTGCGCTCAAAGCTACGGGTGATGCTGTGCGCGAAGTTTTGCAGCATGGACACTTGCCTTTCACCATTGGCGGTGAGCATTCACTCTCCGCTCCTCTCATTGCTGCCGTCCACGAGCATTTCCCTGATTTGAACGTCGTGCACATCGACGCTCATGGGGATTTGCGCGACGAGTACGAGGGCACGAAGCTCTCACACGCCGCAATTGAGCGGCGCGTAGTGGATATGGGCATACCACTGACCGAAATCGGTATTCGCAGCTTTAGCCCTGAAGAGGCAGAGTTTATGAAAACATCGCCGGATGTTACTATTGTCTGGGGCTATCAGCTTGCGCAAGGGACAGCCGTCATTCCCTGGGAGCGCCTGAGCAAGCATACCTACGTGACGATCGATCTCGACGCGCTTGATCCCAGTGAGATGCCAGCAGTGGGGACACCTGAACCCGGCGGCCTACACTGGTATCAGTTGCTTGACCTCTTTCGCGAGATTTGCCACCGCACGACAATCGTTGGTATGGATGTAGTCGAACTCTGTCCTATGCAGGGGCAGATACGAGCGGATTTCCTGGCTGCGAAGCTGGTATACAAGATGATCGGATATCGCTTCTACAAGAGCCAGAACAGTTTGTAGTCTTTCCTGGAAGTGCTTTGCTACAATTATTCCAGGATACTAATTGCAGAAAAATGCGAAGTTCTACCAACAACCGGGGGGCTAGTATCGCCATGATACATCCTCATGCCAGGAAAAGCGAAGCCGTATATAGCTTTCTGCCGGTGGTGCTTTGTGCACTGATGGCCATGCTTACTGCCTGTAGCAGTTCTCCTGCATCAAGCAGCACCCAGCATACCACTGTCTCGACGACCGGCGGCAGTATCATCACGTACAATACCGGGCCGCAAGATGTGCTCATACGCACATTCTATGGCGGCGGCAGACTCGGCACGCTAGAGATGAGCCCGGATATCACCATCTATGGCGATGGCGCTTATATACTCGGCCCCGGGCTGCAAATGCGCCAGGGAAAACTTTCGGTAGATACCTTGCAACAATTACTGTTTACACTGGTGGATAATTACGCATTGCTCAAGTTGAATCGCCAGCAATTTTATGATGTGCCTGACCAGAACGCCACGATGCTCCAATTGAACATCAACGATCAAGCATATGCATTTTTATATGGCCCATTCGGCAACCTCCAGGAAAGCGCGCAGGATTTAGAGGAATACCAGCGCCTGGGGAAGGCGCTCACCAGCATTACCGGGGCGCTGAGTGGCCCAACAAACAACTACACCAGTAATCAGATGGCACTGCTCGTCCATCAAACCTTTAGCCCGGACCTCAATCAAACTATTCCTTTCTGGGATTTCCAGGATTTTACGCTGGCTCAGCTTGCCAACTATGAATGTGGTCCCGTTCCACCTGATGAGACTGGCCCCAACGCCGGCACGGGCTGCCTGACATTCACCGTACCTCAAAAGGCGCTGCTGCTGGATACACAACAACTCCAGCAGATAGTGAAACTGCTGCAAGGGCAAGATCAAGGGACATTTCTCGAGAATGGGCTTTACTACAGCGTCGTTTTACGGCCATTGCTGCCTGACGAGATAACGCAAAAGATGCTGGCGATGTTTGGAAGCCAGGAACTGGCATACGCAGGTGTGCCCCTGTACGCAGGACCCGTTCCTACACCCATTCCAACCCCATAAACCAGTTATTCCCTCTTGACAGAGCAATAGCGATATGTTAATTTATATAGCAGATAGCAATATCCAGCTTCATAAGGAGTTTTCTTGTATGCCTGAGCCTATCATTCGCACAGAACATCTCTCACGCTTTTTTGGCACGGTCAAAGCGGTCGATGATCTCTCACTGGAGGTGCCTGCAGGAATCGTCTTTGGTTTTCTGGGACCAAATGGGGCAGGCAAAACGACCACCATTCATCTCTTGCTTGGCCTCCTGGAACCGACGCAAGGCCAGGCCAGCGTGCTTGGCTTCGATACCCGCACACAGGCGGATGAAATTCGTGCTCGCATCGGAGCTTTGCTCGAGTTTGCAGGGCTTTACGAGCGCATGACCGCCGAAGATAATCTGGACTTTTACGGGCGCATCTACCATATGCCTGCCGCCGAACGGCGGGCGCGCATCAAAGAACTGCTCACCCACCTCGATCTCTGGGATCGCCGCGAGGATCAGGTGGGCCAGTGGAGCCGGGGCATGAAACAAAAACTCGCGGTGGCACGGGCGCTCTTTCACCATCCTCCATTGATCTTCCTGGATGAGCCGACAGCAGGGTTTGATCCGGTGGCGGCGGCGACATTACGTAACGACCTGGCAAGCCTGGTTGCGCGCGAAGGGGTGACGGTCTTCCTCACCACGCACAATCTGACGGAAGCCGAAAAACTCTGTGCCCAGGTGGGAGTGATTCGCCAGGGAAAACTGCTGACGGTTGGCAACCCTGATGAATTGCGGTTGAGGAAGAGCGGTCCACAGGCAGAGATTGTGGGGCATGGCTTCAACGAGCAGACGCTGGCACTGCTGCGAGAGCGACCGGAGGTAGCGCATGTCGAACTGCACAATAGTCATTTATCCATTGAACTGCGCGGAGAGAGCGAGATGGGCCCCCTCGTCAGCTTGATCGTGAGGTCAGGCGGAGAGGTCGAGGAGGTACGCAGGGGCAAGGCCAGCCTGGAAGATGTTTTCCTGACACTGATGGAGGAAGAAAACACATGAGTGACATCTTGACAATGGTGTGGAAAGAATCGAAGGACTCCCTCTTCCAGGGAGGACGGTCAGCCCTGATCCGCCCCCTGCTCTTGATCGGCATTCTGGGGATCGCTCTTCCGTGGCGCTTGGGACTGCAATGGCTGGCCCTCACGCCCATCGTAATGGTGCTCGTCCTCTATATCCCTTTCATCACCATTATCAGTTTCGTTGGCGATGCCATCGCTGGAGAGCGGGAGCGACATACGCTAGAAACGCTGCTGGCCAGCCGCATCAGCGATCGAGCGATCCTGCTGGGCAAGATCATCGTGACGGTCGGCTATGCCTGGGGCACGGCTCTGATTGGCCTGCTGCTCGGCCTGATCGTGGCCAACCTGTTGAAAGGGCAGGGGAGCTGGGAGTTCTATACGCATGTCGACTTGTTCCTGGAAGCGCTCGCGTTGAGCCTGCTCGCCGGTCTTCTGGGTGTGAGTGGAGGCGTGCTGATCTCGCTGCGGTCAGCCACGGTGCGGCAGGCGCAACAAATTCTGAGCGTCGGCACGTTGGTGCTGGTAGGAGGAGGGTTTCTGGCACTCAAAGCCGTGCCAGCGCAGGCGATCTCCTCGTTGAGCACTTCCCAGATCTGGCTCATTGCAATGGCGGTTATTGCCGTACTGGATGCGATCTTGCTTGGAGTATCGCTGGTGAGCTTCCAACGCTCGCGCTTAATCTTGAGCTAAGGAAGCATGCTGAAATAAAAAGACTCCTTCTACCGCCTGGCACTTTGCACTTCGTGACAGCTTGCGCGACACCGGGCTATCTTGCCCCTGGCGTCACCAATGTATGCATTTGGGCGTCCATACATCGATACACCGCCTATTACTTGAAGTCGTGTGATATACTAGCTAGTAGTGGGCGCTAACTTTTTATATTCCACCGGGTCAGACGATTAGCGCGTTGATATTAAGAGCGAGTGCGGAATGACCGACGGGAAACACACGATGGATCGTGCCAGTTCCTCCACCTCGTGAACGTAACCTCCACAAAAGCCAATTTGGAAAGGACACATGACCAGAGATTTCAAGAAGCAACGGCGAGATAACGAGCGACCCTACTCTCGCAATTCATCCTCGAGCAGGTATGGAGAAGAGCGGTCTCCACGCCCTGCAAGACCTCGACTTAATCGCGACATGGTAGATCGCGCATGGGAAAATGGAGCGCGCCGCGATCACCCCGATTACCATGCGCAGAGAAGTGATCAGAGCCAGTCACCACGCGATAACCGGCAGCGTTATCAGCAGCCTACCGCTCAAAATAGTCGCAATAACCGCAAGCCCTACGGAAATCGCCAGGACGGCTATCGACCTGGCGAGCGCAATACCAATACCAATAGCAGGAATGGTGCCCGGCCTCGCCCCTACGAATCAGGTATGCGCAAATTTGACGAGCAGCATTACGATGAGCACCAGGGCTACTCGGATCGACCTGGCGCGGCTGGTCCTCGTCCAGCTTACCCACGGTATTCCGATTCACGCTCGCAAGGAGCTGGTCCTCGTCCAGCCTACCCACGGTATTCCGATTCACGCTCGCAAGGACGGGGACAGAGCAGAGACCCGCGAAGACGCGATTTTGAGCGCGAGGAACGACCGCCACGGAGTCCAGACCGCGATTACAGGAAGCCTCGTGAATTCGATCGTGAGGCTCGTCCTCCGCGCAGTTTTGAGCGTGACAAACGGTCCTCTCGCCATGGACCACAGCCGCCTGATACACAAAACCCACGCTGGCAGAGCCGGCCGGACAAATTTTCGCGCAGACCTCAAGAATTCTCGCGATTCAGGCCGGACTCTGAGCAGTTCGAGGGCGATTACGAGCGCTTTGATGCTGCCAACACTGCTCAGAGTCCCTCCCGGGAGTATGCAGATACGCGCGAACGCGATGTAAGAGGTGTCCCGAACGAGCGCGTACGAAAAGATTCACGAGACGTAAAGCGTAAGGATGCCAAAATCCGGGCAGAAATCACACGGGAGGCGGATGAGTTAGTGACGCCTGTTGTTAAGCCACCGGATGTCGCTACAACAGAAGAGGCTACGGAATACCCTGCTGACCCTCCACAAACCACTCCAACGCAAGAAAAGCCGGAGTCTCGTACTCGCGCTGCCGGTGCTGCCAGGCGAGAAAGGAAAACCGGTGCCGGGCAGAGCAAGCCCAGGGCGCGCTCTACGGGTCCCAGGCCATCACAACGCGGATACAAATGGCCGGCACCATAGGATCTTTGTTGCGGAGTAACTGCAATAGATGCTTTACCCAAGCTATCTCAATCTCTATGAGACAGGCGAATTAGCAGAACGCGCAGCGGCTGCGTGGGAGATTTTGCGAAGTTGCACCATCTGCCCTCAGAACTGCCGCTGCAACCGGATCGCTGGAAAAACAGGCGTGTGCAGGTCTGGTACAGAGGCTATTGTGGCTTCGTGGAACGTGCACCGCTTTTCTTTGGCTATTGCCAGGCCCGCTGCACGTACTGCCAGAACTTTTCGTTGAGCCAGGGCGGATTGGGACACCGCGTAGGCCCCGAACGCCTGGCGGATATGATGCTCTACCTGCAGAAGAAGAAGTGTCATAACCTGGATTTTGTCACGCCGACTCACTTTGTGCCACAGATCCTGGCTGCGCTGGTGGTTGCCTGTAGCAAAGGACTGCGACTGCCCATCGTCTATAACTGTGCCGGATACGAAAACCTGGAAACGCTCAAGTTGCTGGACGGCGTGGTAGATATTTATCTGCCCGACGCTAAATATGCTGATAACAAAAATGCGTTGCGTACCTCCAAGATGCCGCATTACGTGGAATCCAACCAGGCCACCTTGCGCGAAATGTACCGGCAGGTCGGCCCACTCCAACTCGACGAGCAGGGCATCGCACTGCGCGGACTGCTGATTCGCCACCTGGTAATGCCGGAGGATATCTCAGGAACACGCGATGTGCTGCGCTGGATAGCGGAGGAGCTGGGACCCGAAGCGCCTGTCAGCTTAATGGACCAGTATTTTCCTGCCTGGAAAGCAGTCAACGATCCAGTATTGAACCGCCGGCTCACCTGGATCGAGTACCGGGCTGCAATGGATGCGCTGGAAGAATTCAATTTGACCGCTGGATTCGTACAAGAAGACCTGATGGAGTTGGACACAACATCTGATATCTAAGACCTCAAACCTTTGTCTACATCGCTGGATGCTTCGTGCTATAATCTGAAGCGACAGTATAAATTAGAACGGTACTCAAGAGAGGCGGCATTGACCGCTTCTCATTTTAGTGATGTGCAAAGATGCCCGAAATGGAGAATCTCTATGGACGATACGGCCACTTTGAGCCGCCTACTTGTCAATATTCAACCCGATCTCGACCACGTGGATGCTACTTTTCAGGAACGAGCGACCTCGGGACTGGACATCCTCAACTCTGCATCGATGCACGCGCTTGGATCGCCTGGCAAACGCCTCAGAACAGCACTCACCTTGCTTTCAGGTAAATTGAATACCTATCGCTTCGACAAGCTACTACCTTTGAGCGTGGCTTTCGAGATGGTTCACCTGGCGACACTTATTCATGATGATATCGTAGACAATGCCTTAACGCGCCGTGGCAGCCCCACTGTCAATGCTATCTGGGGCAACAGCATTGCAATCTTGCTGGGAGACTACTACTTCGCGAAAACAGCAGGATTGATTGCTGATATTAACGATAATCGCATTGACCATCTCTTTTCAGATACCGTAGCGACCGTCTGCGAGGGCACCATTCTGGAGATGATGACCGCGGGGCGCGTTGATCTTACCATTCAGAGCTACTATGAGAAAATCAGTCACAAGACCGCCTGCTTGATAGCCGCCTGTTGCAAAGGCGGCGCTATTGTCAGCCAGGCATCGGAGGAGGAGATTAATCTCCTCAACGTATATGGGATGAATCTGGGCATAGCCTTTCAAATTATTGACGATATCCTGGATTATACGGAAGACCAGGCGACCATTGGCAAGCCCGTAGGAAATGATTTGCGCCAGGGCATGGTGACATTGCCGTTGATCTATGCTTTACAGGAGCAACCGCAGAATGGGCATTACCAGGAGGTTTATAACCTGCTGAATGGATCGGCCGGTCGTGAAGAAGACATACGCTCTGTCGTCAACTGGGTTGTTACAGGTACAGGTGTACAGCGTTCACGTGCCGATGCTTACGTCTATGCCGGTAAAGCAAGAGAGGCACTAACTCACTTCCCCCCCTCACAGAACCGCCAGGTTTTGGATGAGCTTATTGACTTCGTAGTGACCCGCAAGCATTGAAACGGAGAATGATCTTCGTAGGGCAAATTCATTTTAAATTCCGTTGACTCCTATGGACATTTCATGGTCAAACGTAGACATGAAATTGAGTCAGTATGCGAAGAGAGTAGGAATCAGTTACAAAACGGCCTACCGCTGGTGGAAAGCGGGAACGCTGGATGCCTATCAGACTCCGGCAGGCACGGTAGTTGTCCGTAATAAGCAAGAAGAAAGACAGCCGAGCAGTCGAATTGCTTTGGCGGGAGCAAGAGCAAACGACGAGCGGAAAAGATGAAACACTGCATGGAACAGGTGATGAAACAAGAAGAGAACAGCCCTGAACATCAAGCAATCAGGATTGTTTCTGCTGGGAACTCGTTTCATTGATGGCTGCAAGAACCTCCTGGGGACTGACACCTAATACCTTTGCTAACTTCCGAATATTTGAGGCTCTTGGACGTTTACTCCCTGTTTCCCAATGGGAAATAGTAGTGACGGAAACACCTACCTCCTCCGCTAATTCGGCTTGTGTGAGAATAGCCAAGTCCCGTAATTGCTTCACTGTTGGCATCTGCCATCACCTCTTCCTCCCTTGATGAAGGCTAGTATACGCTATTTGAACTTTCCTGTAAATTGGTGTTGCTTCCTCTTGAACTTTTTGTGAGGAACAAGTATACTTAAAGAGAAGTTAAATATAAGGCAATGTAAGGTTTAAGGAAAGATCACGATACGTACAGGCGGCCTGCTGCTAAGCGCAAGGAGTACTTGCACGATGGCAACCGAACTTAAACAGTCGTCTCTCGTTAGTGTCACCAGTAGCGCGTTGCAGCATGGCATGGAAGATGGCGTTTCCTGGTATTGCTACGGGGATGAGCCATGTCGTCCCGTCACGGAAGAAGATGTCATTGATTGCTTACAAGGCACCATCGTAGCATTAGCTCTTGAAGGGCGGCTGCGGGATAATGCAGGTTTTCTTATTGGCTGGATTATCGCACAAGACCTTCCGCATCCCGCTAGCTCGGAAAGAAAGGTTTTGTAGAGCACTTTGTGTGGAGAAGAGCGTATGCAGATCACGCGGGGCTACCGAACGGAACTCGACTTGAATAACGAGCAAATCACGCTCTGCAAGAAGCATGCGGGCGTCCGCAGGTTCGCCTACAATTGGGGTCTTACCCGCAAGCAAGAGGTCTACAAGCAGACGGGACGCTCCATCTCCGCGATGGAACTTCATCGCGAACTCAACGCACTCAAGCAGACGGACTTTCCCTGGATGTACGAATGCAGCAAAGCCGCTCCGCAAGAAGCCCTGCGTGACCTGGATAACGCCTTCTCCCGCTTCTTTCAGCGCTGCCAGTTGAAGAGAGCGGGCGAGTGGAAAGGCAAGGTCGGCTACCCCAAGTTCAAAACCAAGCGCAAGGGCCTGGGCAGTTTTCGGCTCACCGGTGCCATCCACGTCTACGAGAAGGCCATCGACTTGCCCAGGCTCGGTCAACTGCGGCTCAAAGAGTGCGGCTATCTCCCAACAAGTGGGGTGCATATCCTGTCAGCAACCGTTTCTGAAGAAGCAGGCAGATGGTTTGTGTCCATTCAGGTCGAAGAAGAGGTGCCTGATCCCCCACCTGCCACCGGTGCTCCCCTGGGCGTAGATCTGGGCATCAAGGCGCTGGCGATGGGGTCCGATGGCACCGCCATCGAGAATCCCAAAGCCTTGCGCTCAGAACTCAAGCGGCTCAAGCGATTGCACCGTCGCCTCTCGCGGAAAACAAAGGGCAGTAAGAATCGCGCCAAAGCCCGCAAGCGTTTGGCCCGCAAGTACGCCCGTGTCGCTCACGTCCGGCGGAATGCCCAGCACCAAGCCACCAGTCGTCTCACCCGCGCCCGCCTCTCGCCAGAAGAGCGAGCCGCCCGGCGCGCCCAGATTGCTTCCACCTTGCCAGAACCGAAAGCCAAGGTCAAACCGAGGCGCGGCAAGCAATCTCAGGCAACGCAGACGACGGAAGCGCCCCCCTTAGCAGAGAGGATAGCGAAAAAGGTCAAGCAGAAGCAGCTCAAGCGGAGGCTGAGGCTGGCAACCGAGGCGGATGCCGCCTTGCGTCCACGGGTAGTGGTACTGGAAGACCTCAATGTGGAGGGGATGAAACGAAACCGCAAGATGGCTCTTGCGATCAGCGATGTGGGCTTGGGGGAGTTTCGACGGCAAATGAGCTACAAGACCGTGTGGCAAGGGGAAGATTGCCTGCTTGCAGACCGCTTTTTCCCTTCGACTAAAAAATGCTCGAAGTGTGGCAACGTCAAAGAGGAGATGGACCTCTCTGAGCGCATCTATGTGTGCGAACAACCCGAGTGCGGCCTCATCATCGACAGAGATTTGAATGCCGCCCTTAACCTGGCTGCGCTGGCTCGCTAGCGTGGCAACCTACTGCCAGTTGGGCAGGAAGGCAAACGCCTGTGGAGAGGGGAGCGCTGGCTGTCACCCAGACGAGTGCAGTGAAACTCCCCTCCGCGAAGCAGGAACCGAGGCATGGATGTCCATAAATCGGACAACGGCTCAATCAACTACGTCCTACAAAGATCATTCCTATGCAGTACTCTATCGAAGTATTGAGCTATGTAACGCGGTGGAAGTAGGAGAACATGCTTTAAGCTCTCAGGCTCGATCTTTCTGAACACCGCGATAACGATAGTTTGTTGACTCGGGAAATCGTGCCTGATTTTGGGCGTATAACCTGAGCAACTTGAGCTCAGATTATCACTATCGGATGGGTTTAAAATGAGGTAAAATCCTGAGTCCACAAACTATCGATACTGCTCCGTTCCTCATTGGTGATACGATACGAGAGGAGAAGGTAGCTGAGAGAGGAACGGAGCAGTAGGAGAGGTTTACCAGCGGCGTCAAGACCTATGTGAAGCCAGGGCAGAGTTTTTTGGAAGTCGCAGAAACCAGAGCGAGCAAGGGCGCCGGGCCGCAGTCGGCATGTGCCGTCCGGATTATCTTTAGAATAGAATGAGCGTGATGGTTCGGAAAAACGACCTTCTCCCGTTAGAAATTTCCGCCATAAAATTAGAAAAAGGACTCGAATCCGCGCTAATTTTAGAAAAAGTACTTTTCGTGTCATCACAATTCTGAAGGTGAGGGGTCCCCTCCCTGTTTGTTTGTATTCCTGGTTTCCCTGCTCCATGAAAGCGGGGTAAGCTCATCTTTGCATGAGCCCAGAAAACAGAGCCAAAAAGACGGTGAAAGTCAGAGCGAACCCGCGAAAATGATGTCATGCCACTTTATAGGGCAGAGCCAGTCTGCTGAAAGCGCTTGGCAGCGTGGCATATTATTTGGCAAGCGCTATTTTTTATGGTTCTTACACACTTTTGGTGATGCTCTCTCGTGTGTGTTCAGCTTGCTCGTTTGAAATATCCTTTGCTTCCAATTGTGTTACAGAGAGAAAATACGCTGAGAGAAGGATGATTTGAAGAGGATGGAAGCGAAGCT